>PVBE011770617.1_pt1 | contig 23456 bp, 14 predicted proteins | sample 1631181 | NCBI WGS metagenome assembly PVBE01 (sample SAMN08397723, study PRJNA350692) | Marine metagenome, whole genome shotgun sequencing project. | isolation source: water | place: Pacific Ocean | collected 2012-04 | reverse complement strand
TATTGAGTTGCTGGATCTCGATGGCGATGGCGATCTAGATTTGCTCACCTGCGAGGAACGCGATTTCAATGCCGTATTGTGGTACGAAAATCCCGCGAAGTAGTTGCGTGAAACGACCGGCTCTGCCAGCCTTGCATCCATGACACGCCTGCTTTTCATTCTGTCGATTGCCTTTCTGTGCGCCCTTCACGCCGAGAAACCCAAGCCTAAGGTGACGTTGTGTGTTGGAAATTATCAAACCGAGGCGCAGGCGGTGGAGCAGCTCAAGCGCATGGCGGCCACGCATGGCAATCTCGCGCAATGGAAGGTGCGCGCGGCGGCGGTGCGGCAGCAGATTCTCACCGGGGCCCAGCTCAGCCCGTGGCCTAAGCGCACGCCGTTGAAGCCGATCCTTAAGAACAAGCGCACGTACAAGGGTTACACTGTGGAGGCGGCGGCTTTTGAGGCGCGGCCGGGATTTTTTGTGTACGGCACCCTGTATCGGCCGCTGGGTTTCAAGGGTAAACGGCCGGGTATCCTGTGTCCGCACGGGCACGCTCGCAAGACCAGTACGCACGGTGGCGGTCGATTACGGCCTGATCAGCAGAACCGCTGCGCCACGCTCGCGCGTATGGGCGCGGTTGTGTTTTCGTATGACATGATCGGCTACGGCGACTCGGAACATCTGGGCTGGAAACATAGCCATCCGCAAACGCTCACGCTGCAAACCTGGAGCAGCGTCCGGGCGATCGATTTTCTGGAGACATTACCGGACGTGGATTCGAAGCGCATTGGCGTGACCGGTTGTTCCGGTGGCGGCACGCAGACTTTTTTGCTGACAGCAATTGATGAGCGCGTGGCGGTGAGTGTACCGGTGGTGATGGTGTCCGCGCATTTCTTTGGCGGTTGCCATTGCGAAAGCGGCATGCCGATCCACAAGACCGAGCAACTGGAAACGAACAACGCCGAGTTCGCTGCGCTGGCGGCGCCGCGGCCGTTGAAGTTGATTTCCGTGGGCGGCGACTGGACCAAGAACAACCCGAAGGTGGAGTACCCGTTCATCCGGAACATTTACAACTACTACGGCGCTACGGCGAAGGCTGAGAATACGCATTTCCCCAATGAGAAACACGGTTACGAATACATCAAGCGGCAGGCGATGTATCCGTTTATAGTGAAGCACCTCGGGCTGGATTCAAGGGGTGTACTCGATAAAAAAACCGGGGAATATGACGAAACCGGAAACATCATCGAGACCACCGCTCAGCAGCGGACCTTTAATTCACTCAATGAAATGCCTAAGCACGCGCTTAAACCTGGTGCTCTAATCAAGTTTAATTAAACCGATGAGCGGGATCATCGGCCACTCTATGTTCGCGCTACTGGGCTTGCGCGCGGCGGAGGCGCGAGGAGTGTCCTTGGCGCAATTGGCCTCGCGGCATCTACCTAGTTACCTTTGCGGCGCGTATCTTGGTGCGGATGTCGGCACCGTGCCGGCCGCTATTTGTGTGGATACCGATACGCCGGTGGGCTACGGTTCCCAACGGCTGGCGAAAAGCCCGGTGACAGGAGGTCGGGTCAAGCAATGGACTTTATCGATCGGTGCGGAGCAATTTACGCCGCGTCAAATTCATGACCAGTTATATGGTCGCGCCCACATTGCCTTCGGCTGGGCGGCTAATGATCGACTGCTGGAGGTGCCTTGGGAGAGGTTGCCAGAATACTTTGCCAAGGTGCTGCAGGATGCACGCGAGTTGCACGGTCCCAGCGAGCGGCAGATGGCTTATGCACTGGGCTGGATGACACATGTGATTGGCGACGGCCTGATCAAGTCTGTGGCACCGGGTTTGGACTTGAATTTACTCGATGGTAAATATACCCCCGCCAATCGACCGATTCAGGATCTGGTGACATTCCACGAAATCGGCATCAAAGAATTAGGGCTCAATTGGCCGGCGCTCTTGTATGATTTGGTCGATGCCCCGATCGAACCGCTGCAGGCACATTACATGCGCGTAGGCAAAGCCCGCGGTCAATTGGCCAACTCATTTAGTCGAGGCTGGGCACCTGAAAAGCAATGGTTGCTCCTGGAAGTAATGGCTGTCAATCGTCGTTACCAACGCGTGCGCAATGAGCGCATCCTAAAGCAACTTGCATTACACAAAACAGCTGAGGGAATGCAGTGCGATCCCACCCTTAGTGAACGCGCCAAAGGATTGCGATATACGGCTATGGTGGCGTTGGCAGAGAAGGCCAATTTTCGCCATGCATTATGGCAAATGGGGGAAGCAATTTCGAAGACGTTCGCCGAGGTGCAACGCTTGGTGCCGGAGATCACCAATAACCAACGTTTGGATCGACCGAGTTGGGACGAATTGACCGAAAAGTGGCGCCGGCCGTGATTCGCCATTATCCTTAGATTCGATTTACGGCTTTATCGGTTTGTAGAATTAGGAATTTTCCGCCCAGCTGGTTCTTGTTAGGTGGGCTGATGTGATAACTTGGATTATAAGTTCAACTCATTTGTCACCTTACTAAGTTGTTGTTTCAGTTCTTTTGAAATAGTCTTTCCTCCAAATGGAAAAATACTTTCTTTTGGCAGTCTTACTGATGGGCAGTTTCGGTTGTAGTAAATCGAGCAATACCTCGGAGAACTCACAGGTTCAAAAAAAATCTAATATAGAAATAAGTGGAATAGGTATAATGACCTTTAACACAAAATGGCTTTTGGCGGGCGCGGAACAAGCTCAAAGGTTAAAGGGGAAGGGGATATGGGGGCTGGAAGATAAAGATGAGGATAGGGAGATCGAGCAACAACATGCGGCGGTTTCAGAGGTAATTGCAAATTATGTGCCGGATCTGCTTTGCCTTCAGGAGGTCATTAACCGGGATGCGGCCGACAGGTTAATTCGCGCTCTCAAACAGAGAGGGTTGGATTATGAGCTGGTGTTTATGGAGAGTAGGGAGAGTTATTTGGAGCAGGATGTAGCTTTCTTGATAAAGAAAAATTCGGGGGTTTTTAGCGAAATCAAAGTCCGGTACCCGAAGGATCCGATTAATCCATCCAAGTGCTTGATATTAACGTGTAAAATGAATGGAGTGGATACTGCTTTTGTTGGGCTCCATTTAAAATCGGTGCCCACAAAAGAAAGTTCGGTCGAGCTAAGGGAAAAGCAGGCTGATGCTGTGGTAGCTGAATTAATTGCACTAGATCAATCTGGTTATGAAACTTTTGTGCTTGGTGATTTCAATGATTGGGACCCGGTAGTTCCTGATGCAGATGGCAGCCCGGAGGCTACGCCTGTTTCCAATGTTATGAGAAAAATAAAAGATTACAAAACAGGTGGAGATAGGGAGCTAATGAACATTATGCGGTTCATTAAACCGGTTTCCCAACGTTTCACATTTGATTATCATGGTTCGGAAACTGCTCTGGATCATATTCTGATCCCTACGGCATTCGGGGGAAAGATCACTGAGGCGGTCATTCCTAAAGAGGTGGGAGAAGATGCCAGTGATCATTTACCTGTTCTCATTCGTCTGGGGATAGGCTTAGAAACGGAGGTTTACCTAACGCCTGATCCGATATCTGAAGTTCCGATCGTTGATCGAATGGGGATTGGTAATAATCACAATGAGTTGGTAGCTCCATCAAGCGGTTTATTGCGAATCGTTTCTCTAGTCCCAAATCCCGAAGGCAAAGACTCAGGTAGAGAGCAGTTAACTATCCAAAATACGTCCGATCGGGATGTTTCGTTGAGGGGTTGGAGTTTGGTGGATGCAGCGAAACATAGGCTTAATCTTGCTGGAACCCTTCCTGCTAAGTCGAAAAAAGTCATTGTCCTCAAGGCTGAAGAGATGCCGCTCAACAATGACGGAGATACTATCACATTATTGAATCAAGGAGCGGAAGTCCAACAAGTTAGATATGGCGCAGGCCAAGCTGGGAGTGGGGTTCGCCTACTTGTGAGATAAGAGGGGTAAATTAAATCTACTTACTCCGTCTCTATTCTATACAGTGCCTTATCGGTGCGAAGCAGTATGGCGTTGCCGTCAACTGCGGCACTAGCCATGTGCTGGCCTTCGAGCTGGTTTTTCGCAAGCACTTTGAACTCTCTGCCTGCTTGTAACACGGTAGTTACCCCTTCTCGGCTGTGGAAATAAATCCTCCCGTTCGAGTGCGTGGGTGAGGCGGAATAATTGCCGCCGATTCGTTCCACCCAGTGTTTCTCGCCGGTGTGGGCATCAAGGCAGGTGACCAGGCCACCGCTTTCGGTGATGAAATACAGCTCATCGCCGACCAACAACGGCGAAGGCTGGGTGGATACGCCGCGGGTGTAGCTCCAGGCGATATCCGGTTTGGCGGTATTTTCGTAGCGCACGGCCAACAGCTTGGCGCGCATGAAGCCGGTGCTCATGAAGATCATGCCGTGGCCGGTCACCGGCCGCGGCACGAGTGAGAATCCGAGACCGCCGTATTCGACCTTCCAGAGTTCCTTGCCGTTGGCCGGGTCATAGGCGTAGAGCCAGTTGGAGCCGGGCGACAGAAGCACGGGGCGATCCTTTATGGTGCGGATGATTGGGGTGCCGTAGGATTTCTTGAGCTGCGGATTCTCGTGCATGGTGCCGCTGCGCGAGGTGCGCCAGCGTTCCTTGCCGGTGGCCTTATCGAGCGCCATCACGAACTGCTGATCGCTGCCGTCCATGTGAAAAATCAACATATCCTTCCAGAGCACCGGCGTGCTGCCGGGCCCGTTTTCGTGCTGCACTTCCACCTCTTGATTACGCCAAACGACCTTGCCGGCGCGGGTATCCACGCAGGCGGATCCGTTGGCCCCGAAGTGGCAATAGAGCCGGCCGTTTTCAATGATCGGGGTGGGGGAGGCGTAGCTGTTGAGTTTATGCACCCATTGGGGGTCATCCTTCACGAGCACTTCGAGGTTGTGCAGCAGTTTGCCGGTTTGCTTGTCAATGCAAACGGCGTGCAGCCGCACTTTGCTGAGCACATACACCGGCACGCCGCCGGTATTTTTCTTCAAACGCTCCTTGGCCTCGGCCTCGGTGGCTGGGGTTTCGAAGGCGGATGTGAACCAGATCTGATTGCCCTCGATTACGGGCGACGACCAGCCCTTGCCCGGTATGGGCGTGCGCCACTTAACGTTGTGGTCCTCGCTCCAACGCGTGGGGAGATTGGCGTCCGTATGCCCGTCGCCGCTAGGGCCGCGCCATTGTTTCCAATCGGCTTGGGCGCTGAATACGAGGGTGAGTGTGAGCAGGAGCTGTTTCATGGTTACTTGGAGGCGCTGCGGCGGGCGATGTATTGGCGGATGAGCGGGATCTTGGCTTTGGCGGCCAGTTGCAGGGCGCGGACCTTGTCCGCCGGCACCAGCGGCTCGATGCCGTACCAGTACATGAGCGGCAGGTTATGGTCATCCTTGTCCGCCTCATGCGAAACCAGTGCGGTGGCGAGGTCCCAGCGTTGATCCAGCGGCAGTCGCTGCAGGGCGCTGGCTAGGTATAGACGCACGAAGGTGGAATCATCTTCCTTGGCCATGGCTACGAGCTTCTCGAGTATTGCTGCGGAGGGTTTTTTGTCCTCCAGTGCGCATTGGATAGCCCAGCCACGGATAGTTTCGTCTTCATCACTCATCAGTTTTAGTTGTGTGCTTGGCTTGAGCCCGAACATTGCATGTAATGTAAGCATGGCTCGAAGGCGATGGACGGGGCTCGTCTTGGAGTCATTGAATATCTTCGCTAGTAGGCCTGGGGTTTTTGATTCTGTGAGCGAATAGCTTCTTGTTTGAGAGGCCGATGCTCGTTCCTGCAGGATTCGGCGGGCATGGTCCACGTACCAATCGTTATCATGTTTCAACAATTCGACTAGTTTGGCGTCGTCGTGTTTGTACAGGTTTAGGTTCTTTATTGTCTTACAGTTTTCATGTGTGATCCGGTAGATACGACCGGTGCCTTCCTGATGGACGATGCGCCCACAAATATCAGCGTCATTCCAGTCAATGACCCATACTCCACCCTCGGGGCCTGTATCCATATTGAAACCAAGGAAATGCTTATCATTGGCCACTATAAAGTCTCCACCATGTGTGCCTCGGAAACCGGAGCCTTTTCGCTCAAGTTTATCCATATAGAGCAGATGGTGGTGAATATTTCCCATGTACGCCTGACCATGATATTTCTCAGGAAATGCGCCGCCGGTATAAATCTGGCAACCTCCGTGGGCAAACCCACCTTTTCTTTGGCCTGTGTTCTTCACGTTCACCGTACCATCCATCCAGAAATAAGCTTTTCCACCTTCGTGCGGTCGACCTGCATAATTTTGGTGTACATGCTCGGCAATGGTCTTGATGTCATTATAAACATGGGAATTAAAATGTTTCCCGGCTTGTCTATGAAAGCGTCCGCCCTGCACAATGTGCCAGAGATGTGGAATTACGCAGGCGGTAATGAAAGCTTGTCCTCGATCATCGAAGTCTATCCCCCATGGGGTACTAGTGCCCCAGCCAAACACTTCGAATTTTTCCTTGGTGGGATGATAGCGCCACACGCCAGCGTTGATGCGTTGACGTTCGCTATCAGGTGCTCCGGGTTTGCCGACATTGCTATGAGTGAACACACCGTGGCAGCCATAAAGCCAGCCGTCCGGGCCCCAGGTGAAACTGTTTAAGGTCTCGTGACGGTCCTGTCGGCCCCAGCCGTCGAGCACTACCTCCGGTTTGCCGTCTGGCACATCATCGCCGTCTCGGTCTGGGATGAATAACAGGTTAGGCGGCGAGCCGACCCAAACGCCACCGAAGCCCACTTGTAGGCCGGTGGGGAAAAACAGGTTTTCGGCGAAGACTTTCTTCTTGTCGAAATGACCGTCACCATCGGTATCCTCCAAAATAATGATGCGGCCTTTGGGACCTTCTTTGAAGGTGTCGCTGCGGCGGGTTTCATAATTTAGGTTTTCGCACACCCACACGCGACCGCGGGAATCAAAGCAAAATGCGAAAGGCTGCACCACGTGTGGCTCGGCTGCGAACTGCGTGACCTTGAATCCGTCGGGCAGGGTCATGCGAGCGGTAGCCTGTTCCGGTGTATATGCGGGTGGTTTGGAAGAGGATTTCTGGGCCACGGCCGGCAGGGCAATGGCCCACGAGAGGGCAATCCATGAGAGGGCTTTCATGCGCGGGCAATTGTCCACGAACCTACCACCGCCGCAAGGCGAATTGTCGTGTAATTGGGTTGGAAAGTGCCAGAGCCGGTTTTATCCTCGGGCATGGCCGATGAGGATCGCATAGTGAAAATCGAGTCCGCTGTGGCGCACTTGGAGCAGCTCACCGAGACGCTGAATGAGACCGTGATTGAGCAGGATAAAACTCTGCGCCGGCTTAACCAGCAGCTCGAGCAACTAACCGAGCGCATGGCTAAGGACAATGCGGACTCCATCAAAAGCAACAACACCAAGCCACCGCATTATCAGTAAACATATTTTCTTTTTCGCCTGATTATGGTAGCTTTTCCGCTCGTGAAACAACTCACTGCCATTGCCGCAATTTGGCTGGTAGCCGTTCTGCCGGCTCTGGCCGATACTGTGCTCACCCAGAACGGGCAGCGCCTTGAAGGTGCCCTAACCCTGCGGGCGGACGGGGTTCAAATCGGTGCGACTCTTGTGCCACTCAAGGACCTCCGCGAAGTCACGCGCGACCTCAAGGATACATCGGCCCCACAGGATGAACTGGCCCGGCTTACCGCCGACCTGATGGTCGTGGGCCAGCCGAGTGCCATGAGCTTGAATGGCACGCTCATTGCCGGTCGCGTGACCGCCATCGACGACACAAAGGTGAGTATAGAAAATCAGCCGCCTCAATTTTTCCTCAGCATCGGCAACACCGCTGCCGTGTTTTTCACCGCTATGTCCTACCGCCAACTCGATGTTCTGCGATCCCGAAACACTGGTGTTTTGCTAAAGGGGGGCGATTTTTTTGAAGGTCGCCTGCTGGGCTTGAAGGATGGCCGGGTGGAACTCGAGTCGGTTTTGTTTGGTCGCAAATCATTCGCTGTGGGGACCGAAGCCGAAGCGCTTTGGATTCGTCCGCCCAAGATTGACCCGGCCGCCTACACCGTGCGTACGCGAAATGGCTCGGTGATCTTGGCGAAATCTGTTGCGCTGACGCCCGACGGCGTGGAGATCAGTCAACCGCCACTGCGTCAGTACCGCATTCCGCAAGCGGATCTGGTGCAGCTCCGACGCGGCAATGCCGCCGATATAGTAACGCTGGCGTGGAGCCGAATTGATCAGGCCAACCCTGAAGAAAAAATCGTGCTGCTGACCCCCGTCGCCTATGTCCCCCGCATGCTTGAGCTGCGGGAGCTAGTGGCCCGTAAAGAACCCGCCCTGAACCTGGCCCAGGCCAAGCTGCGCAAGGTTGAGAGTGAGCTAATGGGGGATGAAGAACGTAACGGCATAAAGGCCGCCTACGACGCTGCCCGGCGCGAGTACGATCAGTCGCGGCAGGTGTGGTCCCAGCGCAACAGCGATTATCTTCGCGTTAAATCAATCGTCCGCACGAAAGCCAATCAACTGCGCCAAAAACAGGCCGCCGTCCGCCGCGTGCAGGCTGAGATGGATCGTTGGACAAGACAGGTAAAACAGGAGGACGCACGGTTGGAGGACGCGGCGAAAGCCCTAGCCGACGCCGCCGATAACCAACGCAACGCAGCAAAAGGCCGGCACGATGCCGCTCGCCGCAAGGTGGATCAATCAAAGCGGCAGTTGCAGCGCTCGGAACAACGTCTGACGGAAGAGCAGAAGAAGGTGGCGGCATTTCAAAAAACAATCCAACCCGCCAAGGATCAGGAACTGGCCGCTAAAGAGATGCTAGATGCGGCCTATCGCGCCAAGGAAGCGGCACTTGACAAGCAACGCAAGGGTGCTGACGCGTGGAGCGCGGCTAATAAGAAATACTTCGAACAGTACACCGTTCTCAATCGGTTGCGGGCGGAATATAAAAGGGCGGTGCGGGAGCTGGAACAGATTCAGCCGGCAGTGCTGGAGCCGCCGCGCTAGGCGCATCCGGCACGCCATCGCGGGAGCCGGAATCAAATATCACCGTGCCCATCTTTAGTAGTCGGCGTGGGTGAATCACATACCACGGACCCAGTCTATCGGCCGGGCGATCCCAGCACCATGTGGCTAGTTCACTGCAGTACCAGCGATTGGAACCGGGCAAGCCAAGGATGCCGGCGAAATCGTATTTTTTGCCCAACTGCGACCGTGCCTTCGCCAGGGCGGCATCGCCGGCTTCCGGCGTCCAGCCCTCCGGCTGCACTAAAGCCACGCGATGGGACAGGGCGATAAATTCGTCCAGCGGGGTTACGACGTTGCCAGGCCAAAGCGCCTCGATCACCACCTCGTTTTCATGATCAAGAATGGCGGCGTGTGGGAAAGCGGAGCCAGTGGCGGTGGCCACGATGTCATCGCCCAGACGGTAACCGCGATTCACCAGCCACATGCCGTTACCGCCCTTCTCTTGGATGATCTGTTGCCACGACTGCACCTCCGCCTCGTAAGCCGGCCCGGTGCGCCGCGCGAATCCACTAAGCGCGGCACAGCCTGTTGATTGTAGCAGGATGCCGAGCAGGCCAAGAGTGAGAAAAAGCCGGGCGTTCATGGGGCAAGGGGTGGTGAAAAAGGAAAGGGGCGAGGTGAGGCTCGCCCCTTCTGTTAGTTGGGGAATTTGATTATTTGTTTTCCACGATCCACACGTTGCGGAATTGGAGCGGGTTGCCGTGGCCTTGCAGCTTGATCGGGCCGGGCGTGCCCTCGGCTTCACCACGTGATCCGCCGGTCTTGCCGTTGATCTCCAGGTTCTTATGGATCACCACGCCGTTGTGCTTCAGTGTCATGCGGGCGTTTTTGATTTTCTTGCCGTCCTTCATCACGGCATTGGTGAACTCCACGTCGTAGGTTTGCCATTGGAGCGGCGGCAGGCACATGTTCACGATCGGATCGGCCTTGGTGTAGACGCCGCCGCATTCGTTGTTTTTCCCTTCCAACCCAAACGAATCGAGGATCTGCACCTCGTAATGGTCCACCTGATAAAAGCCGCTGTTGCCCCGGCCCTGTCCGCGCGCGGCGGGCTTGAAGGGTAGCAGGAACTCCACGTGCATGGTGTAGTTTTGAAATTTGCGCGCGGTGCGGATGTCGCGCCCGTCGGTGTTCAGCAGCTTGGTCTGCTCGTCTAGGCGTCCGCCCTGCCATTCGCCTTTGCCCGTGCCGTCGAACAGCACGATAGCGCCCTTTGGTGCCTTGGCACCAAGGGAGGGGCTCTTGCGTTCAAGACGTTTCAGTTCAAAGGTTTTCTTGCCGTAGGAACCGGTGAGCTTGCCGTTTTCAATCACGGCCTTGCCTTCCTTCTGACCCTTAGGTGGGTATTGGCTGGTGGCGCTGAATTCATTCGCGCGGCCACCTAGGTAACGCCGTTTGCCGATCGCGGCGGCGAATACGGCTTTGTTGCTCTGGAGCTTGCCGGTCATCAACGACCGGTCATCCCCGCGATCCCAGCCGTCTCCCGGCAGGCCACCCGGGTACACTACGAGTTGAAACTCGCCGCCGCCCAGCGCGATCACCTGCGCGCCAATGTCGCAGCCGCATGAAAGGTCGCCAATATATTCACCCTGGATCTTAAAATCCGTAGGCAACGTTTTGTCTTTCGCGTTCGTCCACAGACCTGGGGCGGCAACGGTGTTCAGGCTCAGGGTGAGGCCAAAGAGAAGCAGTGTCTTTTTCATCATTTGCGTGGAGAAAAGTTTAGCGGCCTTGGGGCGTTTGACAAGCCGCGTTACCGTATCAACGCTTCTGCGTCCAACGCCCAAACCAATGTCACGTGTGCCGTCCGTCACCATAGCGGTTTGTTCGGTGAAACGCATCCGAATGCGCGGAAAACTACGCGAGGATTTCCTTCACCACGCGTCCGTGTACATCGGTCAGCCGGAAATCGCGCCCGTCGTAACGGTAGGTGAGTTTTTCGTGGTCGAGGCCGAGTTGGTGCAGAATGGTGGCGTGCAGGTCGTGCATGTGCACCTTGCCGTCCACGGCGTGGTGGCCGTATTCGTCAGTGCCACCGTAAGCAAACCCCTTTTTGAAACCGCCGCCGGCAAGGCACACGGTGAAACCATCGGGGTTATGGTCGCGGCCGGTACCCTTGTTCTGGGCGTACGGCGTGCGGCCAAATTCGCTTCCCCACCAGACGATGGTATCATCCAGCAACCCGCGCTGCTTGAGGTCGGTCAGCAACGCGCCGACCGGCTGGTCGGTGGCCTTAGCATGCTCCATGTGCTTGGGCATGTTGGAGTGCTGATCCCACGAGGGATTGTTGCCGTTGTCGGTGTAATTTACCTGAATGTAGCGCACCCCGGCTTCGCTCAGGCGCCGGGCCATCAGGCAGTAACGGCCAAAGTTATCGGTCGGCTGCTGGTTGATCCCGTACATCTCCAGCGTCTTGGAATCTTCATCAGCCAGATCGAGAATCTCCGGCGCGTTGTTTTGCATGCGCCACGCCAGCTCGAAGGAGCCGATCACCGCATCAAGTTCGTCATCGCCGGGTCGGCGTTTGGCTTGTTCGGCGTTGATGGCGCGCAACAGGTCAAACTGTCGGGCCTGCGCCTTGGGATCCGTGCTGGACGCCGTGATATTTTTGATCGTGGCATCCTTGGCCGGGATGCCGGCGCGGCCCAGTGGGGTGCCCTGATAGGCCGCGGGTAAAAAGGCGTTGCTGTAATTGCGCGGACCGCCATTGCCCATCGAGGGGCCGATGCTCACGAAGCCAGGCAGATTTTCATTCTCGGTGCCGAGTCCGTAATTGACCCACGCCCCCATGCTCGGGCGAATGAGATTGATCGTGCCCGAGTGCATGAACAGTGTACTCGGGCCGTGCGCCACGCCCTCAGTGTGCATGCCCTTGAGCAGGCAGAGATCATCCACATGCTGGGCCATGTGCGGGAACAGCTCGCTCACAGGCTGGCCACATTGGCCGTAATTCTGGAAATCCCACAGCGGCTTCTTGACGCGGTGCTCTACGATCTTGCGCGTCTTGGCCAGCGTCCGGGCATCATCGAAGCGTACCATCTTGCCGTCGTCATCAAACAGCTTCTGCTTGTAGTCGAACGAATCCACATGGCTCACGCCGCCGGCCATGAAGAGAAAAATTACGCGCTTCGCCTTAGGGGCATGATGCACCAGCTTGGGGGCCAGCGGGTTATCCGCCGCCGCTACCCGATGAGCCATCGCACCCGCGGCCATCGCCCCAAAGCCACACGCCATGGATTGCAGGGCACTCCGCCGATTGACGGGATTGTGAAATAGATCGTTCATGGATGAATTGGACGTCATTTCGACGCGGATATTCTGACCTTTTTTTAGAGGTGGGATCAAGCCTCGGCGTCCATTAAATCCGATGATATGGCCGGTTTGCGTTTAATCCACAATCCGTACAAACCGACGATTAAACAGCCAATGATCAAAATTGTGGAAGGTTTTGAAATAAAACTACGCTTCCGATAGAGAAAATCGATTTTTCGGGGTTGATCACTGGCGGCTAAAAACACACCCCTTCCCATACCGTTAGCCTGATGGATAAGGGTTGGTTTGCCGTTCACGGTCGCACGCCAGTCTGGATGAAATTGGTCGTTGAGTAAAAGGATGGCGGCGTAATCGGTAGGAGCGATTTTAAGTGAAATATGAGATGGCGAATCTTTCGTAAACACCGGCTCAGGTAAGTTCAAGGTTTGTGAGGGTTGTTCCGGCGAAGGGATATCTTCGGTTGCTAGGACAACACGCTGATGTGGATTGAAACCAGGGCTGAAAAGGATGGATGAGAGGTTGTCCGGAGAGGTTTCTGATTGCCAGTCAGCAAAAAGTTTTGCTCGGGGTAATGCTCCCGAGAATTCCATCAAACAAATATCGGATTGTTGTGTTTCTAAGCTAGGCTGGATTTCCAATTTGGAGTCTTTGAGAGAATTGGAAGCTGCCAAATTGTAGTGGGAATGGGCATGGAAACGACGTTCGATTGGGTCCAATTCCTTGTTCAGTAAATTTTGGTACACGGGGAGTCCATTGAATCGGAAATAAGATTGCACTTGGTCTGAAAAAAATGAAGAACCCGAATGGCTCAGCAGATAGCGAGTGCTGGTTAATTCCCAATACCTGAGAAGCTGGCGCAATGATTCCTGATAAGAACGGTTGCGGTCTTTAGTTTCAAGTAGGTCGGAAGAGACGCCGCGGTGAATTTCTTGGTCGGCAAACGCGGCAAAATTTAATGCTGAAAATCTATTGGCGACTTGTTTGGAGAGGGTCGATCTAAGCAGTATTTGTTCGCGAGCTTTTGTGGATTGGATGATAAAATCTATTAAGGGACCGTTGCCCGCAGATTTGATGAATGCTTGGCCACCGGGTAATTTCTGGATTTCCAACAGCGCATTTTGTCGAGATTGATCATCTTGTGTACTCAGAATAATTGCAGCCCTGTCCTTGAAGGCCTTAATGAAAATGGGCTCATTATAGAAATCTAGCGCCTTGATGAAATCGTTGGCTATTTGAATGGCATCGGCGTTCCAACTTGTATCAATTGCATTCTCTCGATTCCTTTTGAACGACAAACTGAGCAATAATTCATCCACAGGATGCTCGATGGTTTTTTGTTCGGTGCCCGGAGAAGATAGGTGGAACTCATTGAGTATCCCCAGCCTGCCCGAGTGAACTTGGCCATTCAGTTGAGTGGCGATGTGTTTTTCTGAGGTGGATTCGTCAATGGAGCTGAAGCTTACAAACGGGGCTCCGGCAAAAAGTAAATCGCCGCAAAGAATGATTCCAATCAGGCTAAGTGCCCATTTTCTTGTTGGTGGAGACCATTGCCGGAAGCTCAAGGCAACGAGAGTTGTAACTGAAAGAAATAGGGAAACGACAGCAACGCCCAGTCGCCAGTGTTTTTCGGCAAAGCGGTCTGCTTCGAGTTCCTGATGAACCTCATGGGCCTGTTCCATCGAACCGTATCCAACGAACCCAAGTGCGGCGAGCCCAAGTAACCCGAGAAAACCCATTCGCCAAGCGGAGTTAAATCCTCCGCCGCCAAAACTTCGGGACTTTGCATGTTCATCGCTATCTATCCAATTGGAGAATGATTTGATTCCGAGCGCAAATAGCAGCACAAAAGAAACCGAAGTGATGACGATAAATTGTGATATCCATAAAGTTCCGGCGAGGCTGAGGATTGTGGTGGTTGACAGAAATTTGACCAAATATTTTTCCCGTGAGCTTATCGTATTATTATTTCTGAACGCATGAACCAATGCCCATAATGATAGCAGCAGTGTCATCATACCTATGTGAGCACTACCGCTGCTAAGCGTGCCGTGGTGAGCTGTCCCTCCCAAAGAATCCTGTCGGTATCCATTAAACCCCCCGATGGGGATGGTAGCCCAATCGGTTGGCTGTAATGCGAAGGCCTTAGGAGGGTTATATTGTGAATTATCTATTTCGGAAGCGAACGTGATTATTCCGGCAAGGCACGCAATGGCCGCAGTCTTGAATAGTAACTGTTTGTCGAGGCCTTGTTTTTCATGGTGTGTGTGTGCAATCAGAATACCCAGGATGAGGGTTGTGACTACGATTGGAATACCAACAGTTACCCCGGTTTCAATGATGCCGATGCCTAATACTAGGCCGGTCAAAACGATTTTGGGCCACCCCATTTTCGCACCAAGGAACACTCCAAAAGTGATGAATGCAACGCTCCCCAAAACGGCAATGCTGATGGAATGCTCCATGACAGTTGTAAAAAAAACTCCGCTGAATGTGGCGGCAATTGTTGCGATGCCGCATTGCCATGTATTTCCGTTTAGTTGGCGGATGCAATACCAGGCAGATGCCCCTAGGAACAACAGGGAAACCAGAGGGAGATAGTTTGCGAAATTAGCAGCTGGATCTCCTGTTACTTTGGCTAACTCAGCAAAGGCGCCTGTGATTCCTGGAGGAAGTTGGGCTTCGGGTTGGCCTAGACCCAAGTGGGCGTTCCATCCATTATTTTCAAAATGATAGTCCCAATCGGTGAGAGTTCGGTTATGTGTCTGTAGAAAAGCGCTTCCGGTGAAGATCGGCCAAATCAAAATAGAAATTAAAACAAAAAGAACAGCGATGACAGCGAAGAAGGAAGCCCTGCCATTACGTGTGCTTGATGATGAATCCATGACGGTTTGAGGTAGCAGAATTGGGGTTACGGATAAAGCGAATTGTCTTTTTGGATGGGTGCGTTAGGTTTTTGTCCATGAGGAATGATGGTTTTGTGATTTTGCATTTACGCTTATTGGGCGTGATCGGCTGCATGGTGTGGTGGCATGCGAGCGCAGTGGCGGAGGTGAAGGTATCGCCGCTTGTAGTTCCTAAGCAGGGTAAAACCGGTTACCAACGATTAAGCGTAAAAGAGACTGGACTCTATCCCAAAGGAAAATATGTGGGGATCAAAAATGAGTTTGTGCGTGATACCGGCAACTCGGGTTTGGCGGCGGGAGATATCAATGGGGACGGTTTGGTGGATCTGTTTGTCTGCGGTATGGAAAAAGCAAACGCGTTGTACTTAAATCGAGGAAATTGGAAGTTTGAAGATATTACAGAAAACGCTGGTGTGGCTTGTCGTGGATGGCGGTTGAGCGGGGCACTTTTTAGTGATACGGATGCAGATGGGGATCTGGATTTGATCCTTACTTCGTTGCGTGACGGCCGGGATTTTCTCTTCATCAATGATGGCCATGGAAAATTCTCCGAAAATTTGGAGACCCAATGGGTGTTCAGCCCTCGTGGGGGAAGTGTGGGGGCGGCAACGGCGGATGTGGATGGGGATGGGGATATCGATATTTACATGTCACGCTTTCTTAAAATGTTTCCCAAGGCCGAAGTTGGGCCAGAGGCATTGAGGCGAATTGAGGCGGCTGGAGCTCAGGCTCGTCGTGAAGGGAAGCCGATGCCAAAAGATTGGCTGAAATATTATTCGTGGCGTAAAAAATTTATCACAGCCGAGCGGGAAGGACTGCAAATGGAACAGCACCATTTGCCGGATGTACTATATTTGAACGATGGGAATGGGGAATTCCGTCCGGTGACTGATCAGGAAAATCGATTTCGGGATTTCATGGGGCGTCCCATTCCAATGCCGCGAGACCCGAGTCATGAGGCGGCATTCAGGGATGTGGATGGAGATGGGGACGCAGATTTATATGTTTGTTCGGATTTCAATTGGGAGGACCGGTTTTATTTGAACGATGGGCAGGGGCGGTTTACGGAAGTCCCGCCATTGTCTCTGCGTCGAACGAGCCAATTTTCCATGGGGTTGGATTTTTCTGACATCAATCGGGATGGTCATTTGGATTTTCTTACGGTTGATATGCTGAGCCGGTCTCATAAGCGGCGAAAAACCCAGATGGGAATGATGCAGGTTACGGAAACGGTAATCGGCTTGTACCGGGATCGACCTCAAATCATGCAGAACACGTTGCAGTTAAATCGGGGTGATGGAACTTGGGCGGAGATCGCGCAGTTTGCGGGAGTTAAAGCATCTGAATGGTCTTGGGGTGTTTCATTTACCGATGTGGATTTGGATGGATACGAGGATCTTATTGTGGCGACCGGTATGATTCGGGATTTTATGGATTCGGATACCTCTATTCAAATTGAGGAATCAGGACAGGGTAATACACGGGAAGGGCTGATGATTGCCAATAGCCTTTATCCGGATTTGCCCACCCGAAACGTGGTTTATCGAAATAAAGGGGATTTGACGTTTGAGTATGTGAGCGAAGATTGGGGGATAGATACCGAGGAGATTTCCGGCGGCCTGGCTCATGCGGATTTTGATGGAGACGGAGATTTGGATCTCATTTTCAATAACATTGGTCCGCTTGAAATATACCGAAACGAAACCGTCGCACCGCGAATCGCGGTAAGACTTATCGGCGCCGGAAAAAATACTCAGGCGATCGGGTGCAAGGTACGATTGATTGGAGGGCCCGGAGGGGCCATTCCGCTGGAGCAGGAAATTCATAGTGCTGGCGGCTACGCTTCGGGCAGTGATCCATTGGCAGTGTTTGGCACGGGCAAAATCACCGAAGGGCTAAAGCTAGAAATAATCTGGCGGCACCGAAGTCGGTTAACTCGGCAGGTGATTGACGACGTGAAACCCAACCATCTGTATAAAGTTGTTCAACAAAACTCAACGGCAGCTCCTTATGTGCCCGAGCTTGAGGAGCCAGTGGAATCACTCTTTGTGGATGATCAGGAAAAACTGGCGATCGAACATCCGGATGATGCCAATGTACGGGTGATGGTGGGGCATGGCGATTCACCGTTTGATGATTTTAAATACCAATCCTTGCTTCCCAACCGCCTGAGCCAACTTGGTCCAGGTGTGGCATGGGCCGACTTGGATGAGGACGGATATGAAGATTTAATCATTGGGGCAGGCAGGGAAATGTCTCAATTGGTATACTATGGGCGGCCTAACGGGGAATTTTTGTTTCAGAAAGGGCCCCGTGCAGATTTGGATCAAACCGGGGTTCTCGCTTGGGTTTCGAAGGCCGGAAAGAAGCCTCAGATTTTGACCGGTTACTCTAATTACGAACAACCAGACGAGCAATTTATGCAACCGCCTTTGGCGAGGATATATAATCCTGCCCAGCAAATGAGTGTGGTTTCCACCCTCTCTGGCCAGCAATCCACAATCGGCCCTATGGCTATGGCGGATGTGGATGGGGATGGCGATTTGGATTTGTTTGTGGGAGGAAGAAACGTCCCCCAACGCTATCCAGAGCCGGCCGATTCATTGTTGTATATCAATCAGGATGGACGGCTCGTTCTGAATGAAGAACAATCAAAGTCCTTGAAAAAATTGGGGTTGGTAAGTGGCGCCGTCTTTGGTGACTTAGATTTGGATGGAGACCCGGACCTTGTGCTGGCTCGGGAATGGGGTTCCATTATGGTGCTTCAGAATGATTCCGGAAAGCTGGTGGACGCTACGGAGGCATATGGCTTGGCCTCATATCAGGGATGGTGGAACAGCGTGGGTTTGGGGGATATCGATGGGGATGGCCGTTTGGATATCGTTGCCGGGAACTGGGGTAACAATAGTAAGTACGAAGGTGCATACACATTTCAGGAAGCCCTGAGAATTTCGTATGGTGACTTTGATGAAAACGGTGTGTTGGACATTGTGGAATATCACCGGGATGCACTCACCGGAGAATTAGTTCCCGAACGGGGCCGTTCCTGTACCACGCGAGCCATGCCGTTTATTGGATTACGTAATGAAACATTCAACATTTTTGGAGAAAGAAGCCTGAGCCAGATATATGGAGAGTGCTTGAAGGACGGTTCTATTGTGGAAGCCAACATCCTTTCACACGGCGTTTTCCTGAACAAATCCAAGGGGATGATATGGCGCCCGCTGCCCATTCAGGCACAGTTGGCGCCCGTTTTTGGAATCAATGTTGCGGATTTCGATGGAGACGGAATCGAGGATTTGTTTTTAGCACAAAACTTTTTTGCGCAACAACGAGAGACTCCACGGAGCGACGGGGGTCGTGGTCTGCTATTAAAGGGAGAAGGAACCGGCGAATTTAATCCCATGGCCGGAGCTCAATCAGGGATTTTTATTTACGGAGAACAAAGAGGTTCCGCGATTGCTGATTACAATCAGGACGGGAAAATAGATTTGGTGGTAACACAAAATGGCTCTCTCACCCATTTGTATCGCAACCAAAAAGCCAAGCCCGGTTTGCGGGTGAAGGTCAATGCCGGCCCGGCCAATCCGACTGGCGTGGGGGCGCAGGTGCGGTTGGTGTTTACTGATGGAACCAAGGGTGCCGTACGACCCATCACCGCCGGCTCCGGCTATTGGTCGCAAGATTCGGCTACTCAAGTCCTCGGCTACAAGAAGCCTGTTCAACACCTTGAGGTCCGCTGGCCCGATGGTCAGATCACCCAAGAGTCAGTGGAAAAAGAGGCTAAGGAAATCACGGTTGAGCGGAATTCAAAAACGGCCGCCCGTTAAACTAATTCAAGAACCGAAAGTCCAGGCTGGCGACTAGACTGTGGAGGACTTGGGTCCAGGCGGTAGTGGGGTCTTTTTCCGACTGCACGAAATTCAAGATGACGTCGTGTTCGGTTGAAGTCGGGCGGCGGCCGAGAGTGCGTTGGTAAGCTTGGGCGATGAGGGCAGAGTCATCGGACAGGTCGTCCTGCAACAAGCGCGCGGCGGCAGCAGCGGCTTGTTGGCGAACGAAGGGGTTGTTCATTAAAAACAATGCCTGCGTGGGCACGCTGCTGGTGGTGCGTTCGCCAACAACGAGGTTGGGGTCGGCAAAGTCGAACACGGCCAAAATCTCCAGGGGCGTGTTGCGGAAGACGGGTGTGTACAGGCTGCGGCGTGTGTCATCAAACTTGTAGCCATACTCGATACTGGTGCCGGCCTTGATGGTCGGGCCGCCCATGGTTTTGTCGAGCTGACCGCTTACTGAGAGGATCGCATCTCGGATGGACTCGGCCTGCAGTCTTCGCCGGTTCTGCCGCCAGTGCAGTTCGTTTTCCAAATCCACTTTGGCCTGCGCGCCGGTGGCGGTACTAAGTTGATAGGTGCGCGAGAGGACGATTTCGCGGATGAGTTTTTTCATCGACCAACCTTCCTCCACGAATCGCACGGCAAGGTGATCGAGCAGTGGTTGGTTGGTGGGCAGTTGGCCCATGTGGCCGAAGTTGTCCACGCTGGCCACGAGGCCTTTGCCGAAGAGATGATGCCACACGCGATTGGCAAATACGCGCGCGGTGAGCGGATGCTCGGGGCTGGCCATCCAGTTGGCCAATTGCATCCGGCCGCTAGCTTTGGGTGCGATCTCCGGTAGATCACCGCGGTTCAGCACTTGGATAAAGCGCCGCGGCGTCTTCGGGCCGGCGTTGTGGACATTGCCGCGGATGGCGATCTGGATGTCACCGGGGTTGTCGCCTTCGTCGGCGGCGATGATGTTCGCCCGCTTTATGGCGTTCTTCTCGAGCGCCTTTAAATTTTTCTCCAGTTGGGCAAGCCGCATTTTGTCCTGATCTTTTTCGCCCTTGGCTGGCTGGGCAGGGGGCGTTTCCTTTTTCGCCACGGCCTTTGAGCCTTCGGGCAGGAGCTGGATGGCGTCGGCAATCACTGCGCCGTTGGCGCCTTCAGTGGAAATTTCCACCACGTCCCATTGGCCGTCCTGAAATTCAAACACCCCGAGCGAGTGGAAGTAGCCGTCCACATCCGGCGCCTGCCGTTGGTTCACGCGGAACAGTTTTTCGCCATCATTGTGGCGCACAGTGATGCGCGCGTTGGTGGCGCGGTTGGGGTGGTGAGCGAAGGACACCCGCACCTCATAACGTCCTCCCTTGGCGATTTGCACAGGGAACACCACCTTCTTGTTGGCACCGCTGGCGTAGAGGTACTCAGTGTCCACGAAGTTTTTGACGCTCGTGGATTTATTCCAACTGCCGGTTATCTTTGCCTTCGCATTGTCCACCACCAATCCGGGCAGATTGACCGCTAGCACTGAGGGAATGTTCGCCGGTTTGCCGCCGTTTTTTTTGCGGAGCGCATTAATCTCCTTCCGCAATGCCGACATCTGAGTGGCCGTCGCCTTGGCCTCGGCTTCCTGTGCGGCGTCCATCGGCAGTGGGCGTTCGTTCCATTTTGAAACATTACTGTGCACCACCACCTTGGTGCCCTTAAAAATCCCCGCCATGCCATAGTAATCCTCCGTACGGATTGGATCGAACTTGTGATCATGACAACGTGCGCAGCCGATGGTCAGCGCCATGAACGCCTTGCCCATCGTGTCCATCTGCTCGTCGATGATGTCCATCTCGAGGACGGTCTTGTCCTGCAGCTCGTAGTTCGTGGGGCCGAGCAGCAGAAACGCCGTGGCCGTGAGGCGTTCGCGCCGTTCGGCGAGTGTTCCCTCGGGCAGGAGATCGCCGGCGATTTGTTCGCGAATAAAACCCGTGTACGACTTGTCGGCGTTGAAGGCATTCACCACATAGTCGCGATAACGCCAAGCCTCTTTCATCAGCAATGTCCGTCCGCCGCCGGTGCTCTCGGAAAAGCGCACCACATCCAGCCAATGCCGTCCCCAACGCTCGCCGAAATGCGGGCTGGCTAGCAGCGCATCGACCGTTTGCTCAAGAGCGATCTGGCGATCGGTGGTCGCCGCTTTTTGAAAGGCCGCCATCTGCTCCGGCGTAGGAGGCAGGCCGGTGAGGTCAAAATACAAACGGCGCAGCAACGTGAGATCCTCTGCGTCCGGCCCCGGGCCGATGCCCTTGGCTTCCAGCGCGGCGAGCACATGGCGGTCGATGCCGTTGTGCGGCCAGGTCTTGTCGTTGAGCTGCGGCTCGTCCGGTTTGGTCACCGGCTGAAAGGCCCAGAACCGGCGGGCGGCCTCGAGATTGAGTTGCTGATCCTCCGTCGTGACTTCGGCACTCTTACGCGGATCAGGCGCGCCCATGGCAATCCATTTTTCGAAATCAGCCACCTGCTCGGCGGTCAGGCGTTTCTTGGGCGGCATCTCCAGCTCCGCGTCGGAATAACGGATCGCTTGGATCAAAAGGCTCTTGCCCACTTGCCCTGGGATGATCGCCGCGCCGCTGTCGCCACCTTCCTGCCAGCCGCCTTTCCAATCCAGCCGCAGACCGCCTTTCACCTTCTCCTCCTTGCTGTGGCATTGGTAACATTCGCTTACCAATACCGGCCGAATTTTTTTCTCAAAAAACTCCAGACCTGCCGGATCGGCCCCCCAAGTGGCGGTTGCCGTCAGAAATATGAATGCCACAAAACGCTGCATGCTCAGAAAAGTATGGCAACCCCGCCAAAAAATGCGAGGTGGTTTTTGGAACAAGAATTGTAGGCCTCGAACAGCGGGATCGCCTTACTTCAGCTCCCGCGCACGCAGGTTGCGGAACTTGACCGTGCCGCCCTTGCCGTGGTGCTGGATGCCGAACCGGCCTTTGAGTGATTGCTCGTGCTCAACCTCGGCAATAAGTTTGCCGTTGAGAAAGGTGCGGATGCGCGGGCCCTTGGCTTCCACGCGGAAATGGTTCCAGTCTTCGGGCTTGAACAGATCCTTGATGGTCTTTTTGTATGAGGCGGTTTGCTCCGGGCTCTTGGGGAACAGCCAGCCGCCCATGCCGATGCCATAAACGCCGGCAGGTTTGCCGCGGTCGATCTCGCATTGGTAGCCCTTGGGCTTGCCCTCGTCGCCGATCAGGCGAAAGCCGAGGCCGGAATTGAAGCCCTTATTTTCCTGCGGAATCATCACCTCGGTCTCGACCTCAAAATCGCCCATTTGCAGTTCGCTGACCACCCACACGTTGACCTGGGAAGACAAATGCAGTTCGCCGTCCACCGCCTTGAAGGTCTCCACCTTAGCGCGCGGCTCCCAGCCCTGGGTGCTCTTGCCGTCAAACAGCGGGGCCCATTTTTCCTCAGCCATCAGCGACAGTGAAACCGTCAGTAAAACCAGTGTAGTGCGAATCATGAGCGGAGGGTAGGCGGTGTTGGCTTTTTTTCAACTTCATAGTGCAAAAGGCAAATTCCACTACTTTTATTGTGGATAACCGCTTGACTCCACGCGCAAACGCTTTTATCATTACAAACATAATCAATTTACTAAACATTAAGCGCTATGTCTGAAATGGAGCCGAAATTGACGAAAAATGAGATCATCAAAGCGGAAAACCCGTCTTTGGCGGGGAATATTGGAGTGACGCTGCATGATCCGGAGGCGGAGATGTTTGACGCGGATGACCAGCAGTTCCTGAAGTTTCACGGGATTTATCAGCAGGATGACCGTGATGTGCGGAAGCAGGGCAAGAAGTACATGTTTATGATTCGCGGTCGCATTCCGGGCGGAGTGGTTTCGCCAGAAGTTTATCTGACTTACGACCGGGTAAGTGAAGAGTTCGCTAATAAGACCTTACGGGTTACTACGCGTCAGAGCTTTCAGTTCCATGGTGTGGTGAAGAGTGGATTGGGGCCCTTGATGAAAGGCATCAATGAGGCCTTATCGGATACCTTGGCCGCCTGCGGTGATGTAAATCGTAATGTATTGGCGCCGCCAACTCCTTCTACTAGTCGATTAACTGAGCAAGTATACGAAGATGCCAAACGAGTTAGTGATGCACTATTGCCTACAACCAAGGCGTATCATCAAATTTGGGTGGAAGGACAACCGCTTAAACTGGAAGATGATGACCACGAAGATCCGTTGTATGGGAAAACTTATTTACCGCGTAAATTCAAAGTGGCTTTTGCCATTCCACCGTTAAATGATACTGATATATTAGCTAATTGTTTAGGGTTCATAGCTATCGAGGAGAACGGCGAGTTGATAGGCTACAACCTCGCCGCTGGCGGCGG
>PVBE012855644.1_pt1 | contig 23464 bp, 18 predicted proteins | sample 1631181 | NCBI WGS metagenome assembly PVBE01 (sample SAMN08397723, study PRJNA350692) | Marine metagenome, whole genome shotgun sequencing project. | isolation source: water | place: Pacific Ocean | collected 2012-04 | reverse complement strand
ATAAATTTAGAAAATTCCCTTAAGGTTCAATTTTAAAAAACAACCTGTAAATTCAATATACTCAATAACAATGAACATTACTCATAATTGAATATTATACGTTTTCTCAAGCACATAAACTCATAGAGTTTTACACAATTTTAAAAATTATGTTAACTCTTAGAACAAATGTTTACTTCAAAAATTAGTAGAACAGCTTTTCATATAAAGGCAAAATTTATATAACAAGAAATCCTTATAATTCATTTAAAAAAATTAAATAATTTAATGTAATTATCTAAATTTACATTTGAATCATACAGATAAAGCACAAAATTAAACCTGATAGAAACTAAATAGCAATGACCGATATTTTAAATTAGTGCCGATCCTACTGCTATAAAATAGCATTAAGGAGTTCTCCAAAATAATTCATTAAAACATAAAACCTCTTTCTGGACAAATGATAAAGTTAAGCATTTTTTACAATCATTTACAAAGCAAAAGCTGCTAAAGAACATTCTAACATTAGATGAGTAGATTATTTTTTTGAAATACAACCACCAAAACTTGAACTTTTATTTGAAAATATATAGTTAGCTGAATACTTATTACATAATGTAAATAAGCATTGCTCACAATTTGTTAAAACATGCATGCTTTTAAAGTACTCTATAATTTAAAAAAATTAAATATCCCTCTCAGCAAAAAAAACCATTTGCTATTTAAACAAAATTCAGATTTTTTAAAAAAATCTATCTTGCCACATTTAGCAATAAAATATCCATGATGTATTTACAGGATCTAAGGTTAGCGTTTTTGATATATTAATTTTTACGTAAATAAAAATGATATTCAATTAAAAACTATGTAATTTAGTGTATAAAATTGTAAGCTAGATAGACAATTTAGCATATCTTCTCATATCTCTTAACTTGAACCTAGAAATATTTAGTTTTACTATAGAGAATATTCAACAACCAAAGATAGTTGAGATGCTTTTTCACAACATTCATTTCACATCTGTTTAGAATCTTTACAATCCATTTGATGCACTATATAATAAAATTACATTTAGACTTTAAAAGGGACACAGCCATAATTGTTCTTTTAAATCGTAAAGAATTACAAGGACAACTTTTATACAATAAATATCAATACATATTTTCTGATAATTACGATAGTTTTTTTTATTATAAATATAACATGTATTTTGTATACGTTTTTCTGTCAAAATAAGACCATCTTTTGGCTGCTTTAGCTTCTAGTGCTTGAAATTGCTTTTTATAATTTTAAGACTTATTCAAAACAAAATGAACTAAAATAAAAGACAGTTTTAAAGAACGATAACCTCATTGTTATATAACACTATAACAACTAATTATTGAACTAAAATTTAACTTTTATCTCTATAAAAACTCAGAATGCTAAAATTATCGAAAACTATATTTTTAAGATTAAGCATACGACGTGCTAATTTATTTAGAACAGTTTGTTACACATTTTAATAAAACTTATTCCAAGTTTATTCTACACAAATGGCAACACCAATACATATAGAATCTCATATAACAATCACAATTATTAAGCATTATAATAAACATGTATGTTGATTAAGAACAAAAATCGTCATCATCTCTGTTTTTTTTTTAACCCTATTACATAGAATATCAAACAAATTATAAAATTCATTTTTGAAATCTCTTTATTGTATTTCTAAAAAATGTAGTTTATAGCACTACTAGTCCCCTAGGCAACAATCAACTATCTGTTGTACCTTTAAACAATCATGAAAAGCACTATCTAATTCAAACCACCTAATCAAACACAATATTTACTTTTATTTTACCGAATTTTTGAATACAATACTTTTCAAAACAGCATGGACATAAAATAAACATGTAAATAGCAGCTTTAACATTAGCACATAAACATATTTGAATGCATTAATATCGAGCAATCCTGATTGCAAAATAGTTTTCCTATCACAAATTCTAGCATGACGACCGTGAACATCAATAGATTTATTCATAAATAATAGAATATAAGAATTCTTCAGTGATAATTATGATATATATCTCCTTTATCAAAAATAATGTGTAAAATATCCATCACATAATCTATCCTTAATTAACAAAACATCATAATAATTACGTCAAATACAAGAAAATAAGGTTCTTTTTTAAAGTCCCTATTTATACTAGCTAGTAACTTTGTAACATCCTTTGTTTTATTATAAAACATGTGTAACAAAATTAAAAAATAAACCAATATTACGACTCAAACTACCAAGATTGCAAAGGCTCACTTCTTCTGATAACGCAATTTTAAAATATTTCCAATAAGCATGCATCACTTTAAAACAAAAGCTAACTATTACTATCACATAAAATTTCCTCTTTACTCAAGATAATCACAATTTTCCATTATAACATAAAGCCTTAAAACTTAGTAATTTTTAAACTTCCGCGTATCACAAAAAATATAGTATCTCTATAATACGTAATGTTCTAACTTAGAAAATCATTTCGCTCTAATAGACTTTCAAGTAATTAATTATCCATTTTATAATTTAGTCTGAGCCATACCTCAAGCTAAACAGCAAATATTTTCCATATTTTCTATTATTCTTTACCATATGAAAATCTAACCGCATTCTAAACTGGACCGAGATATCAATTATTTAATAATTAAAATAAAACTTTTAATAATTATATCTCTGTCTAATAACTTCAAATAAAACAATTCCTGCTGCAACTGAAACATTCAAACTATCCAGACAACCTAACATTGGAATATAAAATAAATAATCACAATGTTTGATTGTTAATTGTCTAAGACCATTTCCTTCTGAACCAATAACTAAGGCTATTGAGATATTAAAATCCTGCTGATAAATTGAATGTGTAGCTTCTAAGTCAGTACCAACTACCCAAATACCTAATGATTGAATTTGTTTTAGAAACCTAGACAAATTACTAACTTGTGCAATAGGCAAAGTTTCTGTCGCTCCAGAAGCTACTTTTCTCACTATTGGTGTTAAGCCTACACAACGATCTTTCGAGATCACAACTGCATCAACACCCGCCCCATCCGCCGTTCTTAAAATAGCTCCAAAATTTCTCGGATCTTTAATTCCATCAAGAACTAATAATAATGGTTTTGATATACCATTGAGTAAATTAAATAAATCCATTTCAGTAATGGTTGATTTCTCTAGTATATAAGCTGCAATACCTTGATGAGCTGATGTATCACATAATCTATTTAATTTTCCACGCTCTATAAATTGAATAGAAATTTTCTGTTCATGAGCTAGTTCCAATATTTCATTTATTCGCTTATCCTTTTTATTCTTCATTACAAAAATCTCTAACAATCTACCCGAATTTTGTTTTAATATCTGTCTAATAACATGAAATGCATAAATTATTTGCTTCTTCATAAAATTTCCTAGAAACTATAAAAGTGAAGTTTTTCTAGATTTCCAATCTATTTTCACATAACCTACTTGTTATCCCCACCCCGTAAGCTATTTCAAAATCAATTTTTCGCTCATCCACATCAACTCGTACAACCACAACATTAACAAACATTCCCAAAATATATTTTTTTCCAGAACGTTCACCAGTCAGGCTATGTTGAATAGGATCAAATAAATAATAATCACTTGTTAACGAATTAATATGTACCAATCCATCGATATAAATTCCATCTAGTTCTACAAAAAAACCAAATCGATTAAGGCCAGATATAATCCCATTAAATACTCTACCAATATGTTTACTCATATATTGACATTTTAACCACTGCTCTACATATCGTGTTGCATCATCTGCACGTCGCTCAGACATAGAGCAATGACGTGCTAAATCTTTAAATTTCTCATCATTTATTTCACCTCTATTTGCATCTCTATGTTTATTCTCATAAAACAATTTTCCATGTAATATCGTTTTAATCTGTCGATGTAATAATAAATCAGCGTAACGCCGAATTGGAGAGGTAAAATGTGTATAAGCTGAAAAAGCTAAGCCAAAATGCCCTAAATTATCTGATGAATAACCTGCTTGACTCAACGAACGCAATAGAACTGTTTGTATCACATTAGCATCTGGACGATCTTTAATTTTCCTAAGTAGTTGACCATAATCTAAAGGTTCTGGACACTTAGCCTTACCTAAATCAAGCCCCAATTCAGATAAGAAGGTTCTAAGTTCAGATACTTTTTCTTCTGGAGGACCCTCATGAACCCGATATATTCCCGAAATTTTATGCTTTTTAAGAAATTTTGCAGTAGCAACATTAGCACAAAGCATACATTCCTCAATTATTCGATGAGCTACGTTTTGTTCAAGAAACTTAACACATCGAATCTTACCATTAATATCAAAAATAAGATGCGTTTCAGTTGTTTTAAAATCAATTGCACCTCTTAATTCACGTTGTTTTCGAAGTGTTTTATATAAACTATGTAAATTCCCTAATTCATTGACTATATTTGCATAATTTTTCAACAAATACTTGCTTTCTCCATTTAAAATTGCTGCAACTTTAGTATAGGTAAGCCTTGCATGAGAACGGATTATACCCTCATAAAATTGATATCGTGTCAACTTTCCAATATCACTAATTGTCATTTCACAAATAATACAAAGCCTATCAACATTAGGTATCAAAGAACAAAGTTCATTAGATAAAACCTCTGGCAACATAGGAATAACCTTCCCAGGAAAATAAACAGAATTTCCTCGAAGTTTAGCTTCTGCATCAAGTTCGGTATCTGGTTGCACATAATAACTAACATCAGCAATAGCAACGTACAAACGCCACCCACCCCCCTGTCGTAATTCACAATACACAGCATCATCAAAATCTCTAGCATCCTCACCATCGATAGTGACTAATGGTAATGCTCTTATATCCACTCGATTTCGCTTAGCAACACTAAAAATTAATTTTGATAACTCATCAACTTGCTTTTTAACAGAAGTAGACCAACGATAGGGTAATTTATATTCATGAATAGCAGCTTCTATTTCTACACCTTTAGCATTTTTATGACCAATCACTTCGATAACTTGACCCATTGGATCAATACAGCATGATTGCTGCACTACAATTTTAACTAAAACAATATCACCATGACGTGCACCTTTTTGCTTTTTAGGTGGAATAACAATATCATGCACAAAATCTTTACTGTAGGGAATAAGATAATTAGCATCTTTACCTTCAATAAAACGGCCGGTTACCTTAAGTTTAGGTTGTTCAAGAACCTCTACAATTTTACCTTCTTTTAATTGTCCAGTACCTTGTGGAATATCAGGTACAGCAACAATTACACGATTACCAGCAAATGCTAAATCCTCATTAAACATAGGAATAAGTATTTTGCTGCCACCATTCCGCTGTGTACACCAAAGATTTTTCTTCCTATCAAAAAATAATGTACCCTCCACTAACAATCGTTTTTCTAAAGGCCAAAAACGACGTTTACGCAATTGTTCCAACTGTCCATCTCGAAGCATAGCTTTAAGGCGTCTTCGCAACGCTTTTTTAGCATCCTCTTTCCTTAAACCCAAATTCTGAGATAATTTTTTAAAATTTACAGGGTTTTGACTATCTTTTAAGTGCTTAATAATGAATTCCCTGCTAGGTATTGGCCTATCATATTTTGCTGCTTCTCTTTCAGCAAATGGATCTATCTTGTTTTTACTCTTACTCATTTATACTTAAAATACGGATTTAAAGGACATAAAAGGATACGTATGAACAATAGTAGACTCTCGGACATATTAAAAAACCATACTGACAAGAACATCAGTAAGCTCTTCTATGAAAATAAAATTTCTCCAGATTATGTAGTAGATCAAGCAACTTAAAATTAACAGCTTATCTATACAACCTTAATCTTTTAAATTAATTACTTCGCAAAGCCATAAATGCTCAATATAACAGAACATTTCTATTGTAATTTAGCATCTCCAAGCCTATAACCGGTACAGAATTATTGTTTTTAAAAACTTAAAACCATCCACAATTATGAAAAAAAATTACACAAAAAAATCAACTAAATTGTTTTCCTCAAAAAATAAAATTAACCAATTATAATAACCATAATCATCTGATATATTTACAAAATCACAACTACACCAGCAATAAATTTACCGTTACATCATGCTATTTACCGAAAAAATCTATTGTCTACTAGAATATAATATACTTTACTAACATTAAGAAATTTATTCATACATTTAGAAATAACATCGATATCTATTAATACAAAATTAATTTTAATATTTAAAGAGGTAGTATAAACGTAAGTTATTTTATCAAAAGATAAAACAGAACACTTCGTACACATTTTAAAATCACTAAATACTTTTATAACAATTGTCAACAAATATAATAATAAGTCACGCAATGCTAAAATCAGTTTCAATACGTTTACTAATGAAAAAGAATCAATTGAAGATAGTTTCTATTTACACATTGTCTGAAAATCAGTTGAACAAACTTTCAAAAAAAACAATATTAAATATATTGCTCATTTATATCACATATGCAAAGCTAATTCTGAACTGAGACCCATTCACTGAATCACGTACAACATTCAGTATCTTAGTTACTAGACAACACTAAAGAACAACAAAGACTCAATTGCAATAACATCCTCACTTTATTAAACATTTACATTTCACAAAATAAGCATAAGTTTAAACACTACACATTACTTAGCAAAGAACCCTATTTCATAACATACAAAAAAATTTATATCCCCGTATAATATCAGTTAATAACTAAAGAATTTTACCATTTTATTTTCACCACACTATGTTTAAAATTACAATTCTAACGAACTGCATATAAAAGTCCAACGCCTAGCATCATACAAATTAATCCCATCATCCGTAATACACTATCAGACTGCTGTGAAATAAACGTCAGCATTAGTCGACATCTATTAGGACTAGAAAATGGTAATATTCCCTCAATAACAAGAGCTAGTGCAAAAGCAGAAAAAAAATCATGCCAATTCATCATTTATTATCTATTCCCTTAAAAAATTTAAAAAACTCACTATCTGGCTTTAAAACTAAGACGTCCCCTTTTTTACTAAAGGAATTTCTATACGCTTCAAGGCTACGATAGAATTCAAAAAAATTTGGATCTTCACTATAAGCCTCCGCATATATCTTAACAGCAGCAGCTTCTCCTTCCCCCTGAATTTCTCTGGATTTTCTATTTGCTTCTGACAATAAAACACGTTTTATTTTATCAGCTTCAGCTCTTTTTTTTATTGCTTCAGCACGACCTTCAGCTCTGATCTCACTAGCAACTCGCTCCCTCTCTGAACGCATTCTATCATAAACTGAACCACTGACTTCATCAGGTAAATCAATCCGCTTAATTCTAACATCAACAACAGTTAATCCTAAATTTCCTACATTCTCATCCGTAGTCTTCTTTAAACGTTCCATTAATTCAATTCGTTCACCAGAAACAACCTCATTAATCGTACGACGGCCAAATTCAGCACGTAATCCAGAAACAACCTTTTGTTCTAATAACGCCTCTGCTTTGTGTTTTCTTCCATCTGTTCTAGTATAAAATAAACCTAAATTATCAATACGCCATTGCACATAAAAATCAACAAGTACATATTTTTTTTCAATCGTAAAAATTCTAGAAGATTGTATATCAAGCATATGTAAACGCCTATCAAAAGACCGAGCTTCTTCTACAATTGGAATTTTAAAATGCAATCCAGGTTTTAACACCTTTACACTGTCATCTGAATTGAGCAGCAATACACCAAGACGAATTAAGATGGCATTATCGGTTTCTTGTACAGTAAACATACAGGAAAAAGTAATACATAATAGAATCAAAAATCCTAATAAAAGTGAAATATTACGCATTTGTACTTTCTCCCCTGATTACTACGTGTACGCAATGTGGAAAACTCATTCTCAGTATCAACATTATCAAAAGTCTTATTCCACTTGAGTTATCTGCTTATTATCTTTCTTTTCCGATAAGTTTAATAGACGATCAACCGGTAAATAAAGTAAATTATTACCAGAATCCAAATCCACCAGCACTTTACTGGTATTTATAAAAATCTTTTCTAAAGAATCCAAATATAATCGGATCTTAGTAATTTTAGGTGCTTTTATATATTCAGGTAATATTTGTTGAAATTTAGACACATCACCAATGGCATAATTAATAAGTTCTTGTTTATAAGCTTCAGAATCTTGTATTATTTTTTGAGAATGACCTCTTGCCTCTGGTACAATCTTATTAAAATAAGCTTCTGCCTCATGAAGAAACCGTTCTTTATCCTCACGTGCCTTTGTAGCGTCATCAAATGCTGCCTTTACCTGTTCAGGTGCTTTGGCTTCTCTCAATGTCACTGTAGATGCATGTAAACCAGCATCATAACTATTTAAAGTCATGCGAATTTGCTGTAATGTCTGCTCTTCTATATTTGAACGCCCTTCCGTAATTACAAAATCTAAATAATTTTGCCCAATCGACTGCCTTAACGCACTTTCTGCTGCTTGCTTTAAGCTTTTCTCAGGCTCATTGACCTTAAACAAATAATTATTGACATCACTGATCCGATACTGAACCTGAATGTCAGCAGTTACTAAATTTGCATCCTTAGTAAGCATAGTCCCCGTATGACGCGTGGATACTAACTCTTCAGTATTAACAATATGTTTTTCCTCTATCAATCTAGGATACCAATGTGGGCCAGAACCTACTGTTCGATTGTACTGCCCAAACCGAAGGATAACGCATTGCTCTGCAGGCTTCACAATATAAAAACCTGTTACAAGATACGTAACTAAAATAATCACAAAAATAAAGCCTACCCAAATACCAATACCATTTTCGGATGGAGAGCGCTGCATACTATTTTTACCACCGCCAAAGAACGAATGCAATTTGTTCGAGAACTTACTAAATACTTGCTCCAAATCCGGAAGTCCTCCAACATTATTACCATCAGAAGGAGCAGAGCGTTTCCCTCTACCTGGTTCATTCCAAGCCATTGGCATTGAGTTAGTATCCATAAGTCACCTATTTTCTTGCATGTTTTAATAAAGCGTGACGATTAATAAATAACAGGAACAGTTCACTAAACTGGCTGTAAAACTTTCGTCAACGTTACTCCATAAAGTTATATCTCAAATCCCTAGTTACATGTACCATCAATGTAGCTATCATATAACCGTGTGTCTGCTCAGGAGATATTCTTAAACTTGTACGACATTATCATAGTATCAAACCAGAACTTAACAAAAATAACTCAATAATCCAAATTTTTGTAAAGCAAGAACATTACACGAATAATAGTTCCAATATCCTAACACTAGAATATCTGCCTTCAGTTAAACAAGCAAGTCTACCTCTATACACTTTTAGTATTAGTAATATTCAAGCTAAAATTTCCATTTTAAGCACCATACTTGACACTTATCCTATATTATAAAAAACAACACACAGTCATAGTAATATATCAAATATACGCTAATTTTAAAAAGTAAGGATGCTGAATTTTGGCAAACAAACATCAGACCCAACTATAGGCATTAAGTAATTTATACTTTCTAGCATATATAAAAGACTGGCCCACATTTCCTTAATTGCAAAATGATTAAACACTCTGTCAAGTAACACTACGAACAATTACTAGCCAATACACACCCACCCTCACAGAACAATTGCACTTGCTTTACATTGTGGGTAAATTCAACTACTCGCATTTATCGAGTAAATATTCATTTTAAACACACTAGTTCAACCTATAATCTTCTACAAAATTTTCTTTTCGAAAAAACTAACATAAGTCCTGTATGCTCTAACACACAATTTCTAAACATTTTTAAAATTTCTTCAATGTTAGGTTATCATACTATTAAAAAATAAAACACAACTCCACTGCTGTAAAACTACCTACATTATGAGCACATAAGCTTTACCTAATTAATGAGAATAATACGCTCTAGCAACATACACGTCAACAGAATTTTTCCACACAAAGTCTTTCTCAAATAACTTGCACTTCATCACTCACTCTAGCGTCATCACTACACAACCTCCACGAATTAGCATTCTAAAAACGAAAAATATAGCTAAACACTTCACTACAGCTTCTTATTTGCAAATATTAATAATATACTATAAAAATACCTATACAATTCACTGAAACAATCCCAAACATATCACTAGCAAATTCTAGTAGTTCAAATACATAAATCTCACAATATACAAAATCAATCTATTGCACATGTTTTCTATCTCGTTAACAAATAATCTTCAATAGAAAATCATATTTAACATTGATAACTCATATAGAAACAATAGACAAAAATGCATACTTATAATTATTGACTAACTGTTTATTAAACAACACAGCAAACCATTTAAATAATTCAACATGATGTTGTCGCTTAAAATCAAATACCTATAAATGATAAAAGCAAATAACTAACTGCTCAGTTACAATAAAAAAGATTCTGAAACAACTGTCCCTACCACAACATTACCAAAAATCGTATAATAAATATGCTAACTTTATCTAGTTTACCACGGACTATAACAAAGAGAAAGCTTAGTTAATTTTCCCATAAAGTTATATTATAAAATTACGACACTCAAGCTAAACTGGGAAACATGACGATTACTCTAAAAAACATTCACAATTTTTTCAAATTTACAGCTTATGTTAACATCATCACTATCTAACCAATGTAAATTAGGCCAGTGATTTAGCCAGGTAAATTGACGCTTAGCTAACTGTCTCGTCGTAGCAACACTTTTTGCAACCATTTCACTTTTAGATAATTGATTATGTAAAAATTGCCATATTTGCCGATAACCAACAGAACGCACAGATGGAAGTCCTAAGTGTAAATCATGCTTCTTCTGCAATTGACAAACTTCCTCTTCAAAACCACTTAACAACATTTGCTCAAATCGTTTACTTATTCGCTGATGCAATAGAGACCTATCACGAGGTGCTATAGCAACTGTTTTAAGCGTCCACCCAAATAATTTATGATATTTTCTTTTTTTTAGCTCTGTTAGAGATTTACCAGTTAAGTAAATAATCTCAAGTGCTCTTTGCACACGTTGCTGATCATTCTGATGTATTTGTACTGCGGCTTTAGGATCTAACTGCTTCAAACGTTTGTGCAACTCTCCCCACCCATAATTCAGTGCATCATTTACAATTTTATTTCTAATCACTTCATCACTTCCAGGTAATGGCGACATTCCAAATTGAAGTCCCTTAAAATACATCATTGCTCCTCCCACCAACATTGGGATACGACCTCGATGAACACTCAACTCCATTTGTGCAAAAGCATCATTGCAAAATCTGTCAACAGAATATCTCTCAGTTGGTGATAAAATATCAACCAAGGCATGTGGCGTTTTAACTAATTGCTGGTTACTCGGTTTACCCGTACCAACGTTCATTCCTCTATAAATCATTGCAGAATCAACACTAATGATATCTATGGGTAAAATATCAGCTAATTTTATAGCCAAATTAGTTTTTCCAGAAGCCGTAGGACCCATTAAAAATATAGCTAATTTTCTAGGCTGCATATAATTTATGTTATTAATCCAACTAATCTACTTAAATTACACGACTTAGTATTTATTGCATAAAAGCGGACATCATTAATATATTCTGTGTTTAGTCAGCGTATAAAAAAACACTGTATCATGTTCAAAACAAGTCTAATTACGTCATAGCAAATAAACAACTTCAATGGTTAAACAACATTTTATCATTCGGATAACTGAAAGCTTCCTAATCTTCATTGTTTAAATTGTTTAACTAAATATACATCTATTAGCAAGTAGCATCGATCTATGCCAAATAAAAACAATAATACTAACCATAACTGTATATTATATAATAGACCTAATCTAAAATCTTTTGCAATGCAAATACCGCGGATAAATGCTTATTTTTAAAAACGCTAAAATAGCGGAAGCTACATTTGATGATTATCATCATAATCACTCGATTGTACTACAAATACATATCAATAAACTAACAACTCGCAAGTTTTGCACTATTAAATAATTTTTAGGGAAAATGTTGTTATATATCTATAGATAGTATTGACAATCTATTTTAGTATTTATCAGAACATCAAAACCGCAGACTCAGATTGTATGTAGTTGACAATTAGACTCGTAAATATGGAGCACATATGGCAAAAACTGATTCATAATTTTAATGAATATTAGTACTACCGCAAAATTATTCTAATTTATTACTAGGCTCTTGAAGAAACGACCTCCTTGCGGTATAAAGTGAATATCAGTATGACGTTGTACTGACAAAACTGCACGCAAACGCAAAAAAGATAGGATTAATTATATTAATGATTAGCAATCATCAAACATATCATAATAAAACAAAATTAAAAATGCTGCATAATGCGGTCATTATAGTTACATCTAACAACTCAAATTCTTTAATATTGGAATGTGCTCTGTGTGTACCTTGAAACGTAGGATTAAATTGATTAAACTGTTTGTTTTTACGCTTGTTGCTTTCCTACTTGTGTGCCAAAAGAAGTTAGATTATTAAATAATTCTTAGGAAATTTTTATGCGCCATTATGAAATTGTTTTTTTAATTCACCCTGGTCAAAGCGAACAGATACCTGCTATGATAGATCGATATCGCGGTATTATTGAAGATAAAGGCGGCAAAATACATCGCCTCGAAAACTGGGGACGACGGCAATTGGCCTATCCAATTCATAAACTGCATAAGGCACACTATATTTTAATAAATATTGAGTGTAATCTAAAATCCATCAATAAATTAGCGAATGTTTTACATTTTAACGATGCAGTTATTCGGCATTTGATCCTAAATTGTGAAAAGGCCATCATCGAGACCTCTCCAATGTCAAAGAGTAAAGATGACCGAAACGCAACAAAAATTATCAGACAACGTAAAAATAATTCTACAGCCGTAGTAGAAAAATTGGCTATTTCTACGCACAAAAATAACTAGAAACGTGAAAAAACCAATGTTCAACTAAACATTTCAGATAGGTATATTTGTAAAATATAAGTCAAATTTTAATATATTGGAGATATAAATTATGTTTCATTTTCGTCGTCGAAAATTTTGTCGTTTTAAAGAATCAGGTGTTTCACATATTGATTACAAAGATTTATCAACTTTAAAAAATTACATAAATGAAACTGGAAAAATTATACCAAGCCGTATTACGGGGACCAGCTCACGTTTTCAAAGACAATTAGCTAAAACAATTAAACAAGCGCGTTATTTAGCAATGTTAGAATATTGTGAACATCATTGAATTTTTATAAATCTTAAAAAGGATATAATCAATGAACGTGATTTTGTTAGAACGCATTCATAATTTGGGTATATTAGGTGATAAGGTAAAAGTAAAACCTGGTTATGCTAGAAACTATCTCCTTCCAAAAAATAAGGCTGTCCCTGCAACCCCAGAAAATATTAAACATTATAAAGCACGTCAAATTGAGCTTGAAGTAAAGACAAAAGAACTGCGAAATAATGCCACTCAGCGTGCACAGGCATTATCCAAACTTCAGCTAACCGTTTTTGCTCAAACTAGTAACGAAGGAAAATTATACGGTTCAGTTGGCATTTTAGAAATAGAACAAGTAATCCAAGACGCCGGAGTAGAAGTTTTCAAGCAAGAAATTCAGCTACCAGATGGACCATTTAGAGCAATTGGCGATTACGAGATAGCATTACACTTGCACCACTGTAATATCATTACTAATGTAAAATTATCTATTGTATCTGCAGAGAAATAAACAGCAAAGTTTAAGGCCTCTTTATTTTCAATAAAAATAAAGCGACATCTAATTATAGATTCAGAATATTATGCCACAAAATTCTACTACAGATTCAACGCATTCTGTAATTCCCCACAAATATAAAATTCCACCACATTCTATAGAGGCTGAACAAGCAGTATTAGGTAGTCTTATGCTAGATAATAATGCTTGGGAACAAATCACTGACAAATTAATTGATAAAGATTTTTACCGAGCTGATCACCAAATTATTTTTCAAGCAATGCTAAGTTTAATTTTGCAAAATAAACCACTTGATGTGATAACTGTAGCTGAAAAACTGGAGGTTCAAAATCAGATTGAAGAAGCTGGTGGATTAGCCTATTTAGGTCAATTAGCTAAAAATACACCTAGTGCAGCAAATATTTTAGCTTATGCAGAGATTGTTCGAGAACATGCTATTTTACGACAGCTTATAAAAGTTGGTAGCATTATTACAAAGTCAGGCTTCGAACCAAAAGGTCGGATTGCAAGTGAACTCCTTGATGAAGCTGAACGTAAAGTATTTGCAATTGCTGAACGAAGTGGACGAGTCAGCACAGAAATCGGACTACAGGGTATTTCAGAGGTATTATCACAGACAATACATCGAATTGAAACTTTATTTGAATCCAATTCCCATATTACTGGTGCACCTACAGGGTTTACAGATTTTGATAAACTAACTTCTGGGATGCAAGCAGCAGACTTAGTTGTAATAGCTGGTCGTCCATCAATGGGGAAAACAACTTTTGCTATGAATATAGCAGAGTATATTGGAATGAAAACAGAAAAACCAGTTTTAATTTTTAGTATGGAAATGCCATCTGAACAATTAGCTATGCGTATGTTAGCTTCTTTAGGTCGCATTGAATTACAACGTATTCGAACGGGACAGTTAAATGATGGTGATTGGCCAAAAATAACTTCTGCGATTGGACTAATGTCAGAACGTAAAATGTATATTGATAGCACTGGTGCTTTAAGTCCAGTAGATATTCGCGCCCGTGCACGAAGAATTGCTAGAGTACATGGAGAATTAGGGTTAATTGTAATCGATTATCTTCAATTAATGCGAGTACCAGGCACCAGTGAAAATCGTGCATCTGAAATTTCTGAGATTTCTCGCTCTTTAAAAGCATTAGCACGTGAACTAAATGTACCCATTTTAGCATTATCCCAGTTAAATCGTAGTTTAGAGCAACGTCCTGATCGTCGTCCAATAATGTCAGATTTACGAGAATCAGGTGCTATAGAACAAGATGCTGATTTAATTGTATTTATTTACCGAGATGAAGTCTATAACAAAGAAAGTGCAGATAGAGGAACTGCTGAAATTATCGTTGGAAAACAACGGAATGGTCCAATTGGAATGATACGCTTAACTTTCTTAGGACAATATTTGAGGTTTGAAAATTTTCTAAAACAACAAATAGCACCATCTAATAATATAAACTCAGTATGGGAAAATTGCGACAAAAATTAGTGCAAAAACATCTTTTTAATATCTTTAATTATAGGCAAAATTACAAATCACCAATTACAATATATGCAACTTACTAATAATAAATCTCATAAACATCACTGACAATAGTCAAAACAACTTTCACCATTCACACGTTTTCAAAATCATTCTTTTCACCACTACAATGTCATTGCAAAAATATTTTAATCAGGTTCATCGATTAATACATAAATATATTTATCAAATTAATATTTTCAATTCTAAGATTTTATTAATCTTCCCCATATAAAAATAGTGATATAAATAAATATTATCAATCAATGTATCCATAAGTTTGACAATTAAAACTAGGAATCTTTAAATTATCCTATAATTTAGATTTATTTTAAACAACATACCATGCTTTAATAAAAGTACAAACAAAAGATAGTAAAAAGAATAACGTCATTATATGCTCTATTCAATTGATAACTTTTTTACCACTTCTTCAAAAAAACCAATTATTATTATATTTGCAAGATATACACCTTCAGCGCTGAAAAAAATATAGCTGTTTCATATAACTCATACTATGATATAGCTATAATTACAGACTTCACTCAATAACGTATTGAGCATGATGAAAGGCAAATATCCTTAAATCTGATAATAATATACCTAATAATCTTTCCGAGATTCTGTACTATACTATCATACAGTTCTCAATTTAATCTATAAGTTTGTTATTATTCCTGCACAACAGCATGGTCCACTATCTCAATTATACAGTATATATTGTTCATGATTTAATGTCAGTTTTAAACTTATAATACCAAAAGTCATAAAAGAAAATATCCGAAATCTTGTGTACCTGCTTTTAAACATTCCACATACCTCGTATAATTGCTAGATATCTGGATAACAGTAATCTCTCTTCAAAGTTTAATCTAAAATCACCGAAAATTATTTATCTAGCAATATCCAAGTTATAACCTCTAATTTTATCAATTTAAAGAAAACTGAGTTTTTATGATATTATGGAACAATGTAGATCTAACTATGGAGACTATATGAACATTGCGGTTGTTGTACTAGCTGCCGGGTATGGAACCCGAATGAAATCAAGGATACCAAAAGTATTACATCAGTTAGCCGGCAAACCTTTATTGGAGCATATCTTATCCTTATCTAGTCGACTTTCTTCTAAACAAACGATTGTAGTGACTGGACATAAAGGATATGAAGTCATTCAATCTTTCAAAGATTGGACTATAGATTGGATTCAACAAGTAGTGCAACGAGGAACAGGAGATGCCTTAAAAGTTGCTATGCCACACATAAAATCAGTCGATCACATTCTCGTATTATATGGGGACGTACCGCTTATACAATTTAATATATTGAATCAATTTGTGCAAAGTGTTCCCAAAGATGCACTAGGCTTATTAACTACTCATGTCTCACGGCCACATGGCTTAGGTCGTATCATTAGAAATGATACAGGACATATAATTGCTATCGTTGAAGAAAAAGATGCAACACCTGAGCAAAAACAAATTTCTGAAATTAACCCAGGTATTTACATGATACCATACTCAAAAATCGGTAAATGGTTATCAGAACTAACTGCAACAAATGAGCAACAAGAATTATATTTAACCGATTTTATTGCCAACGCAGTTCGTGATTGTGTGTGCATTGTTTCTAGACCTATCTCCTTTCCAAATGAAGTCCAAGGAATTAATAACCGAGTTCAGTTAGCTAATGCTGAGCGTGCCTATCAACAATGTCAAGCAAAGCATCTGATGTTATCTGGTGTAACCTTGTATGATCCAATGCGATTTGATGTGCGAGGGAAAGTTAAAATTGATCCGGATGTAACCATAGATGTTAATGTTATTTTAGAAGGTGAAGTTACAATCGAATCTGGAGTTACAATTGGACATAATACACAAATCAAAAACAGTACTATTTGTACAGGAACAAAAATTTTATCCAATTGTGTGATAGATTCAGCGAAAATTGGTATGAGATTTCAAATTGGTCCTTTTGCAAGAATCCGGCCAGGTAGCCATTTGCATACCCAAGCTCAAATAGGAAACTTTGTAGAAGTAAAAAAAACAGTTGTTGGGCAAGGTAGCATAGCAAACCATCTAAGTTACTTGGGAGATGCTGAGATTGGGAAAGGCGTAAATATTGGAGCAGGTACCATAACATGTAACTATGATGGAGCGAATAAGCATAAAACTATTATTGAAGATGATGTGTTCATTGGATCAGATACGCAATTAATTGCCCCGGTTTCGATTGGTCGTGGGGCATCAATTGCTGCTGGTACAACGGTGATGAAAGACGTGTCACCTAATCAATTAGCATTAAATAAAAAAAAACAGCAACATGTAGAAAATTGGGATAAACCGAAAAAAAAAGCCTTTTCTAAAAAAGATACTAAATATAAGTTTTAATTACAGACTTGTAAAAGGTAAAAATTTAAGGAATAAATATTATGTGCGGTATTGTAGGAGCTGTCGCAAAACGAAATGTAGTACCTATTTTATTAGATGGATTAAAACAGCTAGAATATCGAGGATATGATTCAGCAGGCATCGCTACAATAAATAGGAAAAAAAATATTCAACTTGTAAAACGTCAAGGAAAAGTTAATATCCTATCGGAAGATGTAGGAGATAGTGGTATATATGGGCATGCGGGGATTGCACATACACGATGGGCTACACATGGTAAACCGTGTGAGCACAATGCACATCCACACCAGATTAAGAATCGCATTATGTTAGTCCACAATGGAATTGTTGAAAATTATCTACAGATCCAAAGAAAACTCAATCTTAACGATTATTCTCTTTCTTCAAAGACTGATTCAGAGATTATTGCAGCAGCTATTTATGAGGAAGTTAACGCAGGACATTCTTTGTTGATAGCAGTACAACGAATTGTAAATCGCTTACATGGTACTTATGCCATTGCTGTGATGGATCTAAAAACACCAAATTGCATGGTAGCTGCAAGATATGGCAGTCCATTAGTTATTGGGCTTGGTAATGGTGAATGTTTTTTAGCCTCAGATCAAATAGCATTACATAAGGTAGCACAAAAATTTATTTATTTAGAAGAAGGTGATATTGCTGAAATACAATATGATCATTTAATTATTTATAATTTAGTTGGAAAAATAGTTACCAGAACATTTAATACTAGAAAATTTAAATTTGAAGATTCTAAAAAAGGACAATATAGATATTTTATGCGCAAAGAAATTTTCGAGCAACCAAAAGCTGTTTCTGCAACATTACTTGGACGTGTATGTCATGATCATGTTATAGAACAAGCATTTGGTAGAGCAGCAAAAGAAATTTTCGACCAAACTAAACATGTGCAAATTGTTGCCTGTGGAACAAGTTATTTTGCAGGTTTAATTGCAAAATATTGGTTAGAAGAATTAGCCGGTATCTCTTGTCAAGTAGATGTTGCTAGTGAGTTTCGCTATCGCAAGCGAGTAATCCCTACAGATTCTTTATTTGTTACTATTTCTCAATCTGGTGAAACAGCAGATACTTTAGCTGCTTTGCGTTCAACAACACTGGATGGTCCTAAAACATACTGCGGAAGTTTGACCATTTGCAATGTACCTGAAAGTACATTGGTTCGTGAATCTCAGTTAATTTTTCTAACTCATGCCGGACCTGAAATTAGCGTAGCATCTACAAAATCATTCATAACACAACTGACAGGATTACTCTTGCTAACCCTTATATTAGGTAGACGAAGAAACCTTAGAAACGAACAAATAGTACAACATTTAAAAAATTTATCGCAGTTACCAGAATACTTATCTCAAATTTTAGCAATGGAGCATCAAATCCAAAAAATTTCCTCATTATTCAAAGATAAGCAACATACCTTATTTTTAGGTAGAGGTGTGCATTTTCCTGTTGCATTAGAGGGAGCATTAAAGCTTAAAGAAATTTCTTACATTCATGCAGAAGCATACCCCGCAGGTGAACTTAAACATGGTCCTTTAGCGCTAGTAGATAAACATATGCCAGTTGTTATACTTGCCCCACCAGACGCCATATCTCATAAAATCAATTCCAATATTGAAGAAGTCTCGTCCAGAGGGGGACAGTTGATAATATTTAGTAATCAAGAAACAATTTCCGAACAACCTGGTATCCTTAAATACCTAGCATTGCCGGAGATCCCTGAACTATTAACTCCATTTATATATACAATACCACTTCAATTGTTAGCATATCACGTAGCTGTTAACAGAGGAACCGATATTGATCACCCACGGAATTTAGCAAAATCGGTGACAGTATAAAAGGTGATGATATGAATAAAAGCTCCAGGTCTATGACAGGCGTATGAAATATCAATTTATTATCATTACTACATTGAATAACCAGGTAAAAGCAAAACCCTAAAGGATTTTAATATAAACTTCCTGATAAACTATGGAACTTATTTCTAATATAGTATGATGAACTCATCAATTTTATACAAAGAAATAGCCTGCTAAACAATTATTAAGATCCTGTAAAACATGTCTTAAAAGGCAAATTAGAATACTAAGATATATAAATTCAAGTGTACGAATACAACAATGCTCACAATATGATAGTAAAAAACTGAATTACTTAAGCAGACATACCTGAAATCGATATTTTACACGCACATTCTAATAAAATTAACAGTATCATCGCTTTTATAATATAAAATCGCATAGTTTATTAACCCGATCAACAAAAATTTACCAATAACTAAAAGTAATTAGTGAGTAAATACTAATCAACAACAAATATAACTTTTTATGATAGTTCTAAAATCATTTATAAATCTAATTATACTATTGAAACATTGATTTATATGTAATTTTAAAAAACTATAAAACTATGTTCAACAAAAATAAAAATACGAAATTCTTACTAAAGAATTTAACTAAGACTAAAACCAAGATTTAAGATACTCATTAACCTATAAGTCAACTAAATCAGTATATTCTTGATACAGATATATCGTCATATTATGAAACAAATGTACTTCTATATTCATTAAATTTGCACTATTAGCACATTGTTATAACCTCGCACATAAAATAAATTAATAATATCTGTAGTATCCTCTAAAATGCGCAAGATAATTTACACGATACATTCCATTGAACCACTAAATTATCAGTTATGTAAAAATAATTGAATCTTGCATATCAATGACTCACTTCAGCATTAAATATAAAGTTTTAACTTCAAAGCTTTTATGAAGTCTACACAGTTAAATATACAAACATTCTTAAGATATATACGCGAATTTCTAACAAGAACAAATAAAATGATTTTAAAGATCTATACCAAATGACTATAATAGTATTTGTACTTAACCTCTAACCATTTAATCCATATTTTAAAGAAACTTATTTTATATAGTTTCGTGCAATTTAATATGCAATTCCTCTAATTTCTGATATTCTACATGTGAAGGTGCTGCTGTTAATGGACAATTTGCTGTTTGTGTCTTTGGAAAAGCAATAACTTCTCGAATAGATTCTGAACCTGTCATTAACATAACCAAACGATCTAACCCAAATGCAATCCCCCCATGCGGAGGACAACCAGAATTTAATGCTTCTAATAAAAATCCAAATTTTTTTTGCATTTCCACTTCATCTAAACCTAACAACTTAAACACAGCTTTCTGCACCTTTGATGTATGGATACGAATAGAGCCTCCACCAATTTCCGTTCCATTTAATACCATATCGTATGCACTAGATAAACATTGTGCTGGATTTTGTTCTAAAAAATCCTCATCTGATTTAATTAATGGTGCCGTAAACGGATGATGAACGGCTTTCCAACGCTTATTAGCTACATCCAGCTCAAACATAGGAAAATCATGTACCCATAACGGTTGCCATTCTGATTGTAGCAGTCCTAAATCTTCTCCTAACTTATTTCTTAATGCTCCTAATGATTCATTCACAATATCAGATTTATCAGCACAAAAAAATAACAAATCACCACTTTCAACATGAGTCCTCTCAAGAATTTTGAAAATTACATCATCAGATAAATACTTTAGGATCGGAGATTGCAAACCTTCCCTATCTTGATAACAATCATTTATTTTCATATAAGCCAATCCTTTTGCCCCATACATACCTACAAATTTCGTATAATCATCAATTGATTTCCTAGATAAGCGCTTAACTCCGTTCGGTACTCGCAATACAGAAACACGACAAGTTTTATCATTCGCTGGCTTAGAAAATACCTCAAATTCAACAGAACTCATCAGATCAGCAATATCAATAAGCTCTAATGGATTTCTTAAATCAGGACTATCAGTTCCAAAGCGTGTAATTGCTTCTTTATGGGTTAAGCGCGGAAATGGGGATGGCAATTCAATTTTCATAACATCCAAAAATATCTGTCGAATAAGCTCTTCTGTCATATTCATAATGGCTTCTTCATGCATAAAAGAAACCTCCATATCCAATTGTGTGAATTCTGGCTGACGATCTGCACGTAGATCTTCATCTCTAAAACAACGTACAATCTGATAATATCGATCTATACCAGACATCATCAATAATTGTTTAAAAATCTGCGGAGACTGAGGTAGTGCAAAAAAAGAACCAACATGTGTTCGACTTGGTACTAAATAATCTCTTGCACCTTCTGGAGTTGCTTTAGTTAAAACAGGAGTTTCAACATCTATAAAGCCCATTTGATCTAAAAATTTCCGTAAAGTACGAGTAACGTTCGCTCGAAATTGTATTTTCTTGAACATTGTCGGATGTCGCAAATCCAAGTACCGATATTTCAAACGAAGCTCCTCTGAAGCAGATTGATAATCATCTGGATAAAAAGGCAGTAATCCTGTAGTATTAATAATATTTATAGTTACAGCAACAACCTCAATATTCCCAGTTTTCAATTCAAGGTTATTTGTACCTTCTGGTCGCACACGAAGTATCCCAGTTACAGACACCACATATTCCTTTCTAGTTTTTCCTGCAATATCAAACGCCATCTTATTATCTGATAAATCAAAAACAACTTGTATTAATCCCGTTTTATCTCGAATCTCTAAAAATATCAAACCACCAAAATCCCGTCGATAGTGAACCCAGCCGCAAATAGTTATTTGCTCATCAACTTGTGATAATTGTAGACTACCGCAATAATGTGTTCGCACTTGCTACTCCATAAAATCAATTTAACTAGTGTTTTCACTAATTTTTTTAAGTACCGACCCACCTAATGAAGTATTATCCTTTATTGAATCAGTAGATTTACTTATATCATTAATAGAATTAGTTTTACCTGAGGATATATTCTGTTTCTTCTCTTGCTTAACCTCTTGTTTGGAATCATCACTAGTTAGATTTCTTTTCTTGTCACTTTCACTTTTAAAATCAGTTTCATACCAACCACCACCTTTAAGACGAAACCTAACAGCTGAAATAATTTTTTTCAACCTTAATTTTCCGCAATTGGGACATTGTTTTAATATATTATCAGTAATCTTTTGCAGATACTCTATTCTATTATTACACGCTTCACAAACATACTCATAAATCGGCATTTTACCCTCCTAGCATCATTTTAATCACAACTAATCCTCCTTATCACACATCTGTACTTTAAATAAGTTTCACCTTAAAAAAGTACAAACATCTTAACTAAATAAACTACATGCTATTTTCTCAAGTCAATACTATAACCAACTAATTTATATAACACTGATATTCGTGACAAATTTATAATGTTACTTACCAAAATACAGACCAGTTAAATAACTTCCTATACATACAATAGTAAAACCTTTAAGTTAATTATTTCAAAATTTAATACAAATTACCACCACAATGACTTTCCATAACATAATGTGTACATGCAGCATATATCAATATACAAATGATACTGCTTATAATAACTTAACTTCCATTTGATGAACACCAACACTAACTAGCACGCCCATCGCATTTAAGCATACATTTTGGTACAATAGCATACACAACTGCCAAATTTTGTTTAAAATAGTATAAATTAAAATTATTTTTTTTTATTGAATTAGCTAATTAATTGTGCGCATTATAACTATACTTCTTCTGATCCTTATTACT
>PVBE012861784.1_pt1 | contig 23466 bp, 13 predicted proteins | sample 1631181 | NCBI WGS metagenome assembly PVBE01 (sample SAMN08397723, study PRJNA350692) | Marine metagenome, whole genome shotgun sequencing project. | isolation source: water | place: Pacific Ocean | collected 2012-04 | reverse complement strand
TCAAAGAAAGTGTGCAACCAGAGGTCCCGTGGCTGTACAATTACAAGCTCGATTTCCGCTTTCGTTGAGCCAAAGTCGGGTCAAATAAATGCACCCGTGAAAATGGCTGGCAGAGCTGGTGGTTTACGAAAATGAATTAGGATCAGCCAAGAAACAACTGTCGCGACCTGGTTGTAGGACGGGCGTTCCGCGGTCATCCGAGCCGGTCTTCGGTGGCCACAAAATCGTGAAGGAACAGGCTCCCGGGTCCCGCTGGCAGAGTTCGGTGTGATTATCCCGCAAAAGTAACCGCAACAGGTCACTCGAGCCACGATCATTTGTTCCACGGTGGCATCAGCGTTATATTCGCTAAACCAGACTTTATTTACAATGGTTGTGGCGGCCAGGCCACATACACGCTGTGCGCATGGCGGAAGAACGGCCTGGGAAGAAGAAGTACCGTGCCACACGACTGGGTATTCTCGCTTGCTACTGACAGATGGAGTGAACGCTATGGGGATTAATGTTCGCCGCTCGTCCATGCTTACAGGAAGTTGCGTCTTGCTCGCCTGTCTCGCCGCCGTTTCGACTGGAGCGGTGTCGCTCGGGGCTCAGCCGGTGATCCGTCCCGACGCGGCGAATGAAGTGACGTTTTCAACTCGGCAGGCCAGGTTTGTTCGCTTGCTGATTCACGCTTCTTCCGCGAATCAACCCTGCCTTGACGAACTGGAAGTTTTCGGGCCGGACGGCGAACGCAACATGGCTGCAGCGGACGCGGGTGCCAAGGCTGCGGCGTCGTCGTGTCTGGCCGGCTACGCGATTCATAAGATCGAACACTTGAACGACGGCCGATACGGTAACGATCACAGTTGGATCGCCGCCGGATTGGTGGGCGAATGGGCTCAGATCGAATTGCCACGTGCGATGCCAGTGTCGAAAGTCGCTTTTTCACGCGATCGCAACGGGCGCTACGGCGACCGTGTTCCGACGGAGTTCGACGTGCAACTGTCGCTGGACGGCGAGCAGTGGGAGACGGTCAAGACGGTCGTGGGTCGAGCACTTCACATTGTGCCGCGACGCAATTCCGGATTTGCCTCGTATATTCCCAGTCCGCCGCCATCGCCTCTCTCGGTACGGGGTCCCCGACGGAAGCCTTCGACCGAATCGGAGAGACTCGCGGTAGGGCCCGTGGCTCGGTCGGGAGACCGGGCGCAACTGGAGTATGCGTTCCTCGCCGAGGAGCACGCTTGGTTGAAGACCTACGGTCGCGCGGACTTGAGTCCGCGGTTGGTGCCGTACAACGGGCGCGTGAAGCAGTTCCCGAAGCACGCGGGCGACGACCGGCTGCCATTGCCTCCGCTGGCGACGGAACCGACATTTGACGGGCGATTGGACGACGCGGTCTGGGCCGGCGCGTCGCGTGGCGTCGCGCGTGTCGCGCATCTCGTTGAGTTCAAAAAGGGGGCAGGTACCGTTGTGCGAGGCACCCGGAGGGCCGTTCCGGCAACGGTACCTGGCCCCTTTTTGAACCCGCTGGTCGAGACTGCCGTCATGGCCGGCCATTTCGACGAGTCCCTCTACCTAGCGATCACGACAGACCGGCTGTTGAGCGGCCATGTGGCGGTGGTGTCAAGCGCGGACGGTCTTGGTGGCGGAGTGCTTGCCGTGGAAGACGGCCACCTGGAGTTCCGCACGTACAAGCCAGACGGCCAACTCGACCGGTCGACGCCGGTCGACGGTGCGTTGAATGCTGAGCTGACCTGTTTCGAAGCGAAGCTTCCGTTGAGTTGGTTCCCGGACTGCCGCGAGCAAGGTTTGCGTGTCGGTTTGGGAATGGGCGGCAAGCACACGCCAGTGTACGGGCGGGCCGTGAACTTCGTCTTCGCACCGCTGGCCATCGCAGAACTCGCTTCCAGCCCTGGCGACACGTTCCGAGTTCGGTTGGCCGCCGCGGCCGATACGAAGATCACAATCACGGGAAACTCCGATCTGTTACGGCACGAAGTCGTCCTGCAACCTGGAGAGGTCATTGTGATCTCCGAACCGGCTTCGCCCTCCGAAACCGGTGCTCCGAACGTCGGCCCTGGCCCGATCGGACGGCAGTTTGATCTGACCGTGCAGCAGCAGGGCGGCGAAAAGTTCGGGCTGCATCTATTTCGTTACGATCCGCTCGAGCGGACGCTTGCGTTGATGGCAGAAATGGCCGCTCGATTCGAGGCCCAGGGACTCGACGTCAGCAAGGAGCGTGGCAAACTTGCGAGCCTGCGGGAGTGGCAAGTTCAACTGCACACCGCGTCGGAGCGGGACCGGGCGGCTGAACGGCGAGCGTTCTTCGAAGCGCGACTGGCCAAACGACGGCTCTTTTTCCGCGCCAAAGAGTTGGCGCCGCTGGAACAGATTCTGTTTGTCAAGCGGCACGCGTTCGAGCCATCACACAACTACAGCGTGTTACTCGATTCGCGCTACCGGCCGGGCGGCGGCGTGTTCGTTCTGCAGATCCCCCGCCGTGATGGAGCGCTGGAGCCGCGCGAAGCGACGCTCACGAAACTGTTCGATTCAGCGGGCGGCATCGCACGCAACCCGGTGGCCAACTTCGATCTGACGAAAGTCTATTTCGGCTATCGCCCGTCGGCCGACGGTTATTTTCACATCATGGAGATGGCCCCCGACGGCAGTCGCGTGCGGCAATTGACTGATGGGCCATTTCACGACTACTGGCCGTGCCCGGTGCCCGATGGCGGCCTGGCGTTCATCTCGACGCGGTGCCGCGCGCGGTTCTTGTGCTGGCGGCCGCAGGCGGCTGTGCTATTTCGCATGGACGGCGACGGCAGCGGGATCCGTCCCTTGTCGTACGCCAACTTGACTGAATGGGGGCCCTCGGTCACGAGCGACGGGCGAATCATCTGGCAACGGTCCGAGTATATCGATAAAGGGGCCGACTTCAGCCACACGTTGTGGACCATCCGACCCGATGGCAAGCATCCCGAACTGGTCTTCGGCAACGACATCATCCAGCCGAACGGCTACGCCAACGGGCGCGAAGTGCCGGGGACGAGCGAAGTGCTGTGCACTTTGATCTCGCACTTTGGCGACTTGAATGGGCCGCTGGCATTGGTCGATCCGTCTCGCGGGCGTTCCAATCCGCAGGCCATTACCACGCTGACTCCCGAAGTCCCTTGGCCGGGGATGTGGCCCAAAGAAGAATGTTTCCGCGACCCCGTGCCGCTGGCCCGCGATTACTTCCTCTGTTCGCACGCGCCGCGAGACCAGTTCGGCTTGTTCGTGATCGACCGCTACGGCAACCGCGAGCTGTTGTATCTCGATCCGGCGATCGGCAGCATGTGCCCGACGCCCTTCCGCGTTCAACCGATGCCACCGGTGATTGGTGGCGGGCTCGCCGACGTGGCACGGTCTCCCGACCTACACGAACAAGAGCCTGGCGAGCTTTTCTTGGCAGACGTCTATCAAGGTATCGATGGCCGCGTTGCGCGGGGTTCGGTCAAGTACCTTCGCGTCTGCCAGGAAGTACGGGCGGATTTGGAGGAGTTGCCGGGCGGTGAATTGCGGCACGACCATCCCGAATTCTTGGAATGGTACGCCACGCCGATCCACAAAGTGAAAGGCCCGTTCGGCTGGCCGTCGTTCGTGGCCAAAGCGTCGCTGGGCGTCGTGCCGGTCGAAGAGGACGGTTCCGCTCGGTTCAACGTGCCGCCAGGCAAAGTCGTTTACCTGCAGGCTTTGGACGAGGACTTCAACGAGGTGCAGCGTATGCGGAGCGTCTTGCAGTTGCAGCCGGGCGAGCGGCGCGGCTGCATCGGCTGTCACGAGCCCCGCCACGCGGCCCCGCCCGCCAGTTTACCGTTGGCCCTGCAGCACGCGCCCAGGCAACTCGAACCGCCCCCGTGGGGTGCCGAACCGTTCGCCTACGAGAACGTCGTCCAGCCGGTGTGGAACAAGCACTGCATCGAATGCCACGATGCGAAAGACTCGCAAAAACTCGACTTCACCGCCAAACTCGACACTGAGAAAGTCCCGGCGTCATACCGCACGCTGATCGAACAAGGCTGGGTCCATTACCTCGACTGCGGCTGGAATTCGGGCGGCAACAAGAAGGTGGAGCCGCTTACCTTCGGCACCGTCAAGAGCAAACTCTGGAAAGTGTTAGACACCGACCACCACGGCGTCACCCTTTCGACCGAAGAGCGACGCCGCATCAAATGCTGGACGGACCTCAACTGCCCTCTCTGGCCCGATTACATCCGCCGCAGCGAGCGTCCGAGCGGGGAACAGAATCAGGTCAGCGTCAGCGATTGAGTTCGTTCTCAAACCAAACAGGCCCACCCCATTTGCCCGTGACGACGATGTCGAGATCGCCGTCACCATCCAGGTCCACGACGGGGATGTTCATCCCGGCTCCCACGCGCTGGTTGAACGAAATCGCATGCTTCGTCCACGGTGTCGTGGCCCCGGGGCTCAATTCGTACCAGTATAATCCCAGCGGATCGTAACCGCCCGGATCGTTACCGTTATGAGCCATGAACCGCTTGCCCGTGACCAGGTCCAGGTCGCCGTCGTTGTCCAGGTCGGCCATCGTGAGGTTATGGGCCTGGGTCCAACTGGCGTCGATCACATGCTGTTTCCAGCGCACGTCTTTGCCGTCGCGGATCTGTTGATACCAGAAGATCCCGTACTTGTGCGCGGAACTGGTAACCAGATCATTCAGCCCATCCGCGTTCACATCGCAGACCCAAATCTGCGGCGTATGGTCTGCCTTGCCCTCTTGGAGATGCCCGAGCGTCAGGGGACGTTCCTTCCATGTTCCAGACCGCGGCTCCCGAGGAGCTTCGTACCAGGCATCAGGCCGTAGCAGATCGGGACGCCCGTCTCCGTTGACATCGCCGACCCCACATCCCCAGGCGAGTTGCTTGTCGGAGACGATATGTTTGACGATCCCACGTTTGCCGTCGTCGCGCACGCCCGCTTCATACCAGATCGTGCCCGTGACCGAAGGTAGGATCTCATTCTTCTTCCCATCGCCATCGACATCCCAGAGGTCGCCATGTTCGAAATGGCCGTTCTCCTCGATCAACGTTCGTGGCCACAAGCCGGGGTTGCTGCCGGTGTTGCGATACCACTCGGAGCGCTTGCCATGCCACGAACAGGAAACTACGTCCAACAGCCCGTCTCCGTCGACATCCAGCGGGATGTTCATGAAGTCCCAGTAGTAACCCTTGCCTTCCTCGTCGACATCGCCCTCCAGCTTGCGAATTCGTTGCGGCGTCCAGTCCTTGGCCAGGTACAAGAACGGGCCCGCCACGATATCCAGTTTGCCGTCATTATTGAAATCACCCACACCACACGATTCGCTGCGGAACATGCCGACGCGGTGCATCGTGAAGCGGACCGGCGTTTCGGCCCGCACCACAACCGACGGCAACAGTAGATTGACCGCTGAACTGAGGAACAGCGCGAGAATCGTCGACGCAGGCCATGTAGAATGTCGCATGGTGCTCACCTGGAATTTACTCTGTGAAAACCTTATAGACAGAGCTGTGATTATAATGTCTCGACGCGGAACTTGCCAAGGATCGAACATCCTGGCACAACAGAGCCCTCAATTGTCAACGAAAGGCACGCCATGAAGAAACCGATCAACCGGCGCAGTTTTCTGGCAACCGCAGGCGTGACGGCCACCATGGCGCTCGGCCGTCGCGCTGTCGCCGGTGCCAACAGCCGCATTCGCTGTGGCATCATTGGGGTTGGCCGCCGCGGCACACATTTGCTGCGTTTAGCGCTGAGTGTCCCCCAGGTGCAGATTACCGCCGTGTGCGACATACAGCCGGCGCATCTCGAGCGTGGTCGAGAGATGGTAGCCAAAGCGGGCCAAGCGCGGCCGGCCGGCTTTGGCCAAAGGAGTCCCAAGGACTACCTTCGTATGCTCGAAGGCAACGATCTCGACGCCGTGATCATCGCCACACCGATGCAAGACCACGGCGTAATGGCCATCGATGCTCTGCAAGCCGACAAGGCGGTGTTGAGTGAGGTGGCTGCCTGCATGACGTTGGACGAATGTTGGGGATTGGTGCGGGCCGTCGAGGCGAGCGGCAGCTTTTACATGCTGGCCGAGAACGTGTGCTACTTTCGCGACTGTATGGCGGTTATGAACATGGCTCGCCAAGGATTGTTTGGGGGGATTACGTATGCCGAATGCGGGTACGTACACGATTGTCGTTTCCTGCATTTCGATCCGGACGGCTCGCTCAATTGGCGCGGACAACTTGCCCGCGACTATGTCGGCAACCTGTATCCAACGCACGCCATCGGTCCCGTCGCACAGTGGATGGGGATCAACAAAAGTGACCGCCTTGAGTCGTTGGTATCGATGACCAGCCGGTCCTTTGGTGCGCACAACAACGCCTCGAAGAAGTATGGGCCGGAAAGCCCGCAATCTCGCATCGCGTTCAGCAAAGGCGACACGACAACGACGATGATCCAGACCGCCAACGGCGCGGTAATCGATTTGCGGTACGACACTACGTCGAGCCGCCCGCACCGGACGACCGTCTACCACACGTTGCAGGGCGAAACCGCATCGTATCGATCGTTGACAGGCGACGTCTGGATCGAATCCAAGAGCGAAGGCTATCGTTGGGAACCGTTGACTCGGCACATGGCCGAATTCGACGACTCGCTGTGGAAGCAGTCACAAGATCAGGCAGCCAGCAGCGGCCATGGCGGTGCGGATTTCTTTGTGATCAACGAGTTCTTCGCTGCCTTGCGCGACGGCAGGCCATCGCCGATCGACGTATACGATGCCGTGACGTGGAGTTCGGTCATCCCACTTTCTGCCGCATCGATTCGCCAGGGAAATGCGCGAATCGAAGTGCCGGATTTCACGCAAGGTCGAGGCAAGCCAAACCGGTCGGCCACGAACTGAAGGGACGTATACGCCGTCGGGCCGTGTTCGGAAAACAATGTTCGGAAAACAGCATCCGATTATTGGAACAAGACTTCAACAATAACGAGAGCCATGATGAAAGAGATTCGAACGACACTGTGGGTTTACTTGGCCATCCTTCTGTCTGCGAGTGTCTACGGCGCAGAACCGATCGAAGATGCCCTGGTCGTCCCCGTGGAAAAAGGCCTGCGCGGTCCGCGGGGAATGCCGGGGGACATTGTCGCGTTGAAAAACGGATCGCTGCTGATGAGCTATACGCAAGACGGCGGCATTCGGGGGATCAAATCGCCCGATGTGGGAAAGACATGGGGCGAGCCGTTTATCCTGGTGCCAAAACCGGAACCACCGGCCCAAGGACGCTTTGCCCATCCCAGCTTTCTACGCCTGAAGAACAACCACATCTTGTTGTCCTATATCTACACGACTCATCCCACGACCCCCTATTTCGGACATAACTACGTCCGCCGCTCGGCCGACGATGGCGCGACGTGGACCGAACAGTTTGTGATGACGCCACATCCCGGCTACGTGATTGTGCACAACGATCGTCTGCAGACGCTTTCCAGCGGCCGGATCGTAGCCATGGCCGAGTACAAAGCCCATATGCCCAGCACGCGCGACCATAGCGGCTATGTGGGGCTCGCTTTCTACTCCGACGACTTGGGCTACAGTTGGCAAGTCAGCAAGAACTTCGTGGACATGCAGCCCGTTGAGGTTCAGGAGGCTGACGCGGTCGAATTGAAGGATGGGCGTGTGATGATGTTCGCCCGCACCTACAGCGGCTATCCGGTGCGTGCGTATTCCACTGACCAATGCGAGACCTGGTCAAAAGGGGAACCGATCCAAGAACTCAAAATGCCCTACGCCGGATTGCCGACAGTCAGGCGGATTCCGTCGACGGGCGACCTGCTGTTCATTTGGATCAGCGCGCGATCGATCGACAAGGAAGATCCAAAGATCCACAGAAGGAGTACGTTGACTGCGGCGGTTTCGCAGGATGAAGGAAAGACGTTTGGCCATTTCCGCAACATCGCCAGTGATCCTGAAGACGATTACGGATACCAATGCATTGAATTCATCGGCGACAACCTGGCCGTCATCGCTTACCATGCCCGCGACGGCTTGCACGTGGCCCGCATCGGGATCGACTGGTTTTATCAGAAGCAATCGTAAAGAAGGATCCGGGTGATGGTCCGGCGATTCTCACAACTGGTGTCTTCCGGTGCGGAGTGAGTGTGGTGGTTCGATATGGACAGATAGTCGGGGCGGTTTTGTTGTTTGCCGCGGTGATTGCCGCCGGATCCCGCGGCGCGGCCCAACCACTCTATCAAGGCTTCCTGGCGCCTACCGAGCCGCTGACCCCGGCCGAGCAACAGAAGCGGTTCCACTTGCCACCGGGGTTCGAGATTCAGTTGGTCGCGGCCGAGCCGGAAATTCGCAAACCCGTCAATCTGAACTTCGACGCTCGGGGCCGGTTGCTAGTCACCCAATCCGTCGAATACCCCGTCGTCGTTCCCCAGGACAAGACGCCTCGTGACACGATCAATGTGCTCGTCGACACGGATCATGACGGCACGTACGACGAAGTCCGCACGCTGGCCGATCGACTGAACATTCCTGTTGGCATCACGCCGAGTCCCGGTGGCATGATGGCGTATGTCGTGCCGAACATTTATCGGTTTCGTGATGAAGATGAACGAGGTCGAGCCCAACGCCGTGAGGTTGTTTTCCAGGGCTTTGGCTTCGAGGACACCCACGGGATGCCGAACTCGTTCACATGGTGGATCGACGGTTGGATCTACGCGTGTCATGGCGAGGGCAATACGTCAACCGTTACGAGTTCCGACGGCCAGTCGCTCACCATGCAAGGCGGAAACACTTTTCGGATGAAGCCGGACGGATCGCGTATCGAACCGTTCACGCATGGCCAGGCGAATCCGTTCGGTTTCTGCTTCGATCCGCTGGGGAACGCTTACGCTGCGGATTCCCATTCAAAGCCGGGGTACATGTTGCTGCGAGGGGCCTGGTACCCGAGCCTGAAACGTGAACACGACGGATTGGGATTCGGGCCGGAGTTCATGCGACACTATCACCGCTCGACGGGGATTGCAGGCATTGCGTACTATGCAGCCGAGCATTTCCCCAGTCCTTACCGGGACACGCTCTTCATCGGCAACCCGGTGACAGGGCGGATCAATCACGATCGGCTCGAAGCTCATGGCTCGACATACACCGCGACTGAGCAGCCGGACTTTCTGACCTGCGACGACACCTGGTTCCGGCCCGTCGATATACAATTGGGCCCCGACGGCGCCCTCTATATCGCCGACTTCTACAACCGGATCATCGGCCACAACGTGGTTCCGCTCAGCCACGCCCAACGAGACCACGAGCGTGGCCGCATTTGGCGAGTTGTCTTCAAGGGAAATGAAGACAACTTGCATCCCACCGCCGATCTCACGGCTGTATCGCTGGAGAAATTGATCGGCTTTCTCGGCTCCGCGAATCTGCTCGTCCGGACACAGGCCACGCACGAGCTTGTCCAGCGAATCGGTACGTCCGCGATCGAGCCCGTCAAGCGACTCATCTTCGGTGACTCAAACGCGTGGCAGCGAGCGCACGGCTTGTGGGTATTGCACCGACTCGACGCGCTCGACGACGGTGTGATGCTTCGCCTGTCGCAGGATTCAGCTCGCGAGGTCCGTCTGCATCTGGCGAAGGCGGTGGGACAGCGCCGCGACTGGCGTGGCGCAAGAAGCGTTGCGCGTCGGTCGATGCTTGACTTTCTCTCTGACTCCGACGCCTTCGTGCGACGCGCGGCCGCCGAGGCGCTCGGACAGCATCCACAGAAAATGAACATCGGGCCTCTGCTCGACTTGTGGTCCAGCACTCCTTTGCACGACACGCACCTGATCCATGTCGTGCGTATGGCATTGCGAGACAACTTTCAAGCCATGGGGGATATCGAGCAGGTGTCGGAAGACTACGCCAGGCAAGTGGACACACAGCGTCGCCTCGCCGATATCAGTTTGGGTCTGCGGACTGAGGAGGCATCACGATTCCTGCTCGACCACCTGCAATCCGGAAACGTCGAATCGCAAAGACTTGGCGAGTTCGTACACCATGCGGCGCGCTACCTTGACAGCGACTCGCTATCCGAGCTGTACTTGTTTGCAAAGACTTTCCAAACAAAAGAAAGCTCCCGCCAGCAATCTGTCCTCAAGGCGCTCAATCGCGCCGCACAAGAGCGAGGAAGTGCGGTTCCCAAAGAGATCTCGCAATGGGGATTAAGGATCGCGGAGGGGTTGCTGTTGAGCGACGACGAGTTCACGGTCTACGGGGGCATCGAACTCGCGCGGGAGTTGAAACTGAAGGAGCTCGGCGACAAGTTGGCCCAACTTGCGGTTCAGTCGTCCGATTCGGCAATTCGGTCCATGGCCATGGATGCGCTAACGGCCATCGATGGAGAGCTGGCGTTGAACGTGTTGAAGAGCATCCTACAAGATGTGACCGAACCGCTTGATGTTCGGGACAAAGCAGCAGACACGCTCGGCAAGCTCGACGACGACCGCGGCCGGAGGCTGTTGGCCCAGCAACTCGAAGCTGCGCCGCTGGGTCTGACGGCCACCATCGCTCGTCGCTTGGCGCTCACTCCGGATGGGGCGGAGCTGCTGCTCGCCGCAATCGGTCAAGGCAAAGCTTCACCTCACCTACTGCAGGACGCAGTCGTCGATCTCAGGCTGCACCACAGCAACGTACCTCGATTGGTGACGCGGCGAGCACAGCTGTTGTTGGGGCTGCCCGCTGAAGACCAGCGGTTGATTACACTCGTCCAGCAGCGTCGCGTGGGGTTTGCGGTGGCGGATGTGAAGATCGAGCGGGGAGCCAAGATCTTTGAAAAACACTGCGCTGCCTGCCACAAGATCGGTGACAATGGCGGCGATGTCGGGCCGCGGCTTGACGGTGCGGGGCTGCGCGGCCTGGAACGCCTGCTGGAAGACGTACTGATGCCGAATCGTAATGTCGATCTGCTATTTCGCAGCAGCGTGTTGCGAATGGCCGGCGGGCGCGTCGTGACGGGACTCGTGCTGCGCGAAGAAGGTAACAGCCTGCTGGTGGCCGACGAACGCGGCAAGGAATCTCGCATTTCCAAGAACGACGTCAAGCAACTTCGCTTGTCCCAGCTCTCAGCGATGCCGGCCAACACGATCGACAGTGTCCCTGAACCGGAGTTCTACGACCTGATCGGATTTCTACTCGACCAGCGACGGAAAGTGCAGACGGAAAAGTAGAAAGGACCGGGGCTCGTCGGCTCCCGGCCCGATCACTGGCTCATCACAATCGGCCGTCTCTCATCAGAGTGAGAAGTTGGCGACCACTCCGCTAAGAATGTTGTTGCTCTGAAGGGCCTTCACACGTAGAGCGGATCCTGCGTATTCATTCCGTAACGTGTAAGCCGCGTGCTCGTCAGTCACCTTGGCCAACGTCGGATAAGCCTGCCGTTCGTTGCCGCAAGTGTGATCCGGTTTTTGCATGGGCCGTGTGCGCATCTGGACAATCCCGGCGTCGACGATTGAGAATCCGCGGGCATCGCCTTGGGCAACTCTCATCTTGATCGCGGCCAGCTTGACAGATACCACGTCCTGGATGGTGTCGCCGGCCAAATCGCGGGCCATTTCGATCAAAGCCTGCCGTTGTGATTCACTCGCCCGCTGATCGACAATCAACACAGTCTGTGTGTTCACCTTCTCGCCGATCCCGAAAGTCTGGTCGCCCTGGACAACTGCGACGATAGACAGGCCATCCAGCGCAGCATCCTTGTATTGACCTTCGCCGACTTGCCACGCCATCACGGCAATGTTGCCGGTCAGGTGGATTTCAGCGTTGAAAACGCAGGGACCCGCCCACATGTTCGAATTGCGAGCCTCCAGGTATCGTCCGTTGAGCGTCTCGGCCGAAGCCGCGCCAGCCAAGCATGTACCGACCACAGCCGTAAGCAAAGCGAATCGCATGGGGGAAACCCTCCAGTTAAGTGGGGAGCCAATCGTATCGAAGTCAGACCATTGACTATTATCGTGAGACGTATCTCCAGGTGTCAAGATCGTGAAGGCTCAAAAGCCCGAAGGATAAGAAAACTCGGCCGAACTTCAACGGCCCTATTGTGTTGGGCCAGCGATGTTTGCGCAGCACAATTCGCAGGCCCACCACACTCGCGAAATTGCTCGCGGGTGCCCCTGAGACGCCTGAAACCGGAGTTTATTTAAGTGGTATTGCTGTTAGGCGAGCCAAGATGGGGGACTTACCAGAGTAGTCTGCGGCATCCTACCGCAGCCGGGTGGCTGGAAGCCGCCGGCTCGATAGATTATCAACTGCCGGTCACCTAAAGACGAGTGTCTCATGGATTTACGCGCATCAGCCCCATACGGTGATTCTGTCTGGTGCGACGCGGATCCCGATGGAAACGCCGCCAAAAAACGCCTCGTTCATCCCACGAAGACAGGTACCTGATAGAATCGAGCTACTTTGTTCGTTTTTTTTGGATTTACGGAGTACCTTAACCAGGCTCGTTCGCTGAGAATGAACAGGGAACCGAGATGTCGATAGGGTCCGTTAAGGACTTACTTGGGAAGGGGAGTGTCATGCGAGTCTGCGTATCGTCCGGTGCGATAGCGTGTTCTTTGTTGTGTGTTTTTGCGGTGGCGCAGCTTTCCCCCGCGCGCGGCCAGGAATCGGAAGCCCCCGCGGGCGATCAGGAGTCGGTAGAAACGAGCAACTACGGTCGAGAGGCCCGCGAGGGAACGGTGGCGCTTTGGCGAGATCCGGACAAGCCTCTTGATGCGCGCGAGCGGATTCATCACGCGCTGAGCCGCCTGACGTTTGGCGTCACGGACGAGGCGATTTACGAGGTCGAGCGACTTGGGATTGATGGATGGATCAGCACTCAACTCGAAGCAGAGGGTGAAGAATCTGCCGCGCTCGTCGATCGGTTATCCAAGTTGAAATCACTCCCCCTGAGCACTCAGGAGATTGTGCAGCAGTACAACAAGCGCGATGGAAACGATCGTGACCTTCGGAATATCCCGAGAAACGAACTCAAAGACGCAGTGGTACTGTTGGCGGTCTATGGCAATAATCAACTGAAAGAGGTCTTGTGCGACTTCTGGCGGAACCACTTCAGTGTGGATGTGTCGAAAGGAAACGTGAGGTTCTACGCCACCGAGTATGAACGCGATGTGTTTCGCGTCGAAGCGCTGGGTACATTCCAACGCATGCTCAACAAGCAGGCGCGGCATCCTGCGATGCTGGTTTACCTGGATAACTACATTTCCCGCGCTCCACCGCCAACAGACGTGCTCAAAGCGGCCCAGAGGGCTTTCTTGGAAACACGCGATTACGCGGCGATGATGGACGCCGTTGACATCGCCAGGATGAAAGGTATTAATGAGAACTACGCCCGCGAACTGATGGAACTACACACGCTGGGTGTGGACAATCATTACACGCAAGAGGATGTGGTCGCCGTGGCCTACGCCTTGACTGGCTGGACCGTGCAGCAAAATGCGGAGAAACCGATCACCTTTCAGTTTCGCCCGGACATGCACGCCAGCGGGATGCGCCTCATTCTGAAGAAGCGACTGCCACCGATTCCTCGAAACCCCGAGATGGAGGGCCAGCTAGTTTTGAATCTGCTGGTTTCGCACGAGGGAACGGCGAAGTTCATCGCCTACAAGTTGTGTCGACACCTGGTTGCGGACAATCCTCCGCAGGAGTTGGTCGAACGAGTGGCCGAGGTTTACAAGAAGAGCAAAAGCGATCTGCCGTCGACCTACAAGGCCATCTTTATGGACGAGGAGTTCTACAATCCGAAGCACTATCAGTCGAAATTCAAACGACCGTTCGAATACGTCATCAGCGCGCTGCGCGTGACGAACGCCCAGATCGAATCCACGGGTGGCATCCACAAGGCGCTCAATTTGATGAGCGAGCCGCTTTACCAGTGTGAGGACCCGACCGGCTATTACGACCAGGCCGACGCCTGGCGCGATCCGGGCACCATGGCTCCGCGGTGGCTGTTTGCGCGAAACCTGGGAATGGAACAAGTCCGAGGGGTGAGGATTCCCGACTCGTATTGGGAAGGTCTCAAGCCGAATAACCCGCTCCAGTGGAAGGAGGTTTTGACGAGCCGCATCCTCCCAGGCGGCTGCACAGAGAAGACTTCCGACGCGCTGGACGCGGTGATCGCGAAGTATGCAAGATTCAGTCCGAAACCCGAACAGTTAGGTCGCTTCATCGTAGGGATCTTACTCGGCTCGCCAGAATTCCAACGGCAGTAACTTGATCAAAAGCTAAGGAGTTAGTCATGAAACGTCGCTCTTTTCTCAAAGCAACAGCACTTACGTCCGGCGCGGTTTGCCTGAACGTGGCGGGATTCCGCGCGGCGGCGCGTGCACAATTTGGCCCAGGCAGCAATCCGGTGTTGGTGGTCATTTTTCTGCGCGGTGGCCAGGACCAATTGAACACGGTCATCCCCTACAACGACAAAAACTACTATGCGATCCGACCCAGCTGCGCCATTGAAAAAGAGAAGGTGATCCCACTGGACGACCAATGGGCGTTTCACCCGGCCTTCGCTCCTATGAAAGAGTGGTATGACAAAGGGAAAATGGCCGCCATCATCAACACAGGGTCACCGCATTCGACGCGGAGCCATTTTGATGCACAGGATTTCATGGAATTCGCGGCACCGGGCAATCGGACCGTCCGCGACGGCTGGCTGAACCGTTACTTGACGGCCACGATGCCCGATGCAAACAAAGGCTATGGGTTACCAGAGCTGCGGACGTTGGGGATGCAGGAGTTGTTGCCCCGTTCGCTGCGTGGCGGCTATCCCGTGCTCGCGGTACCCAACAACCTGGATGGGTTACAGGAAACGCTCGATCTATTCGAGGGCTTTTACGGGGGCGATAAGAAGAAGGATTTGGCCGACGTTCTGAAGAAATCCACAAACGTCCGCAGCGGAGTTGCTGCAGACCCCGTGATGACGTCTGGCCGGGAAACCATCTACGGTCTGCGCCGCCTGCAACAGCTGCTCGAAGGTGAAGGCGTTGAGGAAGGTCTGGGCGACACGGCGTTCCAAGAATATCCCGGTGGCCACTTTGCCAGCCGGTTGCAGAAGCTGGCCCGCGTGATTAGAGCGGACGTCGGACTGGAAATCGCGGCCACGGACGTTGGAGGCTGGGACCATCACGTCGGTTTGGGATCGGTCGACGGGGCGCTGCAACGGATGCTCACGTTCATGTCCGAAGGCCTGTCCGCATTCATGACCGATTTGGGTAAAGACTTGGACCGTACGATGGTCCTGATGTGTACGGAATTCGGTCGCAATGCCGAGGAAAACGGGAATGCCGGCTCGGACCACGGCCACGGCGGAGCGATGTGGCTGTTGGGCGGCAAACTGAATGGCGGCAAGATCTACGGCAAATGGACGGGGCTTCAGAAGAGCGTTTTGTATCAAAAGCGCGATATGCCCGTGACCACGGATTTCCGCGACGCCTTCGCGGAAGTGCTGCAAGGACACATGAAATTCGAGGCGCCCGACGGCTTCTTTCCTGACTACCAGGCGAAGCTCGACAGCCTCGGGCTGTTCGGGTAATGCCCTGGTTGGCCGAGCCGATAGGCTCTGCCTACTCACTCATCCAACAGTGAGGCCAGCGAGCGGCGGAACTGGCGAAGTTGCTCCTCTTGCTCCTCACTGAACGAGCCGACGCGATGGGCATAGGTGTCCATCCAGGTGATCAAACGGTCGAGGTCGTCTTCGGTGAGCTGGACGCCCTGGTGACCGTCGCCGTGGGTGAGTAGTTCGAGCAGTTTGCTCTTGCGCGACGGGCAGTCTCCGACGAGCGACACATCTTTTTCAAACGCCAGTTTGCGCAGGTCGCCGTCGGCGTAATCGAGCAGACTGTCGTAGGACTCCTTCGGCGTGAGGTCAAAGGTGGCCGCGGCCACATCGTCACTGTCCGCCCGATGGCACGTGACGCAGTGAAGGTCCAACACCGGTTGCACGAGCTTGTCGTACCGTAGCGGCCACGAGCCAGTGGGGCCGGGTGTCAACCGCGATGGTTGGCGAAGAGTGGCCAACGGCACTTGGGTGACGCGTGGCGCCGACTCGCGCGGTTCGTGACAACCCACGCACGACAGCGTCTGCTGCGGCTGGACGTAAGTCAACGACCGCATTGTCTGCACCGCCATGCCACGATCGTCGAGCGCTTGGAACAAGACCGGGAGACCCGATGGCACGCGGAAGTAGGCCGACCCGTCGGACTCCACTGGCACCGTGCCCAGCACGAACTTGCCGGGGTCTTCGCGCGATACGCCCAACACCGGGCTGTTCATGTGGGGTTGCACTTTGGGAGGCACGGCGATCACTCGCAGGCTGCTGATCTCGCCACGTTCCACACCCGGCATACCGCGGTACACGTCCTGCAGCAAAAACCGGCCTTCCTGGGGCGCGTCCCAAACGACTCGATTAGCCAACTGCGGCGGGCGGCGCCGCGGGCGGACGGCGATGGCGCCAGTCGACGAGATCTCCGGGTCGCGATGCAGCAGCGTCAAGTTGCCGAAGGCGTCGTACAGGTAAAGCCCCAGGGCGTTACGCGGGTTGTTCGGATCGTCGGCTGACATCAAGCGATGCTTGGGCAGAGGTCGGTCGCTCCAAGACACCAGGAAGTGTTCTTCTGAAAGTGGAAACGGCGCGGCGTAGTACATGCCGGACCAGCCCTCGGTTTCGGGAAAAGGCACCTCGGGCGTGAGCCGCGTCAGCGGCCGGTCGAATTCGGTGCCGGCGTTGGGGTCGAGCAGCGCGAGCGAGCCGCCGGTGATCGAATGGTGCGCCGTGGCCGTGAAGATCAGCTTCTGCGAGCCGGGAATGGGACGGGCCTCGAAGACGCACTGAGGCTGCTTGGTGTAATTGCCGTACACGAGCTGCGCGCTGGTGCCGTCGGGGTTGGTCGCCCAGAGGCTGATGAAATGGCCGTTGAAGCGGTCGATGTAATCCCAGCGGGCGTACAGCACGCGGCCGTCGGCGGCGACCGACGGCGTCCACTCGAAATTCTCGAAAGCCGAAATCGCACGCAGATTTCCGCCGTCGCCATCCATGGTGTGCAACGTAAACACGGCGACAGGTCGATGGTTGTTGCCTCCGCAGCGCACGTAGCTGTCCGGGCAAGTACTGGCCTCGGTCTGCAAGGCACTCAGCTTGCCCACCTGCAATGCTTGGCCTTTACGCGTCGACAAGAAGACAATGTCATCGCTGGGCAGGTAGCGGGCGTCGAAGTCGTCGTAATAGCCGTGCGTCAGTTGTCGCAGGCCCGAGCCGTCCAGATTCATCTCGTAGATGTGATAGAACGCATCCTCGGGCAGTTTCTCTTTGTCGACCTTGTCCATGCCAGCCACATGCGGGTAATGCCGGCACCAGGCGAACAACACGCGCCGGCCATCGTGCGACAGGTCCGGCCGCAGAAAATTGCCTTTCGGCCAGTCCTCGGTCAGGCAGCGGAGTTGTGTCCGCTCGCTCTTGAAGCCCGACAGAATATAGATGCCGCCGCCCCCGCGCGACCACCAGCCGTAGTACTGGTCGGACATGTGCGGAAACAGGCCGGGAGCCCGCTTGACGAATAGGATTTCGTCGAAGTCCAGCTGTGGGTTGGCCAGCGCCATGTGGCGGACAGCCCAGCGGGCGCTGCGGTCGAGCGCTCGGCGGGTTTCGAGATCGGCATCCTCGTCGAGTTGCTTCAGCCGATCGGCTACGTCAGTCAACGTCTTCACTTGCGCGGCGACATCCGCGCCGAGCCCGCGCAAGTTCTCGGCCAGACGCATCCCGCCCACGATCACACGCGCCGTGTTGAACCGGGCGGTTTCGTCTCGCTCGATCTCATGTCGCACGGACCATTGGCTCGTGCTGCTTTGCGTTGCCCGTTTGCGCAACGCGACGTTGTCTGGATTGTCGCTGGCGTAGACTTCGACTTCGTCGAGATGAAGGTAATCGTTGCCCGGATGTTGCAGCCGCACGAATCGCGCCGCACGGCCGTCCATCGGCACCGACAGCGGCTTGTCGTCCGACTGGCCGAAGAACGTCGTTCCATCGTGCTGGTACGCTTGGTCAAAGCGTTTGCCGTCGTCGGACAGCAGCACGATGATCTGCGAGTTCCGCTTCGCCGTCGTGTCGCAACGGTTGAACAGCACCACGCGTTCCAGTGGCAGCGAGCGGCCGAGGTCCACTTGCCACCAGGGCTGCTTCTCGTGGGCCGAATGAAATCCCCACTTGCCGTCCTTTATCCCGTCGCACCCGCCCGCCGCATCCTGTTCGGTTGTGACGCCTGTGTTCGAGTTTGCCGCTCCCTCGCGCAGCAACGCCTGACGGTCCCAGTCCGTTTCAATCTGCTGGGCCGTGATGGCCACGTCCGGTAGGCCATCTGCGTCTTCGCCGGCATACGCCCCTGCACACAAGACCCCTACACATAAGACCCCGGCAACGAGCAACCACGTTGTTCTCAAAAGACGCTTCATGATGTTATCATCTCCCAGGCGGGAACCGAGCGACTCGTTGTGCACGGGCCACCCATAATCTAGATGTCCACGATCTACTTTTACAATCATAAATACAGTTTGCCCATCCGTGCAATGCGCCCACACCGTCGCTTCCGCCCTTCCGCACGGGCTCTTCGGTCACCCCATGACCTTGCCCCTCTGCGCCGCGATCCTCCCTGCTAGGGCTTGAATCTTACGTCCTAGCTTTGTAAACTAAGCTGGGTTTTTAGCGGTTTATTCCAAGAGGATTCCAACTTGGCAACGCTGGATTCGGGACCGTGATTTCCCCACGCATCATAGCTGTTGGGCGTTTTTTTCCTGCGGAACATGAGATCCGTCTCACCAGAAGGGTTGACGGAGCTACGATTCGTTTAAGCGGTACGATTGTCGTGTTGAGGATTGCCTGAACATGCGCAGAACAACCATCCAACTCAGACAGGCGGCGATCGTCCTAGCCGCAGTGGCAACGGTAGGCTTAGCTGTGGTGCCGAGCACCCGGTCGGAGGAGACAGGCGGACTGCAGCCGCTGAATGAACAGGAATGGAACGAAGCCAAGGCCCGCCATCTGTTGTTTCGTGCCGGTTTCGGGAACACGCCCGAGGAGATGGCCAGGCTGCACGCACTAGATCCGCGCCGGGCGGTTGACTTGTTGGTTGATTTCCACAAGCAGCCAGAGCCGAAGTTCGCGTTGGCCATCGAGTCGCCTCGGCCCCGCAAACTCATTATCGACCGCGCAGCCCTCGCCAAGCTGAAGCCCGAGGATCGCAAGAAACGGCTACAAGAATTGCGCAAACAGCAGGGAGACAGTAGGCGAAACGAACGCGAACAGTTCGTTGACTTGCGCGAATGGTGGATTCGACGCATGGTGGAATCGCCGCGACAGCTTGAAGAGAAACTCGTTCTTTTTTGGCACGGCCATTTTGCCACGGGCTACCGGACCGTGCAAAGCTCGTACGCCATGTACACACAGAACGAGCTGTTTCGCAAGCACGCTGCCGGCAATTTCGGACAAATGCTGAAGGGCATTGTGCACGATCCAGCCATGTTGCGTCATCTGGACAACGACAAGAATGTCAAGCAACATCCCAACGAGAACCTCGCCCGCGAGATCATGGAGCTGTTCAGCCTGGGCGAGGGCAACTACACAGAGCAGGACATCAAGGGGGCAGCTCGTGCGTTGACCGGCTATGGCTTTGACCGCAGATCGTTCGAATTTGTGTTCCGCGCCAACGCACACGACGAGGACGAAAAGACCATCTTCGGCAGAACGGGCAACTGGGACGGCGATGACCTCGTGGATCTGATCCTCGAGCAGCCGGCCACGGCTCGGTTCATTGCTCGAAAACTGTTTGTGTTCTTCGCTCATGAAGATCCCAGTCAGCAGACGGTCGAACAGCTAGCCGCGGTGCTGCGGGAAAATGATTACGAATTGGCTCCTATGCTCAAGACGCTGTTTCTATCCCAAGAGTTTTTTGCGCCCGCCGCCATGGGTACGCAGATCAAGAGCCCCGTCCAGTTGGTCGTCGGCGCACTGCGTAGTTTGAATATCAAGGAGGCCAATTGCACAGCGCTTTTGGCGGCAACCCAGGAGATGGGGCAGGAACTTTTGCAGCCGCCCAACGTCAAGGGTTGGGACGGCGGCCGCGCCTGGATCAACACTAACACACTCTTCTCACGGCACAATTTTGCCGCCCCGCTGGTGACTCCCGCCACGAAACCCGCCGGACAAGGCATTCCCGCAGCGGCCGATGTCGACTTGGCTAAGCTGCTCGAAGACAAAGGCTTGCAGTCGGCGGCCGACATTGTGGACTACCTTACCGAAGCATGCCTGGTCACCACGATCAGCGACTCGCGACGGCAGCTACTGATCGAGTTACTCGAGGGTGACCAACCGCTACCCGCTCCGTCCGAGTGGAAGGACCAGCGGCAGATGGTCAACGCCAGGCTGGTGGCCTTGCTGGTGGCCATCATGGGTATGCCGGAGTACCAGCTGACGTAGTGAGGGTGTGCTATATCTGCTGAATCATCCCGAATCTGAGGATTTGAACCATGTCACGTATTCAAATTGCAACGTGTCGTGAATTCCTGAGCTGCGGATTGGGCCTCGTGGGCATTGGCGCGGCGGTGCCGAGTTTTCTGATCCGAACGGCGCTGGCCGGGCCGCAGGCCCAGTCCGGCGAGCCGATTCTGGTGGTGCTGCAGCTCAGCGGCGGCCACGATGGCCTCAGTGCCGTAGTGCCTTACGGGAATGACGACTACGCACGCCATCGCAAGCAGACGCGTATTAAGGCCGATCAGGTGCTCAAGATCGACGACGAAATCGGGCTTCACCCGAACCTCTCCGGGTGGAAAGATCTGCTCGACGCGGGCTCGTTCGCCGTCGTCCAAGGTGTCGGCTATCCCAACGCGAATCGCAGCCATTTTAAGTCGATGGACATCTGGCATCTGGCCGACAACTCCGAGCGGCCCAGCGCCCGGTACGGCTGGATCGGCCGCTACTGCGATCATGCCTTTGAAGGCGACCCCGATCCCGAAGTAGTCATGTCCGTCGGCGGTGGCGAGTCGCCGCGAGCCGTCCAGGGCCGCAAACACGGGGGGATCGATTTCCGTGGAGCCGATAGGTACCGGTACATGGTTGGCGACCAGGACGCCCAGCTGGGATCGCTGTACCGAACGTTGAACGAGAGCGCATTGAAGGAAAAGCCAACGAAAAAGAACGAGAATCTGGAGTTCATCGCCCAGGCGACAGTCAATGCCAACGCCAGCAGCGATCAGATCCGGACACTTGTCAAACGTTCCGCAGACGCCGGTTATCCGCCGACCGCGTTGGGAACGTCGTTGCGGACCGTGGCGAGTCTGATCTCCGGTGGGCTGAGAACGCGCGTCTACTACGTCTTCCAAGGCGGCTTCGACACGCACCGCGACCAGCGAGCGCGGCATGATCAGTTGATGGCCGAATTGAACGGTTCCGTGACTGCGTTCCAAAGGGATCTGGCCCAGCAAGGCCACGCCGAGCGTGTGGTGACGATGGCCTTCAGCGAGTTCGGTCGCCGTGTCCAGGAAAACGCCAGCCGGGGCACCGATCACGGCAAGGCCGGGCCGATGTTCCTGTTCGGCCCCCGTGTCAAGGCGGGCGTGCATGGCCAACTGCCGAGCCTGGCCGGCGATGATCTGGACCGTGGCGACTTGAAACACAACGTCGATTTCCGCAGCGTCTACGCCACGCTGCTGGAAAAATGGATGGGTACCGAGAGCCAGCCGATACTTGGCGAGAAGTTCCCCCTCGTAGACTGCATCGGGTGACTCGCGTCCGGCGAGTGCTTCGATGCGTGTTTTCGCTTGGAACGTAGGAGTAAGCGACATGGTTGGGTCTCTCCTGGTTGTGACTTCGCTACTGATCGGCCAGGCGGAAATCCCGTCGGACGGGGATCTCGCCTCACAGGTCCAAATGCTCGTGCGGCAGTTGCGTGACGGCAAGTTGGAGCAACGCGATGCCGCGGAGAAAGCGTTGATCGCGCTTGGCCCCGGGGTGCTGGACCACTTGCCGGCTCTCCAGGCCAACACAACCGTGGGAGTGCAAGTGCGTCTGGGCCGCGTACTCAAGACGCTCGCATCGCGCATCGTCGACAAGTCCACGCCGGTGTCGAGAGTCTCACTGGCAGGTGAGATGTCGTTGGCTAAGGCACTTTCGGTGTTGGAAAAACAGACCGGCAACCGCGTGGTTGGCCTGTACGGACGGGGTGGACAAGTCAAGCCGGAGTTTGACAAGACGAGCTATTGGGAGGCTCTCGACGAGCTGCTCGACCAGGCAGGAATGAGAATCGATGAATATGGCGGATCGGAGAATGCGCTGACGGTTGTCGCTCGACCGGAAGGCCAGCAGCTACGTCGTGGCCGGGCAGATTACTGTGGGCAGTTTCGTGTTGAGACCACGCGTATCCAGGCGGTGCGCGGTCTACGAAGGCCCGACGAGAGGCGACTCATGGCCTGGATCGAGGTTGCTTGGGAACCGCGGCTGACACCAGTCTATCTCGTGCAACCGCTGTCGGATGTCACGGCCATAGATGAAAACGGCGATGCCATCACCATCGAAGGACTGGACGGCGTGCGCGGGGTGCGGGCGAACCACAACATCTCCTCGGTCGAGATCGGCCTGCCACTGCAGCTCCCCGATCGCAACGTGAAACAGATTGCCTTGCTCAAAGGCAACATGACTGCCACCCTCCTCGGCCGCGTCGAGAGTTTCGAGTTCGCAAATCTGAGTGACGCCGAAGACGAACTGCAGCGGCGATCCGGTGTAACAGTCGTCTTGGAACGTATTCTTAAAACTGATGATCTGTACGATGTTTACGTGCGCATGCGATTCGACCAGGCCGCCGACACACTGCAGTCGTATCGGATCTGGGTCTCCAATGCCCAAGCGTTCTTGATCGACGCCGAAGGCCGGCGCATGGAGCACCTCGGCTACGAGACGACGCGCGAAGACGCGAAAGAGATCGGCATGGCGTATACATTTGACCTAAAGGACGGACCACAAACTTGTAAGTTTGTCCTCCGCATCCCAACGCTCATCGTGGATACGCCGGTCAACTACGAGTTAAAAAACATCGCACTGCCGTGACCGGTGTCGACCCCGTTGATTTGCCCAAGAGTTAAGATCCAGTCACCTCTCCCTCTGCAGACTCTTTCGCTTGGGAGGTTTAGGAGAGCCTTGAACATGTCCTTCTCCCTTCGGGAGAAGGTGGCCGAAGGCCGGATGAGGGGTGGCTGATTTCATGTGGCAGTTCGCCCCCTCATCCTATCCTTCTCCCTCTGCAGACTTTCTGACTTATTATGCCGCGATTCTAGGCGTATTCTCAACGGCTGACTCCCGTTTCTTTTGATTTCGAAGTTTGGCGAGCAGACGGAGGTTATGGCTGAGAACGGTCAGCCCCAGTTGCGTC
>PVBE010564028.1_pt1 | contig 23467 bp, 24 predicted proteins | sample 1631181 | NCBI WGS metagenome assembly PVBE01 (sample SAMN08397723, study PRJNA350692) | Marine metagenome, whole genome shotgun sequencing project. | isolation source: water | place: Pacific Ocean | collected 2012-04 | reverse complement strand
TTGGTAGGTGTGTTGGTAGGTGTGTTGGTAGGTGTGTTAGTCGCGTCGATGATAGTCAGAATGTAGGTGTTGGAGACAGTGTTGGCATTTCCAACCGCATCGGTAGCTGCTCCGGCTGCGATCGTTACTGAAACGGTCCCGGAAGATGAACCTTTAACCTCATCGAATGTATAGGTCGTTCCCGATCCGGCAAAGTTGCTGGCTGCCGGAGAACCGCCGTTAGCGGAGCCGGTAACAGTAATATCTCCGACCACAAAATTGCTGACGGACTCACTGAACGTGGCAGTAAAGCTCAATGTGGTCGAGCCAGTCGAAGAGCCCGAAGAACCGGAGGAAGATGTTATTGCGACGGTCGGCGAGGTTATGTCATCGTTGAGTTTTATGAACTGCGCACGAGCGCTTCGATACCCCGATGTGATTACTCCATACAGAATATTATCAATGGTAACTATATCTGTATCTATAGCCTCAGAAAGTTCAAATCCGTTCACACCATGCGTTTCGGCATCTTTGGCCGCAATGTTGTCTACATCGCTGATATCAAGGATCTGGACACCGTCGTCTTCGAAGGATGCTACCATTGCGTATGTAAAAGTACCGATCGTGAAGGTTGATACATCCTCTGCGCCCTCTAGTTCAGTGAAAGTTTCACCATCCACCGCTACGCCCTTGGCACTGACGTTGCTGTTTGCAACATCGCTTAGATCAAGGATTTGCACCCCATCATCATCGTTAGCTGTAACTATTGCATATGTGCTTGCGCCTATGGAGAACGTGTCAACGCCCATGGGGCCATCAAGTGTGGTGAATGTTGCTCCGTCCTCTGCTATGCCCCTTGCGGCAATATTATCAACATCACTTATATCAAGTAATTGAACACCATTATCATCATGGCCGGTAACTATTGCGTAGGTGTTCGAACCAATGCTGAAGGTATCAACACCACTGGGAACGGCAAGTTCAGTGAAAGTTGCATCGTGTTCTATTATGGCCTTAGCAGTGATCGATGGTGCTTCCTCATTGCCGCTACCAACATCAGTCAAGTCAATGATTTGGACTTTATTACTTCCATATCCGCCAGTGATAATGACATATGTGTTAGAACCTATTACAAATGTTGAGAGATCAGAAGGTCTCCCACCATAACCCACCAGTGCTATGTAATCACCAGAATCAGCTACGCCACCTTTGCTAGTCATATCTCCATCAGCATCTATCGCGATCAGCTGAATGCCTTCCTGGCCAATGTGGACTGCGTAGGTATCAGACCCGATCGTAAAAGCTTCAATGGCCGCGGGATTGCTAATGAAGTCGTAGCCCTGGTCATAACCGCAGATACCGCAAGTGTCATTTACCTGATCCACAAATGTGATATCGTCGATGTCACTAATGTCGTAAGTCGATATACCCTCATTGCCCAATCCACCATCACCTTTGCTGGTAGCGATCAGAAATGTTTTAGCACCAATAGTGAATGTGTCGCTGTATCTTGGACCTATATCACGAATTGTGACGCTTCCGGCGTCTGAGATGTTGGAAGGGGTTTCGGCAAATACTCTGATTGCTGAGTACAGGAATAGGGCGAATGCGGCAAATATTAGGGTACTACTAAGAAAATAGCGCATATATACAATGGCTTACTCTAATAATCAAACGAGTAATCATACACCCATTCTCAATTAGCTCGCAAGGCACGCACTTGCGCGCGCGAGCCTTGTATGTCTAAAGTTTGCTGTGTTACAATTTGAGGTACAGGTTTCTGAGCCAGAAATCAGTGAAGATCCCAAGACACCATCTTGGGATCTTCTTTTAGTTATTGGGAGTTAATTATTCGTTTGATTTCTCGAAGAAGCCGGATAAAACCGATAGCTAGTTGTTGTCGTTGATAGCGCCTATTAAACAGGAACTTAATAAACCAATTAGATATGGGAGGAACTTCATGTGGGCAACTAGAGATTGTCCCGAATGGCTTTCACTCGATTGATCGCACCATTCCTGCTTCTTCTGGTTCGAAGTGCTCAGGAAATATCGTGGTATCGTCGTAGATAGCTTCATGTAAGTCAGCACCGCTTAGGTTAGCGCCACGAAGGTTGGTCCAGATCAGGTTAGCGCTACTAAGGTTGGCATCAGCCAGGTTAGCCTGACTCAAATGTGCCGCACGTAGGTTAGCCTGACTAAGATTAGCTGCCTGCAGGTTGGCTCCATTTAGTTTAGCCTGACTTAGGTTAGCCTTGCTGAAATCAGCGGCATGAAGATCAACACCACGGAGGTCGATACCTACTAGGTCAGCTTGTTCTAAGCTTTCACCTGCAGCAATCTTTGCTATTACGTCGTCTCGCATATCTGTACTATACACCGACTGCTAATTAGTTGGAAAGTGATCTGATGCGATTGGTGTGTTAATACCTGATATACTTGATGCAGACCTATAATATAGTAACTTGAGCTGTTTTTAGACTACTTTGAGGAAATTACCAATGGTGCATCCAGTAGAGCAAAAATATATCGGTGTGATCGGTTCGGCCGCGAATGTGCCGGATGAAATATTCAAGATGGCAGAAGAGGTAGGACGCCTCATCGCAGTGGCCGGGTGTATCACTGTGACTGGAGGTGGTACGGGTATTATGGAGGCGGCTAGCCGAGGGGCTAAGCAAGCAGGTGGGTTGGTAGTCGGCATTTTGCCCGAAGGGGATAGACATGGTGCAAATGCCTATATAGATGTGGCAATCCCAACCGGGATAGGGTATGCGTTGCGAAACATTACAACTATTCGCGCCTGTGATAGTGTGATTATGGTCCGAGGCTCAAGCGGCACGCTTAATGAAGTCACCCAAGCTTATTCACATGGTAAGCCACTGACTGTATTGCAGGGTTCTGGAGGCATGGCTGACCGGCTAGAGGCTTTTTTGCCAATACCTGGTTATCTTGACGACAGACGAACAGTTCAAATTGGATTTGTGCAAACAACCGATGAGGCTGTGCGCGAGGCTGTTGCCCGTATTGGTACTGTGCCAGCTCCTGATCTTGGCCTGACCGTTGAACATGTAAGAGACCAATAGATTATTTGAGTGTAATTCTCCCGTCCTGGGTCAAGTCGGGGTCTTCCGCCTCAAACCAGCGCATGGCAGTTTTACTATTCCAGGCAGTATGTTCAACGGGTAGTTGCGGTGCAAGTTTTTCCACTTTTAACAACAACTCAGAGTTTGTTCCCATGCGAGTGTAGGAGAAACCACGTATTTTGAGTACGGCCGCAGCGGTGGCCCGTTGTAGACATGTAGGAATTGGTTGCCCCTGTATGCGGTGATAATGAAAAGTTGCCGCAAATGCGTCCCCAGCTCCAACGAGGAATTCTGACTCAACTTGCGGTATTGCTGGGATGCTGAATACTTCATCACGGCCTATAAACCAGGCTCCATTTCTCCCCCTGGTGAGCAGGACTTGGAGTTCGGGATTAATCTCACGGAGTACAGCCAAACCATTTTCTAATTGACCGTTACCGAAAGTTGTCATTTCGGCTGTATTGCAGTTTAAAAAGTGTAATTGCTCAGCAAGTTGGGTGGCATCGTTCAGCTTATTGCGGAACTGACCTTGAGGAGAGAGCACAACTTCGCATCCGTGCCTTCGTCCTTTTGTGGCAACCGCGACTGTGTAATCGTGGGGGCAAGTTCCGATCCAGCAAACGCGCGCTTTCCAAAAGTCGTCGCTAAGGTGTTCTGCTTGAAACTCCGTTCCTATGCCAGAATCTATTGTTAGGGAAGTTACTTGGCCGTTGGCTGTAAAGGCCATTTCGAGTGAGCCCTGGCGACCATCCATTTCATGTAGGTCAAATATTACACCTGAATCTTGTAGTGGAGTTAGTAAATTTGGATTTAGATCGGCGCCGACCGGCCCACTAAACAATACATTTGCGCCCTGTTTCGCTAGTGCAGCAGCAGCATAGACGGCCGTACTCCCCAATAGGATACGAGGCTTTGTTTCTTTAAACAAGTCATAATAGTCCACAGTCGGGATGCCAGTAAAAGAGAAATCACGCATTGGATAGCCTCACTATTCTACCGATAACACCATCCAGGCTGCAAGAGGATCGAAACTGTCGGGAAGCTTGGTGTATTGGTCATATTTTGCACCTTTTAAGTAAGCCCAGCGCAGATTAGCAGTAGCTAAGCTAGCGCCACTTAGGTTAGCCTGTCTTAAATCAGCCCAACGTAGGTCAGCGTGACCCAGGTTAGCACCTTGTAGGTCAGCCCTGTATAGCTGAGCCCAAGTCAGAGTTGTTGAGTGCAAATTAGCCCTACTTAGGTTGGCTCCAGTCAGGTTGGCCTTATATAGATCAGCTCGGCTGAGGTCAGCCTCACTAAGGTCAATGCCCTGTAAATCAGCTCTGATTAGCTTATGGACTGTTTCTATTACTTCATCGCGGGTGAAATCTGTCATGGCTATACTATACACCGACCGCTAAAAGGTCGACAAGTCTATCTGTGTAGTATACTCAAGCTAGAACACAGGTTGAAGCAATTTTACTTTGGCGGCAAAAAGAGAAGACGTAAACTTGACACCATCAAATGGAGGCTTAATAATGAGAAATAAAAATATCGACTCCCTCTTTACGTTTATCGACTCAAGCCCTACACCTTATCACGCTGTCGACAACATGGTGCAGACAATGGAAAAACTTGATGGCATTGAACTTAAAGAAAGCGAGGATTGGGAATGTAAAGCGAGTAGTCTTTATTACGTTATCAGAAACGACGCCAGTATTGTTGCCTTTCGTACTCCTAAAGCTATTGATTTCAATAAGATCGCCTTTAATATGGTAGCCGCTCATACTGACAGCCCCTGCCTCAAGCTAAAGCCGGTCAAGAAAGACGTAACTGGCAATTATATGCAGTGGGGCGTCTCAATATATGGAGGCCCCTTGCTCAATTCATGGCTTGATCGTGACCTTAACGTTTCCGGACGGATCAACTATATTCAAGAGGGTAAACTCCAGCAGAAACTTATTTCGATCCGCGATCTTTTCTTTCGGGTACCACAATTGGCAGTTCATCTTGATCGTGAGGTTAATGCTGGACTTAAGCTCAATTCAGAAACTCACATGGTACCGGTTCTGGGATTAAGTGATAATGACGAAAATTTGTTTGAAGATCTGTTATTAGAGCGACTGGATGAAAAAGGTGTTGAAGCCAAAGATATTAGCGCTATGGATCTGTTTTTTCATGAGTCACAACCCTGTTCTTATGGAGGGATGAAACAAGAATTTATTTTTGGCCCGCGTATTGATAATCTGGCAATGACACACGCCTCGTATGAAGCTTTCCTGGCAGGTAGCCCCAATACAAAAGTTAGTCTGATTGCTAGCTTTGACCACGAAGAGATCGGAAGTAGTTCTCCGCATGGGGCTAGTTCTAATTTTCTCAACTCGGTATTGGAACGTATTACTATAGCTCTAGGTGGCAGCCGGCAGGAATTCATGAAAGCTCTGACCAGATCATATTTGGTCTCAGCAGACATGGCACACGCTTTACACCCCAATTATGAGGATCGGCATGACGATGTCCATCGGCCACTGATTAACCAAGGTCCGGTCATTAAAATGAATGCGGGTATGCGCTTTGCAACCGATTCTCAGACCACCTCTCGGTTTGTGTTGTTGTGTCGTCAAGCCGATGTTCCTTACCAGACATTTACTGGGCGTAATGACATCCCATCTGGCTCAACTGTAGGCCCCTTGATCGCTACGAAACTGGGTGTGTCGACTATTGATGTTGGTAACGCGCAACTAGGTATGCATTCGGCACGGGAAATGGCCGGTTCATTAGATCACGGAATGATGATCAAAGTATTTACTGAACTGTTTGGCGAATAATTATTTGATTGCTTTTACGGGATATAGTTGGACTAGGTAGCTTAGTGATACCGTATCCTGGTTCTAGACTTCACGTAGGACACCTATGGAAACACCAAAAACAAAAGCGTTAGGATTTGGATGTGTAGTTTGGGACGACATCTCCAGTGGCCCGCAGGCTCCAAGTGCTCAGAATATAGGAGGTACCACATTAAATGTGGTAGTTCATCTGAATAGATTGGGTTATCAATCGACTATCTTTACTGCAGTAGGCGATGATAATCTGGGTTCTATGACATTAAAAACATTAAATGGGCTTGGACTTGCCATGGATTTTGTGAAAACAGTACCACAGCCTACCTGCCTTGTGAAAGTAAGTTTGGATAGTGATAAAAATCCAACCTTCTCAGGCTTTGAAAGTGGCATGTCCTTCGACTATATTGAAACAAGTAATTCGGATATAAATTACATAAAAAATGGTGCGTATAATACACTCTTCTTCGGTACTGTAGAGCAAAGGAATGACGTATCGAGGAGTGCGTTAGCTAAAATTATAGAAGAGTGCGCATTCGAAACTATTTTTTTGGACTTGAACCTTAGAGAGCCATTTTATTCTACTGAGATTATATTTAATTCGTTGCAAAAATGCACAATAGCAAAAATGAATTGGGAGGAAGCAGTGCTCACTAATGAGCTTCTTCGTATTGGAGCTTCTTCGGTTGATGAATTCATGTCTACTATAGCTTCCAAATTGTTTATAGATTCGATTGTGATTACAGATGCAGCTAATGGAGCATATTATTTTGACGGTCATGAAACAGGTCGTACTACTGCTTTTGCAGTAGATTTAGTTGATCCTGTCGGAGCTGGAGATGCTTTTTCAGCGGGGCTGCTGTATAAATTGGCAATGGGCGAATCTTTGGACAAAGCATGCGAATTTGCATGTAGAATGGGTGCTATGATTTGTAGTGCAGTGAGTACGCTTCCTGAATATAGGGTTGATCAATTATATGAGTTTGTAGACAAACTCGACCTACATAAAAAACGCATCTGGCCTTGATTTATGCCAGGTATGACTTCGCGAATAATTATGCCTCAATTAGTTCCATTCCTGCTGCCTCCTGGTCGAATTCTTCAGGGAACTGTGTGTATTTGTTGTACTTGGCTCCGCGCAGGTCGGCTCCGTCTAAGTTGGCCTCACGCAAGTCAGCGCCGTACAGGCGAGCCTCTTGCAGGTTAGCTTCACTGAGATTGGCTTCTTGGAGGTCAGCGTAGTTGAGATTGGCCCCACTAAGGTTAGTGCCACTCAGATCAGACTGATATAGCGTAGAATGACTTAGATCAGCTTCGCTCAAGTCTTCATTACTCAAGACAACGTTCATACATCTAGTTTTTGGGCCAATTTCACATCCGTTGATAGTGATTACGTCTGGGCTACATGCGGATATCAATACAGCTGCCATAAAAACCACTAAAGTCAATACCTTTTTCACATCGCACCTATTTTTATATTTCCTATACTATAAACCAACATCAAGGGGGTGGACAAGCGCAAATTCGTTGAAGTTTGTTTTGGAGATAGTTGCGATAAGAACCTAACTGTCATAGAATGCTTTCGGTAAAAGCTACACAGTTATGGGCTAGTGACTTGGAAGTTGTGTGGATTCCCGCCGGGCAACATGACTTGCATCAGTTACCTATAATCCGGCGTAAAGGCGATTATGATCGCCATAGGAGGTCAGAACATGTCGAAAGTTGCAATGCTGATTGAGAAAGGTTATCAAGAAGCCGAAGCGCTTGTGCCCTATTATCGACTACTGGAAGCTGGGTATGAGGTAGATGTGGTTGGTTCCGAATCCGGGGTCGTATACCTCAGCAAGCAAGGTTACCCGCTTGAATCGGACTTAGCCGCTGACGAAGCGCAAGCTAAAAACTACATTGGCCTTATTGTCCCCGGTGGCGGAGCGCCCGACATTATGCGCACTAAGGCGGGTATGGTGCGACTAACCCGGGATATGTGTGACCAGGGCAAGGTAGTAGCGGCCATTTGTCATGGACCTCAGGTTTTGATCGAAGCTGATGTACTGCGTGGCAAGCACTGCACGAGCTTCAAAGCGGTGAAGACAGATGTCGTGAATGCCGGCGGTTTGTATGAAGACAGCGAAGTGGTGGTGGATGGCCACCTGGTTACCTCGCGGATCCCCAGTGACCTTCCTGCCTTCTGTCGGGAGATAGTTAGGTTGCTTGAGACTGCGAAAGTGTCAGGGTGAATATCTAACTAAACCTAATGTACAGATAGAAAAAAGCGGAGGGAATTGCCCTCCGCTTTTTAATTGCTATTTCGCGAATTGAGGCAATATTATGGGAAAGCTCATAATGTTGGGCAGTGGTTAATATACTGTCTTTGACGCGAAGTATATCTCCCGCTCTACCACATATTACTTAGGAAAACCTGCGGCCTAGTATAGATACCACAGACATAACGGAGCTAGCTGGCTTCGTTTCCTCATTCTCAGGACTAGCACGGTTGTAGTGAGATCGCACTCAATAGATTGAGTACGATCGGTACACAGTCTGAGACCAGGTGTAGCTGTATCAATTTGTGAGTTGATAACGCGGCGTGCAATACTGGCGTATAAGGTGAAAGGCACCTTATAACCACGGAATTTCAGCTGATGTGTATCGGTAGCTTCGAAAAACACTGTTGTGATAGCCGCTCACATATTTTTTGATGGTAGGGTCTTTGTATTTAGCGAAGTAAGGTACTATATATTCCCACACCACCTCTCCAGATGTTGTGACTTCAAACAGGCGACCTGCTACTGACTCCGTTATGTGGGTATTGCCATTACTCAAACGTTGTGCTGCACCTTGGTACGCAGAGTAGAAAGAAGGACTAACCGGATCTACATATTCCCAATCTATTTTATTGGTTTTTGGATTGTATTCAATGACTCGAGAGTATTGTATGGGTTCTTGGCTACGAAAGTTCCCGTTGTCAAATATTAATATGTTGCCATTATCCAGCTCCATTGGAGAATGTTGATGGGACACAACTTGTTTGGAGACATGCAGAACAACTTTTCCCGTAGTTTTGCTTACTCCAATAAGGCCGGAAGTGACACGCAAGCTCATTAGTACTATATCTCCGCGAGTAAGCCATACTCCGTTGATGTATGGCCAGTGTGTACGCTCAAAATCGGGATGTATAGGGAAGTCTGCAATTGTTAGGTTTTCCCATGATCTCCATAACCATACAACTTTACCATTTCGATCTACTTCCTTGACAACGTCACCATACATTCCGTTATCTTGATTGATGTTCTTTGTGTGTCCGCCCATCACTTTTCTGGCAAAATCATTCGGCATTTGTTCAACTGCGCCATACAATATGTGTCCATTGGGTAACCATTGCGCATCATGGTGATGGGTTAAGTCCGTGTATTCCCAAACAATTTTCCCTTCAGGTGTTGCTTCTAGGAATGCGCCACCATGCCAGAGAGCCCAGGGCGTGTAAATGTTTGGAGAATCCGGGTGGCGACCATTGTAGCCAAGATTTCCATTGGGTAAAAGAACCGCATGTCTACCTGGAGGATAGGGCATTTGCCAGGTGTGGGTAAGGGAACCTTCCATGTCTATGAGGAAAACCATCCCGTTCCCTGTAGCAGGTGCAAACAAGGTGTAGCCTCCCGCAGACACATCTTTGTTGTAGCCAATAAGGCCACAACCACGTCTCCGATGGGTAGCCTGATCTAGAGTTGGTGATTGGTTATCGGTCATATTATCAGATTGTTGTTAGGACAATTGGATTGTACCATTAGCTCATGTGCTTGTGGTTTACCATAAGTACGAGTCCGTAGCTGTGTCTGCGTGAATATTATTGACCATGAAAATCACTTGGTAACTACAGTTTTGCAAATGTATAATTGTTTTGTTATGGGGCAAATCGTTACAGCAGTAAGTCTTAGCGGGCAACATACATTTGTCAAGGCTAATCGGAGCTCAATCAACCTTATCACAGGTATAGGAGTCGAAGGGGATGCGCATGCGGGTGAAACAGTCAAGCATCGTTATCTCGTTGGTAAAAATCCTAATAAACCTAATTTGAGACAAGTACATTTGATTCAAGCTGAGTTTCTTGATGAACTCAATAATAATGGTTTTTCTGTAGACCCAGGTCAACTTGGAGAAAATATAACAACGCGAGGAATAAACCTGCCATCATTGCCAAGGCAAACACAACTATGTATAGGAAATGATGCAATTGTTGAACTGACTGCATTGCGCAATCCATGTTACCAGATTGATGAATTCCAGAAAGGGTTATTAAAACAGACAATTCATAAAGATGATAAAGGTAACCCTAGCCTTAAGGGAGGCGTTATGAGTGTCGTATTGGTAGGGGGAATAATATTGCCGGGCGACAGTATTGTTGTAAATCTTCCGCCCAAACCATTTGACAATTTGGAGTATGTTTGGTGATCAGACCAAGTTTGCTGTCTGTGGTTATGAGGAGTAATGATCACTAACTGATTATGTCTAAAGTAACTGGGCTGCCAATCTTATGGGCGGTTTTTTTGTTTACACATGAGTGAACAATTCGCGAACACTACTCAGAGTGCTGGGCTAATCTCTACCGAGGTACTTAGAACGCACGCTTCTTCGACCAGGTAAGCAATCGCGCCACAATCAAGGCGAGTGTCTGCGTCTTGCACTTCAAATAGCTGGATGTCATTCAAGCTGGCTCGTAACATATTGCCTTGGACCTGTAGATCGAACGTGTAGTTAATATCCACAGCCCATTCAAATTCGCACTCGGCTAGCCGGCTAATGTCATCATCATAGACACGCACCAACACTGCCTGGTTAGGATTTTCGAGCAACAGTGCATAGAAACGGCGCATACCTTGAACTCGCGCTGCCAGTCCAAACGCCTTTGCTGTCGTCGCCGCCATGCTGGATACGACTCGATAGTCGCGCCAATCCCGCGAACCTTGCAGTAATAATCCCCGGCCAAAATTCTGGGCAATAAAGTAGGCTGAACCGACGTTGTCGGGGTCCGTGCCCTTCACGGGCATGAAGCTGTTTACCCCATTTGTCCAGGCGCGTTGCCACAATGCAGAACCATCTTCCGGATTGGTAAGTGTCATTCGTGGTTCACCGGTCCAGGTTAGTGCATCAAGATAGACGGTGGCCGAGGTGGTCTCTAGGCTGCTAACACCAACTCCAATGTCTGCGATAGGGTGACCGCCCGTATCAGGGATGATCCAGCTGATTTCAGTTGCCTGGCCGGGCGAGAGAGTGACAGGATTTCCGGGAATAATTTCCAGTTGATCGCCCGCTCCGTAGATGTGTAAGTCTAATCGACATATGACATCTAGCGGATTATCGGATGCCGCTGAGACCCATGCCTGTACGGTCTGTCCACTATACAGAGAGGGAGACGCCACCAGTGGATGACTGGTGTCTTGGCTGGGCTCAAGAAACTCCGGAGGAATGAAGGTTGGTGTAGCTGTCCGCGCGAATTTGCCCGCTCGCAAGCCGTTGCACTGTAAAGCTAGTACGCGTTCACCGAGTAGGCTGTGCCCCAATATGTTGTTGAGTACAAGCGGAGTCTCACTCGCTTCTACCCGGAAGCCCTGCACGGAACCGGGCATCTCAAAATGGAAGCGAGCACCGTTCTTAGGGTTCAACGTCTCCATCCCGTTCATACGACGATGCATGTTGGTTATCTCATAACTCTCACGGACCGCATCGGTAATCGTACGGCCACAGTCGCCGCCGCCAAGATAGATGCGGTCGCTGATTGGTCCACGCCAATCGGCGTCTTCTTCGATGCTATCGAGTCCGTTCTTGATACCAAGGAAACAGCCCACGTTGCCAGCATTGCAGTCGGTGTCCAGGCCGGACGTGTTTGCAATCATGAGTGACTTCTGAAAATTGTCGTCTCCATAGAGTAAGCTCATTATTATCGCGCCATGATTGGGCATTATGTGGCAAGAGCCGCGGAAGCGATCATAGCCGTAGTTGGAGTTGAGCCATTCTAGGCAGCGGTACCAATCCGGCTCTTTAGCATGCCACTCGCGTACTTCGCGGATCAAACCTGCGATAACCGAATCCGATGGAATGTAGCTGAGAGCTGTATCAAGACAGGTGTTAATATCGGGCTCAATAAAGGCCATAGATTCCATAACTGCTACTATCTGGGCTCCGTAAATGGCCTCGCCGTCATGGCTAACACTAGCTGCTCGATGAGCTAGGGAGGCTGCCAGATCAGGATCGCCTGGAGCTACCATGGCCCAGCCATCGATAAAGATTTGAGATCCGATCTGCTCGGCGACAAGGTGGCCGTTCGTCTCGATAGAGCCGCTAGCAGGTGCCGGAATGCCGGACTTCAAGTTCAGATAGGCAGTGTGCTCGGTGGACATGCCTCGGCCACCCCACCACAGTACGGTCTGCTCTTCGACGAGGTAGTTGAGCCAACTTTTGCCGATTTGCTCAGTGGTCACCTCTTTGCTGTAACCGTAGTCGGAGATAGCGCGCAAGAAGGTAAGCATGCCGGCCAGATCATCGTCGGTCGTGACAACAGGAGAATTGAAGTGGTCGTTGACATAGTAATTGATCTCTCCAAGCTCTGCAACGATGCGATCGTGGCCCCAAATCTCAAAGGGGTGGCCAGCATAAATGCCGATACACTTACCCAATAAGCCGGCGTATACTCTCTCCAAATAGTCGTTTAGCGCGCTTATGCTCATGACAGTTCTCCTGAAATTTCTTTATTAATTGTTTGGTTGATCGTGTAGATATGATTCTATAACATATTTTCAAAGTGCTAGTCCGACAAATCTACGAGAGCATCGAGTGCTATTAACAGCATTGAATTGACACTCTGATGGATAATATCTCTGTGAGGGTCATATTGTTTGTCGTTAAATACGTATCCATCGGAGACAAAGAGACCACCTGCACGAATGTGTTTTAGACTAGCTAGCACTAGAAGTACGGCTTGCTCCATTTCAACCGCTAGTACACCAGCATCGGACCACAGTTTATAGTTGTTGGGTATGAGTTCAGGTGAGAAAGATGAGGTAGTAATAGTTATCCCAGTATGAATTTTATCACTGTAGTTAATAGAAGCCTTGTGTAATGAATTAATTACATCATGATTGGAAGCAGCTGGATATTCAATTGGTGCTAGTGCAGAAGTAGTTCCATCCTCTCGTACGGCGGAGGTCGAGATGATGATATCCCCGTCTTTTATATGATTTTGTAGAGAACCACAGGTTCCAGCCCGAATGATATTCTTAACTTTGGCGCGGAACAAGTCTTGAAAACATACACTGGCTCCAGACGCACCGACGCCATGAGAGCACAATGTTACATGTTTGTCTTTATATAATCCCGTGATGGTAAGATATTCGCGATAATTACCTACTTCTTTAGCGTTTTGGAGGTGTTTCGAGCCGGCCACCACGCGATTTGGGTCTCCCATTACAACAACATTAGGCGCAATATCGACAATATCCGCTTTTAGTATTGGTAAGTCTTTCTTTGACATAAATTTATTACCATTGAAGGTGGTGATATAGCTATACTATACACCCACTACGATTTATTGTTAACATAATTTAAATATGCTTTGCGTGTCAGACTATTAATATCGCGCATACTAAAATACATCGGATATTTCCTCAAATGCTTTCTTGGTTATTACAGGCACTTTTGCGCTTTCCTTAGGATACCCAACAGGGATTATGAGATAAGCCCTCTCGTTTGCTGGGCGTTTGAGAATTTGAGATAGAAAACCCATTGGGCTAGGAGTATGTGGTAATGCTACAAGTCCTGTCTGATGTATTGCTGTCAACAGAAAACCGACAGCAATACCCACTGACTCGTCGACATAGTAATGCTTGACCCTCAAATCTTTTTGTATGCCGTATATTTGTTTGAATACTATAATCAGAAAAGGTGCATCTTCGAGAAAGGGTTTGCGCCAATCCGTTCCTAGTGGCGCCAATTTTGCAAGCCATTCGTTGGGTGCTCGTTGTTGGTAGAAGAACTTCTCTTCTTTTTCAGCCGCTGTGCGAATCTGATGCTTTAATTTCTGGTCCCCTACAACTACAAATGTCCATGGTTGTTGGTTGGCGCCAGAAGGTGCCGACGCAGCTGTCATAACCACATTTTTTATTACTTTGACGGGAACAGATTTTTTGGAGAAATGACGCACGCTGCGTCTATTTGACAACTGTCGACGATACGTGGAAGAGCGAACGATTAATTCATCCTCAGATATTGTTTTGAACTCTAATGGCTTAAATGTCATGGTTGAACTCCTGGGTTAGTGGCCACCCGAATTGACTGTGGTGGTTAGTCCATACTTTGTAGCGTACCTTCAATGTATTTCAAAAAAACGTTCTTCTGGGTAAAATGTACGCATGTTTTTGTACCAATCGTCATAGTTCTGTTTTTCGATTAATGAAACAGTAAATCCTCCAAAACCACCTCCAGTCAATCTGGATCCAATAGCTCCGGATTCGATGGACCGTTGTACCAAGAGGTCTATTTCTGGTGAGGATGCTTCAAAATCTTGAGAATATGATGTATGGCTCAAGTTCATTAGATTGCCAAAGCGAGACATGTCATTCTTTAGCATGAATTTTTTTGCACATACAGTTCTTTGATTTTCAGTTACAACATGCAAAGCTCGTTTGTAAATTAAATTATCAGTAAACAAACTTTTGTCCAATTGATCAATTGTCACAGTCCCCAAATTATCTACATCTATGATGTTTTCAGCCTTTTTGAGTTGATTGTGTCGATCGTTGTAAGCGCTATTTCTGTTGTCACGCTGAATATTCGAGTCTATTAATTCAAAGCGATGATTGTTCGGGAGATCAATAAGTTCATATTTATGAGTCAGGCAGTTTAGAAATAGAGCCTTACCATGGATTCCAATAGAAGAAACCATTTGGTCCATAATTCCGCCTGATACACCGACATAATTACGCTCCACTTTATGAGCTAGAATTGCAATCTGATTATTGTTATATCTAATGCCAAAATAATTACGGAGCATCTTCAGGATTGCTACACAAAGAGCAGAAGACGAAGCAATACCACGACCAATAGGAATTGAGGTGTTAATCAAGATATTTAAGTATGCGATTTCTAATTGTGGGTTTACATCAAAAAATACAGATAGACATCCTTTTATGTAATCGGTCCAACGATTGTCTTTTGATCTAATAAAGTCACTAAAGCTCACTTTTTCATCGAAAAGCTCTGAATATACATTAAATTCGTTCGAGCTTTTATTGTCAGCAACAGAAATGGTTGTTTTGTAAGGCAATAAGCAGGGTAAGACATACCCGCCGGTGTAATCTGTATGTTCTCCAATTAGATTTACGCGAGCATGAGCTTTTGTGGTTAGGATTGCCTTTTGACCAAATGTTTTCTCGAAAGTATTGTCTGCATTCTCTAAGATGCGTCGAGGGGTTTCTTTCGGTGTCATGGGATGGCTAATCTAATTTGGGTTACTCAGGTTTTCTGTTAGTGCTATTGGCACACCTGAGGACATTTTAGAGGTCTCCAGAAACACCATAGCTTGGTGCAATCGTAGGATTTATAGCGCGAGTATCGTAGTCCATCATTTGTTCTTCGTAGCTTCGCCAAAGTTGCATAAGTTTATCAATGGGCTTGTCCTCAGCCCAATCCACCCTTAAATCAACCAATGGCCAAGGGTGTTTATGTGCAACCTTCACTCCAGCAGAGTGGATTGGACCCACTTCACCGCCTGCCTCTAAACCAGCTTGCAAGGCTATCAATAAACGCTCGGCAAGGTGTAGATTTACGTGTTTAGTAAAACTATCGACTATAGCCCTTGGAATCTCTGTGTTAAGCAACAAATTGCCAGCCGCAATACAATGATTGCCCTGGGCGACCGCATGCGCACCAAGTGTGTTTAAGCCAGAAAAGCTTGAACTTCTACCTTTGTTATCAATAACCATCAACTGCCGATAATCTATAAATTTGCGATCATTAGTCACTATTTCGATCGCTTGTTCTGGGGTTGAACCCTTTTCGATTAAGCGGAGCATGACATTGCCCAAGCTTGGGTCTGTAATATTTTGAGTGCTTGCAGCTCCAACGCCTGCTTTAACCCAGGGGCAGCGACTCGCTACAGATATGCTGGATGAGCTAATAGAGACACCCACCATACCGGTTTTGTCACAAATACCTGCGACAGAAAAAGTCATAACACACTCTCCTTAATATGCTATATATTTATTCGCTCTCTGGAATCATTGCTTCAACGTCGATTTCCATCAACATTTCTGGCAATGCTAATCCATTGACAATTAATCCAGTTGAGCAGACATGAATGCCTTTAAGCCAACGCCCAACTACAGCGTACACATCTTCGCGATATTCGCGTTTTGTTATATAGATAGTGACTTTACAAATATGTTCGAGTTTGGACCCTGCCTCCCCAAGGAGAGTCTTAACGCAACTCATCGCAGTTTCCGTTTGCGCAGCAGCATCTCCAATGCCGGTAATATTACCTTCTAAGTCAAAACAAGTTTGTCCTCTTAGAAATACACGGTTTCCAGCTCTAACTGCCATACAAAGGTCGTTGTCCATACCCTTGCCTGGATACATCTGTTCGGTGTTGAATTTTCTAATTCTTTCGTGTGTCATTGGATCTCCATAATAGATTGATATAAGACTATATGTTATCGGTTGAGTGCTTTTTGTGAGGCGTCAAAGTCGAGATAATTGGTGCGCAACTTGATCTGGTCAGCCAGAAACTTAGCGTCCTGCCAGACGCCCCAAATAAAGGATGATCCTCTACGTGCCTGCCACGGCAATCCAAGAAAATATACCCCAGACTCTGCTGAAATACCGCGTTCATGTTTCGGCTTACCATTTTCATCTAAAGCGTCGACTTTTAACCAACTATAGTCTACATCAAAGCCTGTAGCCCAGATAATTGCGTTTATTCCAGCTTCTTTAAGGTTCATCTTAAGAATAGGGTCAGTTACACACTTTGGGTCGGGTAACACTTTTCGAGCTTCAGGCTCTTCTGGAAAATTGAGGCCGTTTCGGATCACATAAGCGTCTGCCTGGTCAAGTAAAGATAAGGTATATGCATTTCCGTTAGCAATATTTTTGGCAAGGTCGGTGGCGAAGTACATTAGATTATTGTTGTACGATTCTGCTCTGCCTAGAAGTGTAATTCCTTTTTCAGCTAAGCGACGGAAGTCAACTGTTTGACCGCCTCGAGCACCACTTACAGCAATAGTGACGTGCTCCATAGCTGAGTTTTTGGTTATAGCCTCCCATTTGCCGAGTACGCCTAACCACCAGACGAAATCGTGTCCACGATAACTTCGTGGTGGAAGATCATGTGGTCCGATGGATAAATATACAGACTTTCCTGCAAGTAAAAGTTCTTCAGATATCTGTGCCCCTGATGATCCTGCTCCTACGACAAGTACTGCTCCTTTACGCAACTGTTGAGGATTAGAGTAGTCTTTAGAATGAATCTGTGTAATTGGAGCAGTTTTTGGCACAATATCCGGGATTAAAGGGTGCTGAAAGGGTCCAGTTGCAGCAATCACATTGTTAGCTTCGATCACACCGTCTGAAGTTTCAACTCGAAATCCTGAGCGCCTATCATTTCTTTTGACCTCTAAAACCTCTACGCCGCAATGGATAGGTGCATTAATCATGGTGGCGTACGCCACAAAATAGTCGGCAACCTGTTCCGCGGTAGGAAACCCATTTGGGTCAACATTGGGAAACTCCATATTTGGAAACCGATCGTGCCAGGCTGGGCCATTAGTAACCAGAGAGTCCCATCTCTCTGAACGCCAGCGCTCTGCAATCCTATTTCTCTCAAGTACAAGGTGAGGTATGTTTGAGTTGCTTAGGTGCTCACTCATTGCAATTCCAGCTTGCCCTGCACCGACCACGACTGTATCTATTCTTTTAGGCCACGTAGCTGTGGTATTCATTTGCATTACTATACACCAGCACATTGTGAGTAATGTTGCGTGATTTGAAGAGATTATTTTCACGATGTACAGTAGATTGCATATAATATATCGAAATAGGAGGATTGAGATGTCCTGTAAAGTGATCTATGATACCGATATTGGTTGGATGAATGATGATTGTATGGCGGCTATATTTGCATTGAAATCTCCGGCTATAGATTTGCTTGGTATTACGCCTGTAATGGGCAACTTTGACCTAAATTACGAGATGGCATGTGCCCTGCGGTTGTTAGAACTGCTTGGTCGTAGAGATGTTCCTGTGTGCCGTGGTTTTGATCGCCCGTTATTGCATGAACGTAGCGATTACGCAGATAGAGTGTGGGGGCGATGGGCTACCCATCAAGCAGTTGAAGATATACCTCCTGGAATGCCGGAGATAAGGGCAGACGTGAGACACGCTGCCAATTTTATTGGCGAGACGGTAGGTAAATATCCCGGTGATGTGACTATTGTGGCAGTGGGTCCACTAACTAATGTAGCGGTAGCTCTTAAGATGTATCCTGAAATAACTGATATGGTCAAAGAGATAGTGGTCATGGGTGGAGCCATCGGTCGATTGCCAAGGGGAGAAGGGAATATTACTCCTTCAGCGGAATTTAACTTTTGGGTAGATCCTGAATCTGCCCAAATTGTCTTACAGTCTGGTGCTCCTATTACTCTTATGCCGCTTAATGTAACCCGGAGATCGTATTTTGCGAGATCGTTGTATGACAATATTATAGCGGCAGACAATATATATCCAGAAGTAAGAGAACTCTTCGTAGAATATGTTGGTCCGCATTTTGATGATCCGGCGCTGGATGCGAAAGAGCCGATTCTTTTTTACGGATTGACTGATCATGCGTGCATAGGCTATATCATTCAACCAGATATGTTTGAGTATAGGGAGATGACTGTAGAGGTTAGCATAAGTAAAGGACTGGATTATGGGACGTCTTATGGTTACGAAAAAGGCCCTTATATTACCGGAAATGGAACTTTACCTATGCAGAATCATCTAAAACCGGTTAATGTAGCATACGATATGAATTTCGATAAACTGGCAAATCTCTACTTAGAAACTATAACAGGACAATCGTTGATGCAATGAGAGTACTTCGCGGGCAGTAGAGGGGTGATTACGCAGTTGCAAGGATAGGTGTCTCTTAACTCATATCCATACTATACATCCGCGGTCAATACGTCGACAAGCACCGCTGTCCGCAAACGCTGCGCTGTTTTCAGCGGATAAAGTGCAAGAATTAATAGTTAATTATTTATGACGCATTCTGGTGGACAGAGCAATTCTGTTCCATGCGTTAATAGTGATTATTTGCATTATATATTGTGCAAGCCCATGGTCTCCAAATAGTTCTAAACCTTTGTCATAAACTTCCTTTGACAAACCCTGATCTGAAATCATGGTTACTTCTTCTGTCAATGCAAGTACGGCTCTCTCTTCTCTAGTAAATAAGGGAGACTCCTTCCATGCAGACAGTGCGTAAATTCTTTGCTCGGTTTCTCCTTGTGCTCTTGCTTTTTCTGTATGCAGTTGAATGCAATAGGCGCAGCCATTAATCTGTGATGCTCTTATCTTAATTAATTCACACAGACTTACATTTAGATTTACCGAGTCTAAATATTTCCCTAAACCACGCATTGCTTCAATAGCAAGCGGCTCCAAATCACTGATGCTGATTCTTGGATCCATTTCATTTACTCCTGTCATAACTAATGGTTTGTCAAAACTACTTCTCTAACATCTGCCCGATAGCGGTACGTACAATGTTTCTCATTACTTGTTGCTGCTCGGGATTGGATATTTTTGTAACACCAACTAACCCTACCAATTAAACTTAATTTAGTTCATATTATTTAACCCGTTGTTGTATTTGATCATTCTTTGTTTGCGGTCAGGATTATAGATAACGTTTGTGTTATAGGCGAGATGTATTTCGTTCCCATCATAGGATTTGTAGATAAGATCGTTGTTGCTGCCTTCACATAAAATAACGTACTTGTTATTTTGTTGAGTTTTTATTGCGTGGCTATGACCGTCAATGTAAAGTAAATTTTCGTGATTATCGATTTTATTGCTTTGCGTTGCATCGTCTGACCATGAAAGAGGGTATATATGATCCAGTTCATATCCGTATTGTTTCTCTATACCATGCACTTCATAGTATTGGTTCCTTTCGTGTTGGCTTCTTCTGCGGTTTTGTTCTGGGTTGATGCCATCACCTATAGAATCAGTCCTGAATCTAATAGTTTTGTTTAGTCCATATTCAAAGTATGGTGATTGGCCAAGTAAGCTCAGTATTTGCTGGATCTTATTGGCCCAGTTGTGATAGTCTCGCTTATCAGTTTTTTTGCCTTCAAACTTTTCAGGAACTAAGTCCTTGCGCACTTGGATTGCTAATGAGTTTCTCATTGCGCGGCTAATGCTTCTGTAATCTGTAATTAGATCAATACAAGCTTGTAGCGTGATCTTGAAGTCATCACCAGCATAATTCAAAGCAGATGCAAAAAATAAAAACTCGTGAAATTTTAACTCTTTAGGTTCAGGATAGTTTTCATGGTTCAGTAGGCCGTTAGTTATTGATATAAATCCGCCCAGGAGATTGTCTAAATATCTATTAAACATATATTGTTGCGCTAACATATCGCCTTTATGGAATCGAGAGCCAAAATTAGTCAAGCTAACTTATCTTGTAGATCCGCGAGTCCATGGATCTAATCGTGTTCTATCCTTTGTGTATCTAGCGATTAATTTACCTCTAGCAAAGTCTGGGAAGAAATTCTTCCTGATTGAGTCCTGAGTTCCTCTGCCGATAGTTTTATTTACTTCATGGACAAATTGGGCATAGGTTGCTTCGTCGGGAGTATTATATGGCCGCTTACTTATATCTGTATTTCTTATTTTCATTAACGACTTGTTAGGAGCAAATTGTTCCATCAATTCAAGGACCGCACATATTGTGTCGGTATCGTATCTGTTGTGTTGCGACGATACCATCCCTCGATATTTGTCGCTATTTATTCTTTTGTCAATGTATGTTAGCGATTTTTTGGATGGGTCCCAGGAGCTATAATTAGTTAAGTAATCAGTCATGTTAATTGTTTACTGTAATTGTTTTAGACGTTTTCTGGTCAGTGCAATATAGGTTTTGTTACTATCACAGCACAAAAATGATCGATTCAACTGCTTTGCGACGACTGCTGTTGTTCCGCTTCCAGCAAATCAATCAAGTACAATGTCGTTTGTATTTGAGCTAGCCTTAATTATCCTCTCTATCATTTCCGAAGGTTTGGGGGTTAGATGAGCCATTTTCACTACTTTCCCATCAACTTTATTTTTGTGTCTTTCACTTGAGATATGCCATACCTCTCCACATAGTTTTCCGGCTGGGTTTGGATACCATCTTTTCCCATCTTTTAATATACCTTTGGTCTCCGCATGCTTAATCCTCTTCTTTGACTCGTATGGCACACGTATATCGTCCGCATTAAATGTGTAAGAATCAGTCTTTGTAAAAAATAAGATAGTTTCTTGTCCGCCGTTGTATTTTTTCTTTGTACTTGTAAACCCATCTCTTTTGTCCCAGGTAATCCAATTACGGAACTGCAGACCTTGATCGACTAAGAATGTCAGAAAATGAGCACAATTGTATGGTGTATTAAATACATAGAAGCTTCCGGTTGGTTTGAGTATTCTAATGATCTCCGTCATCCATCGAAATGTAAATTCCAAAAACTCCTCTTCGGATTTGAATGTGTCCCAAGTAGCCTTTTTGAGGTTGTAGGGAGGATCGATTACTGCTAGGTCAACACACTCATTCTCCAACTTTCTCAAATACCTGAGGCAGTCGCTAGTGCTGACTTTATTGATCATGTTTATCATTATAGGTCCAGTTTGAGCTGAGTAACAGAATCTAGTTTTTTGTCGATTAGTTTTTTGTAGTCCTGTACTACTTCGTATCCTAAATAGTTCCTGTTAAGCTCTTTTGCTACTTTTAGGGTTGTTCCAGACCCGGCAAATGGATCCAGAACAAGGTCGCCCTCAAAGGTGAATAGTCGTATGCATCTTCTTGCTATCTCTTCGGGCATAATTGCTGAGTGGTCTCCGAATGCAAGATCCCCTTTGTTTGGGATCGGGATGGACCAAATTTGCTTTGTGAATTCTACCCATTCGGCTTGAGTAAGTTTACTGTTGTTTTTTGTTTCGCTAGGTGCAGTATCGTTATTCTTTCCGTCTTTTACATAAACAGTAATAAACTCGCTAGTATTCTGGGCATAAAAGTTTCTTGGGTGTGGATAGGAACCAAACATAAGTTTCTTGGTGGAGTTTTTTCGATCCCATATGTAAGTGTCGAAAAGGTGCATTTGTGTATCATTTCTATAGATAATTGATTGTTGAATGTCAGAGTTCAGGTCAAATATATGACGATTATAGTGGGTGCTGAAGTCTTTCTTTTTCATAGGCATCAAAGGACTATTAATTACTAGTTTGCCGTTAGGTTTCAGAACTCGCTCGCATTCAATCCAAACCTTGAGTAATTCTGCTATAAAGTTTTTGTAGTCTGATATATCCCCAAGTTGATTGACCTTCTTTGAGTTTAGCTGATTCTGCTGATAACCGTCTTTGGAATAGTCCTTTACATTAAAGTAGGGAGGTGAGGTTACGATTAGGTGTATTGAAGCGTCAATTAGCTCACTCATCGATTGTGAGTTTTTATAAAATACTTTATTTATTACTTGGTTAGTCATTTATTTAATTTATATTGATACTGCTCGTAATATACACCGATTAGTAATGTTTCGCCAAGGAGGGAATAACTACGCAGTGTTGTTCAGGATACACTTACCAATGCGCTTTCTGGGTTGCGATATGGAATGCGCAACTTGAATTTTAGTGTACGGCTCAGTATTATGTGTGGGCGGGGTTTTTCCCATAACGTCGAAACAGAGGCGAGCTTGGGCTTCCTTTCAACCGCATATTATTGCCAACCAAAGCCCATTCTACGTTCTTATATTCACCTTCGGGGTACATTAGAACTGCAATGCCTAATCTTTTTAGGATTTCCATCTGTGCATCCTTATTTCCAGTAGCAAATTGCACTAAATCTGGAATTTCATTTAGGTATCGCTGTAGATCATTATTCTTAGCTAGGGCATCATCCTCAGCTTGAATTTCTTGCTTTATAGCAGTTATTTCAGCATTTAGTTTATTCACTCGTTCCTCCAGTTTGGCTTTGCGCTTGTGGTATTGGTTCTTAGGTATATCGCTATCTAGATATACATCAAGCAACTTTTCTAACTTACGTGCATTCTTGTGTACTAGTTTTTGTTTAGTATCCAATTGCTTTTTTGATGGGTTTGTACGTGTTGTTGCTGATTGGATGTATTTTGCGTAAACATCTTTCAACGTGGTTGGATCAGATACTATTTTCTTGATATCAAACCATAACGACTCATCTATCATATCCGCTCGATAAGATAAACGATGCTCGCACCTTTGTTTTGTTGTGGTATGTGCTTTTGAGCACCAGTACGAATAGTAGCGAGGGCGATTGGAGCGAGTATC
>PVBE012616682.1_pt1 | contig 23468 bp, 17 predicted proteins | sample 1631181 | NCBI WGS metagenome assembly PVBE01 (sample SAMN08397723, study PRJNA350692) | Marine metagenome, whole genome shotgun sequencing project. | isolation source: water | place: Pacific Ocean | collected 2012-04 | reverse complement strand
GGCATCCGCGTGTGCGCCGAAGGCGCCCGCGTCTGCGCCCCACCGGTAGGCAGCCCCGACCGAATCGTCGCCCCCCGACCGCCCTTCCGTTCAAACCATGGAGCCCAGGCCCCCGGCCCCACGTCCGCCCCATCACCCACCCCCGAGTCGTCCTCCCCTGATCGCACTCTCAACCCCACACTCACACTGGTGCTAACATCGCCTCGGCCTTGTCTGCCGACACCGATCAGCCCGCACCCGCGCGACATCTCGGCCTCTGGGGCGCCACCGGCGTGGGCGTGGGCGCGATCGTGGGCGGGGGCATCCTGGCGCTCGCTGGCGTGGCGCTCGCGGCCGCGGGGCCCAGTGCGATCGTCGCCTTCGCGCTCAACGGCGTCATCGCGGTCGTCACTGCATTGAGCTTCGCCGAGCTGGCGACCGCGTTCCCCGAATCCGGCGGCTGCTACAACTTCGCGCGGCGGCTGCTGTCCATCCGCAACGGGTTCGCCGTGGGCTGGGTGCTCTGGTCGGCCTACCTCGTCGCAGCGGTCCTCTACGCGCTCGGCTTCGCGTCGTTCGCCATCGCAGGTTTCGAGTGGATGCTCGGCTACAGGCCCGGTGGGCGGGCGCTGGTCCTGATGCTCGCGCTGGGGGCGACCGCCGCGTACACCTTCGCGCTCGCCTCGCGCTCGGGCGGCGGTGGGCAGTGGGCGACCATCGGGAAGGTCGTCGTCTTCGCGGTGCTGGTGCTCGCGGGCTTCTGGCAACTGGGTCGAGCGCCCGACGGGACCGCCCACGCCGGGCTCACGCCCTTCTGGACCGGAGGCGCCACCGGTGTGCTCGCGGCGATGGGCGGCACCTTCATCGCGTTGCAGGGGTTCGACCTCATCTCCGCGGTGGGCGGGGAGGTGCGCGACCCGGCGCGGAACATCCCCAGGGCGATGCTGCTGTCGCTCGGAGTGGCGCTCGTAATCTACCTCCCCCTTCTCCTGGTGGTCGCGACGGTCGGCACAGATGGCGGTGACGTCGCGGCGCTCGCGCGCAGGCACCCAGAGACGGTGATCGCCGAGGCCGCCCGTGCCTACCTCGGGACGACGGGCTTCGTGCTGGTGCTGGTGGCGGGCGTGCTGTCGATGCTCTCGGCGCTGCAGGCGAACCTGCTGGCCGCCTCTCGGGTCGCCGCCGCGATGGCGGATGACCGCACCCTGCCGCCGGTGCTCTCGCGTCCCCATATGGCGCTCTACGCGTCGGCCGTGGCTGTCGCCGCGTTCGTGCTGATGGTGCCCGATGTGGCCTCCGCCGGGGCCTCCGCGAGCCTCGTATTCCTGCTCGTTTTCGGCCTCGCCCACCTCGAGTGCATCCTGCTGCGCACCCGCGGCGCCTCGGACCGCGATGGCTTCCGGGTCCCGCTCTTCCCAGTGCTTCCCGCCCTCGGCGGTGTCGCGTGCGTGGCCCTCGCCGCCTACCAGGCCGTGCTGGTGCCCCCCGCTGCTGCGGTCGTCGTCGTCTGGGCCGCCCTCGGCGGGCTGCTCTACGTGGCCGCCTTCGCGGACCGCGCGGAGGTGCTGGATGCGTGGTCGGAAGCGCATGACCCGGAGCTGACGCGCGTGCGTGGCCGTGAGCCGCTCGTACTCGCTCCGGTGGCCAACCCGGCGACCGCCCCGGCCATCGTCTCGGTCGCCCACGCCCTGGCGCCGCGCGGCTTCGGGCGCGTGCTGCTGCTCACGGTCGTGCACCCGGAGGCGACCGACCAGCAGGGGTCGCTGGAGGCCGCTCACCGTGTGCTCGACGCCGGCGTCGGGTGGTCGATCGACGCGGGGCAGACGCCCTCGGCGCTGCTCACCATCGCCCGCGAACCGTGGCCCGAGATCGCTCGCGTGGCGCGCACTCACGATTGCGAAGCGCTGGTGCTCGGCCTTTCGGTGCTCAGCGCGGACATCCACGGCGGCGCCCTCGAGCGCCTGCTCAACGACGTGGTCGCGGACGTCGGCATCCTGCGGGCACCCGACGGGTGGCGGCTCGAGGACGCGCGCCGGATCCTGGTCCCGGTAGGCGGCCGGGGGCGCCACGACGAGTTGCGCGCGCGCGTGCTCGGCAGCCTGCTGCGGACCGCCGACCGGGAGGTGACGTTTCTGCGGGTCCTGCCGATGGACGCCAGCCCCGAGGTGCGCGCGGCCGCTGCGGCGGGCCTGGCGCGGATCTCCGACTCGATGCGGGTGCCCAACACCGAGCTGCGGGTGGCGGAAGACGTCGTCGGCGCGGTGCTCGAGGCCGCCGCGGAGGCCGATCTCGTGCTGTTGGGGCTGCGCCGCGAAGGCCGCCGGCGCCTGTTCAGCGAGGTGTCGCTCCGCATCGCCGCCGCGACGCCTGGAGCCACCCTCATGCTGAGCCGCGGCGCCTGACCCGCCCTGCGGGTAGTCGTCGTCGCTGTGCCAGCCCATCCCGTCGCGGCCGTCCCGGTAGAGGTCGAGCAGGACAGCTTGCGCCTCACCGGCCGACGGCCTGAACGTTCAGCTCAGCAGCCCGACGCTCGCCGCGAACGCCTGGTCGATGAAGTCGCGCGCGCGGTTCGCCTGGTCGGCGTCGCCCATCTCGGAGGCGGTGAGCACCGCGGCGTAGAACCCATCGGTGTGCCAATGCCCGGCGCCGATGGGCAGGTCGTCCCGCCGTGGATCGGGGTACGGCCACGGTGAGACGTACCAATACGGCTCGTCGTAGCTGTCGTCCCCCGGGCTCAGACCGACGCTGACGCTCTTCGAAGTCTCGGCGTCGCCCGTGTCCGCCAGCGTCACCAGCGTCGCGATGTCGAAGTGGTGTGGCCACACCCGCACCGGCGCGCCGTCCGAGCGGTCGCGGACGAGGTCGGTCAGCATGTCGTGGGCGTTGCCGAACCACGCGGCGAGCGCTCCGAGGTGGCCTTCGAGCCCGGCGATGTCGAAGGCGCCGCCGTCCCCGACTGGGTGGGCGGGCAGCGCGTGTTCGGGGCACGAGAGTGGTTGCGCCTCACCACCGAGCGTCCGGGCGAGCGCCTCGGCCAGCCAGCTCAGACCCTCGTCGACCCGCACACCGACGAGGGCCCGGCGGGCCTCGATGGTGTCACCGGCGACGACCACCAGCTCGAGCGAGTCGAGGCGCAGCCCCGCGCGTACGCCCCCGGTGAGCTCGGCGCCGACCAGCAGGGCGGAGTCCGGGGCCCAGGTGAGCGCTGTGTGCCCCCAATCCGCCGCAGGCTCGAGCAGCGTCGACCCGGCCGCGGCAGGGATCTGCGCCGCCCAATGCGCGACCAGTCGGGCCAGCGTCAGGGCGCCAGACGCCTGGGCGTTCAGCTCTCTCCACATGGTCGGTTGCCTCCCGTCCTCGAAACTCCAGAGGACGCGCCCGGAGGGTACACCGCGCGACTGGGTCTGGAGACCCCGCTGTGACACGACGGGCGCGCGGCGCTACGTCGCAAGTGTGACGCGCACGACACGAAAACCGGCCCCTGGGCGCCGGCACGGAGTGTGCTCTTCAGAACGCGCGATGCGCGCGCTCACCCTCGTGATGCTCCTCTCCGGCTGCGCCGACATGGCTGCGGTCGAGACGAGCGAGCAGACCCAGCCCATCTTCGGAGGGCGCAGTGAGTCCGGCTTCCAGGCCATCGGCGCGCTGACCCTCGAGCTGCCCGAGCACGGCTACGTCGGCTCGTTCTGCACCGGCACCCTCATCGACGCGCGCTGGGTGCTCACTGCCGCCCATTGCGCCACCGGGCCCGCGCAGATCGATCCGGCGGCCGGCCCGACGGACATCCTCTTCTACGTCGGGCCGGACGCACGTCCGCCGGCACAGGCGCAGCGGCCGGCAGGCGGCGGCATGTATGCGGTGGCGCGGGCCCACATCCACCCGGGTTATCGCGAGGGCTCCTTCGGCTTGGACGACATCGCGCTGCTCGAGCTCGTCGCACCGGTCGAGGGGGTGGCGCCCGTCCAGCTGCACCAGGGCCCGGCGGTGCCGGGGCGCACGCTGATGTACGTCGGCTTCGGGGTCAGCGACGGTGTGGCGCGGTCGGGGGGCGGGGTGAAGCGGTCCACCTCGCTGTTGGTCGACCGCGTGCGCATGACCACCTACTCCAGCGCCCACGAAGGGTCGGGCGTCTGCTTCGGTGACTCCGGCGGGCCCGGCCTGGTGGCGATGGCGGGCGGATACGAGGTGGTGGGCGTGAACTCGAAGGCGGCCGGGAACCAGCGCGCCGGCGAATGCGCCCTCGGGTCGTTGCAGACGCGGGTCGACGCCTACCGGACCTGGATCGACTCGGTGATGGGGCGTGGCGGCTCGTGTCTGCAGGATCCGGGGCGGTGCGCCTGCCCGGCCGCGTGCAGTGCCGACGGCGTCTGCGACAACCTCGCGTGCGGCTCGGGGTCGGGGTGCGCCGAGGTGGCCGAGTGCAGCGCCTCCTGCGAGAGCGACGCGTTCTGCGCGGTCGACTGTTACGCGGATGGGCACCCGGACGCCCGGCGGGCCTTCGACGCGTTGCTGGTCTGCGCCGGTGAGCGCTGCATGGACGTGGCGGACCAGAGCGCCTGCCTCCAGGCCCGCTGCGCCGGAGAGGTCACGGGCTGCTTCGAGATGGTCCCACCGCCGCCGGCGCCCTCCGGCGACGGGACGTGCGCCGAGGTCCTCGACTGCGTCGGCACGTGCGAGGAGGAGACCTGCTACCGGGCCTGCACGGAGCGCGGCACCGCGATCGCCAACGCCCAGTTCGACGCGCTGCTTGGGTGCGCCGCGGACCGCTGTGCCGACCGCGCGGACGACGCCGCGGCGTACACCGCGTGCAGCTACGACGCGTGCGCGACCGAGTGGACCACCTGCATCCCGGCGGATGGCTGCCGCCTGGCGGGCGGAGATTGCAGCGCTGAGACCGCCTGCCTCGAGGCGCCGTGGGGCGGGCGCTACTGCTTCGCTTCGGCGGGCCGGGGCGCGGGTGAGGCCTGCGCCCCGGACGGGCTCGACTGCGGCGACGGGCTGGTCTGTGACGGCGCCGGGGCCTGCGCCTCGGCCTGCGCGCAGGACGTCGACTGCGGTCCCGGCGCGGCGTGCAGCCCGGTCGAGGTCCAGGGCGCGTCGTCGGGCATGTGCGTCGCAGGGTCAGGCGCCCCGGAGAGCGCCTCGCCGTCACCCGGACAGGATGATCCCGAGGCGGCGCCGGCCTGCACGCCGCTGCCGGAGGTCTGTAACGGTCGCGACGACAATTGCGACGGGGTCACGGACGAGGGCTGCGCGCGGATGACGCGCACCGCGAAGGTGGTCGGCGAGCACGTGTCGAGCTGCTCGGCCACCGGGGACGGCGGGGCATGGTGGCTCGCCTTGCTACTACTCGCGGTCCGTCAGAGACGCTCGCGCAGGAGCTGCTGAACGAGCTTCGGGTTGGCTTTGCCGCCCGAGCTGCGCATCACCTGGCCGACGAAGAAGCCGAAGAGCTGGGTTTTGCCGTCTCGGTAGCTCGCGAGCTGCGCGGGGTTCGCCGCGAGCACCTCGTCGATGGTCGCCGCGAGCGCGTCCGTGTCGCTGACCTGGCGCAGCCCGCGACGCTCGACGATCTCCGCCGGGTCGCCGCCGTCCGTCAGCAGCTCGCTGAGCACCTCCTTGGCGGCGGTGCTCGAGAGCGTGCCGTCGTCGACGAGCGCGACCAGGCGCCCGAAGGTGGCGCCGTCGGTGGCGATGTCGGCGACCGTCGTCTCTTTCAGCTCGGCGAGCAGCACATTGGTGGCCCAGCGCGTCGTGCTCGGCGCGTCGTGGGCGTCGAGCGCGGCCTCGACGAAGCCGGCAAGGTCGTGCGCAGCGGTCAGCACGTCGGCGTCGTCGGCCGACAGGCCTCGCGCCACCAGCGCGTCCATTCGAGCCGCCAGCGCGGGGTCGCGGACGCGGGCCTCGGCGCGGACCTCGGCCGGCGTCCGCTTCGTCGGGCGGGTGTCGGCGCGCTTGTGGGCGGACGGCGTGGCCTCCCGGGTTTCCTGCGGCGCCAGCTGCTGCCGCTTCGCCCAGGAGTCGCGCAGAGGGACGGTGCGGTTGAAGACGAGGGCGTCGCCGCGACCGTCGACCGGGTCGCGCCAGAAGTAGCCCACGCGTTCGAACTGGTAGTGCGTGTCGGGTTCGTCCCTGGCCACGCTCGGCTCGACGAAGCCGTGCAGCACGTGGAGCGAGTCGGGGTTGAGGTCCTCGGTGATGTCGCGTCCGCCGTCGCCGGGCCGGTCCGAGGCGAAGAGCCGGTCGTACAGCCGGATCTCGCAGGGCAGCGCCGTCTGGGCGGCGACCCAGTGGATGGTGCCCTTCACCTTTCGGCCGTCGGGCAGCTGTCCGCCGCGCGTGTCCGGGTCGTAGGTGCAATGCAACGCCGAGATCTCGCCGTCGGCGTCGCGAATCACCTCGTCGCAGCGAATCACGTAGCCGTAACGAAGGCGCACCTCGCCGCCGGGCGCCAGGCGGTAGAAGCCCTTCGGCGGGTTCTCCGCGAAGTCGTCGCGCTCGATGTACAGCTCGCGCCCGAACGGCACTGGGCGCGACCCCTCCTTGGGGACGTCGCGCGGCCAATACGAGGCGTCGAGCGACTCGACCTCGCCGGTGGGGTAGTTGGTGAGCACGACCTTCAGCGGCCGCGTCACGCACATCACCCGCGGCGCCAGGTGGTTGAGCGTGTCGCGGATGGCGTGCTCGAGGCGGCCCACGTCGACCATCGTGTTGTTCTTCGTGACGCCGATGACCTCACAGAAACGCCGAATCGCCTCGGCCGGCACACCGCCGCGACGGTACGCCGCGAGGGTCGGCATGCGCGGGTCGTCCCAGCCGCTGACGTGGCCTTCATTTACGAGCCGCAGCAGCTTGCGTTTGCTCATCACCGTGTAATTCAGAAACAGCCGGGCGAACTCGTATTGGCGCGGGACCCAGGGCTGGCCGGTGTGCTCGACCACCCAGTCGTAGAGCTCGCGGTTGTTCTCGAATTCGAGCGTGCAGATCGAGTGCGTGATGCCCTCGAAGGCATCTTCGAGGCAGTGGGCGTAGTCGTACATCGGGTAGATGCACCAGGCGTCGCCGGTCCGGTGATGGTGCGCGTGCCGGATGCGGTAGAGCAGCGGGTCGCGCATCTTCATATTCGACGCGGCGAGATCGATCTTCGCTCGCAGCACGAGGGATCCGTCCGGGAACTCGCCCGCGCGCATGCGCCGAAACAGGTCGAGGTTCTCCTCGATCGGTCGGTCACGGTCCGGGCTCGGGCGCCCCGCCTCGCTGAGGCTGCCGCGGTAGTCCGAGATCTGCTCCGCGTCGAGCGAGTCGACGTACGCCTTGCCCGCACCAATCAGCTTCTCGGCGCCGGCGTACATCTCCTCGAAGAAGTCCGACGCGAAGAAGAGGTGCTCGCCCCAATCAAAGCCGAGCCAGCGCAGGTCGTGCTGGATGGAGCGGACGTACTCGTCCTCCTCTGCCTCGGGGTTGGTGTCGTCGAAGCGCAGATGGCAGGCGCCCTCGAAGTCCCGGGCGAGCCCGAAGTTCACGCAGATCGACTTGGCGTGGCCGATGTGGAGATACCCGTTCGGCTCCGGCGGAAAGCGCGTGGCCACACGGTCGTGACGTCCGCTCGCGAGGTCGGCGTCGATGATCTCGTGCAGGAAGTTGCGCCGCGAATCGGTTGGCTCGGTCATCCGCGCATTGAATGGACATCGCGCGCCCAGTTCAAGACTCAGCGAACCATCCGCACGAACAGCGACGCTGCGGCGAGGATGCGCGTCCACCGGTGATGCGGGCGGATGGAGACGATCTGCGTCGCCTCGTGCGGGGACTGCAGCGTCGGCTCCTCGACCACGAGCATGCGAACGGGCGGAGCGCGGCGCGCTGTCCGAGCGGGCTTCGGGGCCTCGGCGACCGCGGCGCGCAGGGCGGCGGCCATCTCGCGGGCGTCGGCGTATCGCTCGGTCGGATCCTTGGCCATCGCCTTGCGGATGACCGCCTCGAGCGCCGCGGGCACGCCGAGGGCCGGATCCATCACCGGGATGGGCAGGTGCACGTGGGCGGCGAGCATCTGGATGATGTTGGGCCCGTCGAAGGGCGCCTCGCCGGTGAGGGACCGGAACAAGGTGACGCCGAGCGCGTAGAGGTCGGAGCGAGGCGTGGCGTGCCGCTCGGTGATGATCTCGGGCGCCATGTAGCGCGGGGTGCCGGGCAGAACGAGCTTGCGGGTGGCCGGGCAGTCGTCGTCCCAGTCCGCGTCCAGGATCTTGGCGAGCCCGAAGTCGAGGACCTTCACCTGCTCCCGGCCCCACGGCTCGGCGACCACCATCAGGTTGTCGGGCTTGAGGTCGCGGTGGACGATGCCCATCGAGTGCGCCTCGTCGAGGGCCTCGAGCACGCCGCACGCGAGATCCACGAGGCGGCGTGGCTCCAGGGTGCCCTCCTCGGCGAGGACTTCGCCCAGCGAGCGACCGGGCACGTGCTCGAGGACCATGTAGAGCAGGCCGCGGTCCTCGCCGAAGTCGTGCAGCTCGACCACCGCCGGGTGGCGCAGCCGGGCGATGGTGCGCGCCTCACGGCGGAAGCGGCCGGGCAGCGTCGCCTCTTGCCGCAGCATGTGCGGGCGGATGACCTTGATGGCGACCTCGCGGCCGATCGGCTCCTGGATCGCGCGGTACACGCGGGCCGTCCCGCCCTGGCCAAGGACCCCGACGACCGGGTAGCGACCACCGAGCACGCGGCCGAGCATCGGGTCGTTGGGATGCTCGCGGAGCGTCGCCTCCGGGATGAGGGCCCGGCGCGGGTGGTGCGGGCAGCGGGCGCCCGGCTCGGCGTCGGGGACGGCGTGGCCGCAGGTGGGGCAGGTCGGGTGCATCGGGCGGCTCCTGTTCGCGTTCGCCCGAGCTGGATTGCAGCTGCCGTGCCGGCCGCCAGACCGCGTGATTCCGTGGAGCGCGCGCCCTCGTCGTGACGCTGCGACACCCTGTTACAGGTCGCGTGTCAGCGAGGACGGACGCGCAGCTAGGGCTTCTTCGGTTTGGTGACCCGGTGGAAGCCTGGCGGGACCTTCGGTCGGCCGGCGTCGGCCTTCTTCGCGCTGGGTCGCGGGCGCGGTGGCCGGCGGATTACGGGTTTGCGCGCGACCGGCGTCGGCTTCTTCGCAGCGTCGGGTGGCGGCGGGGCGGCGTCCGGGGCGGGCCGCGACGCGTCGACCGGGGCGTGTGTGACCACCGCCGGCGCTGCGTCGGGCACGACGGTCGCGGCTGGGGCGGGCGGTGGCACCTCTGCCGGTGGGCGCAGCGCGAGCCACCCGGCGGCGCCGAGCGCGACCAGCGCCACCGCGCCCGCCCAGAGGGGCCAGGCCGGACCGCGCGGTGCCGGCTCCTCGAGCGGCGCGTCCGACATCTCGCCAGACTCGAGGGCGCGGGACAGCGCGACCACCTCGTCGCGTAGCGCGGCCGCGCTCTCCGGGCGCTCCGCCGGCTCCTTCGCCATCAGCCGGCGGACGAGGGCCTCGACGGGCCCCGGGACCGACACGCCGAAATCGGCAAAGGCGGGCACGCGCTCGTGCACGTGCTGCAGCATCACCACGTACGGGTTGTCGCCCACGAACGGCGGCCGCCCGGTCAGGCAGTGAAAGGCCGTGACGCCCAGGCTGTACAGGTCGGTGGCCGGCGTGATGGCCTCGGCGGCCGCCTGCTCGGGGGCCATGTAGCCCGGCGAGCCGAGGACCGAGCCCGTCGTCGTCTGGAACGAGCGGCCGGAGTAGCGGGCCACCCCGAAGTCGAGCACCTTCACGACCTCCCGGTCGCCGACCTGCTGCAGGAAGATGTTGCCCGGCTTGAGGTCGCGGTGGACGACGTCGAAGCCGTGCGCCTCGGTCAGGGCGTCCGCCACGTCGCGCAAGATGGCGAGCATTTGCTCGGGTTCGACCCGCCCGTCCTGTTCGATCACCTGCTCGAGCGAGCGCCCCTCGAGGAACTCGGTGACGATATAGAGCTGCCCCTCGCCGCTGACGCCGAAGTCGATGAGCCGGAGGGTGTGGGGGTGGGCAAGGCGCGAAATGATGCGCGCCTCGGCTTCGAAGTAGCGGCGTGGGCGCTCGTCTGCCGCCGCGTCGGCGCGCAGCACCTTCACCGCCACGTCGCGCTGCACATTCACCTGGACCGCCCGGTAGACGGTGCCCATCCCGCCGTGACCGACCCGCTCGGTCACGCGGTAGCGCCCGTCGAGGACGCGCCCGATGAAGGGGTCGGTCATCGAGTCCGCGAGCAGCCGAGCGCCATCCTGCGGGCAGAACTCGGCGTCCTCGTCGTAGGTCTTGTCACACTCGGGGCAGCGCACGTCGACCTATGCTACCGTCGCCCGCGGCCCTCCGGACAGCTCGAAGGAAGTGCTGGTGGCCGCGTCTTCACATACGACGATCAAACGCGCCGCGACCGGGCCCGCGAAGGTTCCCCGGCGTATCCGCACGCTCAACCTCGTCTTCTGCGACGGGCGCGTCGTCTCGCCTCCGGTCTCGTGGCGGATGCGCGACACCGGCAAGGTGACGGTCGGCCGCGAGGGTGATCTCGTCGTGCCGGACCCCGAGGCGAGCCGCCGCCACATCGAGATCGCCCGCGCGCCGGGCTACGAAGTGCTGCGCGTCAAGGACGCGGACAGCGCCAACGGCCTCTTCCTCGACGGACGCCGTGTCGAGTCCGGCTATCTGCACGCGGGGGCTGTCCTGCGCCTGGGCGGGGCGCTGCTCGCGTACGCCGAAGTGCCCGAGCATCCAGCGCTGCGCGATCTGAAGCCGATGCCCGGGGTCTCCCTCGCGCGGGCCCTCGCAGAGGCGGTCGCGGATGCGGTGGCGCCGACGCGCATCCCGGTGCTGGTGAGCGGGCCGACGGGCGCCGGCAAGGAGCTGGTCGCCCGGCGCCTCCACGACGGCAGCGGGCGCTCGGGTCCGCTCGTCCCCGTCAACTGCGCCGCCATCCCCCGCGAGCTGGTGGGCAGCGAGCTCTTCGGCCACGTGAAGGGGGCCTTCTCGGGTGCCCAGGGGGCACGAGAGGGCCTCTTCGTGTCCGCCAACGGAGGCACGCTCTTCCTCGACGAGGTGGCCGAGTTGCCGCCCGAACAGCAGTCGGCGCTGCTGCGCGTGCTCCAGGAGGGCCGGGTCCGCCCGGTCGGCAGCGACAGCGAAGTGACGGTGGACGCCCGCGTGGTGGCGACCCACCAGGACCTGGAGGCGCTCGCGGAGACGCGCGCGTTCCGCAGCGACCTCTACGCGCGGCTGGCCGGGATGGTGGTCGAGCTGCCGGGCCTCGCGGAGCGGCGCGAGGAAGTGCTCACGCTGCTGTGCCACTTCCTGGGCGATCGCGAGGTGCCGCTGACCCTCGAGGCCGCCGAAGCGCTCCTGCTCTACGAGTGGCCACGCAATGTGCGCGAGCTGCAGATGGCGGCGCGCGGGCTCGAGGTGTTCATCGACTCGGTCGATTCGGTCGACCTGTCCTTGCTGCCACCGGCCGTTCAGCGGGCGGCGCCCGGGCCCGAGGAGGCGGCGGACGACCGGCCCGGCCCGGAGGCCCTCGCCGAGCTGCTCGGACGGCATGGCGGAAACGTGGCGCAGGTCGCACGCGAGCTCGGCCAGCACCGCCAGCAGGTCTACCGCTGGCTGCGCACCTACGGCATCGACGCCGCGCAGTTCCGCGACTCGTGATGGCGCTGCTCCTGCTCCTGCTCGCCGCGCCGCCCGGCGACGCCGCCTTCGCCCTCGAGGCGGCGTACGACGCGGATGGCGATCCGGCGGCGCTGCTGAAGCTGGCCGAGGCCTACGCGGCCTGGCCGGGGCATTGCGTCGAGGCGCGGCAGTCCTACGAGCGCTTCCTCTCGGCCTGCGGGGCGTCCTGCGAAGGCGGGCAGGAGGGGCTGCGAGCGCTGCGCGCGCGGTGTGTGGCGAAGGTCGAGATCGACGCCGCACAGGCCGGAGTGCGCCCTCGAGGTCGACCAGCCGCGCACGATGCAGGACACCAGCGAGGCCAGCACCCCAGCGCTGGTCCGAATGAGCGCAGAGCAGCTGGTGTACGCCTGGACCGACACGGCGTTCGAGGATGACGACGCGATGACCGTCGTTCGCGTGGGCTGCCGCGAGCCGGGCTTCCTCGACGCGTCGGCGGATCCCTTCGACGTCGAGACGACAACGCCGGTCAACGAGCCTGCGGTGCACGCCGTGCGCGATGGCGACGACCTCGCGCTGCTCTTCCACGGCAACAACGACGGCGTGCACTTCGCGAGGCTCACCGACGATGGCGACGGCTGCTTCGATGGCGAGGCGCACACGATCGAAGACTCGCGGCCCTGGCTCTCTGCCGATCTGGCGACCGCCCCGGACGGGTTTGTCGCCAGCTGGTGGGACCAGAACGACAGCACGTCGGTCTTCGCGATGCTCGACCGGGACGGCGACGTGCGCGCGCAGCACGAGCTGGCCGATGTCGGCGGCCGCGGCTGGGTCGCACACACCGGCAGCGACGACGACCTCACGCGCCTGGTCTGGGTGTACGAGGATTACAACGAGCGCGCGGCCCTCCAGGCGCGGCGGATCCTCTTCGATGGCGACAGCGACGCGTTCGACGTCTCCGAGCCGGAGGCCATCACCGAGTCCTCCGGTCACGCTTTCGACGCGACGCTGCTGTGGAACGAGGCGCGCGGCGAGCTGGCGGCTGCTTGGGTCGACACGCGCGACGACGATTGTGCGGCGGTGTTCTTCGGGCGGCTGGATGGCGACGGAGGCTCGCTCTTCGAGGTGCGTGTGAGCGCCCCCGGCGGGGCCCGCTCACCGGCGCTGACGTGGGTCCCGGAGCGCGAGGAGTACGCGCTCGTCTGGGCCGACGCCGCGCACCTCGATGCGTGTCCCGGCGCTGACGACGACCAGGTGACCGACATCCGCCTCGCGCGCATCTCCCCGGAAGGCGCGGTGCTGGAGACGATCCGGGTGAGCGATTTCGAGGGCGAGTCGCGCTCGCCCCAGGTCGTGTGGACCGGGAGCGAGTACGCCCTCGTCTGGTTCGACTGGCGCGACGGGTTCCAGGGGATCCACTACACGCTGGCCCGCTGCGCCGAATAGTCACTGTGAGTCAGGTCGGCTCGCTTCGTCGGAGTTGGCGTAGGCGCCGGCGCCGAGGCCCGGGCTCGAGGCCTCGTCTGTGACCCAGACCCCGGTCGGGTCGCAGCGGCCCGCGGCGGAGCGCAGGTGGTAGTCGCCGGCGTCGACGTCGGCGAAGACCGGGCGGGCGACCGCGTTGCCCTCCCCGGCGAACGCATCTGCGAGGACGCTGTCGCGCACGGCGACCTCGGAGGTGTCGTCCACGGTGATGGGCGCGGTGGCGACCAGCTGCGAGACGGTCAGCGTTGAGTTGCCCTCTACGAAGATGGCGCCGCAGCTGTCGTCGATGGTCAGGCGGTCGGCGCTCACCACGGAGCCCACCTCGTACAGGCCGTCGACGTACAAGGCGGCGCCACGCTCCTCGATTCCGCAGTCGTTGTCGTACAGCAGCTCGTTGTTGATCTGCGCGCGGGCGCCGTCGTCGATGAAGATGCCGGAGCCGACCGTTGGCGCGGAGTTGCCCGTGACCACGTTCCACGAGAGCCGCGCCTCGCTCCCCTCGCCGAAGACGATGATGCCGCCGCCCCAGCCATAACCGATGTCGCGACCGATCTCGTTGCCACGGACCAGGTTGCCGGTCACGTCCAGCGACGGCGCCGCGAGGTAGAGGCCGCCGCCGTGGTCGGAGATCCCGCGGTTGTCGAGGACCGCGTTGGCGATGATGGAGACGTCACCGCCCTGCACCGAAATGCCGCCGCCAGTGCCGCTCACGTTGTCGCGTACCAGGTTGTTGCGCAGCGTGGCCTCGGCGTCCTCGGCGTAGATGCCGCCGCCGGTGGCCTCCACGTCATCGGACCCGGAGGAACCCAATGCACCGTTCGCTGACCGTCACCCTCTTCTGCGCTGCCTTCGCCCTGGCCTGCTCCCCCACGGACTCGGATTCCGAGACGCCGGAGCCGCACGCCGAACCCTGCGTACCCGGTACGCCGGGCGATGGCACGCCGCCCGACCCGCGGGAGCCGCCAGTCGAGGAGCCGCCGGTCGAAGAGCCGCCGGTCGAGGAGCCGCCGGTGGAGGAGCCCCCGGTCGAGGAGCCGCCGGTCGAGGAGCCCCCGGTCGAGGACCCCCCCGTTGGCACGTTGCCCCAGGTCGGCGGCACGTCGCGCTGCGACATCTTCCCGGCCGACAACGCCTGGAATCAGGACATCACCAACCTGCCGGTCCACCCGCGCTCCGACGCCCTGATCGACGGGATGGGCCGCGACGACAATCTGCACCCCGACTTCGGGACCGAGTGGGACGGCGCCCCCAACGGCATCCCCTACATGCTCGTCGACGGCGAGCAGGCGCGGGTGCCTGTCGCCTTCGACTACGACGACGAGAGCGACCAGGGCCCGTACCCGATTCCGGCCAGCGCCCCCATCGAAGGCGGCCCCGACGGCGACGGCGACCGCCACGTCATCGTCATCGACGAGAGCGCCTGCGTCCTCTACGAGCTCTTCTACGCCTTCCCCGAGGACGGCGCGGCGTCGTGGAGCGCCGGCTCCGGCGCCATCTTCGACCTGGGCAGCAACGACCTGCGCCCCGACTACTGGACCTCCGCCGACGCCGCCGGCCTGCCGATCTTCCCCGGCCTCGTCCGCTACGACGAGGTCGTCGAGGCCGGCGCCATCGAGCACGCGCTCCGCTTCACCCTGGAGCGCACGCGCCGCGCCTTCGTCCACCCGGCGACCCACTACGCCTCGGACCTCACCGACGAGGACCTGCCCCCGATGGGTCTGCGTCTACGGATGCGCGCCGACTACGACTGCTCCGGCTTCTCCAACGAGGTCCAGGTCATCTGCACGACGCTCAAGCGCTACGGGATGCTGCTCGCCGACAACGGTGGCAACGGCTTCGTCTCCGGCGCGCCCGACGAGCGCTGGAACGACGAGAACCTCGGTGACCTGAAGGACATCCTCTTCGACGCATTCGAGGTCGTCGACACCGGCGAATTCATCGTCGGCGACTGACCAAGACTACTCCCGCTCGGCCTTCCACTGGGTGCGCACGTCCACGGCGTGCACGATCTGGTCGAGGATCACGGCGTACACGTCGAGGTCGCCGAAGACCCGGAGCCGGCGGTCGTAACCGGCGGTCGGCTCGTCCCCGAGGAAGAAGGTCACCTGCTCGCGCTCGGCCTCTCGCAACGAGTCCATCAGCGGCGCGTCGATGAGGTGCCCGCTCGCACACGAGCCCCAGGCGTCGAGCTCGTGCACGTATTCGGCGATGGCCGCGCCGTCTTCTTCCGCGCGGCCCTGACGCTTCAGACACGTCCTCGCCCCGGCGGCTTCGGCCGCGAGGATCGTCGGCGCGCGGTAGAGCATCAGCACCGTCCGCTCGAGCGCGTCCGCCTCGCGCAGCATGTCGAGCACCACCTCCAACGTGCGCTCGTTCTCGACGTCGATGCCGTCGTTCTTCACGTCGAGCACCAGCAAACCGATCGGCAGCTCGAGCAGGGCCTCCATCCGGTCGAGCGGCACCCGCATCCCGTCGCTGTGCGGTTGCGCATTGCAGCCGGAGATGTCGGCCCAATTGGACGCCGAGATCAGGCCGCGACAATCGGTGCGGGGGATGCCTTCGTCGGGGCTGCGCGTTGCGAGGTTGTCGTCGTGGCGGAGCACGATCACGTCGTCGGCGGTCTTCACGATGTCGACCTCGACCCCGTCGGCACCGGCCTCGAGCGCCGCCTCGATCGACACGATGGTGTTCTCCGGAAGCGGGTTGCCGGGCCGGTTCCACGCGATGCCTCGATGGCCCAGGACCAAGGGGCGGCACAGCGGAAGCGCGGCGTCGGGTGCCTGGACATCAGGGACCTCCCCGTCCGCCGTGGTCACGTCGGGAGAGACGTCCTCCGCGTCGGTCGCCTCGGCGTCTGGCATCGCCGCGTCGGGCCCGCTCGCGTCATGCGCGGCGTCGGGCCGGGTGGCGTCGGCCACGGGGACGCAGCGCATATCCGGACCGGCCTCGGTGTCCTGTGACGCGAGTGCGTCGCCCGGGCCCGCGTCGTCGACCGGCCCCCTGTCGGGGACGGCGCCGGTGGTCGTATCGTCGTCGCAGGCCGCTAGCGCGAGCAGCCCCGCCAGAAGTACGCGAACGGTGCGCGTCACGGAGGCGCGATCGCGTGGTAGCGGCCTACGGCGGGCGCCTCGAGGGTCGAGACGCGACCGTCGGGCCAATGCACCTCGAGTCGCTCCGGCTTCGCCCCGTCGCCGAGCCCGAAGTGCGCCGTCGCCGCATGCTGACCGACGTACGAGTCGCCCGTGATGACCGTCGCCACCCGCGGCCCGGCGCTCGTCGTGAGCAGCACCCGCGCGCCGAACGGGTTCGGGCCGCGCAGGTGGACACCGACCCACTTCCGCTTCGTCTTCAGCGTGTTGCGCAACACGCGAAGCTCGAGGTGCCCGGCGTGGCCCTCCGAGAGGATCAGGTCCGGGCGTCCGTCGCCGTCGATGTCGTCGTGCAAGGCGTTGCGGGAGTCGCGCTCGCCGCCGAGCCCGTACAACCAGCCGCCCTCGTAGAAGCCGCCATCGGGCGTCTGCGTGAACAGTCGGTTGTGCTCGAAGCCGTTCCAGCTCACGCCGGACTCGAATTCGTCGACCAGCATGCTCAACGCCACCTGCGCCGCGCCCTTCTCCATCGTGTTGTCGAAGTAGACGTCCTGGCTCCAGTAGCGCGTGCAGTAATCCTTCGCCGTCTTGCGGCTCATGAAGCCGTTGACCACGAAGAGGTCGGGGTAGCCGTCGAGATTCCAATCCGGCGCGGTGCTCCCCCACGCCCAGCCCGCGGCGGCGACGTCTCGGGCGTGCGCCGCGTGGGTCAGCCGGCCGCCTTCGCGGCCCATCAGCAAGTGGTTGCCGTAGGTCATCGCTGTCCGCCGCTCGACGTGGTCGGTGGCGTCCTCGCGCTTCAGGCCCATCTGGTTGAGCCGCCGCACGGTCGTCGAGTTCATCCCGGTCACGAAGAAGTCGAGGCGGCCGTCGCGGTCGAAGTCGGAGACGGCGTGAGACATCCCGAAGCCCTTGCGCGCGTCCATGCGGTCGTTGCCGAGCGTGAAGCGCCCGCCGTGGTTGAGCCACAGGTCGACGCCCGCGTAGTCGTTGGCGCTCACCAGGTCGAGGTCGCCGTCGGCATCGAAGTCTACGAACGACGCGCTGTGCGTATACCGGTTGCGGTACTTCGTCAGGCCGGCCGCCTCCGTCGCGTCGACGAATTGACCGCCGCCCTCGTTGCGCAGCAGATACGCCGGCTCGCTGTTGTCGGCGTCGTCGAAGGGCACCGGCATCTGCCCGCGGCTGTACGCGCCCCGGTACTGGCCGAAGTAGAGGTCGAGGTCGCCGTCGCGGTCGTAGTCACCGACCGCGAAGGCGCGCAGCGTCTTCATCGTGCCCTTCGGCTCGAAGAGCTTGCGCGGCTTGCCCGAGAAGGCCTTCGCGCCGCCCGAGCCCGAGAAGAGGTACACGCCCAGGGGCGTGCTGGGGCCGATCCGGCCCTGGATCACGATGTCGGGGTGCCCGTCGCCGGTCAGGTCGGCGACCGTGCCCGCCACCACGATGTGCATGCGCTTGCCCAGCAGCGGTCGCGGCTCGTAGCGCCCGCCGCCTTTGTTCACGTACAGCAAGTTCGACCACGGCAGCAGGATCTCGGAGAGCCCGTCGGCGTTCAGGTCGTGCAACAGCACGGGCTTGGGCGCGTCGTTGCCCATCGTGATCTTTTTCACCTGCTCGAAGACCGGACCCTGCTTGCGCTCGAGGACCCGCACGTCGCGCACCTCGACCCGCGTCGGGCGGTAGAGCAGCCCGCGGGGCTTCGGCGTCCAACTCACCACGAGGTTCGCTCGAATCACGACCCGGCTGCCCTTCTCGTGGCGCAGGTGGAGCTCGGCCTTGACCGTCGACTTGCGCGCGTCTGCAGGCCTGGGCGTGAAGCTGCGGTGGTGCCACTCGGTCTGCGCGATCCGCCACCCCGACTTCTTCCAGGCGGCGATCATCTTGGCCCACTGCGCCGGCGAGACCGACCGCTCCGGCTCGCCGCCGAGGCGGAGCGTCACGCCGTCGCCCAGCGCGCTGAACGCCCCGAGCTTCGGCAGGACCAGCTCGTCAAAGCGCGCCTCGGCCAGCGTCGTCTCCGGATCCGCGGCGTTGCGCAGGCGGTCCCACAGATCGACGATCGTCGACTCGTGCCGTTGGGCCAGCACCTCGTCCGCCCAGACCGTCTTGTCCAGGCGCTCGCGCTCCTCGAAGTAGCTCTCGATCGTGCCGAGGCTCGCGGCCGCGTCGACGGAGGGCTTCGCGGCGTCCGCGACAGGGCGCGGCGCGGCGTCCTGCTTGGGCGAAGCAGGGGGCGGCTCGCTGCAGGCGAGCGCGAGAAGGCACGGCAGCAGACGGCGCACGCCGGGAGGTGACCACACTCGGTGCCCTCGGCGAAAGCCCCGACCCACATCGCGCCGGGCGCTGACGTCGATCCCTGCGTTGCTCCTCCTCGACGCACCTGTGGTGCGCCTTCGTCGTCCCGCCTTGGCCTCCACGCCAGCGTCTCGCCGCGCTGCGGGTCGTCGCTTCCGCCGAGGGCACCGTGGGGTCCTGCGCCACCCGGGTGATCGCAGTCACAGGCCCGAGACTCCGTCACTTGAAGGACACACCTGGCGGTCGGGGTTGCCCGTGGCCATCGATATTCGAATCGTGGAAGACGACGAGATGCGCGAGCGCGTCTTCCGCTTCCGCTACGACGTGCACGTGGGCGAGCTCGGCAAGGGCGGCCCCGGCGTGTGCCACGACACCCGGACCATCCGGGACGCCTCCGACGCCGTCGGGACGATCCTGGTCGCCATCGAGGAGGACCGGATCGTCGGAACCGGGCGCATCTGCCACGGCTCCCTCGCCGAGATTCCAGAGCGCTATCGCGAGTGGTTCTCGACCCCGCCCGCAGAGGCGGAGACGGGCGCGAACCGCATCTCCATCACCAGCCGGCTGATGGTCGATCCGAGCTACCGCGGGCGCACGCTGGCGTCGCTGCTGGTGATGCGGATCTACGACTGGGCCATCAAGCAGGGCACCGATCTCGACTTCTGCATGGCCGAGACGCCGCTGCTGCGGATGTACTACCGGCTGGGCTACCGGACCTACAAGTCGGCGATCCGCCCGGAGACCGACTCGATTCGGGTCCCGCTCGTGCTGTCCCTGCGCGACCGAGGCCACCTCGTCAAATGCGACTCGCCCTTCGCGATGTTGCTGCCCGAGTCCCTCGACGATGGCGGCCGCAACGCGCAGCGGCTCGAGGCCGTGTACCCGGACTTCGCGCACGACGCCCCGGTGCTGAAGGGCGACATCCGCACGCTGTGGGCGCGCTACGCCGACGGCTTGACTCGACGCGCCCGCCGCGGGCTGCTCGACGGGCTCGACGAGGCCCAGGTCGACCAGGTGCTCGGACGCGCGGCCGCGCTGCGCTTCGGGACCGACGAGCTCGTCTGCAGCCGCAGTGAGCATGGCGCCCTCGGGGTGGTGCTCTCTGGTCGCCTCGGCGTCGGGGTGCCGCGCGACGGCGGGTGGCATTGGGTCGAGATCCTGTCGGCGGGCGACGTGTTCGGCGATCTGGAGCCGGTCCGCGGAGAGCGCCACGTGGAGCTTGTGGCCCTCGAGCCCACCCAGACCGCGCTGCTCAGCCAGAACCTCGTCGAGAAGCTCGCGCGCAAAGACGCGTCGCTGGCGATGCGACTGTCCATGAACCTGGTGGCGGTGCTGAGGCAGAGGGTCGACGACCTGCACCGGCGCGGCGCCGCCTTCCATCACGCCGGTCGTGACCTCACGCCCGCGCCCTTCAACAAGGTGGCTCTATGAGCGACCGCGAGACCTTCCGGAAGGCCGTCGCCGAAGCGGTGTCCGGCTTCCCTGACAATGCCATCTGCCGCGCGCTCGACACCGAAACCATCGAGATGGCGGACTACCACGGGCTGCTGCTGACCCTGTTCCAGCAGACCTACGAAGGCCCCGGCACCTTCGCCCTGGCCGGCTTCAGCTGCCCGCATCGCTTCGAGCAGGCGCGCCAATACCTCGTGCATCACGCCGAGGAGGAGCAGGACCATTGGCGTTGGGTCATCAACGACCTGGAGCGCACCGGCTACGAGGGTCCCGACCCGCGCAAGACGTATCCGTGCCCCGAGACCCAGGCGTACGTGGCGTTCAACGTCTACACGGCCACCAAGCATCCGGTCGCGCGCCTCGCCATCGCGGCCGTGCTCGAGGGCATCGGCGGACGTTGGGGTACGCCGTACGGACGGCAGCTCATCGGCCAGCTCGATCTGAAGAAGGCCCAGGCCTCGTTCATCCTCAGCCACGGTGAGCTCGACAAGGGCCACGTCGAGGAGGTCTTCGACATCATCGACACCTGCGAGCTGACCGCGGATGAGTGGGGCTGGATGGCCCACGCCGCCCGCACCGCTGGCGTGCTTTATCGCGCGATGTACGACGTCGCGGGCCGCAGGTCGTGAGCGCCGACCGCCTCCTGGTCGTGGTCCTCGCCGCGCTCACCTTCGCCAGCTTCCTGTGGGCCGTGCGCTCCTTCTTCGTCCGGAATGGCGACATGCACCCCGGCATGCGGCTCATCGCAATCGGCGGCCTGGCGACGATGCTCGCCCAGGCGGCGGCCTTCGCCTGGGCGCCCGAGGTGCCCGGAGTCGCCGCGGCGGTCGGCGTGGCCATGTACCTGCTGGCGCTGGTCGTCTTCTGGAGCGCCGTCGCCGCCCACCAGCGCAAGCCGCCCGCCATCGCCTTCTCGGAGGTCGCCGCGCACCAGCTGGTGACCGGCGGCGTCTACGGCCTGGTGCGCCACCCCTTCTACCTGGCCTACACCCTCGCGTGGGTCGGCGGCGTCGCTGCCACCGGCCAGCTCTGGCTCCTCGCCTCCGTCTTCGGGATGGGCATGCTCTACGTCCAGGCCGCGGTCGCCGAGGAGGCCTCCTTCGCCGAGGGCCCCTACGCCGAAACCTACGCTGCGTACCAGGCACGCACCGGGATGTTCGTCCCGATGCGGTGACGAGTCGTGCTCACCAGCTCTGCGCGGGGCGCGAGCGAACCAGCCGATCCTCGGCGGCGTCCAGCGCCTTGAGCAGCGCCGTCATGTTCGGGAAGCGGTCGGCCGGGTCGCGCTGCAGGCAGCGCAGGACGATGGCGTCGAGGTAGTCCGGCACGCCTTCCATCACCAGGGAGGGCCGGGCAGGGGCCGTCTGCATCTGGTTGACCAGCACCGCCATCGGGGTGTCGCCCTCGAAGACATGGGTGCCGGTCAACACCTCGTACATGACCGCGCCGAGGGAGTAGATGTCGCTGCGGGCGTCTCCGCGCTCGCCGCGGGCGCGCTCGGCAGGCATGTACCAGGCGGTGCCTGCGGGGCGCTCCCGCTGTCCGTCGCCATTCGAGCCGGGAAAGATGGCGGCGGCCAGCCCGAAGTCGAGCACCTTCAGGTCCTCGGCGCCGGCATCGTCGGGGGTGATGAAGAGGTTCTCGGGCTTGATGTCGCGGTGCACCACGCCCTTGCGGTGGGCTTCGGCGAGGGCGGCCGCGGCCTGGCGCATCAGCGGGACAACGCGCTCGGGCCGCAGCGGACCCTCATCGCGGGACAGCTGGCGAAGGTCGCGGCCCTCCAGCCGCTCCATCACGTAGTAGAGGCGCTGGTCGCGGGTGCAGCCGTAGTCGTGGACCTGGACGATGTGCGGGTTCTGCAGCCGGCAGGTCGCCTTCGTCTCGAGCTCGAATTGCCGGACCTGCTCCTCCTGCTGGCCGAATCGCGGGTCCAGCATCTTGATGGCGCAGGGGCGCTCGAGCAGCTTGTCCCAGGCTTCGTACACCGTGCCGAAGCCGCCCTTGCCCAGCTCGCGGCGCAGGTCGTAGCGCCCCTGCGAGCGGGCGCGGATCTCCTGTTCGCGCAGGCGATAGACGAGCGCGGCGCCGAAGACGGCCATCAGCACGTTGACGAGCACGAAGCCCTGCAGATTGCCGAAATGGTCCCAGTAGAACGGGGTGGCGGGGACGCCGTGCACGGCGTGGCCAATGAGCGACGCGGCGAGCCCGGCCAGCCAACTTGTCCCGCACACCGCGGCCGCCATCCGCCAACCGCTGGGGACATAGAGGCAGCGCAGGAAGGCGATGGTCGCGATGCTGCCGAAGTAGAGGGGGTTGCCGCCCTCCGACAGGACGTGGGCGTAGCCGACCACCGCGCCGACCAGCCCCAGGCCGATCAGGTCGCAGACCTGCGTAAGTCGCAGCGCGTCCTTGGCTTTCCACAGCGCCCAGCCCATCGCACCGAGCGCGGCGCCGACGGCCACCCGGATCAGCAGCAACCGCATGAGCGGCAGGTCGGGCATGCCCACGCGCGCGGTGGCGAGGTCGCTCCAGAAGAAGACGGGCAGGAAGACAGCGCCCACGAAGAGCTCGGCGGCGAGCCCGCGCTGGTATTCGTGGGACAGCTCACGCGAGACCCGACGCTCGACGTCGTCGTTGATGTCGACCACCGCGTCCGATGGCGCAGGTGTGCCTTCTGGTAGGACGCCCCCCATGGAAGGCAACATACCTCAACGGTTTATCAGGGCAATTTGAGGGCGGTCACGGTGAACCGCTACTTGTAGCTGAGGTCCACCGGGTCCTGGCTGCCGTACGCGGTGCAGCCGCCCATGTCGGCGCGCGTCCAGGTCCAGCTATACCCGCCGCTGTCGTAGCTGAAGTAGCCGTTGAGCTCTCCGTCACAGGCCCCGACGGCGACGTCCCCGAGGTAGGTCGCGCTGGTCACGTTCTGCGGAGCGCAGGCTGCGCTGGAGCCGGGCGGACACCATTGCCACAGCACGTACAGCTTGCCGTTTCCGGCGCGGAAGCTCTTGGTCGGCCTGGCCTTGCCACAGAACGCGGACAAGTTGGGAATGCCTGTCGTCTGGACCCGGCGGATCTCCGCGGCCGCGCACTTCAGATACGCGCCGCCGTGCGGGTTGGCGAGCTGGTTTGCGGCCCGGCGGTCGCCCTCGCACGTCGCGTGGTGCTCGTCGCGCCACTGCACGACCTCGCCTCGCTCGGCGGCGGGAACGGCGACGGCCGCGCGCAGCGCCTCGTCTCGCTGGTCGTAGTCGGTGGTCTCGCCGGCGGCGCACGCCGTGAGCAGGAACAGGGAAGAGACGCTGAGGAGCTGGCGCATCGAGGTTCTCCGGGTGTGTACGCAGTGGCCGGCCCCTTGAGCAACCCCCGTGCCATTGCGCAGAGCGCCTGCTGCCGTGGTTCACCGCCTCGCGTCGTGACTGGGCGACGTCACAGTGTCACGACGCGAGCGGCGAGCTGCGAGCAGGCTGTTGAAAAAGGCTCCGCGTCGCCGCGAAGCCGTGAACACGCCGTCTGCGGCGTCGCCAAATCCT
>PVBE011156666.1_pt1 | contig 23469 bp, 17 predicted proteins | sample 1631181 | NCBI WGS metagenome assembly PVBE01 (sample SAMN08397723, study PRJNA350692) | Marine metagenome, whole genome shotgun sequencing project. | isolation source: water | place: Pacific Ocean | collected 2012-04 | reverse complement strand
GACACGGATGACGATGGAGTGGCGGATAAGCGCGAAGTTGTTCTGACGGGTTTCTTCACCAACAGCAGCAGTGAACAGTTGCGCGTGGCGTCTCCCACCTTGGGGCCGGACGGTTGGGTTTACCTGACGAGCGGATTGGCAGGCGGCAAGGTGTTTTCGCCAAAGCATCCGGAACGTTCTCCGGTTGAGGCCCGCAAAAACGACTGGCGTTTTCATCCCGAAACCTTGGTGGTGGAGTCGCTTCCCAGTACGGGGCAAGTGGGCCAAGCCTTCGACAGGCAGGGCAGGCGTTTTGTTTGCGACAACCGGCATCCCCTCCGCTGGGCCGTATTCGGTCCAGGTGTTCTCGAGAGAAATCCAAATTTGTCGGGTTCTTCAAGCGTCATGGATTTGGCGAAACCAGGAGCAGCCACCCCGCTTTACCCGCTTGCACCGGATACCACTGCCGCCAGTTTCATTCCCAAGCTTATGCAACAGCCGCATGCCGGCAGTTTTACTTCGTCTTGCGGACTTTGTTTTTTCACCGGCAATGCCTTGCCCAAGCATCGCGGCAATTTCTTCATTTGCGAGCCCGCTCAGAACCTTGTCCATTGTCGCTCGGTCGCGGAAACTCCTGAAGCATTCACTTCACGCCCTTCCGCCGAAGGTCGCGAATTCCTTGCTTCGCCCGACCAATGGTTTCGTCCCGTGTTTGCGTCCAACGGTCCGGATGGGGCACTCTACTTGTGCGATATGTATCGCAAGTACGTCGATCATCCTAACTACCTCCCGCCCGAAGCGGTCGCCCGCTTGGACTTTGAGGCTGGCAAGGAGAGGGGCCGTATCTGGAAAGTCACATCCTTGAGCGAAGCCAAGCCGGCGGCTTGGCATGAATCACAGGGTGTGGGGCTAGCCATCCGCGAAGCATTGAAGGCAAAGGACGACCTTCCCCGACTGGCTGGCTTAGTGGAGCGATCCGGCGCGAATCCATGGCTGCGGGCCGCCGTGTTCAGTTCTTGTCCCGGTCGAGCGAAGGAGCTTCTGCTTGAGGTGTCCCCCAAGGTATCGCCCGTCTTCCTCGAGGAAGCTGCCAAGATTGTGACCAAGGAGGAACCTGCGGACCAGTTGTCCGCGGTCGTTCGAACACTTTTCAAAGAAAAGAAGGATTGGCGCTTTTCTCAAAGAATCGCTTTCTTGCTTGGGTTCAACGAGAAGGTTCGCAAACCCTTTTTCGAAGAGTTCCAGTCCAAGGCCCTCAAGGATTCCCTTAACTCCAAACTACCTTTGATCGAACGTTTGCTGGCCATCCGGTTTCTTAGCATCGCGAACCGATCTCAGCTCCTGGGCTTGATTGATCCTGCCCAACCCAGCGAGGTGCGTCATGCTGCCATCCGTTCCATCGCTCAAACCAATGACCTCGAACAAGGCAAGAAACTCTTGGCTATGCATACTGCCCTTGGGCCCGAAGACAGAAGCCTGTTGCTCGATGCATTGCTTTCACGCAAGGCATTCCACTCCCTCATACTTGATGCTCTTGAGTCCGCCCGTCTTCCTCTGCATGCAGTCAGCTTGAACCAACGCCGAAGGTTCAACGGCACTGCCGAGACAAAGAAACGCGCAACCAAGTTGTTCGATGCCGTTGAGAAGTCGGACCGCATGAAGGTTTATCAGGATTACAGGAAGGTGCTGGATTTGCCTGCCGATGCCTCTGCCGGTCAACCGGTTTTTCAACGGGCCTGCGCCAACTGCCATCGTCTCGGATCTCTTGGATATACTGTAGGGCCGGATCTCACCGGACTGCGTAACCAACCGCCCGATGCCTTGCTGTTGCACCTCATTGTCCCGAATCGTGAGGTCTATCCGAATTATGTTCTCTACTTAGCCGAGACTGTCGATGGGCAATCGCATGCCGGCATTCTCGCAGAGGAATCTTCACTTTCCGTTACCTTGCTTCTTCCCCTGGGCAAACGAGTCACCATTCCGCGTAAAGAGCTGAAGAGTCTGCAGTCATCACCTGTTTCACTTATGCCGGATGGCCTCGAGCAAACCATGACACCACAGGAACTGGCCAATCTGCTGGCCTTTTTGAGGAACTAGTCGATCAAGCAGATCTTTATTTTAATGTCTTGAGTCGGATGCGGCGGTATTCCATTTGGCCGCGGTCGCCCTCCAGTCCGATCGGGCCAGTGGCAGGCACTTTGAACTCAGAATTCAGTACTTCACCATTGCAAGTGCAGTGGGCAATGCCTCCCTTGACCACGGCAATGATTTCATTCCACTCCTGTGGCTTGTAATTCTTGAGGGTCTTCCACGGGCCGGCCAGGACATAGTCCCTGCATTGGAGCTGGGGCTTGCGGATAAACACTCCGCTGTCCGCATTTGGGGTGGCCCGGAATTCGAGCTTGAGAGTGAAGTCCTTGGGGAATTCCTTGGTCGTCCATAGTTGCTGGATGCGACGCCCTTCAGGTGGGGTAGTCACCACAAGGCGTCCATTGATCGCCCGATAGCGCCCATCGTCACTGGCTTTCTTGCCGTCGAAGTTCGCTGTTTGCTTAAGAGTTTTCTTTGGCCGAAAGCCCCACCCCGTGAGGTCCTTGCCATTGAACAAGCTGACGAACCCGGGCTCCATGGAAAACTCCTCGGGCTTGGTTTCGATGAATTCATGGGTGGCTAGCAGGGGACGCAGGGCAGCGGCCCACTTGGCGTAGCCCAACTTGTTGGGATGCAGAAGATCGGGAAACTCGGGTTTCTTGGCGTCGCCCTTGTCATCTGCGAAGAGCAGCCAGGTATCCAGTATGATGATTTGAGGATCCCCTTTCACTGCGGCGAAATAGAGTTTGTTCATTTCCTTTATTTTATCCGCAGGGCGTCGCTTGCTGGCCGAGCTGGGGAATGTATTACAGAGAATGATCGGCATCTTGGGATTGTGTTTTTTCAACTCGGCGAGGATCAGTTCCAAGTTGCCGGCGATTACTGCGGGAGAAGCCTTTTCCTCGAGATCGTTTGTGCCGATGAGGATCACCACGCCACTTGGGTTTAGCGAAAGAACATCCTCCTTCAAGCGGATCAGCACGCCTCGCGTGGTGTCGCCGCTGATTCCGCGGTTGGCCACTTTCACTCCCGGGAAACTGTTGCCCATGTTATCGCCCCATCCCTGGGTGATGGAATCTCCCAAAAACACCAGAGCTTCCTGGTCTTGTTCCACTTTCTTGGCCCAACCCGTCCGCTTGCGTTCCCACAGGTTCTTGAACCATCCGTAGCGGCGGATGGGCCCTTCGCCCGGTAGGCCCTCGTCGGTTTCCGGTATGGCGAAGGGCGAGGCGGCGTAGGCAATGTCCGAACCGATCAAGGTCAGGGCAAGGAAGATGAGGCTGATGCGTTTCGATTTCATGATGATTGAATTTGTCTAAAAAGAGTGGTGTTTCGAACTATCTTACGGAGGCCGCACCTTTTTGCCTGCGGGCTAGCAGGGCTCGCATTTCCCCCAAGGTCTTCTTGTGGTTTTTCACCTTGGCGAGGTTATGGATTTCGCGTGGGTCATTTTTCAAGTCGTAGAGTTCGGCGTCGCGAGCTTCGCCCCATTCGGCGTAACGCCAGCGGGCGGTGCGTACCGAGCGACCCAGTTGAGTTCCTCGTGAAACCACCGTGTAGGCGGAGCGGTTTCGGCCGAGCTCTGGTTTTTCGAGGATCTCAAGCAAGGCCTTTCCTTGCAATTCCTTGGGTGCGGGCAAGTCACATAATCCGGCGAGGGTGGGGAAGACATCGACCAGTTCGACCAAGGCCGCGGAGCGCGTCTTCGGTCGTGTCATGCCGGGCACACGTACGATGAGAGGCACGCGGGCGCTTTCCTCAAAGAGAGTGACCTTTCCCCAAAGGTAATGCTCGCCCAGGTGGTAACCATGATCGGAGGTGAATACGATGATGGTCTCGTCCCACAGTTCTTCCTGTTTCAATTTGTCCAAAACGAGCCCGATCTGGGCATCGATGAAGGTCACGCAGGCATGGTAGGCCTGTATATACTGGCGCCGCAGAGCGTCATTTTCCTTGCCGAACTCGAAGCCGAAGGAAACGGATCGCTTAACCAGTGCCAAGGGTGGTACGTCACTCAAATCGTCCAGGGGATTGGGATCATAGCTGATCCCCTTGGTCGGATAGAGCTTGAAATATTTGTCCGGAGCGAGGAAGGGCACATGTGGTTTCTGGATGCCGCAGATGATGAAGAACGGTTGCTTTTCGTCCGGTTTGCGTTGGTCCAGCCATTCAACCACTTGGCGAACGTTCTTGCCGTCCTTGTGTTGCTCGTCCCGAAGCCCGCTGGGCCCATTTCCTGGTGGTGTCTGGGCGGTTAGGGAGCCCCCTACCTTAACCCGCAATGCCTTCCACGCCTTTTTGTTCTTTCGGTCGTCAATCGATCCGTGCTCGGCCTCAAATTTTTTCCGGGCAGCCGCGACTACTGCCAGCTCATCGTTCTCAAATCGAAAGTTCTGGTGCCAGGCGATTTCACCGGGATCGGTTTTCGTGTTGTGATAGATCTTCCCCACCCCTCCGGTCCAGTACCCGTTCTTTTTGAAGAAGGCGGGCATCGAGGGACTGTTCGGGCGGGTGTTCCTGATGTCCAAGTTGTTGTTCAACACACCGGTGGATTCCGGATAGAGGCCGCTCAAGAAAGAGGCTCTTGATGGTCCGCAGACTGGATACTGGCAATAGGCCCGGTCAAAGGTCAGGCCTTGGGTCGCCAACTTGTTCAGGTTCGGTGTTTGGGTGTAGGGATAGCCGGAGGATCCGAGGTGGGTGTTCAGGTCGTCGCAGACGATGAACAACACGTTTGGTTTCTTGCCGCTGGCAACGGCTAGGCACAGGCAAAGCAGACAGACTCCAACTAACTGTTTCATGGATAAACGGATCGTCGCCTAATCTAATGAAGGAAAGTTTCGCTTCCCATTCTCACTGCGCTTTCTTCTTTGGGAGATCCTTCGGTGCTCTTTTAATGCTCTTCACCTTGATCATGCTGTACACGATGGGTTCGGGAGTGAGGCCCTCCACGCTTACGGTCAACGTATTTTCGTCCTTCTTGGTATAACGCACCTGCATGGTTCCTTCCACGCCTTCCCCCGAAACGAACCCAAGTTTAAGGATAGCCACGCCTTCCTTGAGTTCCCAATTCCCTAGAATGCTGGCGCCTTTGTTGTCCGTCCCCGCGTGGAACACGTTTCCATCCTTGGCGTTACGCCCCATGATGGCCACGCTGTTTGTTCCGTAGAAGGATCCGGTGGCCAATATGGCGTGATCCTTTAATTGCCAAGCGTAGGTGCTCTTCCTGTTCTGGCCTTTGGTCTCGGGATCGACCCAAGTGCCAATAATTGCATCCCATTTTGATTTCCTCAACAGGTCACCGAGGGTTTCGGCGTAGCTCGTGGTTCCGGTGAGCATGAACAAGATGGCCGCCAGGGCCGCGAACTTTGTCTTACAGTAAGAAACTCTCATTGGATTATATGTTGCTTTGGGGTTGTGTGTGATTTCATCAAAACGGATATGCCAAGTTAGCGATCAGGAATAAATTGACTAGCAAATTTCATGGGTGCTTGGAGTGCAATGCCTTCACAAGCGCTTCGGGTTGAAGGGGGTGGTCGGTATCTTGCCACTGGCTTTCTTTACCAACAATTTGCGGAGTCGTTGCATCACGGCCTTGGTCTGCTTGTCTGGCTTGCGGGCGAGGTTGTTGAATTCCATCGGGTCGGCGTGGTGGTCGTAAAGCTCGACCCCGTGCTTGCCTTCACCCCAGTCGGAGTACCGCCAGCGCTCCGTCCGTATGCTGCGTCCCATGACTGGTTCGGGGAGGCGTTTGTCTGCTGGGCGCAGTACTTGGGTGATGGCGTATCCATCCCATGGCGCGATGGGGTTCTGCAATAAAGGTTGAAGGGAGCGCCCCTCGACTGCCTTGGGGGTGGATAGGCCTGCGAGCTCGGTTAGTGTGGGGTAGACGTCGACGAATTCCACGATGCGTCGACAGGCCTGTCCGTTGCCCTTGGCTCCTGGCGCCTTGATGATGAGCGGTGCCCTTGCTCCCTGCTCGAAAAGCGTGCGTTTTTGCCAGATGCCGTTGTGCTCGCCAAGGTGATAGCCGTGGTCGCTCCACAGCACGACGATGGTGTTGTCGGCCAGCTTGAGTTCATCAATCGCGGTCATCAATCGGCCAACCTGCGAGTCGACAAACGAGATGGTCGCGTAGTAGGCCTGCAATGCCTTGCGCAGCGTCAACTCATCCAGATTGTAATGCGGCACGGGGCAGTTGTGCGCGAAGGCCGCAGTGGGAATGTCATCTCGATCGCCCTTGGGCGCGTAAGGCAGGCGCATGTCCTTGAGGGGGTACATCGTAAAATATTTTTTCGGCGAGACGAACGGCGTGTGCGGACGGAAGAAACCGACGCCAAGAAAGAACGGCTTGTCGCGCTTTTGGGCCATCAACTTTATCGCCTCGGTGGTGATCATGCCATCGGTTTGCTCCTCGTCCGTACCCTCGGCTGCCAGCCAACTGAGCGCGGCGCTGATCTTGCGGTGCGGCTCAGCATTGAAGATCAGCGCTTCATCGGTCTTGTCGCGCCCCTTGGGATTCACCGTCTTTTGCCAACTGGGCGGATCATCAAAACCATCGGTGCCGATGCTGGCGGGGACGTTGTAATGATAAATCTTCCCGACCCGCCCGGCCCACCAGCCGTTGCGCATAAATGTCTGCGAGAGCGTCACCGCCTTGGGCACCTCGTCGCGGAAATGCCGGTCGAGATCGTACACCTTGATGGTGTCCGGCCGCAGCCCGGTCATCACGCTGGCGCGCGTGGGATTGCAGAGCGGCAGTTGATTGTACGCGCGATCAAACCGCACGCCGGTCGTCGCCAGCCGGTCAATGTGCGGCGTCTTGGCGATGAGATTGCCGTAACACCGCAATGCCGGTGCGAGGTCATCGATGGCGATAAACAGCACATTGGGCTTGGCCGGCAAAGTCAGGTTCGACAGCAGCACGAGCAGGAAAACGGAGAGGGCACGCATCGCACGAAGCATCCGGTGCCGCCCCGTGATTGGCGATGTTTTTCGCTTGGCCAAGCGCTTGGTTGTTCTTGTGCGCTTGGCCAAGCGTACTAAACTCCCGGCGTGCGAATCCTCATTTCACTTTTTCTTTTCACCGCCACATTGTCGGCCGGAAATTGGCCGGGTTGGCGCGGGCCAAGCGGGGACGGTGTCAGCCTGGAAAAAAACATCCCGACAAAATGGAGCGCGACGGAAAATGTCGCATGGGAAGTTGCAATCCCCGGTGAGGGCCACTCTTCCCCCGTCATTTGGGATGACCGCATTTTCCTGACCACCAGCCTGACCGAGAAGAACGAGCGGCATCTTTTGTGCCTCGACCGGCGCACCGGCAAAACGATTTGGGACAACGTCGTTGTGCAGTCACCGCCGGAGTCGATTCATCGCTTGAACAGTCGCGCCTCCGGTACCCCGGCCACGGATGGCAAACAGGTCTACGTCACCTTCATGCGTGCCGAGGGCGACAAGGTGGTCGCTCCCAACGTCGGCTCGGAGCGGTTGATCACGCCGGGGAAGATTGTAGTCGCGGCCTACGATCTCGACGGGAATCAAAAATGGAAAACCGATGTCGGCGACTTCGTGAGCGCGCATGGCTTCAACACCTGCCCGGTTTTGTTTGAGGACCTCGTGATTATCAACGGCGACCACGATGGGGATGCCTACATTGTCGCACTCGACCGCGAGTCCGGCAGGGAACGCTGGCGGACGTTGCGTGAAAACAGGACGCGCAGCTACGTCACGCCGATCATCCGCGAGATCGGTGGCCGTACGCAGATGATCCTCTCCGGCAGCTTGTCTGTGGCGAGCTACGACCCGCGCAACGGCAAGCGGCACTGGATCGTGGACGGGCCGACCGAGCAGTTTGTCGCGTCGATGGTCTACAACGGCGAATACGTGTTTGTGACCGGCGGGTATCCCCAGAGGCACATCCTGGCGATCAAGCCGGACGGCACCGGTAATGTCACCGACTCGCACATCGCATGGCGCACCACACGCGGGGCCGCCTATGTTCCATCACCAATCATGGCTGGGCGATTTCTCTTGGTAGTCGCGGACAGCGGGATTGCGAGCTGTTTCGGCGCCAAGACTGGCCGGCGGCATTGGCAGGAACGACTGCCGGGCGGGCACAGTCCGTCCCCTGTGTCAGCGGACGGGCTGGTCTACTTCACATCAGACCTTGGCCTGACCTCGGTCATTCGCCCCGGTGAAACCTTTGAGGTGGTGGCCCAAAACAAACTTGGCGAACCGGTCTCCGCCAGCCCTGCAATCAGTAAGGGGCAACTCTTCATTCGCACCCACGAACACCTCTACTGCATCGGCAAGCCGGTGAATTAAAGTCCCACGCTGGCTTATTTTTTCAACAACTCAAGCGCGGCGGCGGTGGTGGCGGTGACGCCGGTGCGCAGGGTTGGCTCAATGTCCGGCGCGTAAGTGCTGGAGTGCACCATCGGCAGCGGTTTGCCGGTGGCACGAAAGCGCCTGATCAGGTCGGTCGATACCGTGCCCAGCGCGAACATGAACGTCGGCACCTTGTGCTTGGTGCGCCCGTACATCCCGAAATCCTCGCCGCCCATCGTGGGCTGCCGCTTGATCAGTGCCCCCTTGCCCAGCCACGCGGCGAACGTATCGGTCACGCGCTTGGCCAAGACCGGGTCGTTGTAGGCCGACGGCGTGAACTCGTCCTTCACGGTGACGATCGGCATCTGCTCCTTGGCCAAGCCGGCGGCCTGCGCGGTGCCGATGCAGATGCGTTTGATCGAGGCGAGGATTTGGTTCCGCACAGCGTCCGTGTAGGAGCGGATGGTCAACTGCATCTTCACTTCGTTGGGGATGATGTTGTGCTTGGTGCCGCCGTGGATCGAACCAACGGTGACGACGGCCGGTTCGCGGGGATGCACCTCACGGCTGACGATCGTCTGCAGCGCAACCACAATCTGTGCCGCGAGCACGATGGGATCCTTCGAGGCCTGTGGCTGGGAGCCGTGCCCACCCTGGCCGCGCACGGTGATATCCACAGAGTCGACGTTCGCGTACACATAGCCGGAGTTGTGGCCGATCGTCCCGGCTGGCTGATCGGACGCCACGTGCAGGCCGATGCAGTAGTCCGGCACCGGCCACCGTTCGAACAATCCGTCCGCCAACATCGCGCGCGCGCCGGCGCCACGTTCCTCCGCCGGTTGGCCGATCATCACCAGCGTGCCGCTCCATTGATCGCGAAGCTGGCCAAGCATGCGCGCCGTGCCCACGAAACTGGTGATGTGCACGTCGTGGCCACATGCGTGCATAGTGTAAACCGTATTGCCCTGCTCATCGACCATCTGTTTTTTGCTGGCGTACGGCAGGCCGGTCTCCTCCTGCACCGGCAGGCCATCCATGTCGGCACGGATGAGCAACGTCGGGCCGGGGCCATTTTTCAGGATGCCAACAATCCCGTGACCGCCGATCCCGGTAGTGACCGTCAGTCCGGCCGCCCGCAACTCGGCGGCCAGGCGCTTGGCCGTCTCGATCTCCATGAATGACAGCTCTGGGTTGGCGTGAAAATGTTTGTACAGCGAGACGAGCAAAGGCAGCTCGGTGGCGACCCCCTTGGCCACGCGTTCGCGAACCGGGTCGGCCGCTTGGCCAAGCGCCAGCCCAAGGCCAAGCGCGGCGATGCAGTGAATTGATTTGGCTTTCATCGTAGGAATGTCGGCCGGGAGAATCCGGCCATGCGCAATACGAGGCAAGGGCAAAGCGTAGCCCGCCGCCCCATCGGCGCTCGACTAATCGGCGCTTGGCGGCAACTCTCTTCAGCGAACCCAAGCTGGGGGAGAATTCTCATGAATCGATTGTTCATTTTACTTTTGATCGCGGCAGCCGCGCTGGCCAGACCGTTGGCGGAGGAGCGCCCGAATTTCATTCTCTGCATGGCCGATGACCAGGGCTGGGGTGATACAGGCTACAACGGCCATCCCCTGCTCAAGACGCCGGTGATGGATGAGATGGCGCGAACCGGCCTGCGGTTCGACCGGTTTTATGCGGCGGCGGCCGTCTGTTCGCCAACGCGCGGCAGCGTGATGACCGGCCGCCACCCCAACCGCTTCGGCTGTTTTGCGTGGGGACACACGCTCCGGCCGCAGGAAATCACCATCGCCGAGGCACTGAAAAAGGCCGGCTACACGACTGGACACTTCGGCAAATGGCACATCGGCTCCGTGCGCGCGGACGGCACGGCCAGCCCGGGCAACAGCGGCTTCGATGAATGGTTTTCCAGCCCGAATTTTTACGAGAACAATCCACTCTTCAGCCACAACGGCAAGGTGATTGAAACCAAGGGTGAAAGTTCCGACGTCACCGCCGGGCTGGCGATGGACTGGATCGGCAAGGTGGCCAAGGGCAAAAAGCCGTTCCTCGCGGTGGTCTGGTTTGGCAATCCGCACAGCCCGCACGTGGCCGTCGACAAGTTTAAAAAAATGTACAGCGACCAGCCGGACGGTGTGGCTCATTTTTTCGGGGAGATCACCGCGATGGACGCCGCGCTCGGAAAAATGCGCAGCAGCCTCCGCAAACTGGGCATCGCCGACAACACGGTGCTCTGGTACTGCAGCGACAACGGCTCGTTGCCCAAGGGCTCCAGCGGCGGTCTACGCGCCCAGAAGGGCAGCCTGTACGAGGGCGGCATCCGGGTGCCGGCCGTGCTCGAATGGCCGGCCCGGGTCAAGGCCAACCGCATCACCGACATCAACGCCAACACCTCGGACATTTACCCAACGCTGCTTGAGCTGGCCGGCGTGGCTCTGCCTAAAAACCAGCCGCGACTCGACGGCATCAGCCTCGCCCCGTTGCTTCGCGGGGAAAAACAGGTGCGCAAACAGCCGATGGGATTCTGGACGTATCACAACCGCGGGTATGGCCGCCACGCCCGCCGAATGCTTGAGGCGCTGCGACAGGAGCAGCTCGACGGCAACCAGCAACCGGCCGCACCCGAGGGACAGATCGGGCACTTTCACCCGGCCGACAATCTGCCCGGCCACTCCGCTTGGATCGAGGGTGACTACAAGCTGCACCGCATTCCGGTGAAGAAAAACGCGACCCAGTTCAACTACGAGCTGTACCACCTAGTCAACGACCCGAAGGAGTCGAACAACCTGCTCAATGAGGATAAATCGCGCTTGGCCAAGCGCTTCGGCCGGATGAAGGCCAACCTCGTCACCTGGCAGCAGTCGATCATCAACAGCCTGAACGGCAGGGACTATCGGTGATGCGGTTTATGTGGAGTGCGGTGGCCAGCGCAGCGCGACACCGCTTTTTTGTCGTTAACCGAAAATACAATTCCAAAGCGCCGTTGCCGCTTCGCTCTGCCGGCGCACTCCAAAGTGGCGCTTGGCCAAGCGATGAGTCGTAAGAAATTATTACCGCCGGGGGAGACGCTGCTGCACCCGATCACCTCCGCCGTGGAGCCGATCGACCTGGCCGGGCTGTTCCCCGTGGAGCAACCGCTGGAGCTGGAGCTGGGTTGCGGCGACGGCTCGTTCACGCTGCAGTACGCCTTGGCCAATACGGGCCGGAACATCGTCGCGCTGGAGCGGCTGCTTGGCCGTATCACCAAGCTCGATCGCAAGGGGCATCGCGCCGGGTTGAAAAACTTGCGTCTGCTCCGGGCCGAGGCGGCGTACGTGCTGGAGTACCTGCTGCCGCCCGGTTTGCTGGATGCGATTCACGTATACTTTCCCGACCCGTGGCCGAAGAAGCGGCATCACAAAAACCGGCTGATCAGCGAGCCGTTCCCGCCCTTGGCCAAGCGTCTGCTGCGGGAGGGTGGCATCGTCTACCTGCGCACGGATAACATCGAATACTTTGAGCAGATGCTCGAGTTGTTCGGTGATGCGAACGGGTTTGAAGCAGTCGAGACGCCCGAATCGCTCAAGGCGCTCGTCACCGACTTCGAGCAAGAGTTCAACTCGCAGGGTATCCCAACAAACTACGCCGCCTATCGCAGCGTGGGCGAGTGATCACTTATTGAGGGGGATGATCACCTGCTGGCCGATTCTCAATTGGCCGGGCTTGAGCGATGGGTTGGCCTTGAGGATGGCCTGCACCGAGGCGCCGCGTTTGCGGGCGATACTGTTGATCGTGTCGCCCTGTTGCACGCGGTAGATCGTCTTGATGTCGGCCCTGGCGAGGTGAGCCTGAAACTCCATCCGCATGATCGACTCCGGCCGGAATGTCGCCTTGCCGAACCCGGGGCTGCTCGCCTCGGCGCCGTCCTTTGTCCAGCGATCCAGTACGAAGGTCATCTGGCTACCATCGCTCAGGTGGGTGATGACGCGCTGCTTGAGCGGCATGTCGAGGATGGTCTTGGTGGTGGCCGGCTCGATCTGCTTGACACGGTCGAGTGGCACAGGGAATTCGCCCTCGGCAGTCTTCACCTGCAGCTTGTCGTCGATGATGCCGGTGACCATGCCCTCCATGCGGTCGTTGTTGATCAACTTAACGAGATCGTTCCCGGCACCGATCTGTTGCGTGGGCGGTTCCTGAAACCGGCCGTCCCACTCCTCGACGCGCAGATTGGCAATGCGGACGGCGCCGCGCCCCTGATGCACGATGCGCACTCCGGTTCCTTCGCCGACAAAGCCGTCGTGGTCCGTCCATTTGCGAATGACTTTTCCGTTGATCGAGACGGCGATCATCTTCTCCGGTTTGCTGGCGAAAAACTCGATGTGCGAGTTGGTTTCGTTCCGGAAGCCGGGCAGCGTCGCCTGCCCGAGGTACGTCAACGGCTCGTGTTTTTTCACCGGCAGGAGGTTCACGGAATAGCTGTTGAGCTGGATGCTGTAGAAGCCGCCGAAGTCCGGCTCATCCTCCTTGGTGGAGAGACTGATCGGGTGTAACGTGTCGGTGTACAGCGCGAAGGCTAGGTGCAGAGAGCCGTTCCACTCGAGGTCAAACGAAAGTCTCGAGCGATCCGGCAGCTTCAGGTCCTTCGCAATGGACGCCGCCGGCTTGGCGTGAAACCCGCCGTTGTGATAACGCCAGTTGCCCGACTCACCGATGGTCTCGTTGGTGATCTTGCCATGCGTCCAGCCATCGTCATTTTCCGGCCCCTGAAAAATCGTCTTCAGCCCCCGAGGCAGCGGGGCGATTTTGCGCACCGACTTGCGGGCAAGCTGGAGTTTGCCGGCGTGCCATGTGTCCAGCAGGTAATGTTGCTCTGTAGTTCCGGTGAGGTTGCCACGAAAGTGGTCGCCGTTGACCAGCATCACTTCGCAAAGGTTGCCGGGCGGAAGCGCATCCGGAGCCTCGCCGTCGAGGGTCAACTCGGTGACGCGGTTGATGTTGAACTGCATCACGCCGCCCGCGTCCGGATGCTCCCACGACACGCCGCCGGACTGGTCATAGGCCGCGAGAGTGCCGCGCAGCCAATCGCCGTTGGTGAAATGGATCGTGGACTGGGGCGTGTCGCTGGCCACCGCTTGGCCAAGCGCCAGCAACAGGCCAAGTGCGCTTGGCCAAGCGCACTTCGAACGGACCAGTTTTGAAGTCGCCTCAGTCATCCCATGGCCAGAGTTGGTTCGCGCCGCCGGTGTTGGTGTCGTTTGTTTTCTGTGACGAGCCGAGGTTGAATTGCAGGCGACGAATGAACTTGGAGTCGAACGACACCGGGCCAAAATTTCGGCTTCGCCCGGTGAGCATGCTACCCTCCCATTGGTTCAGGTTGAACGACACCGCCGCGCCACCGGCGAAGTGGGCGCGCACTTCCCACGGGCGGTTGGCCTCCGGCTTGGCCTCCGGCTTGGTCAGGGACACGCGTATGATGCGATCCAGCGGGATGTTCAGGTCTTCGCCCAGCGAGTTGATGATCACGTTTTTGCCGTCCATCAACTTGATTTTTCCCGGTACCTCGTCGCGGTTCTTCAGGTAAACCATGTCCTCTTTGCTCGAGGCCTGTTCGAATTGAACCGGGTCGGAGTGGCCGTCCCAAGCCGAGACGCGCAGGTTACTGACGCGCACGATCGGGCCATTGAGCTGGGAGAAAAAAGAGATGCCGGAGCCGGTCGCGGCGAAGCCGGTCGTGTCGCGCCACTTGCGGACGAGCTTACGGTCAATGTACAGCTCCATCTCCGCCTTGTCCTTGTTGACGCGAATCTCGACCGCCACGCGGTTCTTCGTCTGCATCTCAGGGATCTGCCCCTGGCCAAGGTTGCGAACGCCGGCACCGCTCTGCACGCGCTGCAGACTCACGTAACCGCGGCTGATGTAAAACATGTAGGAATTACTTCGGTAATCAAACCGGTCGAGCGCCGAGGTGTACATCGGCACGATAAGGCTAAAGGTGCCATTCCACTGGAGATCAAACTCCACACGCGACGAACCCTTGAGCCCGAAGTCACGACCCAGCACGCCGACCCCCTCGGAGATGAACACTCCGTCGCGGTATTTCCATGCGTCGGGATCGCGGCCCAGCCTCCAGCCGTTCATGCTGGTCGGCCCCTCGTAAAGAATACGGAAGCCGGGCGAGAGGAACGCGAGCGACTGCAGCAGATCACGCGGCGCGGAGAGTTGCTCGTTGAACCAGGTGGAAAACTGGACACGCTCTTCATCCAGTGCGACCAGATTGCCGAGCACCTCGTCGCCGTTGTGAAAACGGATGTGCACGGTGGGATCGTTGTTCCGCTGCACCGGCCGCGCGCCCTCGAAGCGGATCCACGCGAGGTTGTCCGGCCGGAAATCGACCGGCTTGGCCAAGTCCGGATGCGCCCAGCGCACACCCTGCTGCAGGCTGACCTGCTGCAAATCACCGTGAAACATCGAGCCGTCCATGAACCGGAGCAGGCTGTCCGCGCCGGCCGCCTGGCCAAGCGCTTGGCCAAGCGTAAAACACAATACCGCCCAACCCAGCGGCCGGCGGTGTCGCTTGGAATGACCGGATTTACCGCTCATAGATGGGCAGGAACCGGTAATGGAGTGCGAGGGAAAGCAGCGAGGCGGATGTGCTGAAGGTGGTCCCGAACTGGCCACTCCAACTGCCGTCCTCGTTTTGGTTCTCCTTCAGCTTGGTGATGTTTTTGCGGTTCCACTTGTTCCACTCCGCCGGGGAGGCGTGGAAGAACGCCTGCGCGCCGTAGTACAGGTAATACTGACGGTAGCTCGAGCTTTCCGGCGCCTTTCGCAGATAACCGAACGCCTTCCGAAACGTGGCGCTGTCCTTCTCCTTAGCCAATGCGAATACCAGCGTGGCAATCGCCGTGCGGGCTGCGTTGGGGCCACGGTTTGAGGTGTAGCCAAAACCACCCTCGGGGGTTTGGCAGGACTTAAAATACTTCAGCCCGGTCTGGATCGCCGTCTCCGGCACGGCCAAGCCGGCGTTGCGGGCGGCAAACAGCGCGACCATCTGCGCGCCGCTCACGGTGGTGTCGGCATCGGTGCTATCTGGCGAATAACGCCACCCGCCCCGCGGATTGTTTTTTTGCGAACTGACAATGAGGCTGATCGCCTTCTCGAGCGCCGGACCAAGCCGGTCGTCCTCCACCGCACCGTACGCCTCGGCGAGAGCCAGCGTGGCGAAACCGTGGTTGTACATCGTAGTGCCGATGTAGCCGGTCGTCTTGTTTTGCTTGCCGAGGATGAAGTTGAGGCCGCGCTTGATGTTGCCGCTGTAAGGGCCGTGATTGGGGTCGTCGCCGTGCGCGAGCAGGGCGATCACCGCGAAACCGACCACCCCCGGCGAAGTGCCGTACGGGCTGTCCTTGAACCCGCCACTGGTGAGTTGGCCCTGCGCGAGAAACTGCAGCCCACGGACGTACATGCGCTCGATCTCCTTTGTCAGTGCGTCATCGCTTTCCTCAAACAATTTCTGCGCGTTGGCCGGCGCTGACAACGCGAGACAACCAAGGAGCAGCAACCAAAACCGTTTGACCGTCACGGTTGTTCTCCTCCCTCAATGGCCTCCACTGCCTCGAAATATCCCTGCAGCGCATCCCGAAATTCCTCCGGCAATTTGGTTGCCGCGCCGCTGCCGCGGCTGATGGTGCGGCTGGAGTCCTCGCGGCCGGTGGCGTCTCCGGTCAACCCACCGGCCACACGATCGGTCGAACCGCCAGCCTGGCTGCCGCCCGCGGTCTGGCCCTGCTGCATGCCTTGGCCCATCTGCTGTTTCATGGCCATCATCGCCATCATGAACGCCATCTCCTGCTGGGCCTTTGATTGGCCCTGCTGGTTTTGGTCGCGCTTAATCTCCTCGTTGATCAGGTTAATAACGTCGGACATGTGCCGGATGGTGTTGGCCTGAGACGTGGTCGTGGCGACATCGGTCTGCGGTTTTTCCAAAAAGTTATCGGTCATCTCCATCGCGTCGAAGGTCTCCTGCAACGGATCGAGCATCGCCGGCTCGGCGTTTTCAAACTGCAGCCGGTTCAGTTCCAGCATCGAGTCGGCGTGCATTTTTGAAAGTCGGCCGACCCCTTTTTTGTAAGTCTCGGCATCTCCCTTTTGCTGCTCGACCAGCGTGGTCTGCTGCTGGTGTCGCAGCTCGCTCTCGCGCAGGCGCAACATGGAGAACAGCAGCTTCATCAAATTGTTTTCCTTTTTCTCGCCGCCACCCTGACCGCCGCCCTGGCCGCCGCCGTCGTCCTCTGGCTTGGGCGGCTCGAGCATCTCGGCCCAGCCCTCGAACTTGCCGGCCCAGTTGCCAAGGTTGCGGATGGCCAGCATGTTAATGTTATACTCAATTTGCGTTTCGATCTCACTGAGTGACTCCCCGGTTTTCTCCGTCTCCATCTCCTTGCTGACCTCGCCGTACTGGCCCTTGCCGGTGCGCTCGTAAAAACGGCTGATCTCGCCCTGCAACTCGACGGCCTTCTCCTGCGTGCGGCCCTGCGACTTGGTGAAGCGCGTGTTGGCGCGGGTGTAGCGTTCCGGCAGATCCTCCGGCATCAGGCCAATGGTCTCCTGAATGATGTCCTTGATTTTCTTGCGCAATGCCAGCTCCTCCTTGCTGAGCTTGCGCAGCCGCTGGGCGAGCGTGAGTGCCTGCAGGTTGTCGAGGTCCTTGTTCACCTTGTCCTGCAGGTCGGCCAACTCGTCGAGTGCCTCCTCCTCCTCCTCGAGTGCGTCGGCGAGATTCTCCTTCTTTTCCTGTGGCTGACTTTCCTGTGCCGCCTGGCCGAGTTTGGACTGGGCCTGCTTCATCTGCTGGTCGGCCAACTCGTTCATCGACTTCAGGTTTTGCGCCCAGTCGCGCAGTGTCTGCTCGTCGAACGCCGGGTTGCGCATGGCCTCCATCAACGCCTTGGCACCCTCCCTTGCCAGATCCTTCAACTCCTCGGCGTTGTCGCGCTGGTCGTCGGCGGTCTCCTTGATTTTCTCGTTGGTCTTGCGCTTGGCCAAGTCGTCGTCATCGGCCTGCGCCAACTCGCGGGTGTCCTCGGCGATGTTTTCCTCGGTGCGCGAAACCTCCTCCAGATTCTGTAAAACCTCCTCCAGTTTTTGACGCACCATCTCGGCATGATCCTCCGTCCCAAGGATGTGAAGATGGATCGGCTGGGTGCGTGCCGGCTCGCGGCCCGGCATGTGGTCAGTGGCCCAGACGGCCAGTTCCACGGTGGTGTCGCGCTCGATGCCCAGCACGGCCGGGCTGAAATGAAAGTCGGCCTCCAGCTCGGTTTCCTGTGAACCGGCCGCCTCCTTTGTCAACGCGGCGACTACTTTCGGTTTTTGCTCCTCCGCTTGGCCAAGCGTGCGCCACTCGAGGCCGCTTTCCTTAATGCCAAAATCGTCGTGCACGCTGGCCTTCAGCTCGAGCACCTCGGTCTCGAGGATGGCGAGGTTGCGGCCAAGCGCGCCAAGGTCGGGCCGGGGTGCGGCGTCCTCGGTTGGCTCGATGTTGAGCTGCCAGGCAGCGGCTCCGGCGAGGTCATGTTCATCGCGCCACGTGAAGGCTAAGTGCGCCGTGTCGGCCACCTTGTGTTCCAGGCTGGAGAAAGATTCATTGCGCACCTGCATCGGCGTACCCACCTCGTCGATGGCCACCTGCGCCTCGTTAAGATTGCGAGAGACACGCCCCTGAAACTGGACCGTGCTGCCGCGCAACACCGGCAGGTAGCCGGCCTGCACAATCTCGTTTTGCACCGGATAGTTGAGATACTCGGGCAAGGCGATGCGTGCGTGCAGCTCCCGCATGGCAGGGCGTTGCACCGGCCGAATCGCCACCGCGTGCTCGGCGTCCCCGACGGATACCGTCAGATCACCGTCCTCCACCTGGCCGGGGACGGAGAAATTCACCCTGCCGTCGGCGATGTCCGCGGACAACGGTTGGTTGTTGCGAAACTGCGCCTCACCGGTGGTCGGTTCCCAGAAGGAGCGATACTTAACTGAGCCGCCAACTTCGAACGGTTCGCCCTTGGCCACGACGCGTTCGGTCGGGAAACCGGCGAGCCGAATCAGCGTGTGGCGCGTGATTTCCGCGCCCGGCAAACCCCAACGGTGCAGAGAGTTCAGCCCGGCCTCGGGCAGGATCGCCCAACCGCCCACAGCGATAAGAATCAGGGTAAAGGCGATGATGGCACGACGCCTCGCCGGCCGGGGGCTGACCGTCTGCTTGAAATCCAGCCTCAGCGCCTCGCCCGCCACCTGCCCGATGGCGGCGCGATAGAGCGCGGGCGAAAATACGGCCGGCCGTTTTTCCTCGTCGGCCAACTCAACAATGCCAAGCAGCCGATCTCCCAATCGCCTATAACGCCGCTGCACCAGGCGCGCAAGCGCCCGGGTGTCGCGCCGGTGAAATACCCAGCGTGAAGTCCACCAAAAGATTGCGCCAATCGTCGTGGCGATGCCGCTGACCAACAGCCCGACACGGAGCCAGCCCGGGCTGTCCCAAAGTCGATCAGAGAAAAACAGGACGAGGTACGAGCCGAACAAACCGGCGGCGGCGAGGCAGACCGCCATCGTCGTTTCCACCTTCCACAGCCGACGCTCCACCACGGCGAACTGCTCGCGCAACTCGTCCGGAAAGTCGTCTCGGGATAGGTTTTCCTTGGGATCCATTTCTCTCGGTACTGCCGATGAAGCGGGTCGGAAGTGTAGTCGTCCCGCGCCGGGACGCAAGCCGCGCTTGGCCAATTTTGGTTCAGTGCTTTTGTGCCAAAACGCCCTTCAGCCACCGGCGGATCTGCCTACGTGTGGCGCTTGGCCGGAGCAGCCAAGCGTCGTTGTGATTGCGAAAACCGGTCTCGGCAAAGGTGATATTTTCCGTCAGGCCGGTGGACTCGAGCCAGCGCCGGGTGGCCGCGAGGTTGAGCCGGGAGCCGGTGACCTCATGGCAGATGAATTGCGGCCGCTTGGCCAAGCGCTTCAGCCGCGCTCCCGCCGAGTCGCGATCCGAGCCGGGATACGGCCAGGCGGCAATGCCGTCGTAATGGCTGTACGGAACAAACGCCCGCCACAGCCCGGCCACTCGGTCATCGTGCAGGCCAAGGTAGTTGCAGGCGATTGCGCCCCGCGAAAAACCGCAGAGGATGATCTGCTCGGGGTCGCCGCCGTACTGTTCACAAATCCACGGCACAGCCTTGAGGCAGTAGTCGAGCGTCGGCTTGGCCGTCCGGTTTTTCGCGTCGCCCCACCAGGTGAGTGTAATGTCTTCCCCGGCGGCGTTGAGGTACGGCAGACAAACCCAGATGAAATCCCGCCCTCCGGAGATGCCGTAGCCCATGTTGCTGCCCTCCGGCCGACCGGTGCTGATGTCGCCGTGTGCCCCGCGGTAATTGTTGCCGGCGTACTCGACGATGACCGGATAGCGTTTTCCCGCCTGCCAATCGATCGGCAAATAGGTGACATGATAGACCTTGGTTTTCTCGTAGCCGGGCAGGGTCTCCCGGACCCGGCTGCCGGGGGCCGCCTTGCCGGACTCGAGCTTGGGCACGGTCAGGTCCGGCTTCACCGTGCGGATGTCGGGCGCGTCCGGCTTGGCCAAGGGCAGTGCGACGGTCAGGCTAAGCACGAGAAACACGGTTTTGAGGGGATCAAGGATCATGGGCGGAGTCGCGCTTGGCAAAGCGTGCCCGCCTGCCGTGCCCGAGAAAAGCCGGTTTTTTGCCGAAAAATACCGGTTGCAATCGAATTTCGTTGTGATAGGTTCCCGCGCCCGCTTTTCGGCGGAGGACTCCAGAAACTTTATTTTTTAGAGACATGTCACAGCATCCCAGTCTGAAAACCGGCGGCGGCACCACGACCAAGCGCACCGTTCTCAAGCGATTCGAGCGGGTCGAGCTGCTACGCAAACGTGGTGAATTCAAAGAAGGCGGCCGCATCACCGGCCTGAAGAAAACCAAGCCGGAGGAATAGTCCGCCGGTTCTTCTGTATTCCCGGTCCTAACGCCACCGCCCATCCCTTCCAGCGGTGACGGTTCGCCTGCAAAAATTCCTGTCAGAGGCCGGGGTGGCTTCGCGCCGCGAAGGCGAGAAGCTGATTCTCTCCGGGAAAATCGCCGTCGACGGCCAGGTGGTTCGGCTGCTTGGCACCAAGGTCGATCCCGCCAAAAGCGAAGTCACACTGAATGGCAAGCCTGTTCAGGCCAAGGCCAAGCGCTTCGTTGCCCTCAACAAACCTCCCAAAATCATCTGCACCCGCCGGGACACCCATGACCGGGCGACTGTGTTTGATCTACTCCCGTCCGACTGGGGCCATTTGTACACCATCGGCCGGCTGGACGCCGACAGCGAAGGGCTGATCCTGCTGACCAACGACGGCGATTTTTGCCAAAAAGTGGCGCACCCCCGGCACGGCATGCTCAAGACCTACCGCGTGAGCCTGGCCAGACGCGTCGCCCCGGAGTCGCTGAAAACCCTGACCAACGGCCTGCGCGACGACGGCGAATGGCTGCAGGCCAAGAGTGCCAAGTTATTGGCTGCCAACAACACACGCAGCGAGGTGGAGCTGGTTTTGGCCGAGGGGAAAAACCGGGAGATCCGCAGGATGTTCAAAGCGCTTGGCCATCGGGTGTTGCGGTTGCAGCGCATCGCGGTCGGGCGAGTGAAACTGGGCGAGCTGCCGCGCGGCAAATGGCGCGTCCTGAGCCAGGCCGAAATCGCCTCCTGCCTGCGCTCCGCCGGTAAAACACAGGAAAGCCATCGCCGGAATTGACACGGGTTCAGGGACGTTCCACACTCGGCGTCCAATGAAATCACTTGGCCGTCTCATCCTCCCCGCGCTCGCATGGCTGGTCGCGCTTTCAGCCGTGTCAGCGAAGAGCGTCGTCACCGATATCACCCCCCCGAAATCCGGCAAGGTGACCGCTGATCGAGTCAACGTTCGTGCCCGGGCCAGCCTGATCGGCGAGCGAGTCACGCAACTCCGGAAGGAAGATACGGTGACCGTGCTGGCCACAGTGAAGATTGATCCACCGAAGGAAGGCGAGCCGGCCGAGTGGCTCAAGATCGCCATGCCAGCCGGTGGCCAAACCTGGGTGCACATGGCCTTTGTCAAGGAAGGCAAGGTGACCGCCAACAAGCTCAACGTCCGTGCCGGGGGAAGCGAACAGTTCAGCATCGTAGCCCACTTGGCCAAGGACGATGAGGTGAAGGAAAAACGGACCTCCGGCGACTGGATCGAGATCGAGCACCCGGAAGGCGCCCACGCATTTGTCGCAGCCAGTTTTGTTGAAATCGGCGGGGTGGCCGAGACCGTTGAGGAGGAGAAAACCGAGTCGACAGAAAACACGGAAACCACCGAGGTAACAGAGACCACCGAAAAGACTGAAGAGTCGACGGAAAAGGTGGAAGAAACGACCGAAGAAACCACTGATGTGACCGAGACCACCGAGGAAAAACCAGCCAACACGGAATCAACCAAAGAAACCGCCACCACAGAGTTCTCAACAGAAAAGACTGAAACGACTGAAACCACCGAGACCACGGAGGCGCCCACGACCAACGACATGCCGGATGTTCCGGAGCCCGAGGTGGTCGTCGTGGAGGAGGGTGCGGACACAAACAAACCACCGGCCGGCAATCCGGAGGACGCCGAGGAAATCAAGCCGGATCCCGCGCCCGTCACCACGAAAAAGGAACTGCCAGTCCCACCGCCGCGCATCGTCACACGCGAAGGCAAAATCAAGCGCCGGTTCTTCCGAAGCCCCCGCGCCCCGAGCCGCTACGAATTGGTGGACGAAAAAGGCCGCACTCTGAATTACCTGTTCTCGTCAGACGAAACCCCGCTGAAAGTGGCGGATGACGAAGAGGAGCCGATCACGTTTGAACGGCTGATGAACATGCTGCGAAATCGCAAGGTGATCCTGACCGGTGTGGAAGCGGTCGATCCCCGTTGGCCCTCGCTGCCGCTGCTCGATGTGCGCACCCTCAAGACCGTTCCCTGATGTCATTGGATAATTTGATCGATGGCCGCGCGATCGCCAAGGAGGTCCACGCGGAGACCGAAGCCCGTGTCGCTGCCCTGAAGGCAGACGGCGTGGAGCCGTGCCTGGTTTTCATTCGCGTGGGCGAGGATCCCGCGTCGCGCGTGTACGTCGGCATGAAAGAACACACCGCAGCCAAGCTGGGTATCCGTTCCAAAACCACCGTCCTGCCGGAAAACACCCCCGAAGCCGAGCTGCTCGAGTTGCTCGAAAAACTCAATGCCGACGACAGCGTGCACGGCGTGCTGGTGCAGGCGCCGCTGCCGGGGCACATCGACGAGACACGGATTTTCTCAACCGTTTCCCCATCGAAAGACATCGACGGATTCCACCCGGTAAACGTCGGCAAACTGACGTTGGGCGAAGGCGGCGGGTTCGTGCCGTGCACTCCCGGCGGGGTTCACGAGCTGCTCATCCGCTCCGGCGTTCCGGTGGAGGGCGCCGAAGTCGTGGTCCTTGGCCGGGGCAACATCGTCGGCAAACCTATGACGGCGATCCTGTGCCAAAAAGACAAGCACGCCAATGCCACCGTCACGCTGTGCCACTCGCGCAGCCGTGATGTCGCGGAGCATTGCCGCCGGGCGGACATCATCGTCGCGGCGATGGGCGTGGCCGAGTTCGTCAAGGCCGACATGGTCAAGCCGGGCGCAACCGTAATCGACGTCGGCGTCAATCGCGTCGATGATCCAGCCGCCGAAAAAGGCTATCGGCTCGTGGGCGATGTGGACTTCCCCGCCGTGAAGCCGGTCGCCGGGAAAATCACACCCAACCCCGGCGGCGTCGGCCCGATGACCATCGCCATGCTCATGCGCAACACCGTCCGTGCCGCGGAACAACAAACCGGCAAAGGCAACCCAACCATTTAAATGCAAGCCTCCCGAATCCTTCCCGACCTGCAATGCTCCGTGCTGTGCGAAGACGTACGGCAGGAGATCACCGGCAACTTCATCGCGCTGGGCATCATCGGTGCCATCCGCGTGCCCAAGCTGCCGATCGTCGCCGGCAAACTGTGCGTGTTCACCCG
>PVBE011768976.1_pt1 | contig 23472 bp, 10 predicted proteins | sample 1631181 | NCBI WGS metagenome assembly PVBE01 (sample SAMN08397723, study PRJNA350692) | Marine metagenome, whole genome shotgun sequencing project. | isolation source: water | place: Pacific Ocean | collected 2012-04 | reverse complement strand
CTTGGTGATAAACGCTCCCTTCGGCTTCCCGCCGCCGCCGCGCCCGACGCATTGGGGCTGCTCGATCAACAGTTTGCCATTGAGGTGGATACCGTAACCGCCGCCATTGCCAACGTGGCCGCTATGATTAATACGCACGCGATAGCGATGCCCCTTCTTGGCCACAGGAATCTTGAATGTCCCGCGCATCAGCAGGACCTCTTTGTCCCACAATGTGTTCACTTTCGTGGCGCCGTAACAGATAGGACCAACACACCCCGCCGAGCACTTGGAAACGGGCGGATTGGGAATCTTGCCCATGTAGTGTCCGAACGGCGACTTGGCGCGTTTCCAACCGGCCTTGGCGGGATCGAAACCGGGCGCGAACCAATTCTCCATGCCCTTGGGCAGAGTCACCTTGCGGTAGCGTGAAATGAGTTGGTCCCAGGCGACCTGTTCGGCGGCGATGGGGTCAAAGGTATGGTAAGACCACTCTGCGTTGTTCAGATCGGCGAATATGCGCCAATCGTATTGGTCGTGGCCGGCCCGTTTATGCAACGCCGCCAGACCATCGATGCTATCCGACTTGCCGCCGGGATATGTGCTCTGCACTTCGGCTGCGATGAGCTTCAGCAGCCTTGCCCGGTTCTTTCCGACGTACTCGGGGATCAACTCGTTAACGATAATCGGGGTGATCGCCTTCTTCAGCTTGGGCCCGAACTGGCTGGGATCGGCCGCCAGGAAGAACTCCTTGTAGGGCAGAATCTGTTGGGGGAAACGTTGGCGACCGGCCTCGTAGAGCACGTCCAATCCGCCCGGCACGTCGGCCAGGGACTGGGCGATATACTTCAGGTGGGAATCCAAGGTCGAGGCGATGTTCTGTCCGCCACGAGCTGTCTTAACTCCGGCATAACCGGTGTAGGACTCCTTCAGCGTCTCCACGGCGAGCTTATGCACCGCGGGGCCGGCGGCTTTGATCTTGGCGCGAATGCTCCCCATCATGCCCAGGGTCAGGGCCGATCGCTGGTTGGTCCTGATCAGTTCGCCGATCGCCGGGAGCACCTTCTTGTAAGTGCGATCGTCGGCGGACACAGGCGTCAGCGCGGTCAGCGCGGCGTTTTGCAGCCACCACTCGCTGTGCTTGAGGAAGCCCAACAGGAAATCGACGTGCGGGACGACCCAGTCAGCCTGTCCGTGACCGATTATCTGCATCGCAGGGTCCTTGACCGCCCACGATTCGCTCGGGTTTTTTACTGCAGCCACCGCGAGGTCAAAGATCTCGCGGGTGAGCACTTCGGTGCGTTTCTCCCGCCGCAGGATTTCGTAGATTGCCGAGAACATCGCGCGACGTACGCGCGGGGACTTCGAGCCCAGGAACTCCATCACAAGCTCTTTGCGAACCTTGCCGCCGGGCTTCCGCCAGCCGATGTAACCGCTGTTGACGCCCAACGCCTTGTTGGCCGCGATGAAACGGATGTTGTGGCTCTGGTGGTGGATGTACTGGCGGATCACGTCGTCGCTGGGTTGATCCGCGCCGTGGAAACGGCGGATGAACTGCATGCTGGAATCTTTGGCCAGGGTCTCGCCCGAGAGGTCCTGGATCTTGCCGTCCTTATCCGGCACGGCCTGCATCGAGACGAAGGCGTTATCGGCCTCAGTTCCCCAGGGCAGTTTCGGAAGTTGGTATTTCTTCGAGTATTTGGAGGGCGGCGCGCCAGTGATGCGAAGGGTTTTCCGCGGAATGGTGTAAGCCATCGGGTAAGCGACTCCCCACTTTACATTGTCGTATCCGCCCCCGCCAAGGATACCAAACGAACCGTCAAAGCGGCGAGACAGTTCGTAGTGCCACTTGCGGTTGTCCATGAATTCGCGGTACTTGTTCGGTTTCTTATCGTACAGCAGTCCCATTGCGGAACTGCGCCATATTTCACCGATCCCGCCGCCGGTATGCCCGTGCAGCATGAAGGTCGTGGTGTAAAAACTGGTCATCGCACACACGTCGCGAGCCCCGGCGTAAACCGACTTTTCGCCCTCGGGCGTCAGCGACGCAGCCGCGGCCATCGCAAAGGCGAGGTTACCGTTCTTGCCATTGTCGACGAAGCCCATTTCCGTACGTCCGTCGCCGTAGGGGTTGCCCCCGCGTCCGGCGTATCGGTAGAAGTGAACCAGCGCGCCCAGCATTGCGTGATCGGGAACATCGGCTCCGCATTCCTTTGCCAGCAGCAGGAAGGTGACCACCGCCGTACCGCCGGCGTTCAGGTGCCCGTTTCCGTAAGTGACGCTGCAAACTCCGCCCCGTCCGGCCCAGCCGTCCAGGTATTGCCCCTTCACCGCGTTATCAACCCACTTCTGGATGCCCGGGAGCACCTCTTTGTCGCCGGTGCGAAGGTAGTATTCACACAGCGGAACACCACCGAAACCGAGATACCAGGCGTATGTCTGCGGGCGATTGGCGGCGCTACGCGCCCATTTGCGAACTGCGGCCAGATCCTTTTCATCACCGGTCGACAACAGGAAAATCATCCCGATGTCGCCGATGCCTTTGTTCGCATCCGGCCTGGAGAGGTAGTCGGCGACTTGGCGCACGATCTTGTCGGATTTGGGGCATTTTAGCGGCCAGGTATTGCTGTAAGCGCCGAGTATGGGCACTTTTACGGTAACCGGTTCGGACAGGCCTTTGATGGCGAATTTGAGCTCGCCGTTGGTGGCTTCGGCCTTGCCGAGTATCTGGGCCAACTGCATGCGCGGATCAATGTCGGCAAGCTTTTGACCGTTGATGGTCTCGATGGTCTGGCCTTTCTCGAGCTTACCGGTCGCCGCAGCCGGCGAGCCTTCTTCGATGTTCCTGATCTTCATCACGAATGCAGGCTGATGGAGTTCAATGCCCATGCCGACCGGACCGAAGCGAGCGATGACCTGCATCGATTTGGTCTCACTCGGGCGAGTGGAGAACAACCCTGGCGCCTTGTAGAAGCCCTTTGTCTTGGCTTTGTCCGCCGCGTCGGCGTCGGCGCAAAGCAAGAACATCGATACAAGTATGAAGCCGATTGTCTGTTTGTGTTTCATTATGTCAATCCGTAATACGTATGGTTTGAGGAGTGGTGCATGCGGGGTTGATGTCACTTTTTTGAGCTTGGGAGGGTTGTCGGGGCGCCGGCCGGCCTGGATTGCGCCGCCTTGCCGGTTTTGCGGGCGGTCTTCGCCTGAGGGCGCAGGCGTAGGATGACCTTTGCCCCGATTCTGGGCAGTCCAGTCGCGTTGATACTCCATATCAACGCACCGTTGTCACGAGCGTGATTGCCCGGCAGACAGAGCAGTTCGTCGCCGAAGGTCGAGATCGAGATAACGTTTCCGCTCACATCGCTCAGGTATTTTCGCTGACCGGCCGTGTTGCTGTGGAGAAGCGATCCGGCGAAGAGGAAGGTGTGGGGGAATTTGGCTTTCTTCTGATCGCCATTTCTTTTAGCGTCAAGCATCTTATCGGGATCCTCATCGCTCCGAACGACGAAATTGCTGATCGGATGCTCGACCATCTTGCCGGCTTTATTCTTGAACACCAGGTAAACACCCACCGGATCGCCCGCTGGCGGGAGGTGGGCCCATCGTGTTCTCTGTTTGTTGATCGGTTTCTGCATCGCGGGATTGCCCGGATTGGCGCCCAGCAGCAGAAGCGCCGCGTGAATGTGCATTGCCTTGGCGTTGATCGTGACGATCGACTCGTGCTCCTTGCTTCCCTTCGTGCAGGCGATCAACTCCAGGGCGCCGTGATCGAGGCAGATAGAACTTTCAACGTCGACACACCGCTGGCGGAAGTTAATTACAATGCCCGGCAGTTTGGCGTTCTTGGGGGCGGGTCTGGAGGCTGGCTTGGAGGCTGGCTTGGTGGTGGGCTTCTTCGCGTCTGAACCGGGCGATCCATCAGGAACTTCCCTGGCGGCCGCACGAAGAGCCATGCCTCCCATCGCCACGGCGAGAAGAGTCAATACGATCTTGCCTTTATTTCGCATTGTCATAGGTCTTCTACCAGTCGGTTGAGGCAGGATTCCGGACGACGAAAAACGGTGTGCCGCCATGACCCGTTCATGACGGATTCTCCATCGAACCTACATTATACCCTTTTCGCTGGCGCCAGTGTCAACCCCCGCCTTTTTTTATTTGCGGCGATTTACATGTTATTTATGCCATTGTTCGATCTAAATCACTGCGTAAACCGCAATAATAGATTTCTTTGCGGCGGGCATGCATGTTATTTGCGCCATAAAACTGGTTTAAAAGCGGACAGTCGCCGATTTTCATGCTATTATATTGATGAAACAGGAGACTGCAGATGGCTGAAAACAGACGAGTGGCGATGGCGGTGGAGCTCAGTTGGCCTTACAAGCGGCATCACGATGTGTTCGCCGGCTCGCATCGCTATGCACAGGAACAGGGCGGGTGGAAGTTCATTCTGGACGAATATCCGGAGTTGACGCTCGAGGCCGATCTGTCCAAACCATCGTATGACGGTATCATCGGGCGGGCTACGCCTCGACTGGCGGCCGCGGCGAGGGCTGCGGGCATACCGCTGGTCAATGTTTGGAACAATTCGCCGGTAACCGACGTACCGCTGGTCGTTCCGGATTTCAAAGCGGTCGGGCGCCTCGCCGCCGAGCACCTTTTGGCCCGGGGCTTCGAACACTTCGCTTTTCTCGGGCGTAAACGAGATAAAGGCTCCAAGGAGCAGCTTTCCGGATTCCGCGCCGTGCTAAAGACTGAGGGATTCTCATGCCCCGCGCTGATGGTTCCAGCGCCCTATTCAGCCACTCCCTCCAACTGGCGGAAGTTCATAGAGAGGTTGGATGAGTGGATGGGCGCTTGGTCCAGCCCTACGGGCGTCAATACATCGTACGACCTGCTGGCAAGGCACGTGGCGTGCGCGTGCGAGCGCAGCGGCCTGCATGTTCCACAGGATGTTGCGCTGGTCGGAACGCATAACGAAGCTGTGATCTGCCTCCATCCCGAACCGTCGCTGACCAGTATAGATCTGGGTTACGAGCAGGTGGGGTATCACGCCGCCGGGCTGCTCAACGATATGATGGAAGGCTCCGCGGCGCCGGAAGAACCGATCCGCATCCCGCCGGTTGGGATAATGCCGAGACGGTCGACCGACTCGCTGGCGGTCGATGATGATATGGTGGCTTCTGCGATGCGGTTTATCACAGAACACTCGCACGAGCCGATCCGCGTTGGGCATGTAGCCCAAAACGTGGGAGTGGCCCGGCGTACGCTCGAACGGCGGTTCAGCAAGCGACTCGGGCGATCCATCGCACACGAGATCGCGCGGCTGCGCGTCGAACGGGCCAAGCGTAAGCTGATCGAGACCAAGGCGTCGATCAAGTCGATCGCCACTGAGTTCGGCTTTGCAGACTCGCTTCAGATGGCTGTAGTCTTCAACCGACTCGAAGGAATGTCGCCCAGCGTCTACCGCCGTAAAAACCGCCGCAAGTAGACCCCAGGCGGGCTCCGGGTCGTTTGTATCAGAAGTGGCGAACCATTGTGCCATGATGCGTTGATCTATTTTGAGGTTAGAAAATGAATAACATCGGCAGACGCGATTTTCTTAAAACTGTAGCCGCGGGCGCGGCGGTATTGGCTGTCGGTAGGGTCGCAACGGCGGCGCCGGCGGCGAAACGGCCGCCCAATATCGTTTTGATACTGGCCGACGACATGGGCCCGGGGGAACCGAGCTACGCCGGCGGGATCGTGCCCACGCCGACGCTGGACCGCCTGGTCAAAGAAGGCATGCGGTTTAACGATGCGCACACCAGTTCGTCGGTCTGCACGCCCACGCGATATGGTATTCTGACCGGGCGGTACAACTGGCGCAGCCGCCTCAAGAGCAGCGTGCTCTTCAGTCCGACTGACAAAGCCCTGATGGACCCCAAGCGTTTGAATCTGCCGAACTTCATGCAGAAGGCGGGCTATCACACCGCGTGTATCGGCAAGTGGCACCTCGGCGCCGACTTTGTAAGATTGCCCAAGGGGGCTCAGCGCGAGAAGTCCAGGCGGTCGGCGTCCTGGCGAATCGACTACAGCAAACCGTTCAAGAACGGGCCTACGGATGTTGGATTCGACGAGGCGTTTTTCATTCTCTCGTCGCTGGACATGGCGCCGTACGTTTATCTGCGGAACGATCGCGCCGTCAGTGTGCCGACGGTCAACAAGGGCTTCCCGCACAACGAATACAACAAGTTCCAGCGTGTTGGTGCGGCGGCGAAAGATTTCGAAGCCAGCAAATGTCTCGGTGACTGGGCCTCTGAGTCGCGCAGCTATATCAAGCGGCGTGCGAAAGATGAATCGAAGAAACCGTTCTTTCTGTATCTGCCCCTGACCTCGCCGCACACGCCGATCGCACCGGGCAAGGCGTTCAAGGGCAAGTATAAGCAGTACAGTTGGTACGCCGACTTCATGGCCGAGACCGATTGGGTTGTCGCCCAAGTGCTCGAGCAGCTGACCGAATCGGGGGTGGAGGACAACACGCTGGTGATCTTCACCTCGGACAACGGTTTCGCTCCGTACGTGAAGATCCCCAAAATGTTCGCCGCTAACTATCGTCCCTCGGGACCATGGCGCGGCGCCAAGGCGACGATCTACGAAGGCGGGCATCGCGTACCTTTCATCGTCCGCTGGCCGGGCAAGGTGGCGCCGGGGAGCTCAAGTGACGCCACGATCTGCACGATCGACTTCTTCGCGACATTCGCCGAACTGCTGGGCAGGAAAGGCGAGATTCCCGACAATGCGGCCGAGGATTCCTTTTCGTTTTACCCGTGCCTGAAAGGTAAGACCGCCCAGACGCGGCCGTTCACGATACACCATTCGATCTCGGGCAAGTTCGCAATACGCAAAGGCGATTGGAAATTGATAATGACACGCGACGCTGGCGGCGGGTGGGGTCTGCCCGGGCAGAAAATCAAAACAACAGCCAAAATGTTTCAGCTCTACAACCTCAAAGACGATCCCCAGGAATCCAAAAACCTTGAGGAGACCCATCCGAAAATCGTGGACGAGTTGGTCGACGATCTGGCTGGAGCCCTCCGCGACGGACGCACCACCCCTGGCCAGAAGCAGAAGAACGAAGGCTGGCCGTTCCGCGGCGACAAAGCGATTACGACGAAATACCCGCAGCTCAAGGGATAGTGAGCTCGATGCTTCCTTGATCGAGCAGGGCAGAGGGCGTATATTCCTGGATATGCGATTCCGGTTAGAAACTTCTGTGTTCTGTCAGGAGATGCGATCATGTCAAAGCGAATGAGCATTACGCGACGGGGTTTTCTCAAGAGTGCCGCCGCCGGAGCCGTTGTCGGGCTTCCGGCGATTGTGCCTTCCTCGGTGCTCGGCGCCCAGGCGCCCAGCGAACGGATAACGGTGGGCTTTATCGGCGTGGGCGGGCGAGGCTCGGGTCTGCTGGGAGCGTTCATGAGGCTCCAGGAAGCGCGAGTGCTGGCGGTGTGCGATGTGAAGAGAAACCGGCGAGATCAGGCCAAGAGTCGCGTCGACAAGAACTACGGCGACAGTTCATGCACGACCTATAACGATTTCCGCGAACTGTGCGCCCGCGACGATCTCGACGCGGTGGTTAGCGCCACCACCGACCACTGGCACGTACTGACAGCATTGGAGGCTGTGCGGTCCGGCAAGGATGTTTACGTCGAGAAACCGCTCGGCATGAGTGTTGAACAGGGCCAGGCGCTGCGTGAGGCCGTCGGTCGTTACGGGCGCGTCTTCCAGTTCGGCACCCAGGAGCGTTCGAATCGCAAAACGCGTTTCGCCTGCGAGATGGCCCTGAGCGGTCGGGTGGGCAAGATCCACACAATCACCGTTGCATCGCGATTCAGCAAGGTCTCGCCGAACTATCCGACCCAGCCGATTCCGGACTGGCTGGATTACGATCTATGGCTCGGCGCCGCGCCGTGGGCGCCGTACACCGAAAATCGCGTTCGCAACCACGGGGGCTGGTTCCATATCCGCGACTATGCGCTGGGCTTCATCGCCGGATGCGGAATTCATACCGTCGACATGGCCCAGTGGGGCAACGGTACGGAACTGACCGGTCCGGTCGAGGTCGAAGGGATCGGCGAATTTCCGGCCGACGGTTTGTGCGACTGCGCGGTCGGATGGGACATGAAGCTCAAATACGCCAACGGCGTTACGATGCATTTTACTGACGGCAAGCGTAAGCCTCTGGGCGTGAAGTTCGAGGGTCCCGACGGGTGGGTGTTCGTCAAGGAAGGACACCTCGGAGGCAGGATCGATGCGAGCGACAAGTCGATGCTTCGCAAGCCGATCGAACCGGGCGAAGTGAGCCTCCCGGTCAGCACGCATCACCAGCGGAACTTCCTGGACTGCGTCAAGACGCGAGCCCGGACCATCGCGCCGATCGACGTAGCCGTGCGCAGCGATACTCTGGTCCAGCTAAGCGACATCGCCATGCGCCTTGGCCGCAAGCTGAAGTGGGACCCGGACAAGGAACAGTTCATCGGCGACGAATACGCCAACCGCATGCTGAAGCGGCCGATGCGTCCGCCGTGGAGGCTGTAGCCCACGGGCTCACGGGGTAGTTGAATGAGACATGCAAAGGGCGTTTTCTTTCTCTGCTTGGTACTCACTGCAGGCGCCTGGCTCTTTGTCGTCAGGAAGACTAACAATGCCACGGTAGTGATCGTTCTTGACGATTTTAGCGGTTCTCACGGCAGGGATACCCAGAGTACGTTGAAATACTGGGCGATGTCTGTTCAACCGGTTACGCGCGTGGGCACCAACAGGAAGCTGGAGGATTATCTGAAGTCGTTGGCGAAAGTGGTGGAAATCGCCAGGGAGAATAAATGGACGAGGGTTATAGTCAATATCTCTCTGGCCTCCAACAAGGAGTATCCCCGCGAACGGGAATTGATAAACAAATTGGTTGAAAACGGGGTCATTGTCATTTGTGCATCCGGGAATCATAACATGTTCGAACGCCAATACCCCGCGGCGTATGAGGGCGTTTATGCGATTAGCGCCTGCAAGAAAGGAAAGAAGGCGAGCTATTCGAACTACGGGGATCACATTTTCACCTCGGTTGAAACTCCCGAAATAAGAGAGTTCCAGATGAAACGCGCCTACGGCGCCGACGGGTACAAGCTTAGAGAAAGGTGGATAATCAGAGAGGGGACTTCAATCTCTGCACCCAAAGTAGCGGGAATGCTCTCGTATGTCTGGGCGAATAATCCACAGTGGAGCTCCAAAAAGGTGATGCAGTACATAAAGGAATGTTCCGTTGCAATGGATTGCGGGCATTACAAGAGCGGCCAGATGGGCGCCGGTTGTCTAAGCGAGATTCTCTTCCTGAGCAAGTGCAAGTCTGTCGTTGGGATTCTTAAACTACTGGGAGCGGTAATTGTAGTATTCATGTTCGTATTTGTCTGGCGAGCCAGAGATCTAACGCCCTGCGTCATATCCATGATGCTTTTTGGGGTGGTCTTGCTGTTAATCTATATCTCGCTTGATATCATATTCATCTTGCGGTGGGGTTTTCTTCTAGTGGGTTTCTCCGCCGTGCCCCTTTTCTTCCTGTCAATTGTCTTTTCGCTTCCGTTGAAAGGGAGAACATACACTATTGCTCTTGCACGCGAGGTGGTCGGCTCTGTTGAGTTTGAGGACAAGAAAACTTACATTGTTGAGGCTCTGACAGAGTCAGGGGCGCGAATCGGTCGAAGCGATGGTTCGCAGGATATTACGATCGCTATTGGCCGGAACGGTATAGAGGTCAGCGTTCGCAGAATCCTGAAGTTCAGAAAATGGTTGCCAACATGCAAAAGGGCGTATCAGGCCGTTTTTGAGATCAGGAAGCATTTTTTCTAGCCCCCATTCACTCCCTGAAATGCACGCCGCATGCATGCGGATCTGCAGTGTCGATCCCTTGCGGAACTAATGGTCCGGCCAGGGGGAATTTACGGCAATTCAACGGGGCGAGGGCAGGGGCTCTGCTCCTGGGCATTATTCAGTAGTTTTATAAAAGTCGTAGGGCCTTTAAATAAGGTTAGTTAGGCCTTGTGCCGGCGTTTTGGTTGGCATTCTTCTTGAAAAAGTCAAACAAATGTTTAAAACTATTGTTTATTATGTAATTGGAGAGTGACATGCCATCCCATGATTCCGAAAAATCGACCCGTCAGAGGCTGCTGAATGCGGCTGGTGAGTGTTTCGCCGAGCACGGGTTCCACGGCGCGCCCGTACGCGAGATATCTCAACGGGCCGGCGTCAATGTCGCTGCGGTTAACTACCACTTCGGCGACAAGTTCAAGCTTTACGAAGCGGTGCTGCTCGAAGCGATCAACTACGTTGAAGATAGATTCAGTGCCTTGCGAGCCCAGAGCGACACGCTCGACGTGGCTCGGCGGTTGCACGATTTCGTCGGCGCGCTGCTTATGGGCGGACTTGACCCCGATAGGCCCGAATGGCACTGCAAGCTGTTGTGTCTGGAAATGGCCGATCCCGGACCTGCGGTCGAGACGCTGTTCGCCCAGTCGATAGGCGGTCGATTCGCAATGCTGAGGCAGATAGTTTCGGACCTGCTGAACCCGCCGGGCGACCAGATGGAAATCACCCTGCACGCATGCAGCGTTCTCGGCCAGAGCCTCTACTACCTGCAGAACCATGGGACGGTGTCCAAGCTCCTGCCGGGTTTCGAACTGGACAGCGACGGTCTGGAAATGCTCACAACGCACATTACCGAGTTTTCACTGGCCGCGATCGAACAACGCAATCGTCGACGATCGGACGGATAGCTGTTATGAATGTGAAAAGAACATCGATATTCATGCTGACAATGCTGGCGGCGATGAGCCTGACGGTTTGCTCGTGTACGCCATGGGTTCGCCAGGCTAAGGTCAGTTCTGTGATATCGACTCCGAAAACGTTTTCGCTTTCCGGCGAAGGCAGGGTCCCCGACAAATGGTGGACCGTTCTCGGCGACGCCGAGTTGGACAAGTTGATCGCAACGGCGTTGCGTGACAATCTTGACCTGATCGCGACCTGGGACCGCCTGGCCGAGGCTCGTGCGACCGCCCGCCGTAGCGATGCGGGGCTCTATCCGTCGCTCACCGGCGACGGCGGAGCTTCGCGAACGCGGACTGAAACCCACAAGGGAGGCGGCGGATTCGCCGCTCCCCTGGGAACCACCTACACAAGCAACTTCTCGCTCGGGTTGGCGGCGGCTTACGAAGTGGACCTATGGGGTCGAGTGAAGTCGACTAGCGACGCCTCGGCGTTAGATGTGCTTGTCTCGCAGGAGGACCTGGACGCCGCGGCGATAACGCTTACCGCCGAAGTCGCACAGACCTGGTTCCGCCTGCTGGAAAGTCGACAGCAACTGGCGCTCCTGGATTCGCAGATCGAGACATCCGGACAGATTCTCGAGCTTGTCGAACTTCGCTTCGGGCTTGGCAAGGTCCCGGCGATCGACCTGCTCCAACAGAAACAGCAGCTCGAATCAAAACATGCCGAAAAGGCCCGAACACACTCGGGCAGGGTTGTATTGCAGCACCAGCTGGCGGTTCTGCTGGGCAAGGCCCCCGGAACATTTAAGACGCCGGCCGGCGTGTTGCCCCAGGCGCTTCCCGCACTGCCTGATACGGGGCTGTCGGCCGATCTCATACGCCGTCGCCCTGATGTTCGCAGCGCACATTATCGGGTCGCAGCGGCCAACAAGCGAGTCGCCGCCGCAATCGCCGACCGCTTTCCACGCGTAAGCCTGTCTCTGCAGGCCGGGACCGCGACCACTCGCGTTCGCGACCTTTTTGACAACTGGTTTGCAACGCTGGCGGCGAATCTGACCGCTCCGATTCTCGACGGCGGAGCCCGGGCAGCCGAGGTCGACCGCACCAGGGCGGTAGCATCCCGACAGCTTCACAGCTACGCACAGAAAATACTCAGGGCGATACAGGAAGTTGAAGACGCCCTGGTCCGCGAGTCGCGCCAACGACAGTACATAGACTCGCTCGACAAACAGCTCAAGCTTTCCGACGAGGTCATCGCCAAGACACGCCAACGCTACGCAAACGGCGACAAGGCCGTTGACTACCTCAGAATCCTGGCGTCGCTGGAATCGCACCAGCGCTTGCAGCGCACGCGTCTTACGGCCAGTCGGGAGTTGGTTGATTTTCGCGTTGGGCTTTATCGCGCCTTGGCTGGCGGCGTTGACGGCGCCCCGGATAAGAACAAACAAGAGGCCGCAAAATGAACAGTGAATCTGACAACATCCCGGTCGGAAGCTCCCCTCCTGATCTTCCTGGCGATCAAAAGAAACAACACGTTCGTCGCGGACTGAAGTTTATGTCATTCGGCGTGATTCTACCGCTGGCCGTTCTGGTCGCCGGGATCGCCGTTGCAGTCTACTTCGTAAAAACCGCCCCGAAAGCCGAGCAAAAATCGCTCGTTCGCGAGGCTCAGCTGGTTAACGTAGAAACGGTGAAACGCGGTAATTACCGGGTGGTGGTCAAGGCTATGGGCACGGTGATACCGTCGAGGCGCATAACCCTCCAGCCGCAGGTCAGCGGTCAGCTCACCGCAGTAAGCGAGAAGTTTGTTCCCGGCGGGCTGTTCGACGGCGGCGAGACGATCGTAAAAGTGGACTCTGAAGACTACGACCTGATCGTAAAGCAGCGGAGCGCCAATGTTGTAAAAGCTGAGCACGATCTCAAGATTGAGCAAGGCCAGCAGGTAATCGCAAAACGCGAGTTCGAACTTATCGCTAACGGTGCGGCGTCCGGCGGATCGATCGATCGCGACCTGATGCTCAGGAAACCGCAGTTGGAACTGGCCGAAGCCTCGGTCAAATCCGCCCAGGCCGCTCTCGACAAGGCGATGCTGGACCAGAAGCGAACTACGCTGACGGCGCCGTTCAACGCGGTTGTCATAGAAAAGCAGCAGGTTGATCTGGGCTCCCAGGTCTCGCCGAACACGCAGATCGCAATGCTGGCCAATACCGACGAGTTCTGGGTGCTGGCTTCGGTCCCGATCAGCAGCCTCAAGTGGATCGGCCTGAGCGAAGGTCGCAAACTGTTGGAAGGCGCCGAGGTCCGGATATTCAACAAGACAGGCTGGCCGGCGGGCGCCAAACGCATCGGCCGAATTGTAGGTCTGTTGAGCACGCTGGAGACCCAGGGGCGCCTGGCCAGGGTGCTGGTCCTGGTCAAGGACCCGCTCTGCCTGAAAATACCCGAGCCCAAGCCGCCGAAACTGCTGCTGGGCATGTACGTAAGCATGGAGGCCGACGGGATCGAAGTTGAAAACGCCATACGCATTAACCGTACATCGCTGCGCGACAATGACACCGTCTGGGTGATGGACGCCGACGGTCTGCTGGACATTCGCAAGGTCCAGATTCTACGGCGTGACCGCGACGTGGTTTACGTGGGCTCCGGGCTCCGGGACGGTCAGCGGATCGTAACCAGCGATCTGGCGGTGCGGATCGCCGGCACGCCTCTGAAGATCAACGCACCGACATCCCGCCCGGCGACGCAACCTTCGACCCAGCCGACATCACACCCGACGACCCGGCCGGGAGATTCGCCCAAATGACCGACACCACAAAAATCGATCCCGCTCCGACGCGCGGTCCGGTCGCCTGGATGGCGGGCAACTCGGTTGCGGCTAACATGCTCATGCTGGTCCTGCTGATCGGCGGGGTGATCTACGCCTTTACGATCAAGAAGGAGTTCTTTCCCGAATTCGAACTGGACATTGTGACCGTAGCGGTTCCGTATCCCGGCGCCAGTCCCGACGAGGTCGAGCAGGGCATAGTCCTTGCGATAGAAGAAGCCGTCCGCGGTCTGGACGGAGTTGAAGACGTCGGTTCGGTAGCCGGCGAGAGCGTCGGTATGGTGAATATAGAACTGCTTCGAGACGCTGACTCCAAGAAGGCCCTTCAGGACGTAAAGCAGGCTGTCGATCGAATTATAACGTTCCCCGAGGAGGCTGAAGAGCCCCAGGTCACGCTTCTGGTCGCCAAGCATCGTGTGCTGTCGATCATGCTGTACGGCGAACACGGCGATTCGCCGATGCGGGCGTTGGCGGAAAAGACCCGAGACCGTCTGCTGCAACTGCCCGAAATTACACAGGTGACGCTGTCCGGCGTCAGGCCGCTGGAAGTCAGCGTGGAAGTTCCCATGGACACGCTGCGCACGTACAACCTCACGCTCGGGCAGATTGCCCGGAAGATTCGCGAGACGTCGCTGGAACTGCCCGCCGGAAGCGTTAAAACAGCCGGCGGTGAGATCCTTGTCAGAGTCAAGGAGCGAAGAGACTTCGGGCGGGATTTCGCAAAAATACCCATCGTGAGCGCCAATGACGGCACAGAAGTGCTGCTTGGCGATATCGCCACTATTGTTGACGGTTTCGCCGATACCGACGAGTTTAGCACCTATAACGGAAAGCCCGCGGTGATGCTGCAGGTGTACCGAGTCGGCGGCCAGTCGGTTCTGGAAGTCGCCGATGCGGCCCACAAATTTGCGAAAGAATACGCCGTTCAGCTTCCTGACGATACGCACATGGTGATCCCCGAGGCCACCGACCTGTCGGTGATGTATCGCCAGCGAATGGACCTTCTGGCGCGAAACGCGCGGATCGGCCTGATCCTGGTCTTCGTGCTGCTGGCGATCTTCCTGGAAGCCAGGCTCGCCTTCTGGGTTACTATGGGCATACCCATATCGTTCCTGGGCACGTTTGTCTTCATGCCTATGTTCGGGGTCTCGCTGAACATGATCTCGATGTTCGCATTCCTGATCGCCCTGGGTATTGTCGTTGACGATGCGATTGTTGTCGGAGAGAACATTTACGATCACCACCAGAGCGGGCACAGTTTCGCGAAATCCGCAGTCCTGGGCGCCCGCGAAGTGGCGATGCCGGTCAGTTTCAGCGTTCTGACGAACATAGTTGCTTTCTTCCCGCTCATGTTCGTTCCGGGAATCATGGGCAAGATATTTGTGGTGATCCCGCTGGTGGTGATCAGCGTTTTTGCAATCTCGCTGATCGAGAGTCTGTTTATTCTTCCGGCCCACCTCGGTCACCAGAAAGACAAGGCCCGTCGCGGTATTGGGCGCGTGATTCACCGGGCACAGAATTCTTTCAGCAACTGGTTCTCGCGATCGATACGCCGCTTCTACGGACCGATTCTGAAGTTTGCACTGCACTATCGTTACCTGACGATGGCGGTGGGCCTGGCGACGCTGATCGGTACGATTGGTTACATAAAGAGCGGCCGGATGGGCTTCGAGCTGTTCCCGAAGATCGAGTCGGATACGGCGACCGCGACTGCGGTCCTGCCGTACGGCACGTCGGTGACTAAGACCAAGGCGATTCAGAAACGCCTCCTGGCGGTCGCCCGAAAGGTGATATCCGAGAATGGCGGCGAGAAGTTGGTCAGCGGGATATTCGCCCAGATCGGAGGGATGGCGGGCGCCGATCGAGATATTGTCCGAAGCGGCGGAGGATCGTCGGGCAATACGGTGGAGATATCTATCTACCTGGCGATGCCCGTGAAAAAACGTCCGATCACCACCGGTCAGTTGACTGACCTGTGGCGTAAACGCACCGGTAAAATCGCCGGCCTTGAGTCTATATCCTTCCAGGCCGACAAGGGCGGCCCCGGTTCGGGAGCGGCGATGACTGTCGAGTTGAGTCACGGCGACATCAAGACGCTACAGGCCGCTGGTGAATCGCTGGCCCAGACGTTTAAACGCTTTCCGAAAGTTAGCGACGTAAACGACGGTTTCGAGGAAGGCAAGAAACAGTTCGACTATACTCTCAGGCCCGAGGGCAGGAGCCTGAAACTGACGACGCTGGACGTCGCAAGGCAGGTTCGCCACTGTTTCTACGGAGCCGAAGCGCTCCGCCAGCAGCGGGGACGCAACGAACTGAAAGTAATAGTTCGTCTTCCGGAGGTCGAACGCGACGCGCAGTACACGCTGGAGGAGCTGCTTATACGGACCCCTGATCGCACGCACGTGCCGCTCAATGAGGTCGTTAACTACAAGGCCGATCGGGCGTACACCGCCATCACTCGCAGAAACGGAAGGCGAACGATAAGTGTTACCGCCGACGTGACCCCCAGGAGCCAGGCCGGGCGCATACTCGGATCGCTTTACGACACCAGGCCCGGGGCGATAAGCAAATTTATGGGCAAACTCAAGGCCGGGTACCGCAAAACTTTCGGATACCCGCCCGAGGAGGTGAAGGTCTCAGAGCCTAAAGCTCTGGACTTACTGGTCGAGCGATATCCAGGGTTGGTCTATTCGTTCGAGGGCAAGCAGGCCGATATGCAGGAATCGATGGGGTCGCTGTTCGGCGGATTCGCGTTTGCGATGTTCGCGATATACGCTGTGCTGGCGATTCCGTTCCGCAGCTACATCCAGCCGCTGATTATCATGATCAGTATTCCGTTCGGCATCGTGGGGGCGGTTGTCGGCCACGAGATAATGGACTTTGATCTCAGCGTGATGAGCATGATGGGCCTGGTGGCGCTGGCCGGCGTGGTGGTTAACGATTCGCTGGTGCTTATCGAGTACGCCAACCGAAAACACAAAGACGGTCTGCCCGCTCACGAGGCCGTTCGCGAGGCGGGGATACGACGCTTCCGGCCGATCATGCTTACGACGCTGACCACGTTCGGCGGGCTGGCGCCGATGATCTTCGAGACCTCGCGGCAGGCCAGGTTCCTGATACCGATGGCGATTTCCCTGGGTTTTGGGATCCTGTTCGCCACGGCGATATCCCTGCTTCTGGTGCCCAGCCTCTTCCTGATCGTAGAGGACATCCACGTCCTGTTCAAAGGCCGCTCACGACACGTCCACGTCATAAACGAAACGGCGGGAGAAGAAACTGTGGTTTGATGTGGAATTGTAATTGTGGGTATTGGATTCAACGGTGTTACGCCGCCAGCCGTCAGGCCCTTCGGGCCTGACGGCCTGACGCCGTCAAATCTTAAATCTCAAATCAAGGTGTTTTACCGTTTCGGCGGGGCGGTTTCGCGTACTACTGCTCCGTAGCCCTTGGCGGCTTTGGAGTCTTCGCTGAGGATCAGGATTGAGAATCTGGCTACCTGGTCCAGTTCGTTGGTGTTCAGCGAGGTGTAGTCGAATCGGCCTCGCAGGTCGGTGTATCCGTCCTTGTAGAACTGCACCTGGCCGCTCTTCATTCGGGCGTAGACCTTCACGTAGACTCTCGGCAGGGCCCGGCCGGTCTTGGCGTTGGCGACTTTGACCTGGCCGTAGTTGCTGATCATCTGGACCGCCATCGAGTTGGCGAAGTAGGCGTCGGACTTTCTGGCGCCGGCTGCGACGACTTCGACCATTACGTTCTTCGTGGCGTATTTGCCAGGCAGCTTGAAGCTGTGCTTGCCCAGCTTGCCGTCGCCGATCTTCGGCAGGGCGACTTTCGCCGTCATGTTGGGACGTATCAGCGAGAACTGCCCGCCGTGCTCCTTGACGAACGGGTTGCGGCTGAACAGCAGTTCGATGTCCATCGGGTAGTAATTCACCGTGCATTCGATGAGGTTCTGGTAATTAAGCGTCACCTGGTCGTCTACGATCTTCAGCTCGAAGCCCGGCTGGCTGGCGGCCAGTTGGGTTTGTGTCTGCGTGCGGTCCTTGTTGTCGATGACCTTCACGTTCTTGCCGTCGAGTTCGTCGAGTTGGGCGGCGACTGCTGCGAACAGCTTGCGCCAGCGGTCCACGCCGTGATCGGCGTACTTTTTCGTTATCGCCCGGGCGCGGCTCGGCTTGTCGTTGAAGAAGTCCATGTACGCCGTGAAGTAGTCGTGCTGCAGGGCGGTCTTCAGCTTCTTCGGATCGACGGCCTTGAAGAATCGTTGGGCCTCTTCGATCCGGTCCTGCAGCAGCATGTAATACGTTACGGCCATGTTGTCGACGTCGCCGAGTTTTGTCTTGAACGTCAAGACACCCATCAGGCGGTGATACTGCTGGCTGAACCGATCGTTGAGGATCTTGCGCTTCTGGCTCAGGCGGTGGGCCCGGGCGTTGACCAGCGGCGAATACTCCAGGTGCTGGTAGTGCTTGCGGACGACCGGATCTATGTTCACCAGCTCCGAGACCAGATGCGATCCGCACTGGTTCAGGAACGAGTTGCTGTGCTGCAGGTACTCGCGAATCACGTCGACTTCGTTGTGCTTAACGCCGTAGGACCAGAGCGTGTGATGGTAAACGTGTCTCTGGGTCAGCAGGCTGGTGATCTTCTGGAAGAAGTTTTTGTCTTTCATTCGCCATGCGATCAGTTGGAGATTCACGCGTCCGATGTTTGCGGCCTTGAGGAACGCAACGACGTCGTTGTCCGAACCGTTCTGCGATATCCAGGCCCAAGAGGTCTTGTCGATCTTCGTGAGTTTGGCTACGACGTTCAGCGTCGGCGCCTTGGCGAATGCGATCAGCTTTCCGTTCCTGGCCACGTGGACCGGGAACTGGTTGAACTTGCCCGTGGCGGGGAAGTAGAAGTAGTAGTCGGCGGTCTGCGTGCGGTAGGGCTGCAGGTCAACGTGGATGCCGCGGGTCTTCTTGCCGTTGACGACCGGTATGGCTCCGGCCGGGATCTGCAGCAGGATGTCGAGTTTCTGTCGCGACGAGGTCGGGTTGGTGACCACGACGTGGCAGCCGTAGACGGTGTACCGCAGGAACTCTTCGGTCACGTACTTGTCGAGCTTCTCGCCGTTGACATGCTTGTATCGCTCGCCGTAACGGTAGAAGTTCTGGCTGACGAGGATCGGGACCTTCGGTCCCTTGCTGGGCTTTGCTTCCTCGATCTCCTTGTGGAAGATCACCATGTTCGATGCGGCTTTCAGGTCGAGTCGGCCTTCGTCGCCGTGTTTGGTCTCGTGCTTGCCGCCTTCAAACGGGATATCGAGGACCGACAGGGCGAACATCATCTCCGGGAAGTTACGCGTCGCTTCTGCGAGGTTCTTCGAGACGAACGGTTTGCCGCCGGCGCCGTCGTGCTTTGCGTAGTCACGCCAGAACGCGTTAACCGTTATCAGCGAAGCGTTCTGCGACTCGATCGGCAGGTGGTAGTAGTTGTTCTCGGCCCATTCCATCGTCTTGTCGAGCTTGCGGTACAACTGTCTGACCTTATCTCGCTTCTTACCGTCCTTTGCGAAGTAACCGCGCGGGTCTCTTGCATCTTCCTTGCCCGATCGCTTCATGCGGCTTGAGAGTGATTTCTTGCTCTTGGCGATCACCGACGGTTTCGGCGCCGCTGTGCGAGGCGGGGTGGCGGTGGGGCGTTTGGCCGCGGCTACAATCATGGCGTCCATGGCGGCTTCCCCCGGTGCGTCCGTCGGAGCGGGTCCGCGTGCGCGTCCGGTTCCGCCTCCGAACCGCCCGCGATGGCTCCTCAACCTGGATTCGAGACTCTTTTCGCCGGCGGCGACCAGTCCGAGCATGTCGCCGGTGTCGAGGCTTGAACCTTTCAGTGCGGTGCGGAACAGGTGGTTGAACCGTTCGATATTCGGCGGCAGCAGGTCGAACATGTCGCCCACGTGTCGCGCGGTGTGGGCGTGCTCTGCCCGTATGCGCTGGGCCAGCAGTATTCGCTCGACAGTGTTAAGCTGCGCGAAGGCCCATGGCTTGAGATACTCGCCGACCTCGTCGCCGATCAGCAGGCGGTCCATGAAGGTTTTGTCCTTCTTGTTACGCAGGTACGGCTGGATGGTCTTCTTGAAGAAGTCCGGATCCTTCCGCATCAGGAAGTAGTTCAGTTCGTGGCAGGCGTACTTGGAGTAAAGCTCGCGTTTCTTGTCGACCTTGAGCTTGGGCCAGCCTAGTACAAACCCGAACTTCTTGAGCGTCGAGTTTCTGCTGAGCGTGACCTGCAGCCCGTAGACCTTGCCCAGAGTGTCGTACAGCTCCATCGGGCTTGTCGCGATGTCGGCCAGGGTGAAATCGGCGCCCTTGGCAAGTGCTGTTATCCGTTTCTGTTCGGCGAAGTGCTTCTTCGGATCCAGCGCCAGCACCAGGTCCTGCCTGCTGAACTTCGGTTTGGTCTCGGCCAGCGATACTTCGCGGTATACGGTGTTTTCCGGATCGACTGCGGCGATTCGCACATGCTGCTTTCCGGCCAGCGCGTCGATCGGGATTTTGACTACGCCTTTTGCGTCCGGCTGGATGTTCAGCAGCACTGAAGACGGCTCGGCCAGGAAGTTGAGGTTGGCGAAGTTGCCCGCTCGCTGGGCGGCTTCGGCCTGTCCGGCCAGTGCGCCGCGGGAGGATCGTCCGCCTTGGCCTTTGGCGCGGAAATGTCCGCCGGCCGCGGGGCGCTGCGTACCGGCGTCGGTTTTGCGGATGGCCCACGGGTTCAGCAGCAGTTCGGGTCTCTTGAGCATGTTGCCCGGGAATTTTACGGCGTACTTGCGATCGATTATGTATCGATACTCATCGCCGATGTTGCGCCCGGTAAGATAGAGCGAATCGAGCTTCGACAGCGTCGCCGAGCCGGGATTCACGTATCCCACGCGCGTCAGTTGCGAGTAGAGCGGATACTCCGGCATGAATCGCGACGCCAGCACGTGCACACGCGCGTATTTGCTTGAGCCGGCGAGTTTGACTGTGATTTCCTTCTTGCCTACGGCAGTCGAGACGATCTGCAGCGGCTTGGCGTTGATGACCTGGAGCTGCCTTATGTCGCCCAGAACGTAACCCTGAGACAGTTGGCCTTCGGTAAGCGAGACGCTTACGAGCTGGCCCGAATCCTTGATCAGCAGATCGTAGTCGCCGGCCGGCAGGTCATCCAGGATCAGCATGCCGCCTTTTATGCTCGCGGCGCTGCGTTTGTCGGCCAGGTACGTCGAGCCGATCTTCTGCAGCAGCGACACTTCCGACGCCGAGGCGGCTGTGGCTTTGCCCATGTACGGGAGGCGAATCGGCTTGTCTGCCTGGCCGCAGACGATGTCCGAATAGCTGTGGCTGTCGCCGTTGAAACGCCACGTGTGGGCCGTTCCCAACGGTCCGCGTGCGGTTATGTACGTGATTTCCCGAAGCGCCCCGAGCTGGATTCGCCCCGCGTCGTCGGTCTTGAGCGTCACGTTGACCGCTCGCTTGAAGTCGCGATGCTTAATCGTAAAGGCCACAGGCTGGTCCATTTTGCGTTCGGCGGTCTTGCCTCGCACTTCGAGAATGTATTTGCCCGAGGCGCGGACCAGGTGCAGGTCCTGGACTTTCTCCGTGGCGTCAATTCCGTTCAGCGAGAAGCTCGCCGATGCCGCCAGATTGTCCTTCCGTGCGCGGGACTTGTTGGCGACTTTGGCCGTCAGCACGAAGCTTATCCGCCGCAGGTTCTCGGCCACTCGGAATTCGGTGACTGTCTCGCGGTCTTCGAAGAGCTTGTAGTCCTTGAACTTCTTTGTCGACGCCACGCCGTCCTGGTCGACTGTGGTCACCGTCAAAGCGATATCCTCCAGGATCGACAGCGTCACCGGAACGCCGTTGACCCTCAGCATCGGTCTGACCAGCACGCTGGCCTTTTTCCGCTGGAGCATCGCCTCGCGGTCGACGTAAATGCCGGCCGTCAGTTGGTAGTTCTCAGACAGGTGATTGAATTCGTCAAACGATGTGGAGCCGTTGTGGGAGATGATGATCTTCCGGCGTGCAGGGCTGTTGGAGAACGGGATGGTTATCAGTCCGTCGTTCTTGTCGGCGGCGTATTCGGTTCCGCCGAGCAGGATTTTAGCGCCGCTGAGTTTGCGGTTCTTGGCGTCGAGTATGGTGAATATCTGTCCGGCGACGGAAGTTCGCACGAGATAGCGCAGCTTGCCCTTGCGGACCAGCAGGCGGGAGTTCTTGCCGTTGCCGATGAAGTCGATGACCCAGACGCCGGGTCCGGTAAGCTTGTCGAATGTGAACGGTCTTGCGGCGCGACGGAACGGGCCGTCTTTGTACTTTACTACGCGTTCTTCATTGGCCACGAGTCCGTCGAGGTTGATGTCGGTAGTGACCTGCTTGCCGTACTTGCGGTAGTAGTTGTCGGTGTTGACCTGGTAGACCTTCACGATCAGCGTCTTTACGTTCTTGATGTGCATGCCGAGGGTGACTTTGTCATCCGGAGCGAAGAAAGTCTTGTTGGTGTATGCGAAGTCCAGATCGATCCGTTCGCGGAGGGCCTTTATCTGCGACGGACTGAGCATCTTCTGCCATTTTTCGGCGTCGCCGATCTTGTTTACGATCTTCGTCTCGGCGAAAACGTGTTTGAGGTAGCGGTCCAGGAGATACGCGTCGTAGGCGCCGTAGGAGTCGGCCTTGACGAAGAAGTGCATCAGGTAGCTCCTGATCAGCGGCTCGTCATTTCCGACTACCGGCAGGAGCGTCTGGGCGTAGAAGTTGCTGGACAGATTGAGTCGGTACTTCTGGTTGGCTTCGGCATTGTACCATTTGCTGTTGGCGTACGATGCGACGCGGGGCAGCTTGATGTACGTCATGAAACGATCGGCGTCGTACTTGCCCTGTGCCCGATCGTGGACCATGCGATGGTGAAGCACGTGGGCCTTGAGCGAGTTGAACGCCGGCGCCAGTCGCGACACGAAACTCCAGAGTCTGTCGAGATACGCCTGGCGGGCCTTTGCATCCCGGCGCCAGTCTACGTCAACGCCCGGGCGAAGCTTGGCCAGGTACGCGTAGACGAACGCAGACTGCTTCAGGAGATCGGGCTTGAGCCTGATGCATTCGTCCAGTTGGCTCAGCAGCATCAGTTTGTGGATTTGCAGCGAGCCGAAGCTCTTTGAGTATCGCTTGGTGCTCAGGTCGGCGATGACCAGCTTGACCAGGTTCGGATAGTCCGGCCGCCTCAGGCGCGACAGCAGGTAGTGGCGGCGGGTCTCGTTTAGATTTCCGGCGATCAGCCAGTCCAGGGCCCGCTGTTCGAATCCGCCGAGCGAATCGCCGTAGCGCCATGCTTCCTGGGTCAGGCGTGCGCGGGAGATCAGGCCCTCGTCGAGTTTCGACTTGAGATTCGTCGTAGTCGGGGCGGTCTGTTTCTGGTGATTGAACAGCAGCCCCAGACGCCTTTGGATGTGCCTGAGCGTTCCCTGCGGATCGGTCTTGTACTGCATCAGGGCCCGGCGGTTCTCGAGCATGATCATCAGCGAGGTCCGGTTGCCGCGGTGCTTGCCGAGCCAGGACTTGAACGTTTTATTGAACAGGTCCTTCTGGTCGGTGTTCTGGTAGTGCAGGCAGTGGTAGTAATAGTAATTGTCCGTGCCGGGGATAAGCTGTTTGAGAGCTTCTGCGCGGTCTTTCGCCAGGGCGAAGTCCTCGACGTAACCGATTTCGCCGGCGGGGCACAAGCTGGCGGCCAGCGACACTATAACTAATGCGATAGTAAGAAGTTTAGACATTGTAAGTCTCCTTTATTTTCAGTTGCTTACAACTGCTTAGATGCGCATCGGCCCGGCAAGTTCCATTCTCACTGAAAGAAAATGCGTTT
>PVBE010575527.1_pt1 | contig 23475 bp, 19 predicted proteins | sample 1631181 | NCBI WGS metagenome assembly PVBE01 (sample SAMN08397723, study PRJNA350692) | Marine metagenome, whole genome shotgun sequencing project. | isolation source: water | place: Pacific Ocean | collected 2012-04 | reverse complement strand
TGCGCGCCGATCTCGATGGCGCTCCCGACGCGGCCGCGAACGCGGCCGAGCGCATCCTCGCGCTCGACGACGCCAGCGAAGAGGCGCACCGGGCGCTGATGCAACTGCACAGCCGTGCCGGGCGGCGCGATCTGGCGCTCCGGCAATATGAAAAATGCCGCGAGCACTTGGCGCGGGAGTTGGGCATCAAGCCGGACGGCGCGACGCGTGAGCTATATGAGAGAATCAAGACCGAGTCGGGGGCGGCCGTGGAAAACGCGGCCGATGGCGCGCTGCCGCTGCCGTCGAAACCCTCCATTGCGGTGCTGCCGTTCGACAATATGAGCGGCGATGCGGAACAGGAGTATTTTTCCGACGGTATCGCCGACGAAATCATCACCGGGCTTTCGCAAAGCGGCGATCTCTTCGTCATCGCCCGCAACTCCTCCTTCACCTATAAGGGCGGCGCCATCGACATCAAGCAGGTCGGGCGGGAGCTCGGCGTGCGATACGTCCTCGAAGGCGGCGTGAGGCGGGCCGGCGAGCGGCTCCGCGTTATCGTGCGGCTGATCGACGCCGAATCGGGCAAACATGTTTGGTCCGATAAATATGACGGCAAGTTCGAGGATATTTTTGATCTTCAGGACGAGATCACGGTCAAGGTGATCGCCGCGATCGGACCCAGCGTGATCCTCTCCGAGATTGAAAGGGCGCGGCGAAAGCGGCCCGACAGTCTCGATGCTTATGAATTGTGCATGTGCGGGCGGGCGCATGAAGCGGATATGGACAGGGATGGCCTCGAGGAGGCGCGAAAATATTATCTCAGGGCGACCGTCCTCGATAGCAGGATTGCCCAGGCATATACCGGCCTTGCCGGCACATACTGGTGGGAATCCGTCCTCGGTCTCGCCGACTTCGACCAGAATCTGGCCGAGGCCCTGCGCGCCGGGCGCCAGGCTGTCGAGATAGACGAGGGCGACGCCAGTGCCCACTTATGGATTGCCATTCCGTCGTTATTTCTACAACGCTATGACGTGGCCGTGCTGGAAGTTGACCGCTCGGTCGAGCTCAACCCCAACAATGCGTTGGCACGCGGATACCGGAGCTGTGTCTATGGCTTTATCGACCGCCCTGAAGAAGGCGTCGAGGAAGGCAGGCTGGCGCTGCGGCTGAGCCCGCCCGATTCATATCGCTTTTTGTTCCTGCATTGTCTCGCCCTGTGCCTTTACTCGGCGCGCGAGTATGGCGTCGCGGCCGAGGCGGCCTTCGAGCTGGTGACGCTGAGACCCGAATATCTTTACGGCCACTGGCATCTCGCCGGATCCTGCGCCCAACTCGGACAGATGGATCGTGCGGACGCCGCCTTTCGCGATTTAACCCGCCTGGTTGCTAATTTCGACCTCGCATTCGTGGAAGCGAACACGCCATTCAAGCACTCCGCCGACCAGGAACACATGATGGATGGCCTACGCAAAGCCGGCTGGGAGGAATGAGCGCGACCGCGCTTAAACCGTCATGCCGCCGTCGATGATGGCCTGCGTGCCGGTCATATAGGCGGCTTCGTCGGAGGCGAGATAGACGGCCAAGGCGGCGATTTCCTGCGCCGTGCCGAGGCGGCCCATGGGCTGGCGGGCGGTGAAGGCCGCGCGCGCCGCGACGGGGTCGTCGAAAGCGTTGATGCGCTCGTCGAGCGAGGGGGTTTGCACGGTGCCGGGGCAGATCGCGTTGCAGCGGATGCCGTGGCCGACGAAATCCGCCGCCACCGCCTTGGTCAGGCCGATCACGGCGGCCTTGGTGGTGCCGTAGAGGAAACGGTTGGGCACGCCTTTCACGTTGGAGGCGACCGAAGCGACATTGACGATCGAGCCGCCGCCCTTGGCCAGCATGGCCGGCAGCGCGGCGCCGATGATGCGGTACATCGAGCGCACATTGAGGTCGAAGGAGATCTCCCAATCCGCTTCCGAGCAATCGAGGATGCTGCCATTGTGAATAATTCCGGCGCAATTGAAGAGGATGTCGAAGGCTTCCACCTCGCGCACGATATCCGAGATGGCGCCGGCGTCGGTCACGTCGAGCCGCCGAGTGACGATGTCGGGCACTTCCAGAGCCAGCGTGGCGAGCGCCTCCTCGTTGATGTCGGTGGCCCACACCGCCGCGCCCTCGCGGGCGAAGGCGAGCGCCGTGGCCCGCCCGATTCCCTGGCCGGCGGCGGTAACCAGCGCCGTCTTGCCGTCTAGCCGTTCGCTCATAACCGTTTTTCTCCCATTTTTTTCGTTGAAGCCGTGGCGCGCGCACGGGTTATCACAGGATTCCGTATTTATCGAAGACATCCTTGAGCTTGGCGCCGCCTTCCAGCTCGCCGCGCACTTGGTTTTCGCTGGCGACTTTTTGCATCGCGGTCGCCAGCACCTCTTCGGCGATACCTTGCGGTATGGCCACCACGCCATCGACATCGCCGAAGACGATATCGCCCGGCGCGATTACGGCGCCGCCGATCTCGGCCGGCACGTCGGCCAGCATCATCTTGGCGCGCCCCTTGGTGTCGAGCGGGCCGATGCCGCCGGCGAAGACGGGAAATTTCATCTCGCGGATCATGCGCACATCGCGCACCAGGCCATCGGTGACGCAGCCGAGCCCGCCGCGCGCCCGCGCCGCCGTCGACAATAATTCTCCCCAGGGCGCGATGCGCATGTGTCCGGCGCATGAGAAAACGGCGACATCGCCGGGCTTGAGATCGTCCACGAGGGCAATTTCATGCTCATAAACATTGAGCGCCGCATCGTCGTGATAGACCGGCATATAGAGGCCGGTGCGCGCCCGCCCGCACAGCACCAGGCTTTCGTCGAGCGGGCGCACGCCCGGCGGCAGGGCCTGGCTCAGGATTCCTATCGAATCCAGGGTGTCGGATATAACCGGCGTATAGAGAATGCCGCGCGCCCGTTCGAGGATTTCATCGCTGACCGTCATTTTAGCAATCTCCGCGTTGCATAGCTCACCTGGTCTCCATAACATGGAGACCACAGATTCTATCAGAAGGAACCACCCTCCAGAATGCATAATGCATTCTGGCAAGCGTGACTACGCGCCCGAGTTAATACGAGGTAAGCCCCCGGGGAGTCATGTGGGGCGGACGCCCCCGCCCGGCGTTTGAGGGGCTAAAAAAAGAGAAGGGATCAACACATGGACATGGTGACGATGAATATCCTCGATTCCACCATGGTTTCGATCTGCCGCGAGATGGGCATCTCGCTGATGAAGACCTCCTATTCGACGATCTTCAATGAGGGCCTGGATTTTACCTGCGCGCTGGCCGACACCAATGGCGACATGATCGCGGTGGCCGAATTCTGCCCGGCACAGATCGGCGGCATGCCGCTGTTGATAAAAACCTGCGCCGAGGAATTTCCCATCGATACCCTCGATGAAGGCGATGTGCTGATTCACAACGACCCCTATCGGGGCGGCCTGCATGTGCCCGAGCACACCTTGTTCAAGCCGTTTTATCATGACGGTAAGGCGCTCGGCTATCTCGTCTGTATCGGCCATATCGCCGAGGTCGGCGGCATGGTGCCGGGCGGCTTCGCCGGCGAGGCGACGGAGATATTCCATGAGGGCCTGAGGGTGCCGCCGATCAAGATCAAGAAGGCCGGTGTGGATGTCGATTCGGTGTGGAAGCTGATGCTCGCCAATGTGCGCACGCCGAGGCACAATTACGGCGACCTCAGGGCCATGATCGGCGTCCTCGATCTCGGCGAGCAGCGCGTGACCGAGCTGCTGGCGAAATACGGCGAGGAAACCTTCACCACCACCTGTAACGATTTGATGGAATATTCGGAGCGCCGCATGCGCTCCGAAATTTACGCCTTTCCCGACGGCCATTACAGCTTCGAGGACAGCGTCGAGAATGACGGCATCGAGGACAAACCCTATCTGCTGCGCGTCGATGTCTTCGTCCAGGGCGACGAAGTGGTGGCCGATTTCAGCGGCAGCGCCGCCCAGGCGAAAGGGCCGATCAACGCCACCCTCGGCGTCACCTGGAGCGCCACCTATAACGCCATGTTCCACATGACCGACCCGTCGATCCCGAAGAACGCCGGCTGCTTCCGCCCGATACGCATCGTCGCCGCACCTGGCAGCGTCACCAATGTCGATTATCCGGCGCCCGAGGTGGCCGGCAACACGGAAACCCACCCGCGCCTGGCGGCCATCGTCATCGGCGCGCTGGCCGAATGCATGCCCGAGCGCGCCATGGCCTCGGAAAGCGGCACCGGCACCAATTTCGTGTTCGGCGGCTACCATCCCGAATATGACGAATATTTCGCCTGCTACGACATCATGTGCGGCGGCTGGGGCGGGCGCAGCGATGCCGACGGCAATGATTGCGTCGTCGCCATCAACGGCAATTGCCGCTTTAATCCGGTCGAAGTGTTCGAGACGCGCTTTCCCTTCCATGTCGAGGATTTCGCCATGACCCCGGATTCGGCCGGCGCCGGCGCCTATCGCGGCGGCCTCGGTTTTCACAAGACGCTGCGCGCAACGACGACCGATATCACCGCCAGCCAATGCACCGACCGCCACCGGATCAAACCCTGGGCGCTGTTCGGCGGCTTGGAGGCCAACAACGGCGCGACGCTGATTCAGCAAAAAGATCGCGACGATTGGCGCCCGGTCACCGAGGCGTACGGCAAGGTGTCGAGCAGCAAATATTCCAATATCACGCTCAAGCCCGGTGACCGGGTGCGCTTGATCGTCTCGGGCGGCGGTGGCTATGGCCGGCCGCAAGACCGCGAGCGCGGAATGATCGAGGAAGATTTGCGCGAAGGCTATATTACGCCGGAAGGGGCGCGGCGCGATTACGGCGTCGAGCCCGATTAAACGAAAACATCGCGGAGGAATTTGACATGGCGGATCTGGCCAACGAACGGGTGGTATACATCAACGGAGAGATCGTGCCGGAAAGCCGCGCCATGGTCTCGTTCCGCGACCGCAGCTTTAAATATGGCGATGGCGCGTTCGATATGACGCGCACCTTCGGCCATCGTATTTTCAAGCTCGACGAGCATCTCAAGCGCTTCTACAAATCGCTCAAATATCTGCAGATGGATCCCGGCATGAGCCTCGAGAAGATGAAGGAAATCAGCGAGGAGGTGCTGGCCCGCAACCTCCACCTTCTGAACGATGACGAGGATTATTGGGTGGCTCAGCGCGTCTCGCGCGGCACCGAGCCGGTCGGCGGCGATATTCACGAAGCGTCCGAGCCCACCGTGGTCATCGAATGCACGCCGCTGCCGTTCAAGGCGCGGGCGCATTATTTCCGCGACGGCATGGAAGTCGTCATCCCGTCGACGCGGCGCACGGCGCCCGATTCGCTGACGCCCAGGGCGAAGACCCACAATTACATGAATCTGATGATCGCCCATGGCGAAGCGCGGCGCGGCAACCCCAACGCCTGGGCGATTCTCCTCGACGTGAACGGCAATCTTTGCGAGGGCGTCGGCTCCAACATCTTTATAGTCGAGGATGGCGTGGTCTACACGCCCGAGGACCGCTACGTGCTGTGCGGGGTGAGCCGCGAGACGGCGATCGATCTGGCCGAGGCGGCGGGGATCGAAGTCGTGCGCAGGGATCTCGATCTCTATGACGCCTATACGGCGGATGAGGCCTTCATCACCTCGACCAGCTTCTGCATCGTTCCGGTCAACAGCTTCAATGGCATTGAAGTCGGCGACGGCAGCGTTCCCGGCCCGATCACCAAGCGCATCACCGATGCCTATATCGAGTTCGTCGATCATGATTTCGTGGCGCAATATCTCAAACGTCTGGATTGACCGCAGATGGCAAAGAAAAAGGACGCGCTGCGCTCGCAGGCCTGGTTCGGCAAGGCCGACAAGGACGGTTTCCTGCATCGCAGCTGGATGAAAAACCAGGGCATCCCGGCCGACGAATTCGACGGCCGCCCGGTGATCGGCATCTGCAACACCTTCTCGGAATTGACGCCGTGCAACGCTCACCTCAGGGACCTGGCCGAGCGCGTCAAGCGCGGCGTTTACGAAGCCGGCGGCATGCCGCTTGAATTCCCCGTCATGTCGCTCGGCGAATCGAACCTGCGCCCGACCGCGATGCTGTTCCGCAACCTCGCCAGCATGGATGCCGAGGAATCGATCCGCGCCAACCCGATGGACGGCGTCGTTCTGCTGGTCGGCTGCGACAAGACGACGCCGGCGCTCCTGATGGGCGCGGCAAGCTGCGATCTGCCGTCCCTGGTGGTGTCGGGCGGGCCGATGCTGAGCGGTCGTGTGCGTGGTAAGGAGGTGGGCTCCGGAACAGACGTGTTTCGCTATTCGGAAGCGGTCAAAGCCGGCGAGATGTCGCTCGCCGATTTCATGGATGCCGAGGCCGGCATGTCGCGCAGCCCGGGCCATTGCATGACCATGGGCACGGCCTCGACGATGGCCAGCATGGCCGAGGCGCTGGGCATGGCGATGCCGCACAATGCCGCCATTCCGGCCGTCGATTCGCGGCGCAACGTGCTGGCCCAGAATGCCGGGCGGCGCATCGTCGAGATGGTGCGCGAGGATGTCCGCGTCTCGCAAATCCTGACCCGCCAGGCGTTCGAAAATGCCGTCCGCGTCAACGGCGCCATCGGCGGCTCGACCAACGCGGTGGTGCATCTGATCGCCATCGCGCGCCGCCTCGGCGTCGATTTTGGCCTCGACGATTGGGACCATTTGGGCCGCGATATCCCGACCATCGTCGACCTCATGCCGTCGGGGCGATTCCTGATGGAGGATTTCTATTATGCCGGCGGACTGCCGGCGGTGATCAGGGCGATTGGCGATTTCATCAACAAGGACGCACTGACGGTGAACGGCCGCACGATCTGGGAAAACTGCGCCGAGGCGCCCAACTACAACGCCGACGTCATCCGCACCCTCGACAACCCGCTGACCGAGAATGGCGGCATCGCCGTCTTGCGCGGCAACCTGGCGCCCAACGGTGCGGTGCTGAAACCCTCCGCCGCGACGCCGGAATTGATGCAGCATCGCGGCCGCGCCGTGGTGTTCGAGGATATCGACCATTACAAGACGCGCATCATCGACCCCGATCTCGATGTCGATGAAAGCTGCGTGCTGGTGCTCAAAAATTGCGGCCCCAAGGGCTATCCGGGCATGGCCGAGGTCGGCAATATGGGTCTGCCGCCGAAGATTCTGGAGAAGGGAATCAAGGATATGGTGCGCGTCTCGGACGCGCGCATGTCGGGCACCGCCTATGGCACAGTGGTGCTGCACACCGCACCCGAGGCGGCCGCCGGCGGCCCGCTGGCGCTGGTCAGGGACGGCGACATGATCACCCTCGACGTCGCCGGGCGCGGCCTCCGCCTCGAGGTTTCGGACGGCGAACTCGCGGCGCGCCGCGCTGCCTGGTCGCCGCCCGAGCCGCCGATGGCGGGCGGCTACCAAAAGCTCTATTTCGATCACGTCCTGCAGGCCGACGAAGGCGTCGATCTCGATTTCCTGGTCGGCGGGCGGGGGGCTGCGGTGCCTAGAGAGTCGCACTGAGCATCGCGCCAAGGCGTTGCCGGGAATAAGCCTCTCTTCCCCGAGGGGAAGAGGAGTTGGGGAGATGGGGCAAACCAAGCGTGCCCAAGCCAAGGGAGCGGACGCGACCGCCCGGCGATTGAGGGGCAAACAAAAGAGCGCGCTCTCCAAATGTCACCATAACTATCTTCAACAAAGAACGCTCGCCGCTCGGCAGCCCAGCGCGCCTTGAAGTAAGGCCCGCTGGACTTTGTTGAGTGTTTCGGAGCCGCCGCCGCTTCAAGGGTTCGCTTCGCCCGTGCTCGCCATGCTCACTTCGTTGCGCGTGGCTCCGCGCGGCCCTTGACGTCGCGTCATTGAGGATCAGTGGCGACGAGAGAGTTAAATATACTGTCACCTTAATTTACAGTGAGTCACACTGAGCGAATCGCATTGCGGGAGCGGCGTCAGGCTGCCCGATGTGCGCCGGCCTTGATGAGGGATTCGGCGGGAATGCCGAGACCCGTGTGGAGTCGTGAGATCATCTTGAGGGTAAGCGGCCGCTTCCGATTGAGCACTTCATAGACGCGGTTGCGGCTGCCGATGAAGGGAACGAGATCCTTGGCGCTCAGTTCGTCCTGCTCCATGTGATACTTGATCGCTTCCACCGGGTCGGGCAGGTCCATGGGATAGTGCTTGGCTTCCCACGCCTCGACGAGCGTAACCAAAATATCGAGCCGGTCGCCTTCGGGCGAGTTCCGTTTAGCGCTCATCAGGCTTTCGATTTCCTTCAGTGTCCGACGGTAGTCGCGCTTGTTCTTGATCGGTGTGATTTCCATTTACCTTGCCTTTAAATCGTCTGAGCGTCGATCGCGTCATATTGGGCGTAAGTGCCGACGAAACGTATATACACGACCCGATAAACATAGTTGGTCCACACCACAATTCTATATTTGTTGCCCGCAATGTTGAATGCGATGCGGCCGTCCTTGAGGATGCTCGCGCTGCGGATGTCACGTTTGACGTCGGTTGGCGTCGCCCAGTCGGCGGCGCGGACTTGCCGGTACCACGCCATCGTCGGCTCGCGCGCGTCGGCATGGGCCGGGCTGCTTTCAAGGAAAGCCTTTAACGTACTGAGCGCGATGACCCTCACCAGTTAAAATCTAGCACAGTCCCGTATTGGGACCAAGGATAACTTGCCCAGGCGTTATCACCTTGCGAATGGCCATCAGGCCGCGTGCGGCTTGATCTCGGCTTCGATGCGCGCCTGTTTGGCGGCTCTCTCCAATTCCAGGCCGTAATGGGACTGGAGGTTGACCCAGAATTCGGGTGTGGTTCCGAAATAGCGGGCGAATCGGAGCGCCGTCTCCGCACTGATCGCTCGACGCTCGAGAACAATGTCGTTGACGCGCGAGCGCGTTACATTGATCGCCTTGGCCAGCGCGTAGACGCTTAGACCCATCGGCTTGAGGAAATCGTCGCGCAGAATTGCTCCGGGATGAACCGGCAATATACGCTTTCCGGTCACAACGCCCCGGAAATCAACGTCTCCCGCATCTACATTTTCACGCCGAATCGTCATCGCAACTCCGTCAGTGGTAATCCACGAGTTCGGCTTCCCACGCCTCGCCCTTCCGCCATTCGAAGCAAACTCGCCATCTATCGTTGACGCGAATGCTGTACTGTCGGGCTCGATCGCCTTTCAGAGCCTCAAGACGATTGCCGGGCGGCACGCGCAAATCCTCAAGTCTCATTGCCGCGTCAAGAATCTGAAGTTTGGCTTTCGCGCGCCGCTGAACCTGCTGGGCGACGCCTTTCACGGCGTAACCCGAGAATAAAGCCGCCGTCCGCTTGTCAGCGAAGCTCTTGATCACGGCGCGAACGTACCGTTACGCGATACTATAGTCAAGCAACGCGTGCTTTATGGCGAGCGTGCCCCGCGTGCTTCAACGCAGAGCGAACCACTCAATCCGGCTTCTTGTCCCTGAAGCCGCTTTCCTCGATCCAGCGCGTGGTGTCGTCGAGGGCGGCGGCGAAGCGTTGCATCATTTCGCCGATTTCATCTTCCGTGATGATCAGCGGCGGCGAGAAGGCGACGCTGTCGCCGGACAGTGCCGAGCGGATGATGAGGCCATGCTGCTGGGCGCTCTGGCGGAGAAAATCCTTGATCTTGAAAGCCGGATCGAAGGAGCGTTTGGCTTCCTTGTCGGCGACCAGTTCGAGCGCCGCCATCAGGCCGACGCCGCGCACATTGCCGACCAGCGGATGATCGAGGAAGGCCCGGAGGCCGTTTTGCAGGGCGGGTGAGACCCGCCTCACATGGCCCAATATATCGCGTTCCTGCATGAGCTGCTGGGCGCGATTGGCGACGGCGACGGCAACCGGATGGCCGGTGGTGGTGAAGGCATGGCCGAAAAAGCCGATCTTGTTGCTCTCATCCCGGATCACGCTGTAGATGTCGTCGGTGACCATGATCGCCGAGATCGGCTGATAGGCGCTGGACAGCCCTTTGGCCATGGTCATGATATCGGGTTTGATGTTGAAGGTATCGGAGCCGAACATATTGGCGGTGCGGCCGAACCCGGTGATCACCTCGTCGGCGACTATGAAGACGTCATATTTTTTCAGAACCGCCTGCATTTTCTCGAAATAGGTCTTGGGCGGCGGCACGCAGCCGCCGCCGCCCATCACCGGCTCGGCGAAGAATGCGGCGACGGTGTCCGGACCTTCTTCGAGGATCATGGCCTCCAGGCTCTCGGCCATGCGGGTGGCGAATTGCTCTTCCGATTCACCGTCGCGGCCAAAACGGTAATAATGCGGAAACTCGGTATGCTTGAAATTGGGCAGCGGCAGATCGAAGCCGGCATGCATGCTGGGAATGCCGGTGACGCTGGCCGCCGCCAGGGTGGCGCCGTGAAAGCCGAACTGGCGGGCGATAATCTTCTTCTTCTCCGGGCGCCCCCGCGCATTGTTGTAGTAATAGACCATCTTGATGGCGGTATCGTTGGCCTCGGAGCCGGAATTGGCGAAAAACACTTTCGACATCGGCACCGGCGCCAACGCCTTCAGGCGCTCGGCCAACTCCGTCATCGGCTCCGTCGTTTTATCGATCAGGCTGTGATAATAGGGCAGCTTCTTGAATTGCTTGATCGCCGCATCGACCAGTTCGGGCTCGTTGAAGCCGAAGGAAGCGCACCACATGCCGGCGGCGCCTTCGATATATTCCCTGCCGTCCTCGTCGATGATGCGCACGCCGCGCCCGCCCGTGACGACGACCGGCGGCGTTTTTTCCAGCGCTACAAGGTTGCTGTAGCCGTGCAGGATGTTCTCGACGGCACGTGCGCCGGCCGAATTCGCTGTGCTGCTCATGATGCCATTGCCTTTCCGTTTTCTTCTTTCATCTCTTTCAGGCTCGCCAATACCGCTTCGCCGAGATGATCCACTTCGGCCTCGCCCATCGCCGTCGACAGGCAGCCCAGCCCCCAGGTGCTGAACAAAACGCCGCGGTTCAACAGGCGGCGGAACAAATCCTCCAGCATCTCGGCGCGCCGTTCGGTATGGGCGCGCCAGGTGGCGCGGTAATTGCCGAGCGCTTCGGAGGAGAAATGCATCAGGATCAAAGACCCCTCGCCGGTTACCTGGCCGTCTATATCGGCGAGGCGAAAGGCTTCGCGGATGCCGGCGCGCGCGCGCTCGCCCAACTGGTTGAGGCGCTCGATGGCTTCCGGCGTCAGCAGCTTCATCGCCGCGATGCCGGCCGCCATGGAGACCGGATTGCCGGCGAAGGTGCCGGAATGCGAACACATCGCCTTGCCCTGGCTCGAATCATAGACCCGCATGACCTCTTCGCGCCCGGCAACGGCGCCGATCGGCATGCCGCCGCCGATCACCTTGCCGAGTGTCGTCATGTCGGGCTCGATGCCGTAGAGGGTCTGCGCGCCGCCATGGTCGAGGCGCCATGTCACCACCTCGTCGAGGATCAACACCGCGTCATTGGCGCGGGTGAAGGATTTCAGCATCTTGACATAGTCCGCACTGGCCGGAATGCCGCCGCAGCGCGACGGCACCGCGTCGAACAGGACTCCCGCCAGCTCGCCGGCATGACCGTCGAGAATGCGCTTGGACGCCGCGACATCGTTGAACGGCAGGATGACGGTATCGCTCGTCACCCCCTCGGGTACGCCCTCGGTGTGGCCGACGGCGCGCGGCTTGTCCTGGCCCCAATGCTGCGGGTCGGAATCGAGGCTGACCTCGGCATAATCATAGGCGCCGTGATAGACGCCTTCGCATTTGGCGATCTTGGGCTTGCCGGTATAGGCGCGCGCCCCCTTGACGGCGTGCATGACGGCCTCGGTGCCGGTATTGGTAAAGCGCAGATGATCGAACGTGGCCGCGCGCCCGAGGATCATCTCGGCGAGCTCGATATCGAGCTCGGACGGCATGGTGAAGCACATGCCGCGCGCCGCCTGGTGCTGCACCGCGGCGACGATATCGGGGTGCGAGTGGCCGAAAAGCTGGACCGTGTAATTGTTGAGAAAATCGATGCGCTCATTGCCGTCGACATCGGTCACGCGGCAGCCATCGGCGCGCGCCACATAGATCGGATAAGGCTTATAATAGGTCTGCCCGCGCGTCGTGCCGCCGGGATAAACGTTGCCCGCGCGGCGGCTCAATTCGGCCGAGCGCGAGGTCGGGTCGGGATAGGGCATGCTCAATTTGGCCGCTCCTTCGCTCGCCTTTATTTTCACTTTGGCGTTTCTGTGGCGTTCGTGTGATCACACCATGATTCAGGACCCGCCGTCTATGGCAATGATAACTCATTCTTGCCAAGCGCCTCGAATGGCTTATCGTAGAGGCAGAATTGAGGGAGCAGAAACATGAGACGCGTAACAACCATCGGCCTGGTGCTGGCGGCCTTCTGTTTTGCGGCGGCCGGCCATTTGATATGGAGCGATCGAGCGCAAGCCGCGTCCGAGCGCGGCGACGCGCTGGTCCAGGAAATCACCGAACTGATCGAGGCGGCGGAGCGCGCCCGCGCCGCCGACCCGAAATTCCTCGAACAGCTGCGCCAGGTGCTGGAGGAATATCAGGGGCCGAAACTCGTGCAACTGATGCATGACGATTTCAGCGACGGCAATTTCACCCGCAATCCGCGCTGGCGCCAGGCCGAAGGTGAGTTCACCGTCGACCGCGGCCGCGGCCTGCGCAGTGTGGCGAGGCAGCCGGTACCGTCGCAAACCGCCGCCTTGTCGGCGCTGCTGAAGGAATTGAACGCCAAAAAGGCGGCCAAGGGGCGTTATACCCTGGTGCAATCCTCGACCCTCTCGGGCAAGCCCTATGTGCCTGTCCGCGACAATTCCGGCCGCTTCACGCTCGTCTAATCGATCATAGTTTCGGGCAAGCCGAGCATACCAGGGACGCCATTGCCAAGGAGCAGGCGGCGCGGCGCAACGCGCGCGCCGAGCTGTTCACCCGCCTGGTCATTTCCAACAGTTTCACCATTCAAATGGATATGGTCTCGCGCAAGGCTGACGGCCGCTTTGAGGTGGATGTTTTCCAGGGCTATCAGCGCAACGCCGGCTATCGCCTGGTTTACAATGCCGGCGCCTCGCCGTACATAACCGGCAGTTCAAGCTCGAAGACGGCTATCGCCACCGCATCCTGTTCACGCGCGACGAATCCGGCGGCATGAGCGTTTCAGTGGATGGCGGAATCCTGGTCGAGGCCAGCGACAGAAGCTTCCGCGACCCCTTCAATGGCGTTGCGCTGATCAATGAAGGCGGCGATTTCGCGGTTCGCGAGATCACCGTATCGGGGGTGAAGTAACGCCCGGGCGGCTCTAGATTTTGCCTTTTCGCGCGCCCGACTGAAAAATCGGGTTTGTCGCGCCGAAGGCGTTGATCGACGTTCCGGTGATCGCCGAGGCTTTGCCCGACGCCAGGAAGAACGCCAGTTCGGCGATCTCGCCGGGCGCCATTACGTTGGCGTCCTGGCCTCTTTCGCCGTGGTCGAAGGCGCTCCTGAAGCCTTCCGTATCGGTGGTGCCCGGGCAAATGCAATTGACGTCGATGCCGAACTCTTTGACCTCGGCGGCGACGCTTTCGGTCAGATTGATCAGCCCCGCCTTGGTGGCGCGGTAGGCGCTGCGCCCGGCGCCGCCTCTGGTGCCGCCGATGCTCGAGATATTGACGATTTTTCCCGAGCCGCGTGCGATCATATGCGGCAGCACGGCCTTGGTGAGGAGCGCCGGCGCAATCAGATTTACCTGCACCACCAGCCGCCACAGCTCGGCATCGAATTCGACCAGGGCCGCTGAATCGTGGATGATTGCGGCGTTGTTGATCAGAACATCCAAGCGGCCGAAAGATTGCAAAGCCTGCTCGGCAATAATGCTGACACTCTCCTCAGCCGCCAAATCGGCGACCAGCGCAACGGCCTTGGACCCGGTCTGCTCGATATCGCGGCAAACGCTGTCGAGTTCCTCTTTCGTTCGCGCGGTGGCCAAAATATTGGCGCCGGCCTCGCCGAAGGCGAGCGCTATGGCGCGGCCGATTCCCTTGCTCGCACCGGTAACGATAACCGTTCGGTCGGTGAATTCTTTAGCTGTTTGCGGGCTGACCACGGCTTACGCGACAGCGCTGGCGAAAACCGGGCTGGCGTGTCTAAACCTCTTCGCGCACCCATTCGGCCAATTTGGCCTTCGGCAAGGCGCCGACTTTCATCGAAGAAACCTCGCCACCCTTGAACAGGATCAGGGTCGGAATGCCGCGCACGCCGTATTTGGCCGGCGTCGAGGGATTGCTGTCGACATCGACCTTGGCGATGGTGACGGAGCCGTTCAGCTCTTCGGAAATTTCTTCCAGCGTCGGCGCGATGGCCTTGCACGGGCCGCACCATTCGGCCCAAAAATCGACCAATACCGGTCCCGGCGCGTTGAGTACTTTTTCATCGAATTCGGCGTCGGTGACATGGGTGACGGTCATGATATTCTCCTGCCAATGGGTTGATTTCAATTTAGGTGCGGGGTGAGCGAGCGTCAAGATGCGTGCGTGTCGAGAATGGCATCGGCCAGCCACAGCAGTGCCGGAGCGTCGGTAAACAGCAGCGCGCAGCGAATTTCACGGCCCGGAAAAATCGCCCGCAGCACGGCGCGGTAATCGGCCATTTGCGCCAAATAGACCTGGGGAATGGCCGACTCGCCGGGCGCCGCGCCGCCGCCCGACTTATAATCGACCACCAGCACCCGATCATCCTCGACCAGCAGACGGTCGACCTGCCCGGATATCACATGTTCTCCCATCACCGCCGCGAGCGGCACCTCGGCCCGGCTGTTGGCGCCGAACAGCGGCGCCGTGCCGGCATCCCTCAATACCGCCACGACCTCGGTGGCAATTTCCGCCCGCGCTTCTTTATCCAAGCCGTGTATTGGGCGGGCGAGGAAGCGCCGCGCCATCTCCGCGCGCATCTCAGGCGCCTGTTCGGGCAGCAATTCGAGTAGGCGGTGAATCAGGCGCCCGCGCAAAAAGCGGCTGGTGCCGTCGTCCTCAAGTGGCCCGCGAGCTGGCGCCAGCGGAGCGGCGGAGCGGCGTGACGGCGCAAGCGGGCGCGGCGGCACCGGTTCGGGCGGCGCCGGCTCCATAAAATAGGGCGGCAACGCATCGATTTCGCCCATATCCGGCGCCAGCGCCGCCGCCGGCTCGGCTTTCGCCGTCTGTGGGCAGGAGAATTGCAAGCCCTGGCCCGACCAACCGTCGCCCTTGGCAAATTCGAGCTCTATTTCGCCGATGCCGTCGAGTCCGCTCAGGCCATCGCGCACCAGCTGGTTCCAGCAGCCCTCGGGCGGCGTCTTGACGCCCTGCCAGCCGCAAATGTAAAGCCGGTCCTCGGCGCGCGTCATGGCGACATAGAGGAGGCGGCGATATTCGTCCATATCGCGCCGGCGGGCGCGTTCTCTGAGCGCTCTGCTCACCTTCTCCTCGCGCGCGCGGCGCCCCGGCCATAGCGGCAAGGCGCCGGATTCCGCCGCCTCCGTCCACAGGATGGTGCGCCGATCGCGCGGCAGCGACATGGTATCGGGCAGCAATACGATCGGCGCCTGCAGGCCCTTGGCGCCATGCACCGTCATCACCCGCACCTCGCTGCGCGCCTGTTCGGGGTCGCGCTTCAACTCGGATTGCGCGGCGCGCAACCAGTGCAGAAATCCCTGCAGCGAAGGCGGGTGGGCGCGCTCATAGGCGAGGGCGGCGGAGAGAAATTCGTCTATCGGGTCGGCGGCCTCGGCGCCGAGGCGGGTGAGCAGTTGCGCCCGCGCGCCGCCGGCGCCGAGAAACTCGGCATAGAATTCGAACGGCGAACGGAAATCGGCACTCGCGAGCAGGTCGCTCAAGACGGTGTGGGCGCGCGAAAAATCAGGATTCTCAGCGCGCCGTGCGCTCAGCGCACGCCACAGGCTTTGCTTGCCGCGTCGCCAGGCGAGGTCGAAAAGCCGGTCTTCGTAAAATCCGATAAACGGCCCCTTCAACAGGGCGGCAAGGGTCAGATCGTCGCTCGGCAAGAGGAGAAAATCGCCCAGCGCCATCAAGTCCATCACCGCCAGCTGCTCGGTCAGTTTCATGCGGTCGACGCCGGCGACGTCGACATTCCGCGCCTTCAGGGCGCGCACCAGGGCGGCGACAAAACTGCCGCGCTGGCGCACCAGCACCATGATATCGCCGGCCCGGATCGGGCGGTTTTCCGATTCCAGCCAGCCCTCGCCGCCCTCTCTTTGCCCGGCTTCAAGCCAGCCGGAAATTTTCGCGGCGATAGTGCCGGCCAAACGCGCCGACGGATTGTCGCCGGCGCGGCGCTTCACCGGCAGCGCCCAGGCGGCGTCTTCACGGCCGGCGCGCGGCACCGCGAGCGGCCATATTTCGACCAGCCCGCCCTGGCCGATGCGTGCCGCCTCATGATGCATGGACTCTTCCGGACGCACCACGCCGGGCGCCGCATCAGCGCCGGCGAACACCGCATCGACGGCGCCCAGCACCGCCGCCGTCGAGCGGAACGAGCGCTCGAGCGGCACTTCGCGCCATTGCCGGCGCGCGTCTTCGACCTGCCGGCGGAACTGTGCGCGGGTTGCCGCCAGGGCTTCCGGGTCGGCGCCCTGAAAGCTGAAGATCGATTGCTTTTCATCGCCGACGGCGAAGATGGTGCGCGCGCCCTCATGAGCGCTTTCGCCGGCGAAAAATTCCTCCGCCAGGGCGGCGATGACCGACCATTGCAGCGGGCTGGTGTCCTGCGATTCATCGACCAGAATATGGTCGAGCCCGCCATCGAGCTTGTAGAGAACCCAGGGCGCGATACCCTCGCGGCTCAGCAGATTGCTGGTTTCCATGATCTGATCGCCGTAATCGAGCACGGCGCGGGCGCTTTTTTCCTGGCCGTAATAATGCAGCATGCGGGCGCCGAAGCGGATCAGCGCGGCGCTGTTGTGCATCACCGCAAGGGCCATGCGGCGCTCCTGTACGACGAGCAGGCGCTGCTGCTCCCTGGCCAGCACCTCGGCAATATCGGGCGTGGTCTCGCGAACCGCTTTTGTCGCCAGGGATTTGCGCGCGTTGCCCTCCTGGGTGATGAATATCTGGCAATAAGCTTCCAGCCCATCGCCGCGTGCGGCTTCGTCGCCGGCCAACCAGTCGGCGATCAGCTTGCCGCGCGCGATGTCGGTCTTGGAGCCCTCGGCGAGCGCCGCCGCGGCGTCGATGAGCTTCGCGCGCTCGAAGGCGCCCTCGGCGCAGGCCGCCATGACCAAGTTGGCGTCGCTTTCGCCTTTCCTGACGCCCAACATGCGGGCTATCGCGGCATCCGCATCATCGCGAAATACACTTCCAAATCTGTCGCGCGCATCTTTCAATTCGCCCATCAGCTTGAAAAAACTATCCTCGCCGATCTGCGCCGTGATGGCGGCCAGCGCGGCGGCGAGCGGCTCATCCTCGCCCTGGCGGGCATGGCGCAGCAGGCGGTTTTGCGCCTCGTTGAGCAATTCGCGCGCCGTGCGTTCATCGGCGACGGCAAAATGCGGCGCGACGCCGGCCTCAAGTGGAAAGCGCCGCAGCAAAGATTGGCAAAAAGCGTGAATGGTGAGGATTTTCATGCCGCCCGGGGTATCGAGCACTTCGGCGAACAGCATGCGGGCGCGGCGGAATTCGGCGTCCTCGGGGGCGCGCTCGAGCAATTCGCGCAAGGCCATATCCAGTATTTCATCGGTCGCGGCGGTCCATTGGCCGAGCGTGCCGGTGATGCGGATGGCCATCTCCGCCGCCGCCGCGCGGGCGAAGGTGAGGCAGAGAATGCGTCCCGGTTCGCTACCGCCGAGCAGCAGGCGCAACACCCTGTCGGTCAGCACCTTGGTCTTGCCGGTGCCGGCCGAGGCGGTCACCCAAACCGAAGCGGCCGGGTCGGCGGCGCTTCTTTGCGCCGCCGTCATGTTTCGTCCCCCGATTCGCTGGAGGACCATTCCTGAACGCGCTCAAGATGTTCGTAATCGTTCCAGGATGGCATTGCCTCTGGGCGCGGCAGCGGATGATAAGGCGTATCCGGATCATCGAATTCGGCGATCAGGTCGAGGAGGCCCGCCCCCGCCTCGGCCGCCAAGTCCCCGGCGTCCTGCTTGAGCGGTTTCATCTCGCCCGCCGGCTCGCCGCCAGCGAGTCTCCAATAGGCGAGTTGCAGTACCGATTCGGCGGCAACATTCTCGAAGCCGCCGGCCTCGGCGATCAGCGCCTCCAGCGAGAGCTGCGGCCGGCGCCCGGCGGCAACCTGCGGCTCGGTGGGAATGCTCCCGGTCTTGTAGTCGATAATGGCAAGCCCGCCATCCTTCAGCCGGTCGATACGGTCGGCCTTGGCGTGAAGCGTAAATTCACCCCCGGGCGCCTGCAGAATCAAGCTTCCGCTCACTTCGGAGGCGACCGGCTGGGCGCCTTCACGCCAGGCGATTTCATTACCGGCGAACCATGCGGCGATGCGCTCGAAACGCGGCCACCAGAATGCCATCACGCCGGGAACCTGGGCGAAGCGCTGGAACTCCTCGCGCCCCAGCGCCAGCAGCCGGGGCAGCGCCGCGGCGGTCATGGCGTCGGGAAATTCGCCGATGAAGCGGTCGAGAATTCCGTGAATGATGTTTCCCTTGTCGGTGGCGCTGGGATCGACGTCGATCTCATCGAGCGCCCTGAGGCCGAGGATATGGCGGGCGTAGATGGCGTAAGGGTCGCTCAGCCAGGTTTCGATCTGGGTCACCGAGAGACGGCGCGGTCGTGCTTTGAGCGGCGGGCGCGGCGCCGGCGGTGCGGCGGGCTGTGGCACCGATTGCGGCGCATCGAGCAATTCCCGCCAGCGCATCCAACTATGCGATTCCTGAATGATCTGTCGGTCCAGCCCGGCCGGAGAGAGCACGGTTTTCAGGCGCGAAATCCAGCGCGACGGCACCGTCGGCTCGCCCTCGACGCGCCGGGCGCGGGTCAGCATCACTTCCGGCGCGGCGCAGCATTGCGCGAAATCATGCGCCGAGAGGCCGATCCGCCGCTCGTGCGAGGGCAGGCCGAACTCGGCCCGCATCGCCTGGCTCATCCACGGATCGGCGTCCGGCTCGGGCGGCCAGCTGCCCTCATTGAGGCCGCCCAGGATCATCACGTCGGCGCGTTGCAGGCGCGCCTCGAGCGGCCCCCAGATGAACAGCCTGGGATGGCCGCCGAAGCGCGGCCGTACGACGCGCCCTTCGAGAAGCGCATCCAACAGGGCCGGATATTCGCGGCCGGGGAGGTCCGGCGCATGGCCGGCACTTTCGGCCAGCTCGGCCATGAACGAGGCGGCCGCCTCGCCCGCTTCGCCGGCCCAGAGCCGTTCGGCTCCGTTTTCGGTGGCGCTGGCGGCTAGCCATTCGGCGAAGGCGACATGGCCGCGGACAATCTGGGTGAGTGCCGCCGGCCGACCGATCGTTGCCATCAGCGGCGCGGCGGCGGCGGCGATGGCGGCGAGCCAATTCGCCGCTTTGTCCTCCCCTGCCGCGCGCAAGGAGCGTTCGAGGCCGTCGAGGCCGGGCTCCGGCCGGGCGCCGCGCAGCACCGCGCGCTCCACCGCGCGCACCATGCGGCGGAAGTTTTCCGGCGCCTCGCCGCCGGCGGAAAGCGGGTGCTTGAGCGCCGCCAGAAAGGCGACCGGTGCCGCGCGCTCGGCGATCAGCCTGGCGCAGAGGCGGAGAAAGACGCCGGGCGCGCTCTTGGCGAGCGGCGCGCCGGCCGAATCGTCGATCTCGATATGCCATCTTTTAAGCTCCGCCGCGACGCGCCGCGCGAGGGCGCGATCCGCCGTCACCAGCGCCGCCGTCGCCCCCTCGCGCGTCAGGCTGGCGCGCAGGCGAAGAGCGATGACGCCGGCTTCGGCGCTCGCCGTGGCGCATTCGCAAAGCGTGAGATCAGCCAGCGCCTCAGGATCGATCGGCGCCATATCGCGCCACGCGCCCACCGTCTCGGCGGGGCGCATGGCCTCACCGATCAGCGCCGCCCGCGCGGCCGAGCCCGCCGCTATATTCGGCGCCGGCCAGGCCCGCGCATCGCCGCGCGCCGCGCCGATCCGCGTGAGCAGCTGCTTCAGGCCGTATTGCGGATGGCTGGGGCCGAGCGCCCGCCAACTCTCCTCGTCGAGATTTTCGTCGAGCCCGGGCAGAACGATACAGCCCTCGGGCAGGCGTGCGATGACGGCCAGCAAATCCGCTACCGCCGGCAGGCTGCCGGTCGAGCCGGCCGCGATGACCGGCCCCGGCGGCGGCGTCCGGCGCCACGTCTCGGTCAAACCGTCCAACACGGCGCTGCGCCGCGCGGCACCATCCATGGCATCGTTTTCGGCGAGGATGCGCGGCCAATGCTCGGTCAGCAAGATGAGAAAATCGAGCACTTCCTGCCAATGCGCGGCATGGCGCTCGGGCGCCAAACCATTCAAACCGGCGAGATCGAGGCGCTCGCTCTGCGCCTGGTCGAGAAAGCCGCCCAGCTCCTCGGCCAGGCGCATCGCCTGATCGACATGGCCCTCCGTCTCGCGCGCGAGAATAAGCCGCGCCAGCAGGAATTGGCGGCTGAGCGGCGCCATTTCGGGCGGCAAATCGCCGCCCTCAGCCACAGCCGATGTGCCGGCTTCGTCCTCGTCGAGATCGCCGAGCGGGCGGATGCGCGGCAGCAGCAGGGCGCCGGATTCCGATTGCCGCAGGAACGCCTCGCCGAGCGCCCTGCAGGCGCGCCGCGTCGGCAGCAGGATGGTCACCCGGCTGAGCGCCAGCGGGTCGTCTTCGGGCAAAGCGATGAGCCCGCCATACAACAAGCCGTCTACCAGGGCGTCGGCGAAGGGCAATTCGGGCGCGATGGTGAAAAGGTGAGGTGCCGGGATAGCTGTGCTCAAGCGCCGCCCTCCCCTGCCAAGCGCCGCTCGCTCTCGGCCAGCGCCTCGGGCGTGCCGACATGATACCACCAGCCGTCATGCTCCAGCGCGAACAGGCGCCCGGCTGCGACGGCCTCGTCATAATGCCGGTTGAGCGAATAGGGGCCGCTCGGCGCATCGTGAAAAAGCCGCGGGTGGAGCAGCTGAACGCCGCAAAAGATATGCGCGTCCTCGGCACCGATGGCGCGCAGCGGGCGGCCGTCATCGCCGAGCCGGAAATCGCCGCCGCCGGCATGGCCGACGGCGCGCGCACGCGGGCACAGCAGCAGCAGCGCGTCCATGCGCGCACCGTCCCACGCCGCGGCGAGGCGCGCCAATGCCGGCAGCGGCGCCGCACTGTCGTCCAGGATGGCATCGCTGTTGAGCACGAAAAACGGACCCTTGCCCAAATGCGGCAGCGCCCGCGCGACGCCGCCGCCGGTTTCCAGCAGCAGTTTTTCGGGCGACAGATGAATCACCATTTCAGGATGGCGTAGCGCGTAATCCGCCAAATGGGCGGCCAGCAGATCGCCGAGATAATGGCTGTTGACGACCACCGAGGAAGTGCCGGCGGCGGCGAGCCGGTCGAGCGCGTGCTCGATCAGCGGCTTGCCGGCGCAAGCTATGAGCGGCTTGGGCAGGCTATCGCCGGCGCCGCGCATGCGCTTGCCGAGCCCGGCGGCGAGCACCATGGCATGGCTCGGAAAATCGCCGCTCATGGCAGGCCGCCATATCGCCCGGGCGCCACGTGATCGGCGAGCCATGCGCGCACCGGCGCCAAGGCCGGATGGTCGAGATCGACGGCGATGTGGCGCCACAGGCGCGGCAGATATTCGAGATAGGCGCGCTTGCCGTCGCGCCCGGCGAGGCGCGAAAAGACGCCGGCGATGCGCAGATTGCGATGGGCGCCCAATATCGCATAGCAGGTGCGGAACGCCGCCTGGTCGAGATCAGGATACGAACCCAGAAAGCGCGCCATCATGGCCGCCTGCAAATCGCCCGGCACGTCGCGCCGCACATCCTGCAACAGCGAAACGAGGTCGTAACAGAGCGGCGCCGCGACGGCGTCCTGAAAATCGAGCAGGCCGACGCGGGCGATCCCCCGCCGCTCCGGCAGCCAGATGAGGTTCGCCGCGTGAAAATCCCGCAAGGCGAGGCATTTCGGCGCCGCCATGGCCAGCATGTGGGCGTCGCGCCACGCCGCGACCCAGCCCTCGGCATGGGCCGCCAGGCCCTCATTGCCATTGCTGTCGGGCGGCCACCATTCGGCGAACAGGCGAATCTCATCCGCCATATAGGCGCCATCCATGGCCGGCACGCCGGCCGGAACGGGCGCAGGCCCAAGTTCGGCCAGGAGATCGACCGCGGCGCCGTAAAGCGCCGCCGCGCCGGGGCCGCCGGGATCGTCGATATAACGGTCAAAACCGAGATCGCCCAAATCCTCCAGCAGTACCAGGCGAAGCGCGCGATCCTCGGCCAGTATTTTCGGCGCGCTGTAGCCGAGATCGCCCAAATGCCGTGCGATGCGGCAGAACGGTTCGATATCGATGGCGCCGGAATCCATCAGCACGGCGCTGTCGATGCCGCGCCGCAGGCGCTGATAGCGCCGCGTCGAAGCGTCACCGGCGAGCGCCGCCCGTGCCGCGCCGGACCATCCGGCGGTGCTGAGAAAGCCGTCGATTTGGCGCTCGCGCTCAACCATGCGGCGCGCCGAGGCGCTGCAGGAGACGCTCTGCGCGGGCGCCATGCGGCGTGAATAGCGCGCGCCGGGAATTCTCGCCAGCGCCCGGATTCAAGCGCATCTCCAACCAGTCCCGCGGTTCGTTGCCGGCCATTTTTTCCGGCCACTCGATAAGGCAGATCGCGCTGTCGAAGGCCTCTTCGATGCCGAGCTCGTAGATCTCCACCGAATCCTCCAGCCGGTAGAGATCGAAATGCCAGATCGGCGCGCCGCCGTTTTGATAGATCTGAACCAGCGTGAAGGTCGGGCTCGGCACCTCCACCTCGCCGAGGCGGGCATGAATAAAAGCGCGCGCGAAAGCCGTCTTGCCGGCGCCGAGCTCACCGGCGAGGCCGATAATATCTCCCGCCTCGGCCAGCCCCGCCAGGCGGCCGGCGAGGGCGGCGGTGGCGGACAAACTATCGAGCGGTATCGTCGAGGGACGCGGATCGTCGGGTTGCGGCATCGCTCAAATCATAGCATGGCGGCGCCGACATGGCGCCAGGTGCTCAAACCACGGCCCTGTCGGAACTGTCATGGCGCACCGGGAACATACAGGTCACCGTGGTGCCCTTGTCCGGCGCCTATTCCAGGGTCACGGCGCCGCCGTGCAATTCGACGAAATTCTTGACCAACGACAGGCCGAGGTAGGTGCCGCCCTGACGCGCCAACGGGCTGTCGGCCTGCCAAAATCGCTCGAACACCTGGCCGAGCTCCTCATGGGCGATGCCGACGCCCGAATCGGACACCCAAATATAAATATCGTCGCCCTCGCGCCGGGCGCCCAGCGCCATGGTTCCGTTGGCCGGCGTATAT
>PVBE011493715.1_pt1 | contig 23478 bp, 17 predicted proteins | sample 1631181 | NCBI WGS metagenome assembly PVBE01 (sample SAMN08397723, study PRJNA350692) | Marine metagenome, whole genome shotgun sequencing project. | isolation source: water | place: Pacific Ocean | collected 2012-04 | reverse complement strand
TCTAAAGGCCGACGTTCAGCGTTGCTACTCTGTCCCAATGACAGGTTTGGAATGTCTACGATCCTTGCGGGTCGGTTTTCCAAAAAGCTCAAATCGGGTTTGCTGTGCTCGCTGGCATCGTCGTTCATCGCGCTCATGGTCACGTCTCCTAAGGAGTCGCCCGGCAGCACCGCGCCATGAAGCTGCGATGTAGAGCCAGTAGTCCAAACGCCAACAGTGCGTGCGCTGTATATAACACTTCCCATCAAAAGTTGGCAATTAAACGGAAAATCTTGAAATATAGTTAAATTACTTAAACCATCTTGCTGGAATGTAAGCGCTCAAAGATGTGCAGCATGAACGCCGTGCCGAATAGCGGCAGGATGAGATTGACGATCGGGATCGAAGCAACGACGGCAATGGTCAAGCCGGCAAGCCAAGTGGCGATGCCATGGGCGCGGCGTGTGGCGCGAATTTCAGCGTGATTGAGGCGCCGACAGGCGACAAGTTCGAAATATTCGCGGCCCAGCAGATAACCGTTTAGCACCCAGCTAACAATGACATAGATCGGCGGGAAAAACATCAGCGGTAACACCAGAATATTGAACACGATCAAAATAATGCCGAAGCGTATTCCAATCACGATCGCTTCCGTGATCGACTGCGCGCGTGCTTCCGGTAAGTTTGGGTAGTGGCGCGCCTCAACGGCGCGGCAGATCCACTCCAGCATGAAACTGGCAATGATGCCGACGAAGGCGGGTAACAGCAAAACCAGTAGCACCACCGCCATCAGGCTGCCGAGTAGATCGACGATCCAGTCGAGCCAGGCGAGGCCGACAAAGTCGGTATGATTGAGGGTCGCATTGAGGGCAAACCACAGCGCGATCGCCGTCGCCAGGCTGCCGACGATACTTAGCCACAGCACGCGCTGAAACGGCGCTGTGGGCAATTGGCCGAGGGTCTTAAAAAGCGCATCTAACATGACAGCACAGTCTTAGATACAGACCATGACAATACCAAGGCTTTCCTTGTCTAGCTGGCGGTGGTGGCTATACTTTGCTGCGCCTAGTCACCGAATCGCCCCAATCTTCTAGAGAATTTTCGTCATGAGTCCCAAATCAGCGCCCGTCGCCGATTTTGATGTGGTGTGCATCGGTAACGCCATCGTCGATGTTCTAACCCAAAACGACGACTCGACACTGGCCCGGCTTGGTATGACCAAGGGGTCGATGTCGTTGATTGATGCAGAGGCGGCCGAACAGCTTTACCAGGAATTAGGGCCGGGCATTGAAACGTCGGGCGGTTCGGCCGGTAACACCGCAGCCGGCTTGGCGTCGCTTGGTGCTAGCTGCGCCTATATTGGCCGGGTGCGCGACGATCAGTTTGGCAAAATATTTACCCATGATATTCGCACTATCGGTGTGGAATTCACCACGGCACCAGCGACGTCCGGGCCACCGACGGCGCGCTGCCTGATCCTGATCACGCCCGATGCTGAGCGCACCATGAACACCTTCCTGGGAGCTTGCGCTGATCTGGGGTCTGACGATATCGACGATGATTTGATCGGGCGCGCGCAGGTAACATATCTCGAAGGCTATTTGTGGGACCGCGACGCGGCCAAGCAGGCGTTCCTCAGGGCGGCGCGGTTGGCGCATGCGGCGGGTCGCATGACGGCGCTAACACTATCCGATTCCTTCTGTGTTGACCGTCACCGAGATTCGTTCCGCGACCTCATCCGCGGCCATATCGATATTCTGTTTGCCAACGAGGCCGAAATTCTATCCCTCTACGAGGTCGATAATTTCGATGCGGCCCTGCAGCACGCGCGCGAAGATTGTGCGGTCGCCGCGTTGACCCGGTCGGAAAAGGGATCGGTAATCATCGCCGGCGATGAGGTTCATGTGGTCGATGCCGAGCGGGTCATCCAGGTGGTCGACACCACCGGCGCTGGCGATCAGTTTGCCGCCGGTTTTCTCTTCGGTTACACGCGCGGTAGAGACTTGGCGTTGTGCGGGCGCATCGGCGGTTTGGCCGCGGCGGAAGTCATTTCCCATGTTGGGCCACGGCCGCAAGTTAGCCTATCGGGTTTGGTAGAAGCGCGGCTTAGCGCGCGTTAGTTGCTTTGGCCAGTCGCCCAGAGCGTTTCTAAACGCACGCCGTAGACCGGCACCGTCTTGGGGCGCGTTAGTTTGCGCCAATAGGCGATGCGCTGGCCGGCATTGTGGTAGAGCGGTAGCACGTAATAATTCCACATTAGGACCCGGTCGAGCGCGCGCGCTGCCGCGGTTAGTTCATCGCGGGTGCGGGCGGCACCGAGGGCGGCGATCATCGCGTCAACCGCCGGGTCGGCAACTCCAGTCCAATTACGCCCGCCGGGCTGGTTGGCGGTGAGTGAACTCCAATAATTTTGTTGTTCGTTCCCCGGCGATAGCGTCACACCCCAAAACCCGAAGACCATGTCGAAATCGTAACTGTTGATCAGGCCCTGAAATTGCGCCGATTCGACCAGCCGTACACGGGCTTCGATACCGATACGCTTCAAGTTGCGCGCGTAGGCCAGGGCGATACGCTCGTTCGACGGCAGGCGCAGCGTTATCTCGAAGCGGAACGGTTCCCCATCGGGTGCGCGCAATACATTGTCGCGCACCATGTAGCCGGCCGCTTTGAACAACTTGGCGGCTTGGCGAAGATTACTGCGGTCGTGCCCCGAGCCATCTGTTGTCGGCGCCTGGAACGGCGGGCCGAATACCTGTGGGGGGACTTTTCCCCGCCATGGTCCCAAGAGCTTCAACTCTTCCGGCGACGGTAGACCGGCGGGCGCCAGAGCCGATTTAGAAAACATGCCGGATGTCCGCACGTAACCCTGGTGCAGCAGGGTGCGGTTGAGCCATTCGAAGTCGAAGGCCAACATCAACGCCTGGCGCACGTTGCGGTTGGCGAACGGCAGCCGGCGGAGGTTGAAGGCGAGGGCGTGCAGCCCCGACGGTGTACTGTTAGCGATAGTTTCGCGCACGGCGCGGCCTTCGGTCAGCGCCGGGAAATCGTACTGGGTCGTCCAGCGTGCCGCGTCACCCTCGCCGCGATAATCGTAATCGCCGGCCTTGAACGCCTCTAGTGCCACGGAGCTATCGCGAAAGTAGCTGTAGCGAATGGTGTCGAAATTGAACTGGCCCCGATTGACTGCGAGATGGCTTCCCCAATAGTCCGGGTTACGGCGATAGACGATAGTGCGGCCGGGCTCTATGCGATCGACAATGTAGGGGCCGCTGACGAGCGGCGGGGCGAGGGTAGTTTTAGTAAAGTCCCGGCTTTGCCACCAACGCTTCGACAGGATTGGCAAAAAGCCGGCAACTAGCAGCGGTAGTTCACGATCGCTGTTGTCGACAAATATAAAGCGCACGCTGCGCAGTCCGGTCTTTTTGATTTTTGCAACCCGCGACCAGGTGGCGCGGGCGTTGGGGCTGCCCTTATTCTTCAGCGTAGCCCAACTGAAAATAACGTCGTCGACCGTGACTGGCGTGCCGTCAGAGAAACGCGCTTCTTGCCGCAGCGTGAACTCGATCCAGCCGCGGTCATCAGCCATGTCGATTGATTCGGCGAGCAGCCCATAGAGCGAAAAGGGTTCGTCACGGCTGCGACGGGTTAGGGTTTCGAAGTAATACCCGAAGCTATGGTGAAGTCCGGCGGCCGGTTTGCCCTTGATGACGTAAGGGTTGAGGGTATCGAACGTGCCGATCGCGTGCAGGCGAAAGCTGCCGCCTTTTGGGGCGTCGGGGTTCACATAGTCGAATTGGGAGAAATCAGCCGAGTACTTTGGCGTACCGTGCATGGCGATTGCATGGCTGGGCTCGGCGATGGCGGCGTGTGCGAGGACCACGGGCAACACGAGTGCCGTGGCACACGCGCGTGCCAGTGGGAAAAACCTTGCCAATACTTGTTCCTCACGATTCATTCAGAACGTGTTTGCTGACAACGAACGAATCAAGAACCACATATAGGTAGTGTTCAAATGATTCGATACTGTTCGCCAATCGCGCGACAGTAAAAGAACTGACAGTCTAACCGGAGACGAGGCGATTATGCATATCGGCGTTCCCCATGAGATTAAGATCCAGGAGTATCGTGTTGGTTTGATCCCCGCATCGGTGCGTGAATTGACCCATCAAGGCCACACGGTGACAGTGGAGACTGATGCCGGCGCTGGCGTCAACTTCTCCGACGACGACTACCGCACCGCCGGTGCCAGCATCGCCCCTGATGCGGCTGCGGTATTTGCCACGGCGGAGACCATCGTCAAGGTCAAGGAACCGCAGGCAACCGAGTTTTCGCTGCTGCGTGAAGGCCAGGTTCTGTTTACCTACCTGCATCTCGCCGCCGAGTCGGAAGTGACCGACGCCTTGGTGGCGTCGAATTGCATCGCCATCGGCTACGAGACGGTGACTGGCCCGTACGACGGTTTGCCGCTGCTGTCGCCCATGAGCGAAGTCGCCGGCCGCCTGTCGATCCAGGTTGGTGCCCACTGCTTGGAAAAGGAAAGCGGCGGCCGTGGCGTTTTGTTGGGTGGAGTGCCTGGGGTTGAGGTCGCCGATGTAGTGGTAATCGGCGGCGGGGTCGCCGGCACCAACGCGGCCCGCATGGCCATGGGCATGGAAGCGCGCGTTACCGTGCTCGACCGTTCGCTCGAACGGCTGAAGGAACTCGACATGCAGTTCGGACCGACGCTGAACACCATCTATGCCACGGTCGACGCGGTTGAACGGTATGTGCTGGCCGCTGACCTAGTGGTCGGTGCGGTGCTGGTGCCAGGCGCGACGACCCCGCAACTTGTTACGGCGGAGATGGTAAGCCAGATGAAGCGAGGCTCTGTGCTGGTCGATATCTCGATCGATCAGGGTGGTTGTTTCGAAACGTCGCGTCCGACCACCCACGATAATCCTACCTTCATTGTCGACGACGTGGTGCATTATTGCGTCACCAATATGCCCGCCGTCGTGTCCCGCACATCGTCGGTGGCGTTGAACAACGCCACCTTGCCGTTCGTTCTGGAACTTGCCGACAAGGGCCACCACCGGGCATTGCACGAGAACGTTCATTTGCGGGCTGGCCTGAACGTTCACCACGGCCACATCACCCATGGTGCGGTGGCGAAGGCGCTGGGGCGGCCATACCGCCATGCCGAAGACGCGATCCAGCCCTAGCAGGGACAGGGAATGCCAATGAGCGAAACTCGGCCCGAGATATTTACCGGCGATATAACGACCTTGATGTCGACGCCATCGTCAATGCGGCGAACAAGACATTAGCGCTGGGTGGCAGCATGTGCGGCGCTATCCACCGTGCGGTAAAGTCGGAATTGGCAGTAGCCTGCGCGTGTATTGGCCATTGTTCGACTGGCGAAGTACGGCCGACCGCAGGCTATTAACTACCAGCGCACTACGTCATCCATGCCGCTGGTCCGGCCTGCCATGATGGTGGCCTCGGCGACGCACATCGCCGTTGATACCGCACGAGCGACGTTGCCGACGGTACCGTCGCTCAAGCACGTTATTTTCTGCATTTTCGGGGACAATGTCACGGTCGCCTACCAGTACGCGCTAGCGGAATAGTTGCTGCCAGTCAGTCAGCAGGGTCGAGTTCAAGCGCATACCCAGCTGAGCGCACCGTGCGGATAAGGTCAGGCGTGTCCGGCAGGTTCATGGCTTTGCGTAGACGGCGAATGTGCACGTCGACCGTGCGCGGCTCAATATAGGCTTCCTGGCCCCAGACGCTGTCGAGCAACTGCTCGCGGCTGAACACCCGGCCGGGGTGCTCGAGCAGGAAGCGCAGCAGGCGAAATTCGGTTGGCCCCAATTCGATTGTTTGGTCGCCGCGGCTGACCCGGTGACTGCCGAGGTTCATGACGATATCGGCATAGGCCAGCGTGTCCTTACCGAATGCCGGGCGAGTGCGTCGCATTACCGCGCGCACGCGCGCGATTAGTTCGTTCGGCGAAAACGGTTTGACCACATAGTCGTCGGCGCCGGACTCTAGACCGCGAATACGGTCGTCCTCCTCACCGCGCGCGGTTAGCAATATAACCGGTAGGTCACTTGTATCAGGGTTGCGTCGTAGTTGCCGACAAATTTCGATGCCGGAGACGTAAGGCAGCATCCAGTCGAGCAAAACCAGGTCCGGCTTCGCCTCAATTACCGCCAGCATGGCCTCCTCGCCGTCGCGGGCGACGGCGGTTCGAAAACCGGCTTTTTCTAAATTGTAGGTCAGCAGTTCGACCAACGCCGCTTCGTCCTCGACGATCAGAATATTCGGCTGCAACGTGTTGGCGCCATCCATGGCTTCTACGCTTTGTTGCTTATTCCGGCTCGACGACGGTTATACTGGCCTGATCGGTTTTTGGGCGGTCCTCGTCGAGGATGACCCCTTTCACCTGATAATGGATCAGTTCGGCAATGTTGGTCGCTAAGTCGCCGATGCGCTCGATATTGCGAGCGACGAATAGCAGATGGGTACAGGACGTGATGTTGCGCGGGTCTTCCATCATGTAGGTTAGCAACTCACGAAACAAGCTATCGTACATGTCGTCGACTTCGGCGTCGCGTATCCAAACTTCGTGTGCCTTGGCGACGTCGTTGTTGGCAAAGGCATCGAGCACGTCCTTGGTCATCTCGCGCACCATGCGGCCCATGCGCGGGATGGTGAATAAAGGCTTTACCGGCGGCATCTGATTGAGGGCGACGGCGCGCTTGGCAACGTTCTTGGCATAGTCGCCGATGCGTTCGACGATCGGCGCGATCTTCAGGCCAGTGACGATATGGCGCAGATCGTCGGCCATCGGCTGCCGCAACGCTAGTAACCTAATTGCCATTTCGTCGACTTCGGCGTGCAATACGTCGATTTTCCGGTCGTTTTCGATAGCCGTCTCGGCCAGGGTCGAGTCGCGCTTCTGCAGCGCTTCGATCGACTGTTCGAGCTGGGTTTCGGCCAAACCTCCCATGCGGCTAATCAGGTCGCTCAGGTGGGCCAGTTCTTCGTCGAACGATTTGACGATATGGCTATGGTCTGTCGGCATGGGTGATTGCCTCTTTTGGTCGGTTGGGTACGCGTTCTAGCCGAAGCGGCCAGTAATATAATCCTGTGTGCGCTGGTCCTTTGGTTTGGTGAAAATATGCTTGGTGTCGCCATCTTCGACCAGGATACCAAGGTGAAAAAACGCTGTCTTTTGGCTCACTCGCGCGGCCTGTTGCATCGAGTGGGTGACGATGACGATGGTGTAGTTTTGGTGTAGCTCGTCCATCAACTCCTCGATCCGCGCGGTGGCGATCGGGTCGAGCGCCGAGCACGGTTCGTCCATCAGTATGACCTCGGGATTGACCGCAATGGCGCGGGCGATGCACAGGCGCTGCTGCTGTCCTCCGGACAAGCTGGTGCCTGGCTGATCGAGACGGTCTTTAACCTCGTCCCATAATCCGGCACGGCCCAGGCTGGCCTCGACCAATTCGCCGAGATCGGCCTTGTTAGCGGACATGCCGTGGATGCGCGGGCCGTAGGCGACATTCTCGTAGATCGATTTCGGGAATGGATTGGGTTTTTGGAAAACCATGCCGACCCGCGCGCGCAACTGCACCACATCGACATCGTGGTCATAGACGTCGGTGCCGTCGAGCAAGATCGTTCCGCTAACGCGGCAGCTATTGATGGTATCGTTCATACGGTTCAGGCAGCGTAGAAATGTCGACTTGCCACAGCCCGATGGGCCGATGAGCGCCGTGACTTTATTTTTGTAAACCTCCAGCGAGACCCCGTCGAGGGCCTGTTTTTCACCATAAAAAACGTCAACATCCGTCGCCGATATCTTGGTTAGCGCCGCGCCTTCGGTGGCCGGTCTGTCGAGAACAGTTTGGGTCATTCCTAGTGCCGTTGCTTTTTCCGTGGTGGCTATTTGAATAACCAAGTTATCCGTCATTCTACCATCGCCTTTCGAATTTCTTACGCAAGATTACGGCCGCCAGATTCATGGTGATTAAAAACGCCAGCAGCACCAGAATTGCTGCCGAGGTTTTTTCCACGAAAGCGCGTTCTGGCGCATCGGCCCACAAAAACACTTGAATCGGCAAGACTGTTGCTGGATCGGTGAAACTGCGCGGGATATCAACGATAAAAGCGACCATGCCGATCATCAGTAGCGGTGCGCTTTCACCCAACGCGCGTGCCATGCCGATAATGGTGCCGGTCAGGATGCCGGGCATTGCCAGGGGTAGAACGTGATGACCGATGGCCTGCAACGGCGATGCCCCCATGGCCAGCGCTGCCTCGTGGATCGATGGCGGTACGGCCTTCAACGCGGCCCGGCCGGCAATGATAATAGTGGGTAGCGTCATCAGCGCGAGCACCGTGCCGCCGACAATTGGCGCGGAGCGCGGCATACCGAAAAAGTTTAGAAAAACGGCAAGTCCTAGTAAGCCGAAAACGATCGACGGTACCGCTGCCAAATTGTTGATGTTAACCTCGATCAGGTCGGTCCAGCGGTTCTTTGGTGCGAACGCTTCCAGATAGGTCGCGGCCAGCACGCCGACGGGGAAAGATAGCGCTAGGGTTACCACCAAGGTCAGGAACGAGCCGACCGCGGCACCCCAAATGCCCGCTTGCTCGGGTTCGCGGCTATCGCCGGCGGTAAATAGTGTGGTGTTGAACGAACGCCGTACGCGGCCATCTTCGTTAAGCGCGTCGAACCAGGCGATTTGGTTGTCTTTGACCCGGCGGTCGGATTGTGCCACGTCGCGTGGTATCTGTCCTTTGTTGAAGGAATCAATATCGGCGGACGATTTGATCCAGATGCGTTGGGTGGTGCCAATAAGCTCAGGCTTGGCGAGGGCCAGGCTACGCAGTGTCAAATTGGTGCCGCTACTTAAGAGTCGCGCAAGATCGCGTTTTGACCGGCGGCCCTTAACGTTAGGGAATATTCCAGTCAGGCTGGCCCGCGCCAGTTTGCGGTAGTTGGCAGTGGCCAAAACCTCTGGGTCGCGTTTGCCTTTGGGGTCAATGGCAGCGGGGTCGAAGTGAACATCGAGTGCGATCTCGGTTTGCGTGAAGGCGCTAAAACCGGTGGCGACAATGCTACTGAGTAGGAGCGCCAGTATTCCAACCGCCAACAGAATCGCCGCGATGCCATAAAGCCGGAACCGGGCCTCGGCACGGTAACGTTTGCGCAGGCGCGTAGGTGATAAATCTGGCTTTCGTCGGCCAACTAGTGTGGCGGCGAGATCAGTCATATTCTTCCCGATAGCGCCGCACGACCACGAGCGCGACGATGTTGAGGGCCAGTGTAACCAGGAAGAGCACCAATCCCAGAGCGAACGCCGCCAGGGTTTTAGCGCTATCAAACTCCTGATCGCCGACCAGCAGCGTGACGATTTGCACCGTCACCGTGGTCACCGCCTCGAACGGGTTAGCGGTTAGATTTGCGGCGAGGCCGGCGGCCATAACAACGATCATAGTCTCGCCGATGGCGCGGCTAACGGCTAACAAAACGGCGCCGACGATGCCATGAAGCGCGGCTGGAAGAACGACCTGGCGCACTGTTTCCGACGGTGTGGCGCCGAGCGCATAAGCACCGTCACGTAACGATTGGGGAACGGCGTTGATAACATCGTCGGATAGCGACGAGACGAAGGGTATGATCATCACGCCCATCACCAGGCCCGCCGCCAAAGCGCTTTCCGAGGCGACACCGATGCCCAATTGTTCGCCGAAACCACGCAAGGCGGGGCCGATGGTCAACGCGGCGAAAAAGCCGTAAACGACGGTCGGTATGCCGGCCAGTATCTCGAGCAACGGTTTGACTACCGAGCGCATGGTGGGCGAGGCGTACTCGGCCATGTAGATGGCCGACAAAAGCCCGATTGGCACGGCGACCGCCATGGCGATAATGGTGATCAACAGAGTGCCAGCAAAGATTGGCACCGCGCCGAACGAACCCGAACCACCGACCTGGTCATCACGCAGTGCGGTTTGCGGGCTCCAGTCGAGCCCAAACAGAAACTCGAACGGCGAGACGATGTCGAAGAAGCGTATGGACTCGAACAGTAGCGACAAGACAATACCGACGGTCGTTAGCACCGCGATGATCGACGCGATCACCAGGAGCCAATGAATGGTGCCTTCGACCATGAGCCGTGCCCGCAGGCTTGGTTTAATGCGCCGTCGCCCGACTGCTAAGCCACCGATCGCGGCTGCCAGGCCAACCACGGCCATGGCGGCAAAGCTGATACCGCGTAGCTCGTTATACCGGTCGGCGGCTGTAAGCACCGCGGTATCGGGCGTCCGGCTGGAGATGTTACCGGTGGCGATATTGCGGATGTCGTTGATCAGAAGATTGAGCTCACCAGCCGGTAGCGCTTGAGTGGCCGCGGGCAGGCCACCGACCAGGATCGATTCGACGATCTGTGGTTCGAAGGCCAGCCACAGGCCAACGATCAAGAGCGCCGGCAGGCCGCAAAAAAGGGCGACATATGCGCCGTAATAGCCCGGTAGAGAATGTAGCGAACGGCGATTACCACCCGCCGTTCGTAAGACCCGCCGCCGGCCCAGCCGGTAGGCAAAAGCCGTAAGCAGCAGCAGAATGGTGATCAATATGAAGGAATCCATCGGCCGAATATCGTGGCGGGCGTTGGATCTCTACAGGGACAATATTTGCAAGGCGGTAGCGGCTTTCATCGCCGCTTGCCGTTTGTCGTCAGGAAGCGGGATCAACCCCTTGTCGATCAGGTAGCCGTCAGGTCCCCAGGTATTTTCGCTGGTGAATTCGCGAACGAATTCCTTGATGCCGGGGATCACGCCGACATGCTGTTTCTTGACGTAAAAGTATAGCGAGCGGGATACCGGATAATTACCGTCGGCGATCATTTCGAATTCGGCTGGTACGCCATCGATCATGGCACCTTTTATCTTGTCGGCGTTTTGATCTAGGAAACTGAACCCCAAAATACCCAGCGCGTTCGGGTTAGTCTCGAGCTTTTGCACGATCAGATTGTCGTTCTCGCCGGCTTCGATAAAGGCACCATCTTCACGGATGATGTGACAGGCCCTGTTGGTAAGGCCGAGTTCTTTGGCGCCGGTGGCCTGTTTACAGCCGCCCTCCATGGCGATTTCAACGAAGGCGTCGCGGGTGCCACTGGTCGGCGGCGGGCCGAACACCTCGATCTTCTGCTGCGGCAGCTTCGGATCGATGTCGCTCCACATCTTGTAGGGATTAGCGACTAATTTGCCGTCGACCGGCACCTTCTTCGCTAACGCCAAAAATACCTGAGCGAGCGTCAAGTCGAGATTAGGCCCCACCTTCGAGCTGCCGAGCACGATGCCGTCGAAGCCGATTTTGACCTCGGTGATATTGATGCCGTTTGCCGTGCACTTCTTGAACTCGGATTTTTTGATGCGCCGCGAAGAATTGGTGACATCGGGATGTTCTTCTCCGACGCCGGCGCAGAATAACTTCATGCCGCCACCGGAACCCGTTCTCTCGACGACCGGTGTTTTAAACTTGGTGGTTTTGCCGAACTGCTCGGCGACGGTGGTGGAAAAAGGAAAGACCGTTGACGAACCGACGATGCGAATCTGGTCGCGCGCTTCCGCTGTGCCTATCGTGGCGAAGGTGATCGCTGCAGCTAATGTGAGAATTTTTGTGCACATGCGGATTTCCCTGTGCTCGTTCTTGGGCTTCTTGCGCAGATGCGGCGGTGCAATCACCGCCCTGCAAGTGCTGGAAACCTAGGGGAGGTCCACGACCTATCTATGTCAGTTATATTGCAGTTGTGTGACAGGTGGTTCGAAAGTTGGCAATATCCGCTAATTTGCCACTGCGGCGGCGATGTCGCTATTGCCTGCCGTGTCTGTGGCGTTGGCGAACCGCAGGGTTACTGAAAAAGTGCTGCCTTGGCCCTCGACGCTGTTAATGGCCAAATCACCCCGATGGCGGTTGACAATATGCTTGACGATGGCCAACCCTAATCCGGTTCCGCCCAGCTCGCGCGAACGCGCTGTGTCGATGCGATAAAAACGCTCGGTGAGCCGCGGCAGATGTTCGCGTGAAATACCGCCGCCCTGATCGGCAATCGAAATCGTAATTGCGTCTGACCCTGCCACCTTGGATTCGATATGCACGGTCGTGCCTTCGTGCCCGTATTTAATAGCGTTCTCAATCAGGTTTTGGAATAGCTGGGTCAGTTCGTCCCGGTCGCCGACGACCGGGTTGGTTATTGCGTCGAGCTCCAGCGAGACGGCGATGCTGCGCTCGTGTGCTTGGGGTACCAGCAGGTCGGCCACTGACTGGATGACGCCGCGCAAATCGATGTCGTCGTTGGGTAGTGTGTGCTCGTTCATCTCTATTTGCGACAACGATAGCAGATCGTCGACCAATCGTCCCATGCGGCCCGACTGGGTCGCCATAAGGGCGAGAAAACGCTCGCGCGCCCCGGCATCGTTCTTGGCTGTGCTGCGCAAAGTCTCGATGAAGCCCGTCAAAGACGTTAGCGGTGTTCGTAATTCGTGACTTACATTGGCGACAAAGTCAGCGTGCGACTGCTCGCTACGCCGCTGGGTGGTGGCATCGCGTAACAACAACAGGGCAATCGCGTCGTTGTCGTCGACCTCGGCGCTGGTGATCGCTGCGATCCGTGCCTCGAACGCTTGGTCGATGTGGTCGGCGAAGGTGAACTCAACGGCCCGGGTGGTAGCGCCGGTAAGAACCTCATCGACAGCTTCCAGGACGACCGGCTGTCTCAGCACTGCCGACAAATCGCGGCCACGCAAATCACCTTCCGGCCGGCCTTCGGCGAGCAATATGCGTGCCGCCGCGTTGGCATAGATCAGGCGTGAATGCCGGTCCAACGTCATCAACGGATCAGGTAAGGCATCGAACAGGGTGGCCGCTGCGGCCAGTCCGTTGGTTAAGGTCTTGCGGTCGCGGCTCCAGTTACGCTCCAGTCGTTGGAACGCTGCCGTCAGGTCGCCGATCGCGCCGCCGCCGGGGTCGGTAAGCGCATCGCCCGTGTCTTCGGATTGCGGCGTGGTGTTGCCGGCAATTACCTCATCGATATGAAGCTGTAATTGTCTGAGGCGGCGGACAGGCCGGACCGATAGAAACGCCGCCAGTGCGAGTAGCGCCAGGCCCGCTATGATCGCCGGCCCGATGGCAAGCTCGCCGAGGCCAACCAAAACCGCGAGCACCACCACTCCGGCCAAAGTGAAGGCCAGGGAGGCTCTCAGTATATGTTTGGTGTTGGGAGTCGCCACAGGGAATCGCTATTGCGCTGCTACACCGGGCGAGTAGGCCAACGACAAATCTTGTTGGGTGGTCAAAGGCTTTGGCGGCGCCATCGTGATTTTGCTGGGCTTGCCGGATTTGTGCATCTGCAATGCATTAATATCGAGCTGACCCAGTTCCCGTTTTTCGGTCATGACGCTAGATCATCCTCCGTACGCGTGAACGGTCGCCCATCAGCGTGACCGCGCCTGCGTGCGTCGTCAAGCGCTGTCGTGAATTAGGAATTTAGTGTGAGACCTGACCCAATATATCCCCGCTTCTCTTTCGGTGATGGCGTTGCGTTCGTATATGATGGAGGCGACATGTCAAAATCTAGTACCGATACCTCGGCGGTCGATCGGCAAGCTCTGGACCAAGCACGTGCCGCTACGGAAGCCCCACACGTGGTTGCAGGCACGACCCCGATGTTTGCCCAATGGCACGAAGCCAAGGCCGCCTACCCCGATTGTTTGTTGTTCTTTCGCATGGGTGATTTTTACGAACTGTTTTTCGACGATGCCGTCGCCGCGGCCGAAGCGCTCGACATCGCGCTGACCAGGCGCGGCCATCAAGATGGCACGCCGGTGCCGATGGCTGGCGTACCTGTGCATACCGCAGAACAATATTTGCCTAAGCTAATCAAGGCCGGTTACCGGGTTGCGGTCTGTGAGCAGGTCGAAGATCCGGCGGTGGCAAAAAAACGCGGCTCTAAATCAATCGTGCGCCGCGAAGTGGTACGCGTCGTTACCCCCGGCACGTTGAGTGAAGACGTCTTGCTCGACGCCCGCCAGCACAATTATTTGGCAGCGATTGCCGTCTCCGACACTGGGCTCGGGCTCGCCTGGCTCGACATGTCGATCGGTGAGGTGTGGTTACAGCCCCTGGGGGCACGCGCGCATGCGGCGCTGAATCTGCCAGTGGCGCTGGCGCGCGTTTCTCCCGGTGAACTCCTGCTTCCCGAGTCGCTGGTCGAAGAGCCGGCGCTATTCGAAACCTGGGCCGAGATGCGCGGCGTGATGACGCCGCTACCCGCCAGCCGCTTCGATTCGGCCAACGCCGAACGGCGACTCACAGAGTATTATGCCGTTGCCACCTTGGAGTCGTTCGGTGTGCTAGGTCGAGCGGAAACTGCAGCGGCGGGCGCTTTGCTTGATTATCTGTCGCTGACACAGGTTGGTAGTATGCCGCGGCTGGCGCGCCCGTTGATGTTGCCACCGCCGGGTACCGCCGGCGGTGTCATGGAAATTGATCCGGCGACGCGGCGTAATCTCGAACTGACGCAAACCCTGGCAGGTGCGCGCACCGGGTCAGTACTGGCGGTAATTGACCAAACCGTGACCGGTGCCGGAGCGCGGCTACTTGCCGAACGCCTCACCGCGCCGTTGACCGATGTCGAAACCATTGTCGGACGCCTCGACCTGGTGTCTGCGTTCGTTGAGGCGCCGGCGCTGCGCGAAGATGTCCGCAATAGTTTGCGCGAATGTCCCGATATTGAGCGCGCGCTATCGCGTCTCGGTCTGGGCCGCGGTGGCCCGCGCGACCTCGCTGCTATTCGTGCCGGCCTGTCCGGCGCAGCGATGTTGCGCGAACATCTGGCGGCACATCTGGCCGAAGTGCCGGTCCCGGATGAACTGACAGCTCTGTGCGATGAGCTGGGTGTTCACGATGTTCTCACTGAGCGCTTGGGCCGGGCGCTGGCCGACGCTCTTCCCTTGCAGGCGCGCGATGGCGGCTTTATCGCCCGCGGCTACTCCGATACACTCGACGAACAGAACCAGTTGCGCGATGCGAGCCGCCAGACCATTGCCAAGTTGCAAAGCCGTATCGCCGAGGCAACTGGCATCACGGCGCTGAAGATCAAGCACAATAACGTCCTGGGCTACTTCATCGAGGTTACTGCCGTGCAGGCTAACAAGCTGATGGAGGATGGCAAGGAAGCGCTCGCCGACCGGCACGGACTGATCCACCGACAGACCATGGCTAACGCCATGCGCTTCACCACGGTTAAACTGTCGGATCTCGAGGACCGAATTTCGCGCGCTGGCGAGCGGGCATTGGCGATTGAGCTCGAACTGTTCGACGACCTCGCCGGTGAGGTTCTGGGCCGCGGCGATAAAATTGCCAAGGCGGCGCGCACCATGGCCGCGCTCGATGTGGCGGCCGGGTTAGCGGAGCTCGCAGTTGTCCAGCGCTACTGCCGGCCGAGCGTGCACGACGGCACGGCATTGCGCATTGTTGACGGCCGCCATCCGGTGGTCGAGGCGGTTCTCGACGATGGCGCGGGCACCTTTGTCGCCAATAGTTGCGACCTGTCGAGTGAAGCCGCCGTTGACCTGGACGGAGGCCGCTTGTGGCTGCTAACCGGTCCCAACATGGCGGGCAAGAGCACGTTCCTGCGCCAGAATGCTTTGATTGCGCTGCTGGCACAGATCGGTTCGTTTGTTCCTGCCGCCGAGGCCGAGATCGGCGTCGTCGACCGGTTGTTCAGCCGCGTCGGCGCGGCCGACGATCTGGCGCGTGGACGCTCTACCTTCATGGCCGAGATGGTCGAAACCGCGGCGATCATCAATCAGGCAAGCGAACGTAGCCTGGTTATCCTCGATGAGATCGGCCGTGGTACCGCGACGTTCGACGGTCTGTCGATCGCTTGGGCGACGATCGAACATCTGCACGAAGAAAATTGCTGCCGCACCTTGTTCGCCACCCATTTTCATGAGTTGACTGGCCTCGCCGCGCGCCTTGACCGGCTGGTGTGCCGCACCATGCGGGTCAAGGAATGGCAGGGCGACGTAATATTTATGCACGAGGTAGTACCGGGTACAGCCGACCGTTCCTACGGAATTCATGTAGCGCGCCTGGCGGGTTTGCCGCCGGCGGTTTTGGGCCGTGCGGAAGAGGTGCTGGCACTACTCGAGAAGGACGACCAGGGTAACGCACTGGGCCGGTTAACCGACGATCTGCCGTTGTTCCACGCCGCGGCGCTGAACGCGCGTGATGGGAAAACCGCTGAGCACCATGACCCGGTGCGCGCCTTGTTGTCCGAGACCAACCCCGACGCGTTAACGCCGCGCGATGCGCTCGAACTACTGTATCGCCTCAAGGCGGCGCTGAATGGGTAAATTGTTGTTGCGACTGCTTCACTTCGCCGGTTTCGGTGCGGTCGAGCAGATCATGCGCCACCGCAGTTTCCGCATCTATCTCTACGGCCATATCCCCACCGTCATCGGTGTATGGGTGGTCCGCGTCGCCATCGGTTGGCTGGGCTGGCAATTAACCGGCTCGGCGTTCTGGCTGGGTGCACTGGCCGCCGCGGATTCTATGCCCGTACTGGTTCTGGGTCCGATTAGCGGGGCGCTCGCCGACATGTTGGATCGGCGCAAAATTGCCGTCGTAACGCAAGCCGCGCTTTGTGTTGTCGCCATTGTCCTGGTTGCGCTGACGATGTCTGGCCTCATGACCATTTGGCTATTGTTCGCGTTGGCGCTGGCACGTGGCATTACCGCTGCCTTCTGGCAGCCGGTGCGCCTAGCGATGATGCCCAACCTAGTGCCGCGCGAGGAAATGCCCACCGCCATTGCACTCAATTCGAGCACCTTCCACTCAGCTCAGTTCATTGGCCCGGCGCTGGCCACAGGCTTGCTTACTTTGGGCGGACCGTCTCTGGCTTTTGCCTTCAACGTGGTAGCCGCGGGAGCCATGGTGTGGGTATTGATGGTGATCGACGTGCCGGCGACGGCGGACGGCAAACGCCTGCGTGGCAGCGTCTACGCCGAGATGGTCGAAGGCATACGCTTCGGGGTGACCCATGCCGGTATTGGCCCGATGCTTTTACTACTGCTGTTTCTCGGCATTTGCATTCGGCCGCTGACCGAACTGTTGCCCGGCTTTGCCGATTTGGTATTTGGGCTCGACGTTGGCGGTTATTCGACGATGGTTTCGTCGGTCGGTCTCGGTGCGATGAGTGGCGCAGTCTGGATGCTGCGGCAGGGCAATCGCGGCGGCATTACCGCCATATCGTTGCGCTCCGGCCTTGTCGGCGGTGCTGCGGCGTTGCTGTTCGCGCTCACCAACTGGCTACCATTGGCGATGGTGTGTCTAGCGGTTGTTGGGTTCAGCATGACCAGCGGTGGCATTGCCACCCAACAACTTGTACAGTTGGCGGTACCCGACGAGTTGCGCGGGCGGGTGTTGAGCCTGTTCGGTATGATCTTTCGTGCTGGTCCGGGCGCGGGCGCCCTGATTATGGGCTGGATCGCTGACGTAACCGGTTTGGCGTGGCCGGTCGGTGTCGGCGCAGCGTTGGGCCTGATTGCTTATATCTTCGCCAATACCCACCGGAACCGGCTGCAAGCCGCGCTCGAAGATGTGAGCCGGTCACTGGATATTACTACCACAAGAGAGGCAGCCGCTAAAACCAGTCCGCACTCGGCTGGGCGAGCGGCGGAGTAACAACGTAGCAGGGGATAATCTGCGCCGGGATGTGCTAGAAAGCCCCGTTGCCGATTACTGAAACTGCGGTGTCATGAGCGAAACAAAGCGTCAGCGCGACATAATTGACCGCGCCTTCCTAGCCGAGGAGATCGCGGTCTTGCGGACGGAGGCGCGCGACGATATGGGCGGCCGCAAGGCTGTGCTCGAGAGGTTACGCGCAGCGTTGGAGACTGGCCGGGACGTGGTCCGCCGGCGGTTTGAGGGCGGCAAGGCCAGCGGTACGCGGGCCGGGGCCAATCTGACGTTCCTGTTAGATCAGATTATCCACATCGCCTACGACGTGGCTGCCGAGGAGTATCCATCTGCCAACCCGACCAGCGCTGACCGTCTCGCCATCGCCGCGGTCGGTGGATATGGGCGCGGCGAAATGGCGCCTTTCTCCGATATCGACCTCTTGTTCCTGCTTCCCTATAAGCAGACGCCGCGCGGCGAGCAGATGGTGGAATACATTCTGTATCTGCTGTGGGACCTTGGCGTCAAAGTCGGCCATTCGACGCGTTCGACCACCGACTGTGTGCGCCTTGCAAAGCAGGATCTTACGATCCGCACGGCGCTTCTCGAGGCCCGTTTTCTGCGGGGCGATCAAGCCCTATTTTTGGAATTTCGCGCTGCCTTCCAGGAACGTGTCGTCACCGGGACGGCGGTCGAGTTCGTCGACGGCAAGCTGACGGAACGCGATGAGCGGCACAAAAAACTGGGCGACAGCCGTTATCTCGTCGATCCCAATGTCAAAGACGGCAAAGGCGGATTACGCGATCTGCAGACGCTCTTTTGGATCGCCAAATACACCTATCAGGTCGACAATGTCAGCGAACTCGTGGCCCACGATGTGCTATCGGACGAGGAGGCGCGCAACTTTGCCAAGGACCAGAATTTTTTGTGGACGGTACGCTTCTACCTTCATTATCTGGCCGACCGCGCCGAAGAGCGCCTAACTTTCGATTTACAAACGCGCCTGGCCGAATGCATGAACTATACCGATCATGCCGGTGCCAGCGGGGTCGAGCGGTTCATGAAGCACTACTATCTGGTGGCCAAGGACGTTGGCGACCTAACCCGTATTTTCTGTGCTTCGATCGAGGCCGAGAATATGCGCAAGCCCATAATCAAGCTGCCGCGGTTTGGCCGGTCGCGCGACCTTATGGGTTTCAAGGTCGACAGCGACCGCTTGACAGTGAGCGATGATGGAATGTTCGCCCGCGATCCGGTGGCGATGGTGCGCTTGTTCCGCGTTGGCCAGCTGGAAGGCATCGACATCCATCCCCATGCGCTGCGGCTGGTGACGCAAAACCTGCGCAAGATTGGTAAAAAGATACGTAGTGATCCCGAAGCGAACCGTTTGTTCGTCAATATTGTGACGTCGACGGATGAACCGGAAATAGCGCTGACGCGCATGAACGAAGCGGGTGTCTTTGGGCGATTTTTACCCGATTTTGGCCGCGTCGTCGGCCAGACCCAGCACGACATGTATCATGTCTTCACGGTCGACGAGCACACCATTCAGGCGATTGGGCTATTGGCCTCGATCGAACGTGGCGAGCAACGCCGCGAGCATCCACTCGCGAGCGAATTGTTGCCGACCATCGGTTCGCGCCGTGCCCTATACGTCGCGGTCTTATTGCATGATATCGCCAAGGGGCGCGGTGGCAATCATTCTGAGCTCGGCGCCGAGGTGGCCCTCAAGGTCTGCCCAACCCTAGGGCTGAGCGAAGAGGAAACGGAAACCGTTGAGTGGCTGGTGCGCCAACATCTGGCCATGAGCGATGTGGCACAGAAACGCGATTTGACGGACGCCAAGACTATTACCGACTTTGCCGAATTAGTGCAGTCGCTCGAACGGTTGCGGCTACTGCTGTGCCTGACGGTGGTCGACATGCGTGCGACCGGACCGAACGTTTGGAACAACTGGAAAGCGGAACTGCTGCGCGAATTATACGGTGCAACCGTGGACGTGTTATCCGGTGGCCAGTTGACCCAGGACCACATCACTCGGGTCAAAGCCGCCAAGGAGGCCTTGCAGGCCCGCCTCACCGATTGGCCAAAAGCCGACATTGAGGCCCAGCTTGGGCGGGGCTATCCAGGTTACTGGCTAACTTTCGACGATGAGGCGCTCGAGCGCCAAGCGCGTCTCATGCGTACAGCCGAATTGGAACACCGACCGCTGACAGTCGAGATCCGGGTCGTCTCTGATCTCGATGTGACGGAAGTGACCATCTACACGCAAGACCATCCTGGTCTATTTTCGCGCATCGCCGGCGCGTTCGCTGCCGTTAGTGCCAGTATCGTCGACGCTAAGGTCTTCACCACGACTGAAGGCATGGCACTCGACGTGTTTTGGCTCCAGGATACCAACGCGCGGGCCTTCGATCAGACGCTGGCGTTGGCGCGCATGTCGGTACAGATCGAACGGGCACTGGCCGGAGAGATGAAGCACGACGAGGCTCATGCCGAGCGCACTTTCGTGCCCGAGCGCACCCGCGTCTTCGCTGTGGCGCCGCGGGTCATTATCGACAACCAGGCGAGCGCAACCCACACAGTGATCGAAATTAACGGCCGTGATCGACCCGGCTTCCTCTATTCGGTGACTCGCGCTTTGTACTCACTGTCGCTGCAAATATCGTCGTCGAAGATTTCAACCTATGGCGAGCGTGCGGTCGATGTCTTCTATGTGAAGGACAGCTTCGGTATGAAGGTGATTCACGAAGATCGCTTGGAGAAAACCCGCAACATTTTGCTTAAAGCCATTAGCGAAGTCGATGATGCTTCCGACCAGCGCTCGGCGGCGGCTGAATAAAAGCTGATCGTAAGCAGGCACGCACCTTTCCTTTGCCTTGATTTGCGGTTAAGAGCGCGCCATGGCGCTATTTCGATCGATCGCCACTGTCGGCGGCTGGACTATGGGTAGCCGGGTGCTGGGGTTTGTTCGTGACATTCTAATTGCGAGCTTGCTCGGCGCCGGCCAGGTCACCGATGCCTTCTTCGTGGCTCTGCAGTTGCCCAACATTTTCCGCCGATTATTTGCCGAGGGGGCGTTGAACGCCGCTTTTGTACCGTTGTTTGCCGGTGAGCTGACCCAGTCGGGGCGCGCTGCCGCGCGTGAGTTTGCCGAACGCGTCTTCGGTGTGATGGCGGGTGTACTGATCGTGTTCAGCCTGCTTGTGGAAATATTTATGCCCGAGGTCATGGGTGTGATTGCCGGTGGATTTCGCAACGACTCACAAAAATTCCAGCTTGCGGTCGATTTTGCGCGTCTGACCTTTCCCTATCTGCTGTTCGTCTCGCTAGCGGCGATGCTTAGCGGCATTCTCAACACGCTCGAGCGTTTCGTCGCCGCTGCCGCTGCGCCGATCCTGTTGAACATCATTCTGATCGGTGCCTTGGTCGCGGTCAGTTTTGGTTGGTTACCGGATCCGGGGCTGGCTCTGAGCTGGGGTGTCCTGATCGCTGGCGTCGGCCAGTTCGTGTGGCTGGTGTTCGCGTGCGCGCGCGCCGGCCTGTTGCCGACCGTGCCGCGTCTGGTGTTGGGTCCGCGGGTGCGCCGACTGTTTGCGCTGATGGGCCCGGGGATTGTCGGCGCCGGGGTCTACCAGATCAACGTTCTAATCGGCGTGCGTTTGGCCTCGGAGTTGCCCGAGGGTTCGGTGTCGTTTCTGTACTTCGCTGACCGGGTGAACCAATTGCCGCTGGGTGTTGTTGGTGCGGCTGTCGGCGTCGCTCTGCTGCCTCTTCTGTCGCGCCAACTGAAAGCGGGCGACGACGCTGGCGCACGTGACAGCCAGAATCGGGCAATCGAGTTCGCCATGTTACTGACCATACCGGCAGCGGCGGCGTTGTTGGTCCTGCCCGGTCCTATCGTCACGGTGCTGTTCCAGCGCGGGCAATTCGGTGGCGACGATGCGCTAGCGACGGCGGCGGCGCTGGCGGCGTTCGCCGTCGGCCTGCCCGCCTATGTTTTGATCAAGGCGCTAGTACCGGGCTTTTTCGCCCGCGAAGACACCGCGACGCCAGTTAAAATCGCTATTGGCACGCTGATACTCAACGTTGCGGTGGCGCTGAGCCTGATGCCGTTCCTCGCCCATGTGGGTATAGCCTTGGCGACGGCGATCTCGGCGTGGGCCAATGCCTGTGCACTCACGGTTCTGTTGTATCGGCAGGGAGTACTGGTGCCCGATGCCCGCCTCAAGGCCCGGCTGGTTCGCGTCGTCCTGTCGTCGGCGTTGATGGCAGCGGTCTTGTGGCTGGTAGTTCGCGGGCTGTCGCCGTGGTTGGTTCCCGGATCTCTGCAGGGGGTTGTCGCTCTGGTCGTGGTGGTGGCTATTGGTCTGGTCGTCTACGGCGGGCTGGTACAAATCCTGGGTGTTATGCGTTGGACGGAAATGCGCGCCCTGCTGCGTCGTACCTGATGCGATTTTGATGGTGGCTTGACGGCAGGCTTCGGCCCGGCGATAACGGCGCGCCCCGCCCCGATCAGGTGGCCAGCAAATGCCCTAGGGCGTCCAAACCCCTTGGAGAATCTATCCATGAGCCGTATTTTCTCAGGTGTTCAGCCGACCGGTGATCTCCATCTTGGCAACTATCTCGGAGCGATCCGCAACTTCGTCGGCCTGCAGAACGATTTCGAATGCATTTACTGCGTCGTCGACATGCACGCGATCACCGTGTGGCAGGACCCGGCTGAGCTGGCTGCGAACACCCGCGAAGTTGCGGCGGCGTTTTTGGCTGCGGGTATAGATCCGGCGCAAAGCATCATGTTCAACCAGAGCCAGGTATCGGCCCATGCCGAGCTCGCCTGGATATTTAACTGCGTTGCGCGGATGGGCTGGCTCAACCGAATGACCCAGTTTAAGGAAAAAGCCGGCAAGCACCGCGAGAACGCATCGGTTGGCCTCTATGTCTATCCCAACCTGATGGCCGCCGATATTTTGGCTTACAAGGCGACCCATGTGCCGGTTGGAGAGGATCAAAAACAGCATTTGGAGCTAACGCGCGATATCGCGATCAAGTTCAATAACGACTTCAACGCCGAATATCTGCCGGTGGTTGAACCGCTGATTTTAGGCGAAGCCACCCGGGTAATGAGCCTGCGCGACGGCAGTAAGAAAATGTCTAAGTCGGATCCGTCGGACTATTCGCGCATCAATCTGACCGACGGTTCGGATGCAATCGCGCAAAAAATCCGCAAGGCGCGTACCGATGCTGACGCTCTGCCGGGCCCCGCTGTTCTGGCCAGCGACGGCGGTCATGTGGAGGCGGCCTACGAAAAGGCGCGTCCGGAAGCGTTCAACCTACTGTCAATCTATGCCGCGCTGTCCGAAGAGTCGATAGCGATGACACTGGAGCAATTCGAAGGTGCCCAGTTCAGCGCTTTCAAGGGCGAGTTGGCCGATTTGGCGGTCGCCATACTGGGGCCGATCGGCGAAGAAATGCAACGGTTGATGGCCGACCCCGGACATGTCGACAGCATTCTGCGAGACGGCGCGGCACGAGCCAACGCCATCACTGAGCCGGTTCTACGTGAAGTGCATGAAATCGTCGGGTTCTTGAACCCATAAAATTTCCGGTAGTGTGGTGCCGGTCGATTATTTCGCCTGCGAGTAGCAATGCCAGAAAACAGAGATACAAAGACCATATCGACATGCTCGTGGTGTTGGTGACCTATCTGGTAGCAACGCGCCACAAAAGCCGTACACCGGGCGAGCCCTCGAAGATCG
>PVBE010564878.1_pt1 | contig 23485 bp, 21 predicted proteins | sample 1631181 | NCBI WGS metagenome assembly PVBE01 (sample SAMN08397723, study PRJNA350692) | Marine metagenome, whole genome shotgun sequencing project. | isolation source: water | place: Pacific Ocean | collected 2012-04 | reverse complement strand
GTCTTCGTTTCCGGCCAGCTCAGACACGTCTACGACTTCCAGCGCCAAAGCGGCGTGACCTGGCAAAGCAACGCCACCCTTTACGCCTCGCAACAACGCACCCAGGGCCAGCTCGATCTGATCTACCTGAGCGTCGATAGCGGTCCCCAGAATCGATTGCCCGAAGCCTGGAAATGGATTGGCGCCGCCAACTATCGCCCCTATGTGCTGGGCAATTGGATTTCTCTCGAGCACGCGCGCTACATGACGGCGGCCGGCGCCGGCTTCAAGCTGGACAAAACCTTCGGCGAACGACTGCAGACCGACCTAAATTTGGAGCACAAGCGCCGCTGGTTCCGCAGCAGTGGCAGCCGCACAACGGTTCGCGAACAAAACGGCAGGGAGGACAGCTTGAGCCTGAGCGGGCGCTACGCCCTGAACCAGCAAGCCGTCGTCAACGCTTCCACCGGCATAACCGCGACCAGCGCCAACGAGAGCCACAACGCCAACCGCGAACTCAACCTGACGCTGGGCTACAGCCGGAGTTTCGAATTTTCCGGGCAGTGGTGGGCGGAAGGTTGGGGGCGACCAGGTTGGTGGCCACAAGGTTGGTGGCCGCAAGAATGGTTGCCCGAGGAGCTGCCGGCGCTAAGCGACGAGCCCTGGACGGCTTCGCTGAGCGCCAGCCGCGCCCTGACCCGTTACAATGCGCCCAATCAGACCGTCGATCCCGATATCACGCGCTACGACCACGAGTGGCGTCTCAATTCCCTATTGGCGGTGCCGGTCGTCGAAAGCCGGTCGATGGTGCTCAACCTCTCCCGGGTATGGATGGATTCCAAGCTTCCCAACTATGCCTACGGCAACAAGATCGCCTCGCTCGGCGCCTCGAAGCGGTTTTGATGGAGGTGAAATTGGTCAAATCCTGTCTCGCCGCAGTTCTCCTGCCTCTGGTCCAGGCTCTGGCACCGGATGTTCAGGCACGGGCCTGACTCTCGCCGGCGTGCAGGTTAGCGACGGCTCCTCCGTGGCGCTGAGAAACTCCTTCACCGGCACTTTGAGAGGCACTTCGGGCACGGCATCGGGCCGCACCGGAACCCTCAAGGGCACCTTCTACGCCGGCGGCGGCAACCCGGCGGCTGAAATGGGTGGACGCTTCTCGATCAGCGGCACCAACTACAAGGCCGGAGGCACCTTCGCGGCGGCACCCTAAAGCATTTTTGCTTCAACGTTTCTGGGTGACTCATGGAAATTGCCGGGCTCAGGCCTGACCGTAAAGAAAGACGTGGCGCTGGTCGACACGAGCCCGGATCTGGCCCTTTTCAGTGGCATCGAAGGTGCCGGCCACCCGGACTTGGAACTCGGTGCCGCGATTCTCGCCCTCGCTGAAACGGCAACGCACCAGGCTTGAGTTGCCCAGCAAGTGGCTCGAGACGATCTCGACCGGCGTGCCATCCGTGCCGCCGTCACCATTGCTCAGCATCAGGCCCTCGGGACGAATCAGCACCCTGACCTTAATGCCTTCGTCAAAATCGTCACTGGCGATCGGCCCGAACGAGCTTTCGATACTGCCGTTGGCGACGACGCCCTCGATATGGTTCATGTCGCCGAACAGGCGAGCCACGTATTCGTCCACGGGTCTGTAATAGATATCGGCTGGGCGCCCGGCCTGCAGCACACGGCCGTTGCTGCCCATGACTTTGATGCGGTCGGCCATGAACATGGCCTCTTCGGGGTCGTGGGTGACCATAAGGGTGGCGACGCCGCTCTGGCGCAGGACGCTGAGCGTTTCCTCGCGAATGCGCGACCGCATGTTGGTGTCGAGCCCGGAGAAGGGCTCATCAAGCAGCACCAGACGCGGCTCCGGCGCCAGAACGCGAGCCAGCGCCACGCGCTGCTGTTGACCGCCCGACAGCATGTGGGGATGCTTCTCGGCTTGGTCCCGCATACCCACCTGGTCGAGCATCTCCAGGGCCCGTGCGCGGGCCTCGGGCCCGGGCCGGCGAAAGAGCCCGAAAGCGACGTTCTCGATAATTGAGAGATGGGGAAAGAGGGCGTAGTCCTGAAACATGAAACCCACGCGCCGGTGCTCCGGCGCAAGCTGACGGCCGGGCTCGGCCACCACTTTCTCGGCAATGGTAATGCGGCCCTCTTGCAATTTTTCCAAACCGGCAGCGAGGCGCAGCAAGGTCGTCTTGCCGCAGCCCGAGGGGCCCAACAGACAGACCAGTTCGCCAGCCGGTACGGTCAGCGAGACGTTGTCCAGGACCTCGACGCCGTCATAGGCGTGGTGGACGCCGTGAACGTGCAGACCTTCCATCCTATTGCTCCTCCTGTCCCTCTCCCCGTCCTTGCCGGTAACCCTGGCCCGGGCGGGCACGTGCGATCGCCAGGCTCAGCAGCACCACCGGTACGATGCCTGCGCCGACGATGCCGAGCGCCGCCAGCGCCGCTTCGCCGAGTTGCTCATCCGAGGCGTACTGGTGCACGAAGGTGGCCAAGGTCTGGAAATTAAAGGGCCGCAGGATGATAGTCATGGGCAGCTCCTTCATGCAATCAACGAAGACCAGCATCACCGCCGTCAGAAGGCTGGCCCGCATCAGCGGCAGATGGATGTGGCGCATGGTGCTCATGGCGCCGCGACCCAGGCTGCGCGAAGCACCGTCCATGCTCGGCGTGATCTTGCCCAAACTGGCCTCGATGGTGCCCAGCGACAGCGCCAGAAAACGCACCAGGTAGCCGAAAGTGACCGCGGCGATGGTGCCGCTGAACAAGAGTCCGGTGGAGATGCCGAAAGTCCCGCGCGAAAAGGCATCGATGCGGTTGTCGAGCGCGCCCAGCACGACCATCACGCCGACTGCCAACACCGCGCCCGGCACCGCGTAGCCCATGCCGGCCAGCCGCGTCACGACCCACAGCATGCGCCCGCCTTTGATACGCACGCTGTAGGCCATGACGATGGCCACGACGACGGCGATGAGGCCGGCCAGAGCCGAGAGTTTGATGCTGTTGACAGCGTGGCCCAGGATCTCGGCTGTGATCGCCTCCTCGAAATGCTGCACGGCCAGCGAGACCAACACCCCGGTGGGCAACAAAAAGCCGAACAGCACCGGGATCAGGCAGGCCGCGCAAGCCAGCAGGGCTCGAACGCCTGTCAAACGATGTCCCGGCAGGGTCTGATACTTGGTTGTGGTGTGGTGAAAGCGCTGCTTGCGCCGGGCGAAGCGCTCTGTCAGCACCAGTATTACCACGAACAGCAGCAGCACAGAGGCCAACTGCGCCGCTCCGGCGACGTTGTTCATATTCATCCAGACATCGAAGATGCCCAAAGTGAAAGTATGGACAGCGAAGAAATCCACGGTGCCGAAGTCGTTCAAGGTCTCCATCAGGACCAGCGACAGCCCAATCACGATGCCCGGCCGGGCCAGCGGCAGGGCCACCGTGAAGAAACTTTGCCAGGGCCCCCGGCCCAACACCCGACTGGCCTCCAGCGCACCCACCGATTGCTCGATAAATGCCGCCCGCGAGAGCAGGTAAACGTATGGATAGAGCACCAGCGTCATCATGGTGATGGCGCCGCCCAGCGAGCGGATCTCCGGGAACCAATAATCGCGCATTGTGGTCCAGCCGAAAATCTCGCGCAGCACCCCCTGCACCGGACCGGCGTATTCGAGCACGTCGGTGTAAACGTATGCGATGACGTAGGCCGGCATGGCCATCGAGAGCAGCAGCGCCCATTCGAAGATGCGGCGGCCGGGAAAGCGACACATTGTCACCAGCCAGGCCGTACCCACACCAATCAGCAGCGTGCCCAAGCCGACACCCAGCATCAGCTGCAAGGTCGTGGCGACGTAATCCGGCAACACGGTCGAGGCCAGGTGTGTCCAGATGTCGTCGCCCGGTGAAAAGGCCAGTCCGATGACTGCCAGGATGGGAACCAGAGCCGCTCCGGCAATGGCCAGCGAAGCCAGGGTCCAGCCGTCGAGCAGTGAGCGCCAGTCCAGCCGGCGCCAAAACGGCGCGGTCACCCTAGCCCGTGCCGTCATGGTTATCCCTTCACAGCCTCAGGGTCGAAGGCCTCGCCGCCCCCACAATGGGTGGCGACGGGGCGCTAGGCCGAAGTCCCCGCTCAGCGGTTGAAGGCCACCTGATCCATGATACGCGAAGCTGTGGTGCGTTGCTCGGCAATCTTGGCCAGGAATTCCTCGTCGGCCTTGAAGCTGCCCCACGACGCCACCAGCGGATGCAGCGGCACGCCCGCCTTGACCGGATATTCGAAATTACGCTCGGCATAGATCTTTTGCGCCGCGGCGGCGCTCAGGAACTCTACCAGCTTGAGGGCGGCGGCCTTGTTCTTGGCGCTCCGCGTGACGCCGGCTCCGGAGATGTTGACGTGGGTACCGCGATCCTGCTGGTTGGGGAAAATAAGGTTCACCGAAGCGGCCCACTTCTTCTGCTCCGGGTCCTTCTTGTTGGTCGCCATCTTGCCCATGTAGTAGGTGTTGCCGACGGCCACGTCGCAGACGCCCTGGTAGACCGCCTTGACCTGAGCCCGGTCGTTGCCCTGGGGCTTGCGCGCCAGATTGGCCCGCAGACCCCCGGCCCAGACCCTGGCCGCCTCTTTGCCTTTGGCCATGACGATCGAAGCGAGCAGCGAAACGTTATAGACGTGCTTGCCCGAGCGGATGCAGACGCGGCCCTTCATGTGCGGCGCCGCCAGGTCCTCATACGATTTCACCTCGCCCGGCTTGACCCGCTTCTTGTCGGCGAAGATCACCCGGGCCCGCATGGTCAACCCGTACCACAGGCCATCGGGGTGGCGGTACTGGGCCGGGATGTTGGAATCCAAAATCGCCGATTGGACCGGCTGCAACAAATCCGCCTTGGCATGGTTGTGCAGATTGCCGATGTCAGCGGTGAGTACCAGATCGGCCGGACTATTGGCGCCCTCGGCCTTGAGGCGTTCCAACATGCCCTTCTTCATGTAGACCATGTTGACCTTGATGCCGCTCTGCTTGTTGAAAGCATCGAGCAACGGTTTCATGAGGAAGGGTTGGCGCGACGAATAGAGGTTGACCTCGGCAGCCGAAGCGGTGCCCGCCGCGACCACGACGGCGCCAGCCAATGCCGCGGCTGCAACGAAGCGAAAGGGTGTTTTCATAGCTATTCTTTCCAGTTTTGCACTTCACATCAACTAATCCAACGAGTTCAAGAAGTTCTGGTGCAATTAAGACTTTCTATAAACTGTCGGTAGCGGTCTTCAAGTTTGACTAAAGGGTAATGCGAGCCATCCGCAATCGCAATTGCTAATACCTTCCCTCCGGACAAGTCAAGCAATGCAAGCCGCGACGTCGCTCCAACGGCCTCGCGGTGCGGCAGCCGGTCGTCCAATGGCCGAGCAATCGAATAGATCGCTAAACGCCGGTTGCGAGAAGGCCAAGGTATTGATGGGGCTGGATTTTTTTGGTTTCCTGACAAGTACCCGGCCGAGTTCATATGTGGGTCGGCACGGCCGTTGAGGATGGTGCAGCGATGCGCGGCGCAATGGCTGCGACAAATGGTCGCAGCGACAATGAGACGACGTGAGCTGACCAAAAGGCGTCCCGGGGAGGAATTGAGGCTAGCACCCTCTCGCGCTGCGCATCGATCGTGGTGGCCGGATTCGGACCCTGCCCGGAAATCGAGGTACCTGGAACTTCAAAGCGGCTCTAGTTTGGTTACCTCCCGTTACAGAATCTCAGCTTTGTCGAAATATTCCGGTTACACCGCGATGATAAGCTGATCGAGAATTTGAGAGGTGAAAGCAAACTCTGCCGATCTACCGCGACGGGCCAGGTCAGCCATGGCAAGGATACTGGTGATCGACGACGACAATCTCGTCAGGGCAATGCTGACACGTTCGCTAACCCAGGCCGGACATGAGGTTCTCGAAGCGGCGAACGGTGATCAGGGATTGTCTGCATTTCATGCCGATCATCCTGACATCGTGATTACCGACATCATCATGCCCGACCGGGACGGCATCGAAATCATAGTGGAGCTGAACGCGAAAGCACCCGGTGTCCAAATCATCGCCATATCCGGCGGGGGCGTGGACGCCAGATACAGCTATCTGGCGTTTGCCGAAAAACTCGGCGCGAAGCGCTCTTTCAAAAAACCCATCCAACCGTCGGCGCTATTGGCAGTGATCGAGGAAATGATGGGCGGTGAGAAGCCAATCCAGCACTAAAACTGACGGCATTGAGCCTAGTCCCGGAGCACCGCCATGGAGTAACATGGGCACCGAACTCCGAGACGTAAAAGCTTGACACCGTCCGTCAGGCTCGTCCGAAATGGCTCGAATTCGGCACCCCGGCGAAAAAATGTTGAGCCCGCTGAACACGTTCGTGTAGTTTCCCCGGCGGTGCCAAATCCGGCACCGGCACGGTATCTCAAGAGGCCTGAAATCCAGTGAAAATTTGTGATGGTCGGCAGCGCGCAATTGCGCGCCTGCTTCTTTTGGTCGCGATCACGACGACATCCGCAGCGTGCGACAGTATTCGGGAACTTTCCTTCACTCCCGTATTTCGCGGCAATTCAGCCCCCGGCCCCGTTCCGCGTGACGGCTACGGCAAACCAATTCTGACTCCGCAGGAGAAAGCCAAGATACCGCCGCGGGTTCTTACTCTGGCGCAGGTGCCGGAGCGGGTGCCGCAGGCGGAGACGTGACCGACCAGACCAGGATCGGCTCGATCAACGTCAGCTCATAGCTTCCTGAGCGGTGATTATTTGGTTTGAGCCCCGCCCTTGTGGTGGGGCTCTTCTTTGGACAGGAGTCTCACGTTTCCTCCGGCATCCGAGCTGAGGGTTATTAAGGAAGCGGCGGTCGAGGAATTGTGAAGTTCGCTACAGGCTGCTAAACGATCTCGCCTGACTATTCCAAATGGGAGCGGAGTATTGACCGCGGAGAAACCGCTTTGGCAACCCCTCGAGGGCTACGAGGAAATCCCAGCCGACGAAATGAAACGCCGCTCGGCCGAGTTCCTGGCGTTGATGAAACGCCGTCGCAGCGTGCGGGAGTATGCCGAAAGGTCGGTGCCCAAAGAGGTTATCGAGGATGCACTGGCAACCGCCATCAGCGCACCGTCGGGCGCCAATTTACAGCCCTGGCATTTCGTCGTCATTACGGACCCGGACAAGAAACGTGAGATCCGCCTGGCGGCGGAAGAAGAGGAGCGGGAGTTCTATGGCGGCCGGGCGCCCGAGGAATGGCTCGACGCCCTGTCACCGCTTGGCACCGACGAACACAAACCCTTCCTCGAGCACGCCACCCTGATCGCCATTTTTGCCCAACGTCACGGCGTTCTGCCGGACGGCCGCAAGGTCAAACACTATTACGTCCCGGAATCGGTAGGTATCGCTTCCGGATTCCTGATTGCAGCACTTCACACCGCCGGTTTGGTCACGCTGACCCACACGCCGAGCCCGATGGCTTTCCTGAACCAGATCTGCGGCCGCCCGGACAATGAAAAGCCCTACATCCTTTTGGTCTGCGGCTATCCGGCAGAAGATTGCAAGGTGCCGGAACACGGCGGCAAGCGCCGCCCGTTCGACCAGGCCGTGAGCTGGTTGTAATACCTGTGGCGTGCCGGAGGTTTGACTTCACGCATCGCAATTAGACGACAACTCAAGATCTGACCCAAATTTCATGAGATCCTAGCGGAAACGCGCCACCAGATCGCCAGCGTGGCGGATCAGTCTGCTGCCGGCACGGGCGAGAAGGTCGTGTACCGCGCGGCCCTGAATAGCGCGACCGCGCCGCTCATAGAAGCCGTGGTCGATGTCGCCCGAGCGCGTGCGACGCAGGCTGGCCACATGGGTTTCCACGGCTTGCATCTCGATGGAATTCATTGGACATCTCCTTCGTGAGTTGATGAATTTTCAATCACCGAATATCGGCAATTTCATCCAAAACCTTTGTTATTGGCTAGATATGTGTCGCCGAGCCTGTTGACAAACGATGGTTTTTCATCAATTAAATGAAAATATTTCATCTATTGGACATCCCATGGATCGCCTGCCGCCACTCAATGCCGTGCGCGTCTTCGAGGCCGCGGCACGTCACGAAAGCTTCATCGCGGCGGCAGAAGAGCTCAACGTCACGCCCTCGGCCGTGAGCCACGCGGTCCGATCTCTGGAGGAATTCCTCGGTCTGGCACTCTTCCACCGCGCCCACCGGCGGGTCACCTTGAGCCGCGCCGGCGAGGTTTACCTGCCGCCAGTGCAGGAGGCCCTGGAGGCACTCGGGCGGGCCGGTGCCGCGCTCGCCCAGGAGAGCGCCGCCGGGGCGCTGACACTGAGCGTCTCGCCCTCCTTCGCCGTGGGTTGGCTGGTACCCCGGCTCAGTAGCTTCCAGCTCCAGTATCCTGAGTACGAAGTGCGCCTGACCACCTCCATCAAGCTCATCGACTTCGCGGTCACCGACATGGACACCGCCGTGCGTACCGGCTCGGGCGTCTGGCCCGGCCTGGTGAGCCACCGCCTGATGACGGAAGAACCGGTGCCCGTCTGCAGTCCGGCGCTACTCACTGGATCCCAGTCGCTGGTTCGCCCCGAGGACCTGACAGGCGCCACTCTGCTACACGACCTGCCCCGGCTCGGGCTTTGGCAAAGCTGGCTCAGCGCCGCCGGCATCGACCATCCGGATCCGGTGGTTGGCCCCAAGTTCCAGACAGCGGCGCTCACCGTAGAGGCCGCCGCCGGTGGTCTCGGCGTGGCGCTCAGCAACCGCAGCTTCGTCGGCGAGGCGCTGCGGCTCGGCCGCCTGGTGATTCCTTTCGACATCACCGTCGGCAGTCAGACCACGCACTATCTGGTCTACCCAGAGGAGCTCGCCGAGCTACCGCGCATAGTCGCCTTCCGCGATTGGTTGTTGGCTGAGGTGCTCGACAAGAAGCCGGCTGAAGCGCTGCCCTAAAGCAAGCCGGCTCGGTGCGGCCGCCCCTACCCCTCGTCAATCGCAACAACACCGCGATCCACTAGGTCCGCGATCTCGTCTTCCTCAAGCCCCAATTCCCTGAGCATCTCGCGGCTGCCCTGACCAACCTTGGGCGGCTCATGGCGCAGGCCGAAGTCGTGGTCTCCCAGGCGCAGGGGAATCTTCGGCAGCCGCGTCGTACGGCCGTCGGCGAGTTTCGTCTCGACCAGGCCGCCACCCTCGACGAGCTGGGGGTCGTCGTAGAGATCCTCGGGCCGGTTGACCGGCGCGAAGGGTATGCCGGCGGCGTCGCAAGCGGCCTCGGCATCGGCCAATGAAAGGCTGCCGATACGGGCCTGGATCTTGTCCAGCACCTCCTGGCGCCGGGCCAGGCGGCCGTCGTTAGTGGCCAGCTCGGCGTCTCCGCCGAGCTCGTCGAGGCTCAGGTGCTGACAAAAGGGTGGCCATTGGCGCTCACTCACGATACCGACGAAGAACTGCGCCCCGTCGCGGGTGTCAAAAAGGTCGTAGACCGCCCAGGGGCCGTCGCCCTCGGGCATGGGCGGCAGTTGGCGCTGGGCGATGGCGGCCGTCGCCATGTGCTGGCCGACCAGGAACGCCGTGGCTTCGAAAAGCGTCGCCGTGACGTTCTGGCCGCGGCCGGTTTCACGGCGTTCGTAGAGCGCGGCCAGGATACCCAGCGCGCCATAAGTGCCGCCCATTATGTCGCTGACCGAGGCACCGGCCCTGAGCGGCCGGCCACGCGGACCGGTCATGTAGGCCAGGCCGCCCATCATCTGCACCAGATTGTCGAGACTGGGGCGGTGTTCGTAGGGGCCGGGCATGAAACCCTTGAGGGAGCAATAGACCAAACCGGGATTGAGGGCGGCACAGGCTTCGTAGCCGAATCCCAAGCGCTCGACGGCACCGGGGCCGAAGTTCTCGATGAAGACGTCGGCGGTGCCGACGGCACGCCGTAAGATGGCCTTGCCGTCTTCGCTTTTGAGATCTATCGCCAGGCTCTGCTTATTGCGATTGAAGAAATGGAAGAGCCCCACGCCGAAGCCGCCCAGGCGACGGGTGTCATCGCCATGGGGTACCTTCTCGATCTTGACCACGTCGGCTCCCATGTCGGCCAGCACCAGGCCGCAGGTCGCGCCCATGACCACATGGCCGAGCTCAATAACGCGGATGCCGGCCAGCGGCAGGGGATCGCTCATACTGTCACTGCCCGTTCAGGGAAATCGACGCCTGATAGACGTAGCGATCACCGCGGAAATGGAGGTGCGTCACGGCCACGGCGGCATCGCCGGCGACGCGGTAAATGTTCTCGATGAAATATAGCGGGTCGCCGAAGTCGACTTCGAGAATTTCCGCCAGATCGCGATCTGCCACCGCCGCCTCGACCGTCTGATCCATGCGCTCGAGCGGCAAACCGAGGTCGTCGCGCATAACATCGACGAAGTTGCGGTTGCCGGCCATGGTTTTGGCCTCGATCCCGCCGAAACGGGTCGGGTCGCCGTAGTTGACGTGAAAGGACAGCGGCCGGCCGTCGAGGCGCCGCTTTCGGCGCATGGACCAAAGCGGAGCCTCGGGAGCCAACCCAAGCGTGCGCGCCACAGCGGCCGGTCCCGGCGCCCGGCGCACGTCCATCACGGACTGATCGATGGGCAGGCCGGTGCCGCCGGCACTGTCCAGCCAATCTCGGAAATTGCCCGAGACGGCAATAGCCACGCGACGCACCTCAGGCGCCGGGTTGACTACGGTACCCAGGCCGCGACGGCCGGTGATCCAGCCCTCGTCGGAGAGGATCGAGAGCGCCCGGCGGATGGTGATGTTGCTGACGCTGAACTGGCGCTCGAGCTCGCTGGCCGGCGGCATGACGCGGCCCTGGCGATAGAGACCGTCGAGGATGCGCCGGCGCAGCGTCTCGGCGACCTGGCGGTACTGGGGAATGGCATGCGCGGTGGTCATGGCGTTTGCGGTGGCAACCCTGATCAGGCGCTTTGGAAGCGCTCCTCGGCGAGGCCGTCGGAGGCCTGGTTGGTGGGAATGCCGCGCTGTTCGGCACGGTCGAGAATTTGCAGGCAGGTCTCGCGAATGCCGCGCACCTTGTCGACCACCTCGGCTTTCTCCAGGCGGTACCACTCGGCCTCGCAACTGATCAGACCGCCGCCGTTGGCCACGTAGTCGGGCAGGTAGACGATACCGCGTTGGGCCAGATCGAGGCCGTGGCGGTCCTCGTCTAGTTGGTTGTTGGCGGCTCCGGCGATGACCTTGGTCTTGAGGCGGGGCACGGTATCGTCGTTGAGGATGGCGCCGCCGGCACAGGGTGCAAAGACCTCGGCGTCCACATCGTAGATGGCCTCTGGCGCCACCATCTCGGCGCCGAATTCATCGACCGCGCGCTGGGCATTGGCTTCGATTACATCCGCCACCGTCAGTCTGGCGCCGGCCTCGTTGAGCAGCCGGCAGAGGTTGAACCCGACGTTGCCGACACCCTGCAGGGCGACGTGCAAACCGCCCAGATCGGCAGAACCCAAGGCCCGTTCGGCGCCCGCGCTGATCGACTGGAAGGCGCCCAATGCCGTCAGCGGCGCCGGGTCGCCATAGCCGCCGTCCTCCTCGCGCAGACAGGTGACGCACTTGGTTTCCTTTTTGATTTCGGCCATATCGAATGGATTGGTACCAATGTCCTCGCCGGTGATGTAGCGCCCGCCCAAAGTATCGATCCAACGTCCCATGGCGTGCAGCAGCTCGGGGCGTTTGTCCTTGTGCGAATCGGCGATGATGACCGACTTGCCGCCGCCCAGTTTGACCTTGGCCATGGCGGCCTTGTAGGTCATACCCTTGGAGAGCCGCAGCACGTCGCGCACCGCCTCGGCCTCGCTGGCGTAGGGCCACATGCGGCAGCCCCCCAGGGCCGGGCCCAGATTGGTGTTGTGGATGGCGATGATGGCGCGCAAGCCCGCGGCCGGTTCGTTGACGAACAGGACGCGTTCGTGGCCGTCGTACTCGGCAGCTTCGAAGACGCTCATGTGACTTCTCCCGCCCTCACACCCCCTTCGATCTCGATCATCTTGCCCGGGTTCATGAAATTCGTGGGATCCAGCGCCAGTTTGAGCTGGCGCATGACGTCGACGGCCGGCCCCAGCTCGGCCACCAGGAAATCCTTCTTTCCCAAGCCGATGCCGTGCTCGCCGGTGCAGGTGCCGTCCATGGCCAGGGCGCGCATGATCATGCGTTCGTTGTATTCCTCGGCCTCCTTGATTTCGGCATCATTGCTGGTGTCGAGCACGAAGATGAGGTGGAAATTGCCGTCCCCCACGTGGCCCAGCATGGGCGCCGGCAGGGAGCAACTTTCCAGGTCCTTGCGGGTCTCCGTCATGCACTCGGTCAGGCGCGACAGCGGCACGCAGACGTCGGTGCCCCAAAGCTCGCAACCCTCACGCAGCGCCTTGGCGGCATAAGCGGAATCGTGGCGTGCCTGCCACAGCCGGTTGCGCTCCTCGAGATCGCTGGTCCACTGGAATTCGCCGCCACCCTGGTCTTCGGCGATGGCACGCATCATCTCGATCTGCTCCTCGACGCCGCGCTTGGTGCCGTCGAATTCCATGAACAGCGTCGGCTCGACGGGATAGTCGAAGCCCGAATAGGCGTTGACGGCGCCCATCATGACCGCGTCCATCAGCTCGCAACGCGCGATAGGAATGCCCGACTGAATGGCCGTGACCACGGAATCGACGGCTGCCTCGACGCTGGGAAATGGCACTACGGCGGCGGAGGTGACCTCGGGAATGCCGTGCAGTTTCAGCGTCACCTCGGTGATCACGCCAAGAATACCTTCGGAGCCGACATAGAGGTGCGTGAGATCCAGACCGGCCGCTGTCTTCCTGGCCCGGCGCGCAGTATCGATGACACGGCCGTCGGGCAGCACGACTTTCACGGCCAGTACGTTGTCCTTCATGGTGCCATAGCGCACGGCGTTGGTGCCCGAGGCCCGGGTCGCCGTCATGCCGCCCAGCGAGGCATCGGCGCCGGGATCGACGGGGAAGAAAAGTCCGGTGTCGCGAATGTGTTCGTTCAACTGCTTGCGCCGCACACCGGCTTGCACGATACAGTCGAAATCGAGCGGATTGACGGCCAGGATGCTGTCCATCCCGGTGACGTCGACGCTGACACCGCCGTGAACCGCCTGCACGTGGCCCTCGACCGAAGTTCCGGTGCCGAAGGGGATCAGGGGCACAGCCCCGTCACGGCAGATGTCGACCACCCCCACAACTTCTTCGGTGGTCAGGGGAAAGACCACAGCATCGGGTTCGGCCTGGTGGTGCCAGAACTCGTCGCGGCCATGCTGCTCGCGCACCGAGGCGGAGGTCGAAAGACGGTCGCCGAGAAGCTGCTTGAGACTGTCGAGCACCGACTGAGGTACGGCCATGGTTTGGATTCCTTATCAAACCGTCATCCCCGCGAAAGCGGGGACCCAGGTTTGGTTGGGTATTTGTCTATCTTGAGCGGCGAGACAAAGGACAAAACCTGGGTTCCCGCTTTCGCGGGAATGACAACAAAAGTTCGGGTCGCCCACTCTAGCCCCCATCAAATTGATCGAAGGCCGCCAGGGCCTCGGCGCCGTAGACCGCCGCCGGGCCACCGCCCATCTCGACGACTACGGTGATGGTCTCGGCCACTTCCTCGCGGCTGGCGCCCTTCTTGCTGCTGGCCCGGGCGCGGTAGGTAATGCAGCCCTCGCAGCGAATGGCCACGGAAATCGCCAACGCCATTAGCTCCTTGGTCTTGCCATCGAGGACGCCGTCGGCAGAGACCTTGGTCATCAGATCGCGGTAGGCGCCCATGGGGCCAGGCGCGGCCTGGAAAAGTTCGCGGCTGTTAAGATCGATCTCCTTGGCGCGTTCGGCGAAATCCTTGCTCATTTCTCCAATCCTTTTCTAACTGGCAGCGAGCGCCGCCTCGGGACATTCGATCATGGCGGCGACGTCGTTGACGAAGCGGGTGGCGTCGGCGCCGTCGATGAAGCGATGGTCGAAACTCAGGCTGCAGGCCACCATCGGCCCCACCTCGAAAGCGCCGTCTACGGCCCGCGGCCGGTCGTTGATGCGCGAGAGCCAGAGCGTCGCCGTCTGCGGCGGGTTGATGATGGGCCGGGTGGAAAGAAACGTGGTGCGCTCCAGGTTGCCGGTGTTGGAGAGCGTAAAGGTCCCGTCCTGCATGTCGGCGCGGCCGAGGCTGGAATCGCGACCGCGCTGGGCGACGTCGTTGATGGCAGCGGCAGCGGCGAACAGCGAAAGATTGTTGAGGCCGCGCACCACCGGCACCAGCAGCCCAGCCTCGGTTGCCACGGCGATGCTCATGTTGACGTCGCGGTGCAGCAAAAGCTCGCGGCGCTCCTCGTCGATGGTGGCGTTGAAGCGCGGATGCCGCGTCAGCGCCGCCGCCACGCAGGTGGCAAACAATGCGGCATAGCTGAGCTTGACACCGCGCCTTTCGGCTTCGGGCCCGAGCTTGGCCAGCAGGGCCACAAGGGCATCGGCCGGCACCTCGAATGTCATGGTCGCATGGACCAGCGTGTGGACCGAAAAGGAAAGCCGCTCGAAGGCCACGGCGCGGGGTCCGTTGAGGCCCTCGCGTCGCACCTCGGGCCGATCGTCGGGGGCCGGCGGTGGCGACGATAGCGGCGCGAGAACGGCAGCCGGAGCAGCGGCCGCTTCGACATCGCGGCGCAGGATCATTCCGTCCCGGCCACTACCCTGCAGGCCGGCCAGGTCGACACCACGATCGGCGGCCAGCTTTCGCGTCGAGGGCGCGGCGAGGATGGCTTCGACAGGCGCAGCGACGGGCGCCAGCTTCGCCTTTGGCGCCGACTCGGCCTCGGCCTCGGGCACGGGCTCGGGCTCGGGCTTGGGTTCCGCTTTCGCCTCTGCATCGACGGCGGCTGTGCCGCCGTCACTGATCCGCATCAGCACCTCGCCTACCGGAATCGTGTCGCCCGGTTTCCAGCAAAGCTCAGCGACGCTGCCGGCCCGCGGTGCGGGCAGCTCGACATCGACCTTGTCGGTGCTGATGGTGGCAACCTCGGCGCCCTCTTCCAAGGCATCGCCGACGGCCACGGTCCAGGAGATCAGGAGCGCCTCGCTGATGCCCTCGCCGATGTCGGGCAGGATGAAGTCGTACATCAGAATTGAAACTCCATGGTACGCACGATGGCGTTTTTGATGCGCTGGCGGCTGGGGCGGTAGTACTGGTCGCCGATGCTGAAGTGATAAGGCACGTCAGGCGCCGCCAGGCGCTGGATCGGGGTGTGCAGGTAACCGAAGGCCCTTTCCTGGACGACGGCGGCCAGTTCGGCTCCGAATCCCATGCTGAGCGGCGCCTCGTGGATAATGACGACACGGCCGGTGCGCCTGACCGAGGCGATGATGGTCTCGATGTCGTAGGGGATGATGGTGCGCAGATCGATGACCTCGGATTCGTAGCCTTCATCCTGCGACAGCTCGTCCGCCACTTCGACCACACAATGACGGATGGGGCCGAAGGTCAGCACGGTGACGTCGTCGCCCGGCCGCACGATCTCGGCCCGGCCGATTTCGGCGGCCTGGTCATGGGGCTCGAAGTCGGCGCTCATGGCCCGGTAAAGCGGCACCGGCTCGACCAGCAGCACGGGATCGGGATCGCGCACGGCGGCCAACATCATGCTGTATGCATCCTCGGGCGTAGTGGGGCAGAGGATCTTGATACCGCCGTGATGGACGAAATAGGCCTCGACGCTTTGCGAATGCCAGAGCCCGCCCTTGATGCCGCCGAACGAGGGCGCCCGGATGACCATGGGGCAGGAGTACTGCCCGCCCGAGGCCCAGCGGTAGCGGGCGGCGCAAAACATGATGTGTTCGAAGGCATCGTGGATGAAGCCGGAGAACTGGACCTCGGCGATGGGCTTGAGGCCGTAAAGCGCCATGCCCACGGCGTGGGCGACGATGCCCTTCTCGTCGAGTGGCGTATCGATCACGCGGTGCGAGCCGAAGCGCTGTTGCAGGCCTTGCGAGGTTCGAAAGATGCCGCCGGCCCGGCCGACATCCTCACCCAGCAACACGACATCGGGGTCGCGTTCTAGCTCGTGCGCCATGGCCGCGTTGAGGGATTCGAGTACTGTCATCTTGGGCATGATCAGTTGCCCTCCAGATCGTCCATCAGCGCCGTGCGCTGCTCCTCGAGCATCCAGGTGAGTTCGGCGAAGGTGTCGTCGAACATGGATTCTGGATCGGGCAGCGGCATGGCTTCGGCCTCGTCGATGGCAGCCTGGATTTCGTCCTTGCAACGCTGCCACAAGGCTGTCTCTTCGTCGTCTGTCCAAAAGCCGCGATACTCTAAATAGCCGCGAAGGCGGTTCAGGGGGTCCCAGGGCTCCCAGGCGGCGACGTCCTCTGCCGTGCGGTAGAGATCCGGATTGTCAGACGAGGTATGGAATCCCATGCGGTAGGTTACGGCCTCGATCAGCGACGCGCCCTCACGGGGTGCCAGCTCGCGGGCCTCGCAGGTGACGGCGTAGACGGCCAGGGCATCGTTGCCATCGACGCGTAGGTTGCGCACGCCGTAGGCATTGCCTTTCTCGGCGAAGGTGGCCGAGGCGGTCTGCGTGTCGGTCGGCGTCGATACGGCCCAGCCGTTGTTTTCGCAGATGAAGACAACCGGCGGCTTGTGCACACCGGCGAAATTCATGGCCGAGTGGAATTCGCCGCGCGACGTCGAGCCGTCGCCGAAGATGGTCAACACGCGGGTGTCGTCACCGCGGATCTTAGCCGCCCAGGCAGCGCCGCAGGCGTGCGGTATATATGACGCCACCTGGGTCGTCATGGGTACGATGTTGAGGCGCTTGTCGCCCATCAAGGTGGGCAGGCGGCGGCCCTTGAGGGGCTCGTCGCGGCGGCCGAAATACTGCGCAAAAAGCTGCACCAGCGGCGCGCCGCGGAGCAGCATGGTGCCGGGGTGGCGGTAGCCCATGAAGATCCAGTCTTCAAAGGGAAAGGCCATGGTGGCGGCGATGTGCACCGCTTCCAGGCCGCAGTGCGGTATCCAGAATTCCACTCGGCCGGAACGCTGCAGCGTCCAGCCGCGCTGGTCGATGGCTCGCACCAGCACCATCATCTCGTAAAGCCGGCGAAGCTCGTCCCGGCTCAGGTCGGGCTCGGGCAAATCGCCGCAGGGCTTGCCGTACTGGTCCACGACCTGTCGGATGCCGAGTTTCTTGGCCTGGTCGAGGGGCGTGGTGACTTTTTTCTCGCGGCGCCGGGAACGGCCGCCCGGCTTTTTCTTACTCGCCAAGATCATTCTCCCGAAAGTAGCTCTTACGTATAAAGGTATACTAACATACCTATAAACAGATTCACCACCCCTATGACGCGGAATTTCGCTATTTTCACCGAACTGGTATTTAGCTCGATGACGAGGTGCCGAGATGGCCGAAAACTTTCCCCCATTCCACTACGAAGCGGCCCGCGAGGCCTTTGCGCTGGAGATCCCGGAGTACTTCAATTTCGCCTTCGACGTGGTTGCGCGCCGTGGCCGAGAGAACGACAAAACAGCGTTGATCGCCGTGGCTGCCGATGGCGAAACTGTCGAGCGCCACAACTACGCCGATCTCGACCATGCCTCCAGCCGCTTCGCCAATGTACTGGGCGGCCTGGGTGCGGCCAAGGGCGACGCTGCGTTTGTCATGATCCCTCGCCTGCCCGCCTTTTACCAGGTGCTGTTGGGCTGCATGAAGACCGGCGTGGTGGCCATGCCCGGGACCAATCTTCTCACCGCCAAGGACATCGAATACCGCGTCAACCAGGCCGGCGCACGCTTGGCCATGGTCACCGCCGAGCACGTGGAAAAGGTCGAGGCGGCGCGCGGCCAGTGCCCGACTCTCGAACACCTGATCGTCATTGGGGGCGCAGCCGAGGGCTGGACTTCGTTCGATAAGGCCTGCGCCGCCGCTTCCGAGGAACTCGACCAGGAGGCTCTGCCGGCCATCCGGGCCGACGACCAAATGCTGGTCTACTTCACGTCAGGGACCACGTCGATGCCCAAGATGGTGGGTCGCAATCAGTCCTATGGGCTGGCCCATTCCATCACCGGGGACTACTGGATGGGATTGCGGGAAGACGATGTGCATTGGACGCTGACCGACACGGGCTGGGCCAAAGCCGCCTGGGGGATTATCTTCCCGCCGCTGTTGGCCGGCGCCACGGTCATGCTTTACGACGGCGAGGGTTTCGATGCCGAGATGCACCTGCGCCTCATCGAACGCCACAAGGTAACGACCTTTTGCGCCCCCCCGACCATCTACCGGCTGTTCGCCCAGATGGATGTGAGCGGCTTCGATCTGGGCTCGTTGCGCCACTGCATCGGCGCCGGCGAGCCCCTCAATCCGGAAGCCATGCGGTCGTGGAAACAGGCCACCGGCTGCGACATCTACGACGGCTACGGCCAAACCGAGACCATCAACATCGTGGCCAATTTCCCCGGCATGGAGATCCGCCCGGGATCCATGGGCAAGCCGGTGCCGGGCCTCGACATCGGCATCATCGACGACGACGGCACCATTGTCGCCGACAACGAGGTTGGCCACATCGCCGTGCGCCTGACGGCCCCCCATCCGCCGGGGCTCTTCCACGAATACATCGGCGACCCGGCAGCCACCGCCCAAGCCTTCCGCAACGGTTGGTACTACACCGGCGACACCGCCACCCGCGATGCCGACGGCTACATCTGGTTCGTCGGCCGGTCCGACGACATCATCACTTCGTCGGGCTACCGCATCAGCCCCTTCGAGGTCGAAAGCGCGCTGATCGAACACCAGGCGGTAGTGGAATCGGCGGTGGTCGCCAAGCCAGATGCCTTGCGCGGCGAAATCGTCAAGGCGTTCGTGATCCTGGCGCCCGGTCATGAGCCCAGTGAGGCCCTCAAGACCGACATCCAGGATTTCGTCAAACAGCTCACGGCGCCCTACAAGTACCCCCGCGAGATCGAGTTTCGGGAAGCGCTGCCCAAGACCATCTCGGGCAAGATCCGTCGTGTGGACTTGCGGGCCGAAGCAGATTCAGAGGGCTAGCGACTGAAATTGAACTGCCTTCAGCATTTTTCGGCGACGAGGTTCTTGAATTCCGCCAAGCTTGAAAACACGACTGACACGCGGTCACCCGCCATGCCCGAGCGCAACAGTACCGGCTCACCCTTTTTGGGTCCCCGCAGACTCGTGTCGATCTTGATGCGGACATTGGTTTCCCAGAATGGGAACTTCGCGCCATCGGCAGTGGTGATGAAGTAGCCGTCACGACAGTGGCGAATCTCAGTGATTCGTTGATTAGCTCCCAGCAATGACAGTTCGGGCAGGACCGGCCCCGATGCCATGCGTTCAGAAACGAGCCCCTCCTTCACGACCTTCACCGTGCCGCCCTCGGTCATCGCCCGACGCAGAAAGGCGATGAGGTTTGCCCGGACATCGTCCTTCTCGACGCCGCGAAACGTCATGGTCGTCCCCGGCACCATGGCTTGCGGATCCGCCAGCCAGGCGTTCAGCGTATCCTCGTCCCAGATCAAATCCTCCGTTTTCAGAGCTTTGGTGTAGCGGCCATAATCGTCCGCCGATGCCGCCTTTTTTGCCCCAGAGGCCGGCGAGGCTGGGGCCGGACAGATGCACGCCGGGCTGCAACGAATGGCAGGCTGCGCAAATTCGATAGGCCGACGCCCCCTTTTTGACCATTTCGGCCTTTTCTTCCGAATTTGCGGCTCCCGCGAACGCCATGAGGATGGCTATTGCGGCGCATGCAGATGATTTCAACATTCGTTTCTCCTGTCGTCAGGCTTGGCGGGTCGCGGCTATCATTCCCGACATTGGCGTTCAATTGGCTTTCTTTTCATCTCCGGCGAGGGCTTCAGAAAACCGCGGCAACGAGACAAATTTCTTGAGGCCCGCAGCTATGTTCTGGGGTTCGCTGGCGCCGCTGAAGGTAGTCAGGGATTTGCCGTCAGGGCCGACCAAATAGGCCGTGTTGGTGTGGCCCATGAAATATTCGTCGGGATCGTCGTCTGCCGTCCCTCCCAACTTGGTATAGAAGGCACGATAGACTTCGGCGACCGCGGCAATTTGTTTCGCCGTGCCGGTCAGGCCGACGAGACGGGGGTGAAATGCTCCGACATATTCGGCCAGTACAGTCACCGAGTCGCGCTCGGGATCGATGGTGATGAAAACCGGCACCACCGTTGCGCCCTTGTCGGGTAGCAGATCCATGGCTAGGGTCATGTTCGACAATCCGACCGGGCAGGTGTCGGGGCAAAACGTATAGCCGAAATAGATCAGCATGAACTTGCCGAGAAAGTCGGCTTCAGTGACCGTTTTTCCGGTCTGGTCGACGAGGGTAAAGGGGCCGCCGAATTCCGTCTCGCCGGAAATCCATGCCGCCTTGGTGGTGCCGCCAGGGTCGCTGTCGGTCTGGCCAAACTGAAGCCAGACGGCGGCTGCGGCGACCAGGACCGCCAGCGCCACGGCCGCTGAGCGGATCAATTGAGGTCGCGTCATCTTCATCAATATCCCTTTCCTCACTTTTCATTATCATCTTTCGGCATGGCGCTGGAATTGCGGATGCCTGCCGATCACCCAACCCGACGCAGCACGGCAGGCGATGCCGGAGACCGATTCACGGGTTAGGTTGGGATAGAGAGCTTTGGCGGTGAGGGATCGGGTGCAATAGAGAACCCGGCGCGGGGAGACGCCAATTCTGCGAACGATGCGGCCGGTGTCAAATTGTGAAGTGAGCTCGGATCGATCAGGGTTGCCACCATTCCCGTGCAGGCCGTTAAACAGGTTGCAGTATCGATCATGCCTTCGCCCTCGCAACAATCGCAGTCATTGCAAACGACGCCATCGGCGCTCGCAACAGCAGCCGAAAGCTGAATCGAGTTCAGGCTTTGCGGCCCGTACACGGGCACTCCGATGATGAGGGCGAGGGCCACCAGCGAGACTACAATTCGCCGGATTCGGGCTCGTGTCATGGTCTCGGATTGTAATGGTTCCGGTTACGGATAAGTCAAGACGGAAATCCTTCGATTGGTGCGCCATGCCGGTAATGATACGATACGTATCACTTTGGAGCGATACCGAATGCCTCGAGATACCTGATACATATTGCACTGCCATGCCAGAACAGGTGTCAGAACGTTTACGCCGCGCTCGAACAGGTGCAGGATTTGAGAACGCCCGCGCCGCTTCGGACGCTTTCGGCTGGAACGCGGCAACCTATCGGTGCCACGAGAACGGCGTTCGCGGCGTTTCCGCTCAGCGCGCCGAACGCTACGTCCGTGCGTTTCATGTCGGCCTCAACTGGCTATTGACAGGAAGCGGCGACACCGCCACTTCACAAGAACGATCCCTCGCGCCTTTATTGGGTACTGTTGGGAGACACGGCATGGTCAATCAAGCGACCGGACTGCCGGCCGTTGCACTCCTCAGCGAACAAAAGGTGCTATTAGCGCCTACGACGCGGCCCCGACCGGCATCACGTCGCGCCGTAGCCTGAACTCGGAAAAATCATGTGGGTGATTGCCGTGACCAAACTGGCGGCAGGTGTCGTCTGGGCAGCCGCCTTCGCCGCCGCCGCCACCGCGCTCGACCTACTGCGCCAGATCCGTGATCGCTTGGACCGCCCCGGCCGCGATTTGTAGCGATTCGAAAGTTCTAAGTTCGGGCGCCCACGAGCCGCCTGCCGATTCCGGCCCGCCACGCCACCGTGGCAAACCGAGTGGCAACTCACAGGGTTTCAAGTTTTTTGGGTGACCTGTCCGTACGACGTAATATTCCTCTGTGATGAATCAGATGGAGTTTCGCGTGCCTTAATTGCGGGCAGAATGCGATTGATGTCACCCTGCTCACCGGAGCGAGGTGATCCCTAGCGCCAACGACTAGAGGAGAAGGCAAATTGCGATTCCAAAACAAATGCGTTGTCGTTACAGGAGCTGGAGGCGGTATTGGACGCGAGACGGCGCTGGAATTTGCCGAGGAGGGCGCCAAGGTCGCAGTCTCCGACATCGACCCCAAAACGGCCCAACGCACCGCCGAGGAGATCGTCGAGCGGGGCGGCCAGGCGCAGGCCTTCACGCTCGATACCACGGACCCCGAGGCGGTTGCGGCGGGATTTGCGGCTTTCGAGAGCTGGCTCGGTGATCTCGACATACTCGTCAACAATGCCGGGATCCGGGAGATAACGCCGGTGATCGAGTTGACCTACGAAGAGTGGTGCCGCGTCATCAATGTCAATCTGACCGGCGTGTGGCTGTGTTCACAGACGTTCGTAAAACGTCTTCTCGCCACCGACCGTCCGGGAGCGATCGTCAATCTGGCCTCGACGCTGGGCGTTGTGGCGGCGCCGAACCGGCCGGCCTACACGGCCTCCAAACACGCCGTGGTCGGCTTGACCAAGCAGATGGCCCTCGAATTCGGCGAAAAGGGAATTCGCATCAACGCCGTCGGCCCCGGCGTCACAAGAACGGCCATGACCGCCCACTATTTCGAAGATCCCGAGATAACCGCCTCGATTCGCTCGATCCACGCCATGAATCGCTGGGCCGAAGTGGACGAGATCGCCAGCGCCATCCTGTTTCTGGCATCCGACAACGCAAGCTTCATCACCGGCACGACGCTGATCGTCGATGGTGGCTGGACCACGGGCAAGAAAATGTGAGTGGCTTCAGCGCGCGGTCGAACCTCAACTCATCCGCATGCGGCAGCGGCGCTAGACCTCGAACGAGGCGCCGTCAGCCGCCGTGGCTGGCTTGACGCGGATGATCTCGTCGTTGACCTAGCACTGCTTCAGGTTCTCCTTGTCCGGGCCGGCGCAGGGGATCTGTCCGCCAACCTGACCCGAAAGGTCCTGCTGGCCGATTGTCTGCATCATCTCGCGGGCGTTGCCTTCGCTGGGCGCGGAGATCAACGCCTTCGCTTGGGGCACAGCCTGCAGCATGGCCTTGGCATCGGCGGCACGCTTCATCTGCGCTGCCTTGTATTGGGCGTCCTCGGTCTTGGCGGCGGCCTCGGCGGCGGAAACCAGCTTTGCCACCTGACCCGCGACGAACAGCTTGCTTAGCTGCGTCGGCGAACGCTCTTTGAGCCAATGGCGCATCTTGCCCTGGGAGAACATGACGATCTCGAAGGATTGGTTGATCGGATGTCCGGCTTCCAGCATCTTGGCGAAGGCCTCGCCACTGATTTCCGAGCGGGCCAAGCCATGACACTTCATGCATTTGGCGGCCATTTCATAACTCATCGAGGCCCAGGCCAACCCGGCGGCAGCGGAATCGGCGATCCGCTTGACCTTGTGACCCTGCGTCTCGTTCTCCCGCTTGACGTTCTTGCCCCCATAGTCGGAGTGGATAACTTCCCATTCGGAGGAAGCCCCATGACAGCTTTCGCAGGACGGGCCGTATTTCACTTTGGGCTTGTCACCGAGCTTCTTCTGTTCGGTCGAATAATGGCAGACGTTGCAGTTCTTGTTCCGCTTC
>PVBE012514788.1_pt1 | contig 23486 bp, 14 predicted proteins | sample 1631181 | NCBI WGS metagenome assembly PVBE01 (sample SAMN08397723, study PRJNA350692) | Marine metagenome, whole genome shotgun sequencing project. | isolation source: water | place: Pacific Ocean | collected 2012-04 | reverse complement strand
GTCGGAGCTTTGCTGCGCGCCTCTCGATTGAGGTGCGGCGAGGAAGCCGCCGACGTGGCGCAATTTTTGCGCATCCGCCTCGTCTACATTATGGCGATTGAGGAAGGCCGCTACGATGATCTTCCAGGTGTCGCCTATGCCGTCGGATTTATCCGCGCCTATGCCGAACACCTCAGTCTCGATAGCGAAGAGGTCGTGCGGCGCTTCAAGGCCGAGACGTCCGAGCTCGACATGTCGACCGATCTCAAGTTCTTATCCCCTATCCCCGAGAGCGGAATTCCACGCGGTGCCATCTTGTTCGTCGGCATGGTGGTCGCGGTTTTGGCTTACGGTGGCTGGTACGTCAGTTCCACTCGGGATCACTTCCTGACCGACCTAATACCGCCGCTGCCCGAACGATTGGCGGCCCTGTTGCCAACGGACGGCGCGACAGATGCCAAGGCGCCCCCGATACCGCCCGGACCCGATTCTGCCCTGGCCGGCGAAGCTGCGCAGTCGGACGGCGCCGTAGATAGCAGCAAGCCCGCCGGCTCGACACAGACGGTCGTCGAGAGCGCGGGTCAAACGACAATCCCGCAACCAGTGGCCACAAGCACCGAAACCGGACAAGTGGACAGCGCAGCCGAATCGGCGCAGCCGATCGCGGTGGCGACGGCCCCGGAGGTGGCGGAAACACCCGAATTCCCGCCGATTGAAGAAACGCCGGTCACGGAGGCAACGCCGTCTTCCCCGGCTATCCCCGTGCCGACCGAAAGCGTTGCGACTGATACAATCGTGTCCGATGCTATCGTGACCGACACTGTCGCGACGATAATCCCACCGGCGCCGGAGGCCACCCCGGAACCCGAACCGACAGTGCAAGCGGTGACTGAATTAGTCGAGGTCGCGGTGCCTGCCACGCCGGAACGGGGCGAAGAGCCGGCGACGGGCGATACGCCCCGGGCTTTGCCACCTCCCCCAACGGCCGTCGCCACGGCCGTCGACGACCTTCGCCAACCGACGACGCCGGTCACACCGGAAACCGTGGCACCTCCGGAATCGACGGTTGACGCGGAACAGCCGAACCCGGTCGAAGACAACGTGGCAACCGCCGACGCATCGCCGCCCGAAATAGCGGGTGGTGGAGACAACGAACAGGTGGCCGCTTTGACCGAGGATACGGAACCCAAGCCGGCCACTGACGCAGCGACACCGACGGAAGAGGGCGAGTCACGAATTTTGGTGCGCGCCCGGATGGCAAGTTGGATCCAAGTCCGCGACGACGTCGGCAACCAGCTTCTGATGACCCGCCTAATGCGGGCCGGGGATACTTTTCACGTCCCCGACCGCCCCGGACTCACGCTATTGACCGGTAACGCCGGTGCCCTTGAGATCCTGGTTGATGGCGAAACCATGCCTCCCCTTGGCCCGGTTGGCGCCGTACGCCGCGACGTGACGCTGGACGTCGAGCGCCTGCGCGAGGGCACAGCAGCCGTCGAGTGAGTCCCCGGCGCTGATTGCGCTGACATCCCCCGGGGTGGCGAGGGCGCTGGTGGCGGTTCTTATCAACATAGAGTGGCCAGGGCTCTGTTCTCCGGCTGTTTGATGTGAGATCATCGGGTCATGTCTTACGAACTCCGCCCATTTCCCCGGCGCCAGAGCACCAAGGTCCGGATCGGCTCCGTCGTGGTCGGCGGCGATGCGCCGATCATGGTCCAATCAATGACCAACACCGACACCGCCAACGTCGAAGCGACGGCTGATCAGGTGGCGGCGCTGGCCCGCGCCGGGTCCGAAGTGGTGCGCATCACCGTCGATCGGGAAGAGGCGGCCCGCGCAGTCCCCCATATTCGGGAACGACTGCAAAACTTAGGCGTCGAAGTCCCCCTGGTGGGCGACTTTCATTACAACGGCCATACGCTCTTGACCCAACACCCGGCCTGCGCCGAGGCGCTGGACAAGTTCCGCATCAATCCCGGCAACGTGGGCTTTCGCGACAAGCGCGACACGCAGTTCGCGACCATGATCGAGGTGGCGCTGCGCTACGCAAAGCCAGTGCGCATCGGCGTCAATTGGGGTAGCCTGGACCAGGAGCTCCTAACCCGGCTCATGGACGAAAACGCAGACACCGAACAGCCCAAGACAGCCACCGAGGTGACCCATGAAGCCCTCGTCGTTTCGGCCCTGGCCAGCGCCGCCCGTGCCGAGGAACTGGGCCTAGGGCGTGACAAGATCATACTGTCGTGCAAGGTAAGTGCTGTTCAGGACCTCGTCGCCGTTTACGCCAGCCTGGCGGCGCGCGGCGATTATGCGCTGCATCTGGGTCTTACCGAGGCGGGCATGGGCTCGAAAGGCATCGTCGCCTCGACCGCCGCCTTGGCCATCCTCCTGCAAAGAGGCATCGGCGACACCATCCGCGTTTCTTTAACTCCCGAACCCGGCGGCGAGCGTACCCAAGAAGTGGTCGTCGCCCAGGAAATCCTGCAGACCATGGGGCTGCGCGCCTTTGCCCCCATGGTGATCGCTTGTCCCGGCTGTGGGCGGACGACGAGCACCGTCTTCCAGCACCTGGCGCAAAATATTCAGGAATACGTCCGCACCCACATGCCCGAATGGCGCGCCAACTATCCCGGCGTCGAGACCATGAACCTCGCCGTCATGGGCTGCATCGTCAATGGCCCGGGGGAAAGCAAACATGCCGACATCGGCATCAGCCTTCCCGGTACGGGGGAGGAACCGGCGGCGCCCGTCTTCATCGACGGCAAGAAAGTGATGACGCTACGGGGGCCAACCATCGCCGAAGACTTCCACAAGGTGATAGACGATTACGTGAAGACGCGCTACGAACGCCCGTCCTGACCGCCGCGCCGCGCCTGGAGTCCCGTCGTCGCCATGCCCAAAAACGAAAATGCCCCCAAGAACCCGGCGCTCAAGCCAGTCCGCGGCACCCACGATATCCTGCCGGCCGACTACCGACGCCATCGGATGGTCGTGGAAACCGCGCGCCGCGTCGCGGCCCAATACGGTTACGGCGAAATGTCCATGCCCATCTTCGAGTTCACCGAGGTCTTTCAGCGCACACTGGGCGATACCTCGGATATCGTGAGCAAGGAGATGTACACCTTCGCCGACCGCAGCGGCGACAGCCTGACTCTCAGACCCGAAGCCACAGCCGGGGTGGCGCGCGCTTTCCTCTCCAACGGGCTCATCCAGGAGCTACCGCTCAAGGTCTTCTGCCAAGGCCCCATGTTCCGCTATGAACGGCCTCAGAAGGGGCGGCTCAGGCAATTTCACCAAATCGATGTCGAACTTCTGGGCGTCGCCGAGGCGCTGGGCGACGTGGAGATCATCGCACTCGGCGCCGATGTCCTCAATGCCCTCGGCCTGAAAGACAAGGTAACCCTCGAACTCAATACCCTTGGTGATCTCGAAAGCCGCCTCGCCTATCGGTCGACGCTGGTCGACTACCTCAGTGGTCACGCAACCAAGCTGTCGAGCGATAGCCGCGCCCGGCTTGAGCGCAATCCCTTGCGCATCCTTGATTCAAAAAATGAGGGGGACCGCGCCATCATCGCCGATGCGCCATTGATCTCGGACAGCCTGAACTTTTCTTCGCGGCGCATCTTCGAGGACCTATGCGCGGGCCTCACGACCGCCGGCATCTCCTACCGGCTCAACCCACGTCTGGTGCGCGGCCTGGATTACTATTGTCACGCCGCCTTCGAGTTCACCACCGAAGCGCTGGGCGCCCAGGGCACTGTGTTGGCCGGAGGCCGCTATGACGGCCTGATTGCGCAGATGGGCGGCCAGCCGACGCCGGGCACCGGATGGGCGGCGGGCGTCGAGAGGCTGGCGATGCTGATCGAAGCCCCATCCGAAGCACCCAGACCGATCGCCGTCGTCCCCGTCGGCGAGGATCAGGACGCGCAAGCGCTTGCCATCACGCTGCGACTGCGCCGCGCTGGCTTCACGGTCGAACTTGGATATTCGGGCAAGGTTAAAAAACGCATGAAACGCGCCAACAAGCTGAACGCCTGTGCGGCGGTCGTCCTCGGGTCGGAGGAAGCGGCACGACAGGCGGTAATGGTGCGCAACATGGATACGGGAGAGGAGGCCGAGGTCTCGTTGGAGTCCCTGGAGGCTCACCTGGCCTGCCACCGTTAGCCGGACAATGGAAGAAACCCTCTTCTCAACCGAACGGCCGGTAATCGTCGGGGCCAATCATAAATCCAGCGGCCTGATGCTGCGCGACCGCCTGTTTGTCGAGGACGGAGCCGTGCCGGAGTTCCTGGACCGTCTACGCCAAGCAGGGCTGACCCAGGCCCTGGTGCTTTCGACCTGCGACCGGGTCGAGGTGCAGGCCATAGACCCCGGTGGTGGCGAGGCACCGGACCTGATCGCCCGCGCCCTGGCTGACCATGCCGAAATGGCGCCGGGTGAGATTGACGGACAACTCTATACGCTGTGGGACGATGTGGCGGTACGTCACGTCTTCACGGTCGCCGCGTCGCTTGACAGCCAGATCGTCGGCGAGCCCCAGGTCCTGGGGCAAGTAAAGGCCTGCCACCGGCTGGCCCGGGACGCCGGCATGACCGGCAGCGCGTTGGAGGCTATTTTGCAGGCCGCCTACAGCGCCGCCAAGCGAGTACGCAATGAGACCGCCATCGGCGAGCGCCCGGTGTCCATCTCCGCCGCGGCGGTGCAGATTGCCCGCGAAGTGCACGGAGATCTCGACCGCTGCACGGCCCTTCTCATCGGCGCCGGCGACATGGGCGAGATGGTGGCCCGGGACTTAATTTCGGCGGGACTGTCGCAACTGACCGTCACCCACCCCACGGAGAAGCGGGCCGAAGGAGTGGCCCGCGCGCTGGATGCCCACGTCGCCGCCTACGACACCCTTTCGGTCCTGCTGGCCGAGGTCGATATTGTTCTAGCCGCCGTGGGCCGGCGGCGACACTTGCTGACCGGCGATATGGTGACGGCGGCGCTAGGCACACGGCGCCAAAAGCCCGTGTTCATTATCGATGCGGCCATTCCCGGCGACGTCGAACCGGCTGTTAATCGCATCGACGCGGCCTTTCTCTATGATCTGGGCGATCTGGAAGGCGTCGCTATGGGAGGACGCGCCGACCGCGAGGCCGAAGCCCAAGCGGCGTGGCGGATTATCGATGCCGAGGTCGAGGACTTCCTGCGCGGCCGTGCCGAGCGCGGCGCCGTTCCCGCCCTCAACCTCTTGCGCGACCATTTCGAAGACAGCCGCGCCGAGGTCCTGGCCTCGGCGGGCCACGATGCCGATGAGGCAACGCGCCTTTTGGTCAACCGCTTGTTGCACGTTCCCTCCCAGGTCCTCAAAGAGCAAGCGGCCGGGCAAGGCAGGGAACAAGAGGAGGCCGAGTGGCGAACCATGGAGCGCATGGTGAGGCGCCTGTTCCGCCTCGACGGCGAAGACACGGAGGAAACCTAGTGAGTCTGGACGAAAAGTTGGATGGCGTGGTGGCCCGCTACGCGGAGCTGGAAGCCCGCCTGGGCGAAAAAGACATCGCCCGGTCGCCCGACTTCATCCGCCTGTCGAAGGAGTATTCGGATCTGGGGCCGGTGGTGCAGGCGATCGGGGAATTACGCCGCATCGGAGCGGAAATCGACGATCTGGTAAGCCTGATCGGCGATCCCGAAGTCGATGACGAAATGCGCGCCCTGGCCAAGGCGGAGGGTGCCGAGCTGGCGGAGCGATTGCCCGACCTCGAGCACCGCGTCAAGGTCCTCTTGCTACCCCGTGACACAGCCGACGAGCGTAGTGCCATCTTGGAAGTCAGGGCCGGCACGGGGGGCGAGGAGGCCGGCCTGTTCGCCGCCGATCTATTCCGCATGTACCAGCGTTACGCCGAACGACGGGGCTGGACGTTCGAGGAAATGCACGTCAGCGAAACCGGCATCGGTGGTTACAAGGAGGCCATCGCCTCGGTCTCCGGTCGCGGCGTCTTTGCCCGCTTCAAGTTCGAATCGGGGGTGCACCGGGTGCAACGCGTGCCGAGCACCGAATCGAGCGGACGCATCCATACCTCGGCGGCCACCGTCGCCGTCCTGCCGGAAGCCGAGGAAGTGGACATTGCCGTCGAAACCAAGGACCTGCGCATCGATACCTACCGCGCCCAGGGAGCCGGCGGCCAACACGTCAACACCACCGACAGCGCGATCCGCATAACACACATGCCGAGCGGTATCGTCGTCACCTGTCAGGACGAAAAATCCCAGCACAAGAATAAAGCCAAGGCGATGAAAATCCTGCGCGCGCGCCTCTATGAGGCTGAGCACGAGCGCCAAAACGCCGAGATGGCGGCGAACCGGAAAAGCCAAGTCGGGTCGGGTGACCGTTCCCAGCGCATCCGCACCTATAACTTTCCCCAGGGCCGCGTGACGGATCACCGCATCGGTCTGACGTTGCACAAGCTGGAAGACGTTATCGCGGGCGAGCTTGACGAAATTGTCGATGCCTTGACCGCCGAGGATCAGGCGGCACGCCTGGCGGAAGTCAGTTGAGCGCGTCGCTAAGCGTATACGACGCCGTATTTGAAGCGACACGGCATCTGGCCGAGGCCGGTATCGCGCAGCCCCGGATTGATGCCCGCGTCCTGGTTGAACATGTGCTGGGTGTTGGTGAGCGGCATCTGGAATTCGGACAGCGCGAGGACTTGCGCCAACTTGTGCAGCGGCGTGCCGCGCGCGAACCCCTGGCCCATATTACAGGCCACCGAGAGTTTTGGAGTCTCACCTTCGCTGTCAACCGCCACACTTTGGTTCCCAGGCCCGATTCCGAAACCTTGATCGAGGCCGCCCTGGCATGGCCGGCGCTCGGGCGCGCCGCCGTCCTCGACCTGGGCAGCGGCAGCGGCTGCTTGCTGGCGGCCGTGCTCAGCGAGCGCCCCGAGTGGTGGGGCCTGGGCCTCGACATCGACGCGGCGGCGCTTTCCGTGGCTGGGTACAATCTGGACGCATTGGGACTCGGCACCCGCTCCTGCCTGGTGCGCGGTGACTGGACCGACTGTCTGACCGGATCGTTCGACGTGGTGCTGTGCAACCCGCCCTATATCGCTGAAAAAGAGTGGCCGGACCTGGATCCGGAAGTGGCGACTTTCGAGCCGCGCATCGCGCTCGCTGGCGGCACCGACGGCCTTGCGTGTTATCGGCGAATCGCCCCCCGCCTGGGCGATTTGATGAGCATGCGTGGTGCCGCCTTCCTTGAGGTAGGCGCCGGGCAGGCCACGCATGTCGCCGAACTGCTCGGCCACCACGGTCTCGGCGTGGTTGAAATCAAAGAAGATTTGGCCGGTATCCCGCGTTGCGTCGTAGCCCGGCGGCGGAATCGCCGGGGGTAATGAGTTGACCGTGAAGAAAAGTCCTTCGCTAGCGCTCAGTGTACTTTTCTTCAATGTTGACAATGAGAAAGGCGTGCTTGGGGCGGCCCGGCGCCGCCTCAAGGGCTGATTTGTCCGTATTGAAACCGGTAAAAAGTACACCGAGCCGAAGGCGAGGGACTTTTTAACGACCGACTAATGAAAAAAAAGGTTGGAAATAATCCTTTTCCCGACTAGGTTTCCCTTGTGGGTGGCCTTTGGTGGCCACGGGGGCTCGCGCCGCCGGGCGTTGAAAGACCCCTTCTCCTGTTCCCAGATGCCGGACCCAAGGTTTGAGTCTTGGCCGCGCCGATCCCGTCAAAGACGGGGCATGGCGGAAAACAGGACATTTTACCGAACCAGTACACACAGGTAACGATGAAACAAGGGTCCAATTCGAGACGGGGGCGTCCCCGAAGCGGCGGTAAACGCCATTCATCCTCCAGACACCATTCCGTAGAAAGCAGCGGACCGGACGTAAAGGTCCGTGGCTCGGCTCAACAGGTGCTCGACAAGTACCTTTCCCTGGCCCAGGACGCTATTTCGTCTGGTGATCGAGTCGCCGCGGAAGGGTATTTCCAATACGCCGATCACTACTACCGTTTGGTCAACGGCGGCGACGGCGGCTCTAACGGCCAAGGCCGGCAGGACCACAGGCATCGCAATTCCGGGGCTCCCACGCAGACGCCCGCGCCTGCGCCTACTCCCGCGCCTGCACCTGTTTCCACTCCGGTTGCTGCTCCGGCTCCGGCTCCGGCTCCGGCTCCCGCGAATCCAAGGACGGAACCATTTAAGGCCGTAGCCGACGACGACTCGACCAAAGCGAAGTCGCCGCCAAAAACCGAACCCGAATCCTCTCCCGCTTAGTGCGGCGGCTCCAGCGCGTCGCCGACGGCGATGCCGCCGCCCGTAACCACGGCTGCGTATACACCGCAATCGACGTGGCCGAAGCCGCGCTTTAGGGCCTTGGGAATATTCATATCGCGAGCCCCGGTTGCGGGGTCTACGTTGGTCGCGGCACAGCGGTCGATACGCGCCGTCACCCGAAGCCGTGCGGTGCCTATGGCGATCTCACCGCCCAGCCAGCCGAACTCGGCCCAGGCCGGAGCACCGTCCACGTAGAGATTGGCGCGAAGACGCAACGGATCAACCGGGGCGCCAACAATGCGTTCCAAATCCCGCACCGAAGCCAGATTGATCAGCGACAGAACCGGATCTTGATGGTCGGAGAACATGTGCCCCGACGGCGCCTCGATGAGCCTGGGTTTGCCCCCCGCGGCGGCGCCTAGATAGGCGGCGAAGAAGTCCTCGACGATGGCCCGGCCCAGGGGCTCGGTGATACGCCCCTTGGCGACCTCGCGGCCGCTGCGGCTAATGGAAAGCAACCCGGCCGTCTCATCGAAACGCGTCGTCAGCGCGGCCAGCCGCTCGTCGCGCATAAGCATGTAAAAGCTGGTCTTGGGCAGCCACCGGGGTGCTTGCGTATCGAACTGGGTGGCCGGACGGGCCAGGGCGAAGCGGCGGTCGTCGGGCAGGCCGGCACCGGGCGCGATCTGGGCGGCTTCAAGCGTCTCCGGGCTCAGCCCCTTGACCGGATGACGGCAAATGCTTTGGACGGTGATCGCCATGGGTGCAGGTTCTAGGCCCGCCCGGCACCTGTCAATGAAGACTTTGCCCAATTGCCGCAAAGTCCCCTCGACCTTGCACCAACGGCTGTTTGCGCCATATTAGGAACGAACATTCTCGGCCCCAAGACGGCAGAGGGCAACGAAACTTGGACTTGGAAAAATATACCGAACGCGCGCGGGGCTTCGTGCAGACCGCCCAGACCCTGGCGCTCCGCGAGGGTCACCAGCAGCTTACGCCGCTGCACCTTCTCAAGGTCCTGCTCGACGACGCCGAAGGCTTGGCCGCCAGCCTCATCGAGGCCTCGGACGGCGACGCGAGACGGGCGCTCGGCGGCGCCGAGACCGAGTTGGCCAAGCTGCCCAAGGTCGAGGGCTCGGGCGCCGGTCAAGTCTATCTGGGCCCAGAGACGGCGCGCCTGTTCGAGCAGGCCGAGCAGATCGCTAAGAAGGCCGGAGACAGCTTCGTCACCGTCGAGACGCTGCTCCTCGCTCTCACTCTTTCGGCGGGCACGGCGGCCGCCAAGGTGCTCGGCCAGGCCGGGGTGACGGCGCAAAATCTGAACCGAGCTATCAACGACAAACGCAAGGGGCGCAAGGCGACTTCCGCCGGCGCTGAGGACACCTATGATGCGCTTAAGAAATACGCCCGCGACCTGACGGTGGCGGCGGGCGAAGGCAAGATCGACCCGGTCATCGGCCGCGACGAGGAAATCCGGCGCACCATCCAGGTCCTGTCACGGCGCACCAAGAACAACCCGGTGCTGATCGGTGAGCCAGGCGTTGGCAAGACCGCCATCATCGAGGGCCTGGCAATCCGCATCGTCCAAGGCGACGTGCCGGAGACGCTCAAAAACAAACGCCTCATGGTGCTTGATCTCGGCGCCCTGATTGCCGGTGCCAAGTTCCGCGGCGAATTCGAAGAGCGCCTCAAGGCGGTGCTGGCCGAGGTTACCGCCGCCGCCGGCGAGGTGATGCTGTTCATCGACGAGATGCACACCTTGGTCGGCGCAGGCGCCGCCGAGGGCGCCATTGACGCCTCCAACCTCTTAAAGCCGGCCCTGGCGCGCGGCGATCTGCACTGCATCGGCGCGACGACCCTCAACGAATACCGCAAGTACGTCGAGAAGGACGCCGCCCTGGCGAGGCGCTTCCAGCCCGTTTTCGTCGCCGAACCGACGGTCGAGGATACGGTGTCGATCCTGCGCGGCATTAAGGAGCGCTATGAGATGCATCACGGGATGCGCATCGCCGATGGCGCCCTGGTTTCGGCGGCGACCCTGTCGAACCGCTATATCTCGGACCGCTTCCTGCCCGACAAGGCCATCGACCTGATGGACGAGGCGGCGAGCCGGCTTAGGATGGAGATCGATTCCAAGCCCGAGGAGATCGACGAGCTGGACCGCCGCGTCATCAAGCTCAAGATCGAGCGCGAGGCCCTGAAGAAGGAAAATGACGACGCCTCGAAAGAGCGCCTGAAGAAGCTGGAAGCGGAACTGGCCGAACTCGAGAAGCGCTCGGCCGAATTGACCGGGCAATGGACCGCCGAAAAAGAAGCCCTGGCCGGCGCCACCAAGCTCAAGGAGCATCTCGACCAGGCGCGCATCGATGTCGACAAGGCCATGCGCGAAGGCCGCTTCGAGAAGGCGGGCGAGCTGCAATACGACGTGATTCCCGGCCTTGAGGCACAAATCGCCGAGGCCGAGGGAACCGAAAAGCACCGCATGCTGAACGAACAGGTGACGGCCGAGCACATCGCCTCGGTGGTGTCGCGCTGGACCGGCATCCCGATCGACAAGATGCTGCAGGGCGAGACCGAAAAGCTGCTCGCCATGGAAGAGATGCTCACCCGCCGGGTGGTCGGCCAGGACGAAGCACTGGGTGCGGTCGCCGACGCCGTGCGCCGGGCCCGCGCCGGCCTGCAGGACGGTGGCCGCCCGATCGGCTCTTTCCTCTTCCTGGGTCCGACCGGCGTCGGCAAGACCGAGCTTTCAAAGGCCTTGGCCGCGTTTCTATTCGACGACGAAGCCGCGATGATCCGCGTCGATATGTCGGAATATATGGAAAAACACGCCGTGGCGCGCCTCATCGGCGCGCCCCCTGGCTATGTCGGCTATGACGAGGGCGGCGCCCTGACCGAGGCGGTGCGCCGCCGTCCCTATCAAGTGATCTTGTTCGACGAGGTCGAAAAGGCCCACCCCGACGTCTTCAACATCCTCTTACAGGTGCTTGACGACGGGCGGCTGACCGACGGCCAGGGTCGCACCGTGGACTTCCGCAACACCTTGATCGTGCTGACCTCGAACCTCGGTGCCGAGATCCTCGCCAACCAAGAAGAGGGCCACGATTCGACTGAGCTGCGCGGACCGGTGATGGAGATCGTGCGCGCCGCCTTTAGGCCCGAATTCCTCAATCGCCTTGACGAGGTCATCTTGTTCCACCGCTTGTCGCGCGACCACATGGACGGCATCGTCGACATCCAGCTCGGCCACCTCGGCCGCTTGCTTGGCGAACGCCACATGGAACTGGACCTCGACGCCGCCGCGCGCGCCTGGCTGGCCGACGCCGGCTACGACCCGGCCTACGGCGCCCGGCCCCTGAAACGCGTGATCCAGCGCGCCCTGCAAAATCCGCTGGCCGGGCTGATCCTGGAAGGCAAGGTGCAAGACGGCGAAACCGTGCGCGTGACCGCCGGCGAAGACGGCCTGACAATCAACGGCATCAAGGCCGAGGCGGCCTAAGGTCGTCTGGTCAATCGCCTCGCGCGAATTCGGTGCCGCCAGCAAGCGCCGCGAGCGCGCTTTCGATCTTGGACCGGGTCTCTTGGAAACGCGCCAGCTCGGCGCCCTTGAGCTTGCGCCCCGACGGCATTTTGACCTTCATCGGATTGACCTGGCGACCGCCGTTTAAGATTTCGTAATGGAGGTGCGGGCCGGTCGAACGGCCGGTGGTGCCGACGTAGCCGATGACCTGGCCCTGCTTGACCCGCTTGCCGCGCCGCATGCCGCGGGCGAGCCGGCGCATGTGGCCGTAGGCGGTTGAATAAGTGGCGTTATGGCGGATGCGGATATAGCGGCCATAGGCGCCGTTGGTCCCCGCCACCGCGATGGTTCCGTCGCCACCGGCATAGATCGGCGTTCCGCTGGCGGCGGCGAAATCCAGGCCGCGGTGCATCTTGGTATAGCCCAAAATAGGATGGCGGCGCTTGCCATAGCGTGACGACAGCCGCGCCCCGTCGATGGGTGTCAGCAACAAGGCCTTGCGCGCGCTGTGACCCCGGGGGTCGAAATAATCGGTCAGGCCGTCCTTGGTGGCGTGGCGATAGATTGGGTGGCGCCCGCCGCTCAACACCAAGTCGGCGTAAACAAAGCCGCCGGCGTGAACCAAGGTGCCGGTCTTGTCATGGAAGCGCTCAAACAATATCTCGAAGCGGTCGCCCTTGCGGATCGCCCTTTGGAAATCAACGTCCCACGAATAGGCGCGCACGACCGCGACAAGCACCGCCGCCGGCACCCCCGCCGCCGTCGCGTCGTCGAACAGGTTGGCCTTAATCGTGCCGGCGCCCCGCGCCAAGGTGCGCCTTAGCGCCCGTTCCTCTTCGGTCGCCCGGAACGTATTGTCCGCCGTCCGCGCCACCGCGATCCGGCGCCGGTAATCGACATCAACCGTCAGGCCCAGAAAGCGGTCCTCTTCGGCGCCGTCGGGCGTCGGGCGGAAGCGCACCGTGATTTCCTGGCCCGGGCGGATGCGGCGCGGATCGAAAAGCTTGCCGAGAGCCGTAACGGCGCCGTGGGCCTCGTCCGGTGAGATGCCGGCGCCAACCAGCAGGCCGGCCAGGGTATCGCCGGCGGCAACGCGAAGCGGATAACCGTAGGACGGCGGTTGGCGTGGAATAGAGGGCGTACCGAGGGGCGTATCGGGATGGCGGACCTTGAGCGCCGCCGCGGCCGCCGGATTGCCGAGCGATATGGGAGCGAGCGCGATCGTCGAAGGCTGGCCAAGCGTGCCGGTTGCGGGCGGAATGTCGGTCAAGAGAAGCCGCGCCGACAACCCCACGCCGGCGGCTAGCACCACGACCGCTAAAAATCCCCTCAAAAGCGTCGACATATACGTCTTTTCCCCATCCCGCGTTCCGAACCCGCCGGTCGAATTCCGGCGTGCCGAGCCAACCCTGGGTGGAGTTTCGCCAGCAAGATGTCCGTCGCGAGTCCGCTTGTCAAGTTATATTCAAAGCGATTCACTCTTCAGAATCAACGTGATTCACTTGCTTCTGCACAAAAACCATGTGTCTACGCCCCGAACTCACAGCGATTCAAGGATACTTAGAAGCTATCTGGCGGATTCCCCCGAATAGTGATTTGCGATGGATCGTGGTGGTCCTATAAAGGTCGCGGGAACAAAACGTCGGGAGGGATTGATGGCCGAAGGCAATGGGCGCTATCGCGTCGGGTTCGATATTGGCGGAACGTTCACCGATTTCGTGCTCTACGACGCGAACAGCGCCGAGGTTCGCGTACACAAGTGCCTGACGACGCCCGACAATCCCTCGCTCGGCGCGCTGGAGGGACTGAACGAACTTCTTGCCGGCGCCGGTTTGGGCACAGCCGACGTCTCGCACCTGATCCACGGCACGACCCTTGTCACCAACGCCATCATCGGGCGCCAAGGCGCCAAGCTGGCCTTGCTGACGACGCGCGGATTCCGCGACATCTTGGAGATGGGAACCGAGCAGCGCTACGACATCCACGACCTATTTTTGGAGTTCCCCGACCCCTTGGTGCCGCGCGCGTTGCGCCTGGAGATCGACGAGCGTATGAGCCGCGACGGTGACGTGGTGGTGGCCCTCGATCTCGATCAGGTGCGCCGTCAGGCAGCGGACTTTGTTGCGGCAGGTGTCGAGGCGATCGCGGTGTGCTTCCTTCATGCCTACAAGAACCCAGCCCACGAGCAGGCGGTGCGGGACCTTCTGTGCGACGCCTATCCCCAGATCGCGGTCTCTTTGTCGAGTGACGTGCAGCCCGAACTGAGAGAGTACGAGCGCACATCAACGACGACCGCCAACGCCTATGTACAGCCGTTGATGCAGCGCTACGTCGACCGCCTGGTCGAGGCCTTCACCGATCAAGGCTTCACCGGCCAATTCCACCTCATGCAATCGGCCGGTGGCCTGGTCTCGCCCAAAACGGCGGTGGCGTATCCGATCCGCCTGCTCGAATCGGGCCCGGCGGGGGGCGGCTTGGCGACCGCCTTCTTCGGTGGCCGGGTCGGTAAGTCCGACGTAATCTCCTTTGATATGGGAGGCACGACGGCCAAGGCGTGCCTGATAGAAAACGGCAAGGCGAACGTGGCGCCGATGCTGGAAGCAGCCAGGGTCCATCGATTTAAGAAGGGCAGCGGCTTGCCCATCAAGGCGCCGGTGATCGACATGATCGAGGTTGGCGCCGGCGGCGGCTCGATAGCTCGGTTCGACAAGCTGGGCCTCCTCAAGGTGGGACCGGGCAGTGCCGGCGCCGACCCCGGGCCGGCATGTTACGGAACCGGTGGGACGGAGCCGACGGTAACCGACGCCAATCTTCTTTTGGGCTACCTCGACCCTGCGTTCTTCCTCGGCGGCCGCATGAGCCTGGATGAAAAAGCGTCCGAGGCGGCCCTGACGAGGGTGGCGGAGCCGCTTGACTTGACCGCGATCGAGGCGGCGTGGGGCATTTACGACATCGTCTGTGAGAGCATGGCGGGCGCGGCCCGGGTCCATATCGTTGAGAAAGGCCGCGACCCCAGGCGCTATTCCCTGGTCGCCATGGGCGGCGCGGGGCCGGCCCATGCGGCGCGGGTGGCGCGCAAGCTAGGTGTCGGCGAGGTCATCGTGCCGCCGGCGTCGGGGGCGGCATCAGCGCTCGGATTCCTGGTTGCCCCGATCAGTTTTGAATTCGCGCGCTCCCTGCCCAGCCTGTTGGACGAGATGGACTTCGGAGCCGTCAACGACCTGCTTGCCGAACTTGAGAAGGAAGGCCGGAGCCTTCTGTCGGATGCCGGGGTCGAAGCGTCCGACGTGACGGTAACGCGCCACGCCGAGATGCGCTATTTCGGGCAAATGCGTGAAATCGACGTGCCCTTGCCGGCCGAGCCCCTGGATGCCGGCAGCGTGGAACAGGCGAAGGCCGCTTTCGATACCGAATATAAGCGGCTTTACGCCCATCTCTACGAGGGCCCCCCGGTGCAGGCGCTCAATTGGCGGGTATTGTGCTCGGGCCCGACACCCGAGGTCGAGATGGGAAGCCTGGAGGCCAGCGACGGCGCGTCTTTGAAGGGCCGGCGGCAGGCCTATTTTCCCGAGGCCGGCGGCTTTGTCGAGGTGCCGGTTCATGATCGCTACGCCCTCGCGCCGGGCCAAAGCATTGAGGGACCCGCCATCGTCGAGGAACGGGAATCGACGACCGTCGTGCCGCCCGGTGACAGCCTCGCCGTCGACGACCTCTTCAACCTGCGCCTGACCATAGGCCGTGAGACGAGCTCCACCGCCGTGGTGCCGGCGGGGATGCCCCTGGACGAGGCGGTGGCGCGCATTGAGAGCGATCCCATCGGCCTCGAGATCATGTGGAGCCGGCTGATCAATATTGCCGAGGAATGCTGGCACACGGTGATCCGCACGGCATTCTCGCTGATCATCGGCGAGGCCCAGGACTTTGGCTGTGAGCTGCTTGACGCCAAGGGCCGTCAATTGGCCCATTCGCCACGCGCCATGCCGGTCTTCAGCCTGACCCTGCCGCTCGCCGTCCAGACCATGATTGAGCGCCATCCAGTGGATACCTTGAAGCCCGGCGACGTGCTGATCACCAACGATCCGTGGAAATGTGCCGGCCATCTCTTCGACATCGCCATCGTCACCCCGATTTTCCGCGATGACCGGGTGGTGGCGCTGGCCGGCAATGTCGGACACGTCACCGATATCGGCGGCACCAAGAACCGCCTCCATGCCCACGATCTATACGAAGAAGGTCTGCAGATCCCGCCCATGAAGCTGGTCCGCGAGGGCAAGATAAACTTAGACCTGATCGAACTCATCACCGAGAACGTGCGCAGCGCCGACCAGGTGATCGGCGACCTGCACGCCCTTATCTCGGCCAACGCGGCAGGCGCCGAGCGCATCCACGAGTTCATGGAAGAATACGGAATGCATGACCTGGAGGCGCTGGCGACAGTGATCCAGGGACGTGCCGAGCGCGCCATGCGCGGCGCCATCCGCGATCTGCGTCCGGGGACCTATGAGGGCGAGATTTGGAACAACAGCCTGGACGGAAAGGAACGCTTTCCCATCCGCCTCAACGTCAGCAGCGACGAGATCGAGGTCGACTTCGCCGGCGCGCCCGACCAACACGACCGGGGCGCCGTCAACTGCACGCTGAGTTACACCAAGGCCCACGCGGTCTATCCCTTGAAGTGCGTTTTGTCGCCGGACGTGCCGGGCAACGCCGGCGCCTACCGGCCGTTCCGGGTCAAGGCGCCCGAGGGCAGCGTCCTGAATTGCGACAAACCGATGCCGGTCAATATGCGCACGCGCACCGGCTGGTACATTGCCCCCAACATTTTCAACGTCATGGCCGAGGCGGCGCCCGACAAGGTCCAGGCCTTCACCGCCTTGCCCTGTAACGCCCGTTTCTACGGTATCGGCCCGGACGGTCGGCATTACTCGGATCATCTGTTCCAGGGCGGCGGCCAGGGCGCCTCGGCGCACGGCGACGGCAAGTCCGGCGTGCTGTTCCCGACCAGCGCCGCCAACACGTCGATCGAACTGTTCGAGAGCCGTGTCCCCATGCTGGTGATCGAGAAAGCCTATGTCGCCGACAGCGGCGGGGCGGGCCGCCAGCGCGGCGGCCTGGGGCAGATCATCGTCACCCGCAAGCTCCTCGACGACCGCCGGCCGGCACAGGTTGGCCTCTATCCCAACGGCGTCGAGGTGCCCACTCCGGGCCTGTTCAAGGGTCGCGCCGGCGCCGAATCGCGGGCCTGGGTGCGCAACGAAGCCGGCGAGGTTCTGACCGACATGGGTACCGGCGGCTTGGTTGTCCTGGCGGACCCGGGCGAATTATCAGAGCTTCACCTGGCCGGCGGTTCGGGCTATGGCGATCCCTTGGAGAGGCCGCTCGAAGCCGTGCAACGGGACTTGGACGGCGGCTACGTGACGGCGGAGGGGGCGGAACGCGACTACGGCTGCGTCGTCGACACCGATGGGCGCATCGATGCTGCCGCCAGCGAGACGCTGCGCGAACACCGTTCCAAGGAACCGCAAGCAGCCGAGTGAGGCCCGTTATTGACGGCGATTATTCTTCTGGGAAGGCGATGCCGCCGGGGACTTGGCCGACCGGGGTCAGTTCGATCAGGCCGACATTGACGTGGGCCGGCGCCTCAAGGGCGAAGAGGACGGCGGCAACGACGTCTTCGGAATCAAGGACCCGCCGACCCTCATAGAACATTTTGCGCGCCGCTGCCTCGTCGCCCATGGTTTTAATATGGAACTCGGTCTCGACACGGCCCGGACAGACCTCGGTGACACGGACGCGGCGGCCCACCAGATCGATACGCAACAGGCCGCCGATCATGTGAACGGCGGCCTTGGCGGCACCGTAGACCGGTGTGGCGCCGATCGGGTAAAGGCCGTTGACGGAACCGATGTTGACGACGTGGCCCCGGTCACGCGCCACCATCCCCGGCACGACGAGGCGCAGCAGATGCAGCACGGCCCGCAAGTTGACGTCGAGAACGGCATCAACGGCCTGGGCATCGTTCTCGTGTAGGGCGCCGTAGCCCACCGCCATCCCCGCACCATTGATCAGCACGTCGATCTCCAGGTCCCGGCACAAGGCCTCAAGGGCCTCGGTGTCGGTAATGTCCAGGGCGTGGGCGTGGCAGCCGTGGGCATCGGCCAGCGCCGTCAGGCGGTCGGCCCGGCGTGCCACGGCATGGACCTCCAGACCACGGTCGGCCAAGGCCGCCGCCAGGGCCGCGCCGATGCCGCTGGACGCCCCGGTCACCAGGGCCGTGCGATAATCGCCCAAGGCCATGACCGCTCCTCCGTTTTGCCGTCAGAAGTGGGGCGACAACGCTACCACGCGCGGACGCGGGGTCAATCTTTGTTCGAGGCCTCGACCACCCGGTGGACCAGGTCCCAATGCAAAACCTCAACGCCTCAATTAATTTTCTAACCGTCTCATTCAAAAAAATTTGGCACGGCGCGTTGATTCCCACCGATTATTGATAGTCGCCAGGCAACGTCTTCAAAGAGCCGCCCTATTGAGGCGCGGTTAAAGTCGCTGCGCGTCGGACCAGCCGTTGCCCTGGCCTGCGAAATAAGCGAGAATTCGCCACTACATTTGCGACACTTTGATTCCTGAGAGAAAAAGCAAGAGCAAGAAGGACGAGAAAAAATGGACAACCCGGGCAATTCCGCAGGCAGCCGCGACATCGCTTACCACATCCACCCCTATACCAATTTGAAGGCCCACCAAACCCAGGGGCCGTTGGTGATAACCCGCGGCGAAGGGGTGCGCGTCTTCGACGAAACCGGCAAGGGCTATATCGAAGGTTTCGCTGGACTGTGGTGCGCGTCGCTCGGGTTCAACGAGCCGCGTCTGGTCGCCGCAGCGACGCGGCAACTCGAAAAACTGCCCTACTATCACAACTTCGCCGGAAAGGCCTCCGACGTCGTCATCGACCTTGCCGAGCGACTCATCGAAATTTCCCCGGTGCCCATGTCTAAGGTGTTCTTCGCCAATTCAGGGTCCGAAGCCACCGACACGGCGGTCAAACTGGTGTGGTACTACAACAACGCCGTTGGGCGGCCTGACAAGAAGAAGGTCATCTCGCGCCAGAAGGGCTATCACGGCGTCACCATCGCGTCGGCCAGCCTCACGGGGCTGCCTAACAACCACCGCGACTTCGACCTGCCCATCGACCGCATCATGCACACCGACTGTCCGCATTATTACCGCTTCGGCGCCGAGGGCGAGAGCGAAGAGGATTTCGCCAGCCGTTGCGCCGCCAACCTGGAAAAGATGATCCTGGACGAGGGACCGGACACGGTTGCTGCCTTCATCGCCGAACCGTTAATGGGCGCCGGCGGCGTCATCGTGCCGCCGAAGACTTATTTTGAGAAAGTGCAGGCGGTGTTGAAGAAGTACGACGTTCTGTTCATCGCCGACGAGGTCATTTGCGGCTTCGGACGCACCGGCAACATGTGGGGCACCCAGACCTTCGACCTGAAACCCGATATGATCACCATGGCCAAGGCATTGTCGGCCGCCTATCTTCCGATCTCGGCGTTGATGGTCTCGGAAAAAGTGTTCTCCGCCATGGTCGACGAAAGCGAGAAGATCGGGCTCTTTGCCCACGGCTTTACCTATTCCGGCCACCCGGTGCCGGCGGCGGTGGCGGTCGAGACTCTCATGATCTATGAGGAACGCGACATCGTCGGCCATGTGCGCCGCGTTGGCCCGCGCCTGCAAGAACGGCTAAGGCAGCTAACCGACCACCCCTTGATCGGCGAGGTACGGGGCCTCGGCCTGGTCGGCGCCATCGAACTGGTCAAGAACAAGGATACCAAGGAGTCTTTCGATCCTTCCGACGGCATCGGCGCCTACCTCTGCGCCCGCGCTCAGGAATACGGCGCCATCGCCCGCGCCATTGTCGACACCGTCGCTTTTTCGCCCCCCCTGATCATTAGCGCCGAAGAAATCGACGAGATGATCGACTGCGTCGAGCGCGCGCTCGACGATACCCTGACCATGGTGAAGGAACGGGGTTTGGCCTGAGCCATCGCAGCGGGATTGGGATGACCCGCCGCCCCGGAGAGGCGAGGAAATGGACTACGAGCGGTTTTTCGTCGACCGGATCGCGGATCTGAGGAACGAGGGCCGCTACCGCGTCTTCGCCGAGTTGGAGCGCATGGCGGGCGACTTTCCCCGTGCCCGACTGCATCGCGACGGCGAAAGCCGCGAGATCACGGTGTGGTGTTCCACCGACTACCTGGGCATGGGCGAGCACCCAGCGGTGCTTGCCGCCATGCACGATGTCGTCGATACCTCGGGCGCCGGCGCCGGCGGTACCCGCAACATCGCCGGCACCAACCATTGGCACGTCCTTTTGGAACGCGAACTGGCCGACCTCCACGGCACGCAAGCGGCCCTCCTCTTCGGTTCGGGGTGGATGGCCAACCTGACGGCTCTGAGCACCCTCGGTACCCTCATGACGGACTGCGCCTTCTTCTGCGATGATATCCTCCACAACTCCATGAGCGAGGGGATCCGCATGTCGCGAGCCGAATGGACGACCTTCGGGCACAATGATCCGGTGGACCTGGACCGCGCCATGGGCGCTTGCGCTCGGACACGGCCCAAGATCGTCGTCTGCGAATCGGTCCATTCCATGGACGGCGACACGGTGCCCGTCGCCCGCATTCTCGATGTCGCCGAGAAACACGGCGCCATGGTCTACCTGGACGAAGCCCACGCGGTGGGCGTCTATGGACCGCGGGGCGGCGGCATTGCCGAGCGCGAGGGGGAGGCGCACCGGATCTCCCTCGTCCAGGGGACGCTGGCCAAGGGATTCGGCGTCGTCGGCGGTTATATCGCCGGATCGACGGAGATTTGCGACGTGGTGCGCTCCTTCGGATCGGGGTTCATTTTCTCCACCGCCTTGCCGCCGGCGGTTGCCTCGGCCGCCCTAGCCAGCGTTCGCCACCTCAAGGAAGACGACGCACTGCGTCGCCTGCACCAGGAGCGGGTAGTAACATTGAAGCGGCGTTTGAGAGAGGCCAAGATTCCCGTCATGGCGTCGGACAGCCATATCGTACCGGTCCTGGTCGGCGAGGCACAGCTGTGCAAGCAGGCGAGCGACGATCTTCTGAAAGACTTCGGGATTTACGTCCAGCCCATCAACTATCCGACTGTGCCGCGCGGCACCGAACGTTTGCGTTTCACACCGACGCCTTTGCACGGAAACGGCGATATCGACCATTTGATCGAAGGATTGGTCGCGGTTTGGCGCCAGCTTGGCCTTTCGGCGGCAGCCTAGAATGAATCGCATTTGTCTGGTAGCTTTTTGATCTGGGTTAATGATTAAGCGTAGAGTCGGAGCAAAAATGCGCCTTCCATCAGGGAGATTTCCATGGTCGACCATCAGCGGTTTTTCGCCGATAAGATCGCCGAACTGAAACACGAAGGCCGTTACCGCGTCTTTGCCGAGTTGGAGCGCACCGCCGGCGCCTTCCCGCGCGCCAAAAACCACTGCACCGATGGGGTCAAGGAGATCACGGTATGGTGTTCCAACGACTATCTCGGCATGGGCCAGAACGCCGACGTGCTGGCGGCCATGCACGAGGCCATCGAAAAGTACGGTGCCGGTGCCGGCGGCACCCGCAACATCTCGGGCACCAACCATTGCCATGTGGTGCTGGAACGCGAACTTGCCGAACTGCACGGCACCGAAGCGGCACTGGTGTTCGGGTCGGGCTGGGTCGCCAACATGACCACCTTAAGCACCATCGGCGCCCTGATGCCCGGCTGTATCATTCTGTCCGACGACAAAAATCACAACTCCATGATCGAGGGCATGCGCCACAGCAAGGCGGACAAGAAGATCTTCCGCCACAACGACGCGGCGCACCTCGAGGAACTTCTCGCCGAATGCGACCCCGAGCGCCCCAAGCTGGTGGCGTTCGAGTCCGTCTATTCCATGGACGGCGATATTTCCCCCATCGCCCGGTTCGTCGAGCTCGCCGAAAAATATGGCGCCATGACCTACCTCGACGAGGTCCACGCTGTCGGCATGTACGGACCCCGGGGCGCCGGCGTCGCCGCGCGCGAGGGCGTGGCCGACCGCATCACCATTATCCAGGGCACCCTGGCCAAGGCCTTTGGCGTTGTCGGCGGCTACATCGCCGGCTCTGAAGCCTTGTGCGACGTGGTGCGCTCCTATGGCTCGGGGTTTATTTTCTCGACATCGATGCCACCGGCGGTCGCGGCGGCGGCCCTGGCCAGCCTGCGCCACCTAAGGGACCATGACGAACTGCGCGAAAAGCACCAAGAGCGTGCGGCGGAGCTCAAGCGCCGCCTCACCGAGGCAAACCTGCCGGTGATGCCATCCGACAGCCATATCGTGCCTGTCCTGGTCGGCGATCCGCGGTTGTGCAAGGAAGCCAGTGACGAGCTTTTGGAGGGCTTTGGGATTTACGTCCAGCCGATCAATTACCCCACCGTGCCCAGGGGCACCGAGCGCCTGCGTTTCTCACCGACGCCGCTTCATGGCGACGCCGACATGGATCGCCTGATCGCTGCTCTAATCGCCGTATGGAGACGGCTGGGACTTAAGGCTGCGGCCTAAAACCCTAAACCCATTGGCGAAGCTTGAATTCGCTATCGCGTCTTGGGCCTCTTTGCGCTAAAATGGTGGGGAAGGGAATACAGGTATGTACCCCGATAACACCCTGACGCCTAAGGAAGCGATCCGTCTTTGCGCGCTTGGCACGCTGGCACAAGGACCCTTGCGTTACAGCGCCCTGGCCAACGCCGTGCGCCATTTTATCAGCCGCATCTTGGGGCCGTCCGTGGAACTCATGGGCACGTCCATCGAATTGTTGAAATACGAGGGACTGGTCGAGGCGGCGGACGGCACCGGCGACGACGCCGAATTGGCCATATCCGACGCCGGGCGACGCCAGCTTGATACCCTGATCACCGCCAACCTGCGCAGCGGCGCCAACGAACTCAACAAGGTAGTGATGACGCTCAAGTTCCGTTTCCTGCATCTTCTCGACACCGAAAGACAACGCGCCCAGGCCGATCTTTTGGTCGATGTCTGCGTCAACGAATTGGCGCGCCTTGACGATCTACGCCAGCACCACGCCGGAGAGCCGGGGTTCTTGGTTCCGTGGTTGGACCACGACATAGATTTATTGGAAAGCCGTATCGCCTGGCTTGAAGCGTTCCGCAAGAGCCTCGGCGAGGCGGCATAGGCGCGACGTCCGGGATGGCCTATTCAGTTTGAATGGGATACCGGTGGGTTTAGCCACTCACCTTGGCAACCACCATTTCCAAACCCTTGTAGAGAGAATCCCCGGCTTTGCTGCCGTCGCCTTTCATTTTATTGGCGATGACGAGCCTAAGGGCATCAATGTGCACTTCAATGACACCGATCTCCACCGGGTTCGCCGACTCAATAGATTCGAGAAACCGGCAAAGGTGGCCGCCAATCTCGGTCATCAACTGATAACCGAAGCTGCCGCCTTGTCCCTTGACGTCATGGGCGATCTCGAAAATTGCTTTCACTTCGCCGCTGTTGTCCCCTTTCGCCGCCTTAAGGCTTATCATGACTGTCTGAAGTTTCGCCAGGTCATCTTCGACCCACTTCAAATAGTCGTCCCCCAAGTCGGTAATGACGGCCTCCGCACGCTCCAAGGCTTCGGGCGTGACGGCACCCGGTCCACCAACCCCGACTTTCG
>PVBE010675156.1_pt1 | contig 23487 bp, 21 predicted proteins | sample 1631181 | NCBI WGS metagenome assembly PVBE01 (sample SAMN08397723, study PRJNA350692) | Marine metagenome, whole genome shotgun sequencing project. | isolation source: water | place: Pacific Ocean | collected 2012-04 | reverse complement strand
TGCATCAAGATCCAATTCAACGTCCATGTTGGACATGCTATCCTCTACGGTTTTGTGAGCTCCCAGGCCTACCCACATCTTTGGTCGATGCGTCGTCGCCTGCTCAAAACCGACCGTGGAGTTTGTATGGGCTGCAAAGACATATGTCGATACGTTCGAATATTATCCAGCCCAACCGATATCATCGGAGTCTCCCCATCATCACGAATTAGGCCCAACTCTGGGCCGGCTTACTGTTCGAAGGAGCGGGTCAGTCCTCGATAGGACCACCAATTTCAGGGCACAGCGACCGGGCGGTGGCAACAATGGGGGCGATTCAGGCCGATTGCGCAGTGGGTCGTGGTATGATCTCCAACCTTTGCAGGCCACGCAGAGTTTCATTCCGTAGCCCTCATGTAGGTGGTGTGTATGCGCATTCAATTATTACTCCTTCTTTTGGTTCTTGCTCAACAGTTAATTGCGCAAACCTCACCACCTCAGCTTTTGCCTCCAGACCAGCTGGTCAGGCCGGGCGAGGCGATGACATGGACTCTGTCTGGACCGCCCTTGGCTCCTTTCTCTGTGCTGATCGATGCGATTCCCGAGGTGTCTGCAATCCCATGAATGGGGGCCAGATACGCGGCGTATGGTGCGGTGAACGGTTACTTTTTCTTCGGGGTCTCTGGAGCCGGTTCTGAGTCGGCTGGCTTGACTCGGAGTTTCTCCAGGTCTACCTCAAGAAGCGAGGAAGCATCCCAGCTGGCGATGATGGCGTGGAACTCGGATGCGGTTGACTTGGCGTGGCGATCATCACTGGAGTCCGAAGTCTTCGCACCGACGGTAAGGACGACCTTCTTGCCGTCTGCCATGGTCAGGGTCCAGGTTGCATCGGGAGCATCGGCACCTTCCGGCGCACTCTTGCCGTGAACATCTTTGAGCCGAAGCGCTGTGAGTTTTGCCAGGAGGCTGTCCACCTCCGTCTGCACGACTTCGTCAGAGGTGGGTACCGTGAACCACCACTTGTATTCGATTGGGTCGGTCTCAGGTGTATCCTCTGCGTTGGTCTCATTGCCCTTCTCGGGTGCCTCCGATTCGCGGCGAACAATGCGAAAGCTCTTGCCGTCGGCAAATTCGGCCGCGACGCTTACCACATCAGATTTCTCGACTGTCTGATACGCGGTATCAATCCAGTTCGAAAGCGAGGTGGAGAGGTCCCATGTGGAGAGGTCGGAAATCTCAAAGACGTTGTCTTCGCCATCTCGACGGACATGGACCGTTTGAGGCCGCGCTCCTGAGGCCACGTAATAGACTGCTTTTGTGCCTTTGGAATTCTCGAGAGTGACTCTTCGCTCAAAAACATCTGCGGCTACTTTGAGCGGAGCGTGATTCTCGGGCTGCCGAATTGTAGGGCGGTCAACTTTGAGGGAGGTGAGTTTGTCGAGGACTGGTGAACCTTGTGCGACGCCGGCACCCTTGAGAATTCGAGAGGTGTCAGCAGGGTAGTCGTCTGACGATGCAACGAGCCAGTTTTCACCTGACTTCTGCAGCGTGATGGAATTCGATTCATCATCGTCAATAGTAATGCTCGTGACCTCGTCGGCAGACCATTCGATCAAGGAGGTCGGCTCATACGTTGCGGCCTCAGAGGAGTCGCCGATAAAGGTCATCCCCACAATGGCAATCAATTGCGTCAGTGCGATGCCGATCAGGATCTTGTTTGTCTTGTTCATTGCAGTCTCCGGCGCTTCGCGCCCAGTCTCAGATGAGTGATTGTTTCTTTGAGCGGCGGAAGAGGACGAGGATTCCCATGAGCAGGACACCACCCAGTGGAAGGGTGAAATTCATCAGTGTGATGCTGTCGATTTCCTCTTCGTCAAGCTTCTCCAGAGGACGGTAGCTTCGACCTCTTGAACGGATGCGGATGAGGTCATCATCCAGGAGAAGCCAGTCGATGATGCCACGGACGGCCGCCATGTTTCGATCGAAATAGCCATAGGGAGGACCGATCTGTGCGGTGAATCCTGCCTCGCGGTTGTCCAGCCAGTCACCATCGCCAATCACAATGACGCGGGTGTCAGGACGGGAGGATTTGAGGGCAGCGGTAATGGGCGCATCCTGAGTCGGGGCCTCATTGTCGTCGTCCGTTGCTGTCGACTCGTTGCTCGGGATGGGACGGTCTGCGAAATAGGATGCAAACTTACCTTGAAGAAGCACACCCAGCAGGTGTTGCGAGAGTTTCTCATCATCTGGAAGAACGAATCCACGCTTGGGGTCAAGCCCAAAGTCCGGTGTGAGGGTACAGGGCAGTTTCATGAGCCATGCTTTTTCAGATGACCGAAAGAGGGGCGTACTCTTGATGTTCGCAACGGCGCTGACCTCAAGAGCGCTGGGCAACCAGAAGCGCGCCTCTTCAAAGCCGGCCAATGCAGAGCATTCCCTGTTGGCGCTCTCTTCGTTGCGGCCAATGAGTGGCGCACCCGGCCAGGCAACGTCCTTTACTCGACCACGGCCTCCTCCTTGCGGACCAGCCTGGAAAAAGAAGTCACCTGAGTCATCGTCAAAGACCACTTCTTCTGAGAACTGAACACCCCAGCTGCTCAGGAGATCTTCCATCCCCGTCTCAATGCTGGTCGCGTTAAAGTCGCTGAGATTGCGAGGCATGGGGAAGTCATTGCGGTCTGCGCAGACGATGGTTGGCCCACCGCGCATGACATATTGATCAATGGCATAGAGGGCGCTCTCGGATAGCGAGCGCGGTTCCATGACGAGCAAGACGTCCACAGAGTCCGGAATGCTCTGTGCCGATCCGAGGTCGATGCTCTCAACTTCGAACGTCCCTCGGAGCTGCTCCTCGAGGGCCATGAATGGCGCAGGCGGCGGGCGTTGCCCCATCTGCATGGCACGTGGGTCCTGTGGAGGAGTCATCTGCGCTATGCCGATGGTGCGGAGCAGGCCCTTTGTGCGGCGCTTGAAGAACCCTTCGATCATCTGACGAATGTCGAACTCGGCCATTGCCTGATCGCTCAGACGCCAAAGTGGGAGTTCCGCAACGGGCTTGCCGTCCAGATCAATGATGGCGGACAAGTAGAAGGGCGTTTCCTGCCCGGGAAAGGCAATCGGTTGAGCCTGATACTTCGCCATCAGCTCGCGTCTGCCCTCATCTGTCGAGGGGACGGAGATGTCGGCCCAGGTGACCTTTTCGAGCGACGAATCTGCGATGTCTTCGATCACCTTCCTGACATGCCCTGGAACCTCTTTGAAGAGGTCCGGCAATTGCTCAGACGGTGAGAGAAATGTGCGAATCGTTGCCGTGTGTTCGAAACGCGAGAACAGGTGACGTCGACTCTCAAAACCGGAGATCGCCTTTTTCAGCGCCTTCGTCATTTCGAATTCGACATTCTTCAACTCGATTCGGGCCTCTTGTTCGAAGAGGTTGCGTTGAATCAAATCGCTCAGCCCAATGGTGACTGGCTTGGATGCAGGGTATTCGATGACTACAGCAAAGTAGAAACTTCGAACGCCTGACTCCGATCGATCGCGAAATGCAAAACTCGACGGGACCACACCAAAATCACTGAGTGCTTTGCTCTCAGCTTCTTCGTCTTCTTCGGGTACCACGAATGAAACCGTCACCCTGCCATTGGACGCCTCGCCATAGCTTTGGATCAGATCGCGGACGGCGGGTACGAATGGGCGAATCTCCTCGTGCATGTTCTCCGTCTGGGAGAAGTACCCCGTGATGTGGACCTCTTCGCTCAGATTACTGACGATATTGGAGGTTACATCGGAGAGTGAGTGGATGTCGCCATCGGTCAGATCCCATCGACCCAGTGAGCCCTGGCTCAAGAGGACGTTGAGCAGGATGACATTCAAAACGACCAGCCCGATGCCAACGCGTATGTTGAACCGAGTGAATTCTCTACTGGCATTACTCATGTCTATGCAGTCCTCCGATTGCGCAGCACAGCGACGTTGGCAAAGCAAAACAACGCGGTGATGGACAGGAAGTAAGTGATATCGCCGAATTCGATGATGCCTCGTTCGATGCCGGCAAAGCGCGACCAGAATCCAATGCCCTGAAAGAGACTCAGGAGAGTGGGGGATCCTGCTATCCAGCCGAGTGTCATTTCGTGGCTCGCAAACGCAAAGCTGCCGCAGATGACAGCAGAAACCAAGAGCGCCACAAACTGATCACGAAACCAGCTGGAAACAAACAGGCCGATTGCAATGTAGGCGCCACCCATGAGGAATGCGCCTACGTAGCCTCCTATGACAGGTCCCCAGTCGAGGGTGCCGTAGATGTCAGCGGTGATCGGGACACCCAGTGTAAAGAGGAGCGCCAATCCCACCAGAAAAAGAGAGCCCAGGAACTTCCCCAGGACGATCTCCGTTGTCGAGGCAGGCAGTGTCATCAGGAGCTCGACGCTTCCCATGTCGTTTTCGCGCGCCCACTGCCGCATGGTCAGGCCACAAACGAGCATGGCGAGGGTTGCCGGCAACCAATGAAAGAAGCCACGGATTTCGGCGCGGCCAGTGCCAAAGAACTCTTCGGTGAAGAAGAAGAAGACCAATGAGAGGCTCACGAAAAAGCCAATGAAAATATAGGCGAGCGGGGAGTGGAAGTAGCTCCGAATCTCCTTGCGTGCCATAACGCAAATGGACTTCATGCTGCACCTCCCTGGGTTGCTGCGAGGGTCACTTCTCGGAAGACGTCTTCGAGACTCCTGCGGTCCACAGCAAGTTCTGTCAGGGACCAGGCTTCTCTTCGAGCGAGGTCAAAAAGGGCGGTTCCGATGGATGATCCAGATGTCGGCGCAATGCTGAACCCGCTGGAATCGCGGAGCGCCTTAACACTCTCGACTCCTTCGACTGCGGAGATCAACTCGGCAGCAGACACGAGGAACTCGGGTGTGGCCTCCTCAAACAGAAGTCTCAAGGACTGCCCGCCAAGCAGTTCGTCGATCGAGTCGTCCGCGCCCTTCTCCCCACCCACAATCATGATGGCTCGCGTACAGGTCTCTTCGACCTCCGACAAAATGTGCGTTGACAGGATGACTGTCTTGTCGCGCCCCAATTCGGTTATCAAAGAACGGATCTCGACGATCTGGTTGGGGTCAAGACCGGACGTCGGCTCATCAAGGATCAAAATGTCAGGGTCATGAATGATGGCCGCTGCAATTCCTACGCGTTGCCGAAAGCCCTTTGACAGTTGACGGATGGGCCGCACCAGTACTTCGCGCAATCCGCATGCATCGACGCAGAATGTCAGGCGCTCCAGAAGAGTCGGCCCGCCAAGCCCTCGCATTTCTCCGGTAAACACCAGATAGTCCTGGACTGTCATCTCCGGGTAGAGGGGGTTGTGCTCAGGCAGGTAGCCGATGCGCAGCTGTGCACCTGATGGATTGGATGCGACATCGATGCCATCGACCTCGACGCTTCCGCTATTGGGGAGGATAAAGCCGGTGATCATCTTCATGATCGTCGTCTTGCCGGCGCCATTAGGGCCGACAAGGCCGATGATCTCGCCGCGTTCCACTTCGAACGAAACGCCGCGAACCGCAAGAAGATCGTCGTAGCTCTTGCTAACACTCTTGAGTGAAATCATGTGTTTGGTTTGAATCTCAGATTTTCAGTTGAAGGCTGTCTATCCCGACGGGATTGCAGGTCAATGTATTGGAAAAATACGGAAGGTTTTTCAAGGGGCAGACCCCTTCATTGTCACTATTTGTTGATTGATGCGCATTCTACTCGTCACACATCTCTATCCGCCGCACCACCAGGCCGGAGTTGAGCAATACACAAGAACGCTGGCAAATGCTCTGAAAGGAGCTGACGACGTATCTGTGGCCACTACGAGGAAAATCCTCTCGCGCCGAACGGGGTTTGTGAATCGTGTTCGAGACGACGAGGGAGTATCCGTCCATGAATTCGTTGCGAATCATGATTTTGGCACACGCAGTGAGACTTATCTGAATTCCGACATGGAGCGCGGGTTGTTGGCTCTCGTTGAGGAGCGCAACATTGACATCGTGCATTTTCAGCACCTGATGTACTGGTCCACGGGTTTGGTCAAGAAGCTGGCCGAAAGGGGCGTCCCGATTTTCTTGACCCTGCACGACTACTGGCTGATGTGCGGCCGAATGGGGCAGCTCCGAAGGGCTTCCGGAGAGCTTTGTGAGCAGGCCGAACCCGGCGCGTGCTGTGAGTGCCTGGCGGGCTATGCATTCGGTCAGCCGCCGCTTGCAATTCAGGGAATCGCGATGCTGACCGCTATTCGACGGCGGTGTGGTATCCCGTTAGATGGCGTTCTCAGAGGCTTGCGGCGTGTCGGAGGGTGGTTCAGTCGTGGTAGGGGGGCGTCGAGCGATGCTGAATCGACTGCACCACCTCTCCCGCGCTCTGAGTTTGATCAGCGTCGGGCGGCCTTTCTCGATGCGGTGCAATGGGCAAGTTCAGTTCTTGTTCCTACGCAGACCTTTCGAGAGGCCTTTCTGAATTGGGGGATCAGTGATTCGCGTCTGAAGCACGTTGCCCATGGCCGTGACCACGCGCCCTTTGAGAATCTCGTGCGAATGCCCCGAGGCGATGGACCCTTGCGAGTCGGTTTTATCGGACAAGTCGCTGAGCACAAAGGTGTGCGCGAGCTCATAGATGCAGTCCTGAGGATTGATCCAGCGCAAGTCGATTTGCAGATTATCGGGCCTGTCGTCGGTGACCGCGCTTATGCGGCTGCGTGTCGAGCCGCCGCCGAAGCCACCCCGAATATCCACTACAGAGGTGCGATAGCAGCCGAGAGCATCCCCGACACCTACCAGTCGCTCGATGTTCTTGTGGTTCCCTCACTTTGGAATGAATGCTCGCCCCTCACCATTCAGGAGGCGTTCATGTCCGGCGTGCCTGTCATCGCTTCTGACATAGGAGGGATGCGTGAGATGGTCGAACCGGAAGTCAGTGGCTTACTGGTTAAGGAGGGTGATGTCGATGGTCTCGCATCGGCATTGCAGAGACTCGTTGACGACGAGCCGTTTCGCCAGACCCTCGCCGATGGTGTACCCAATGTGTGCAGCCTTCAGGATCACGTCAGGGAACTGCGGGGGCTCTATTCGAAGGCTCTGGGCGCGTCGTAGCACCCTTCGGCGCTCCCGCGTCGATTGGCTCTCATTTGGATCCACCCCCAGCAGGGGGCCGTTGCTGCCATGACAAGGCGCCTGGGCCATGAGCTTGAGGCGTCACTCAGGGCCGCCCAGGTCAGCCGAAGCATTTGCCCGAGCGTTCGTCTCAACCACCAACCCAGGTGCGGGTACGGTGCATAGTCAGTGAGTTCTCGCCAGAGTCTGTGAGTCCGCCTCGGGCGATCACGAAACTCCAGGGTATTGACTCCGTGTGAATGCAGGACCTGCGCTGTACCACTCTTGGCGAGAGCCCCTCCACTCAGCAGTACTTCGCGCGCCCAGCGCATGTCCTCGCCGAAATCACAATTCGGAAAAGGGTGCTCGCAGAGGACGCTGCGCCTGACAAGGCTGGAGACATTGTCAAATGCGAGTCGCTTCAAGCGAGAGGCGGGAGCCAGTCCCTGAAATTCTGCAACTGTGAGAGGAAGCGAGATGGTGTCGGCTGTCTCGAGTGTGTGGTGGCGTGCTGCGTTGATTCGCTGGAAGGGGTGAGTGTTCGGCCTGGGTCGTTGTGTCGCAAAACACCCGACAATCGTCGGGTCTTCCATGGTCCTTGCGAGGTCTCGAAGCCAGTGGTTTCCTGCCGGCGTTGCATCCTGCGAGAGAAAGGCCACCAAAGGTGTTTCGCAGTGCCTGAGTGCTGCATCGTTTCTGGTCGCACCGTGATTGAATGTCGCCTGCGGTATCTGAATGATGCGTACGTCGTGCGCCCTGAGAATGTCGATCGTCTCATCAGTTGAGCCTGAGTCGATCGCCACCACCTCAAATCGAAGCGACGTTTCCTGGTTTTCGACGCTACAGAGGACTTCCTTCAGAAGGCTGCCTGCATTAAACGTGGGGATGACAACGGTGATGTCAAAGGACTCGCTCACGCCAGCCACCGAACGAGCTTCCAGTAACATCCGAGCATCCCGTTCATTAGTCGGAAACAGACCGCCGTCAGTCCCTTCCTCTGAATGAGTGGAGAAACCGTCAGATCAGCAGACGCAAGCAGATCGCGGTCGCGCACGCATCGATTGCGTTGAACATTGCGCCGCTCCTTGAGGACGCCTCGGCAGCCGCGCATCGCGTCGATCTTCCCCTTGCACCAGCTGAGGAAAGCTCGCTCTCGAATGGCAAAAAACAGATAGGCCATGTCATAGACCATGATGCCCGGGGCCCCCAGGAGGAGCGCACGTAAGGAATGACATTTCATCAACAGGAACCATCGATTCCGACTGTGAAGGTAAACACGTCGCTGTGAATAGTCGCCGGGTGTGCGAAAGGAAATCCCCTCAGTCCCGTCGTTGTGATGGACAATAGCGGTTGGCTCGTGTCGGATCATCAGCCCTCTTGATCGAAGGCGATAGGAAAGATCATGGTCTTCGAAGAGGATGAAGTAGCGTGAGTCATAGCCACCGCATTCCAGAATCGCATCACGGTCCAACAGGAGTGCCACCGCAATCATGCCATCGATGTTATGGACATCCTTCTGCGAATCCGCCAGCGGCGCATAGAAGTTGTGCAGTGTCAGCATTCCGACGTAGTGGAAACCTGCTCCGTCGTAGTGAACGCGATCGGGTTCAGAGGAAAAAACGCTCCGAGGATGGATGCATGTTGCACCGGATTTGATTTGGCCGGCCAGGATGGCCAGACACTCAGGCGTGGGCTCGGCATCGTTGTCGATGGAGAAGACCCACTTCGTTCGAGCTTCTCGAAATCCTCTGTTGCGTGCAGGGGCAGGGCCGTCGTTACTTTCCAATTCGATAATGCGAACGTCCGGGTGGGTCTCACGCATCCAGGCGACACTGTCATCTGTCGAGGCATTGTCAATGAGGAGAATCTCGGCGATGGGGTGGGTTTGCCGACGGATGGCCGCCATACATGACACAAGATGCGCGCACCCGTTCCAGTTCGTAATGGCTACGGTAATCTCAGGCAACGGCAACGAAGTTTGTTCCTCAGATGTCCCCTTCATGGCGCGAGGATAACAGGCCGACCCCTGTCGTGCTATAACCTTGGTCGTGCAAGTGAACTCAATATCGGGAGATGCAGCAGGTTTGAGAATCCTGACCGTCGTTCATGGCTACCCGCCGAAGCAAATGGCTGGTGCGGAAATATACGCCCGCAATCTCTCCGTGGAGTTTGCGCGACAGGGAGCGCACGTAGAAGTCTTTTGCCCGGGCGAAGACCGGAGTCGCTCAGAATACGAGCTTTGGACCGAGGAACAGGACGGGTTGCGCGTTCATCGGATGAACCGGGCTTTCAGTGACGTTCACAGCCTCGACGACACATGGAACAGCCTCGGTGCCGAAGAGAGCTTTCGCGAGGTCTTGTCACGGTTTCAACCTGAGATCGTTCACGTTCACCATGTGATTGGGCTGTCTTCTTCGGTCATTCCCGCAGCGCGCGCCGCAGGCGCCAAGGTCGTTGTGACGCTGCACGACTTTTGGTTTCACTGTGCCCGTGGGCAGAGGATGACACCTCGGCAACACCTCTGCAGCGAGGTTCAGACGTGGAGGTGTTCACTCTGTGTCGCCAAGAAGCGTGTACGTTATCTCATGGACTTTGCGACTCATGGTGTAGCGGGGCGAGCAGGATCCAGAGTGACTCTTCCGTTCCGTTGGCTACGAAGCGCTCTTGATGCTGCGACTACGGCGCCTCTACGCAGACGGCGCGACGGCATGCGCGAGCATCTCAATGCGGCGCACCTCATCTTGGCACCCAGCGAATTCATGCTGAGCGCTCATCGGGAGGCAGGCGTCGCTCCTGACCTTCTGGAGTTCTCCGAGTACGGAATGGACACATCGCACTTTGACTCTCTGCCGCAGCACATATCGCCCGAGACAGATCACGTACGGTTTGTCTACACAGGGTCCTTGATCCCATCGAAGGGGATTGAGTTGCTTGTCCGCGCGTTTCAGGACATGCCTGCCAATGCGCGACTCGATGTATGGGGCGTGACACCAGCAGGAAACACCCTTCGCTTTGAGAGGCGTCTGCAAGGCCTCAATCAACACGATGGGTGTCGCTTCCGCGGGCGCTTCAACAACAAGGAGATCGCGGCTGTCTTAGGCGATGCCGATGTCCTCGTTGTGCCAAGCTTGTGGTTTGAGAACGCGCCGCTCACATTGGCAGAGTCAGTCATGGCACGTCTTCCGGCGATTACGTCTAACCACGGCGGTATGCGGGAGTTGGCAGAGCGCTTCGGCAATATGGTGACATTTCAGGCAGGAGACGCATGTGATCTTGCCCGTGTTATGCGACGATTCATCGACGAATCCGATCTGGCAGCGACTCTTGCTCGCCCAGGTCGGGAGGTTCGTGAGATGGAAGATGACGCTCGAGGATTGCTCGAGCGATTTGAGGAACTTGATGGAGACTGAAATGACGCGACGAGTATCAAGACGCGGTTGGTTGAAAGGTGGAATAGGTGCTCTTGGGGCAGGAACGCTCCTTGGGAATGTGTCGGCGATGGGCGAAGCCCCCAACTATCTTCCGTCGCGAGTTCACCCTGCGATTGCCTGCAGCGTGAACGGTCTGAAGGAAGCGATTCCTCGAGCCATGGCAATCCTCGATTCGGGTGGCGATACTCTCGACGCTGCAGTAGAGGGCGTTGAGTGTGTTGAGAATGACCCCAATGACCAGAGTGTCGGCTATGGTGGCTTACCCAATGAGGATGGTGTCGTCGAGTTGGATTCCTGCTGTATGCATGGCCCGTCCAATAACGCAGGCGCCGTTGCGAGCATTCGGAACATCCGCAACCCGTCGCATGTAGCACGCGATGTCCTCTGGAAGACCGACCATGTGTTGATCGTCGGCGAGGGTGCATTGCGCTTTGCACGAGCGATGGGGTACGCCGAAGAGAACTTGCTGACCGAGGCATCGCGAAAGGCCTGGTTGAAGTGGAAGCGAAGTCTCTCCAATCAAGACGATTGGCTCGAACCGTGGGAGAAGCGTCCGGAACTCAAGAAGACCGGCAAAGCCGGCAAGCGTGAAACGGGCACCATCAACTTCAATGTGTGCAACTCCAAGGGTGAAGTCAGTGGTTGCACCACCACAAGCGGACTCTCGTGGAAAATCCCAGGCCGCGTAGGCGACTCTCCAATCATCGGTGCCGGGCTTTATGTTGACGGACGTTTTGGCTCAGCGGGCAGCACCGGACGCGGTGAGGCTGTCATTATTTCGTGCGGTGCTCATACCATCGTTGAAGGGTTGCGTGCCGGTATGCACCCGAAGGACGCGTGCTTGCGTGGTGCCAGGCGCGTGGTGGAAATGAACACCATGCCGTACTTGCTCAAGAAAAACGGCGATGCCAGTTTTCAGGCAAAGTTCTATGCCGTGGATGTAAAGGGGCGCCACGGAGGGGCCTCGCTTTATCCTGCGAAATACGCCTGCGCCGATGCCAAGGGCGCGCGTCTCGAGGACTGCGCATCGATCTATTGACGCGGTGGCCTAATAGCTGATCAAACTCTGAACGGCGTGGGGGGCGAGGGCCTCTCGCCCGTTCAGAAACTCCAACTCGATCACAAATGCACATCCTGCTACTGCTGCCCCCGCCTTCTCCACAAGTCTGCAGCAAGCACCCATCGTTCCGCCTGTGGCGAGAAGGTCGTCGACCAGCAAAACTCGCGCGCCTTTCTCAAAGGCGTCCTCGTGGATTTGAACAGTGTCGGTTCCGTACTCCAGTTCATACGTCTCAGACAGAGTACGCCAGGGGAGTTTGCCTGGCTTCCGAATCGGCACAAACCCCAGCCCCGTCCGAGCGGCAAGGGGTACACCAAAAATGAACCCTCGGGCCTCCGGCGCCGCGATAATGTCGGCCTGCATTGATTCTGCCATCTCAGCCAGGAGGTCGATGGAAAGCGCGAGCCCGGTTGGGTCGCCTAACAGAGGCGCGATGTCCTTGAACAGGATGCCCGGCTTAGGGAAGTCCTGCACGTCCCTGATCAATTGCAGAATGGTCTCGAGTCGGCTGTCATTGTTCGCGTTGCTCATTGCCTCTCTCCTATTGTTGATGCGCTTGTGGCGCCTACATCAGGTCGTCCCATTCCTCTTCCAACTCCCTCAGGCGCCGGTCCATGTTGACCAGTTTCTCTTTGCATTCTGAGACCTTCACCGGGTCGCTGTAGACCGCAGGTGATTCCATCTCGGCAAGAAGTGCTTCGCGCTCAGTTTCCGCGAACATGATGTCCTGCTCAACTGCGTCTGACGATCGTTTTCTGCTGGCGGGCTGGGAATCGGGTTTGCCGCGGCTTTTCTTGTTCTTCTTCGGGGTTCTGGGCTCAGCGATATCGGCGGCCTCACGCGCCTTTGCATCGAGTCTATCCATGGCGATTGAGTAGTTGCCGACAAACACGTCAGGGGTTTTGTTTCCAAGCGCGATGATCCGAGTGGCTATACGATCCAGGAAGAAGCGATCATGAGAGACTGTGAGGATGGTGCCCGGATAGTCGGCAAGTGCGCTTTCCAACGCTGTGCGTGAGGGAATGTCCAGATGGTTTGTTGGCTCGTCAAGGACGAGAACATTGGGACCGCAGAGAATCAGTCGCGCCAGCATGAGCCGGCTTCTCTCGCCACCCGACAGCGACGAGATCTTGCGGTCGATACTGTCATCGTAGAACAAGAAGCGCGCCAACCAGGAACGGATCTCCTCGTCATTGCGCTTGAGATCGACCGCTGAAATGGTCTCGAACGGCGTGGACTCCGGATCGAGGTGAGCCTGACGCTGGTCAAAATAACCGATGTCAACCGTCGATCCGAGGTGAACGGATCCGGCCAGCGGCGGGAGTCGGTCGAGCAGCACGTTCAGAAGTGTTGTCTTGCCACTTCCATTCGGGCCGATGATGCCAACTCGATCTTGGCGTTCGATGCGAATGTTGAGTCCGGATAGCAGTGGTTCGCCATCGTGTCCCACCGAGAGATCTTCAACCTCTATCATGTCCACACCGGGGGCGCGGGCCAACTTCATCGTGAGGGTCATGTCTCGTGATGGATCGTGGGGCAGCTGGATGCGCTCCAGCCGTTCCAATCGCTTCTGTCTGCCCTTGGCTTCCTTGGTGCGTTGCGACCCGATGTGTTTGTTGATGAACTCCTTTTCCCGTCGGATGAAGTCCTGTTGCTCGCCAAACTCTTTGACCTGCGCCTTGTTGGCAGCTTCTTTGAGCTTCTCGTACTTTGAGAAGTTGCCCGGCCATGCGCGGACTCCTTGGTTGTCTACCTCGATCGTCCGAGTCGTGACTCGGTCCAGGAAGAAACGATCATGAGAGATGATGCAGCAGGTCGCCTTGGAGCGATTGAGGTAGTCCTCCAGCCAAAGAACACCGTCGAGGTCGAGGTGGTTTGTCGGTTCGTCGAGGAAAAGGACGTCAGGTTTCGCGACGAGAAGGCGGGCTAATGCAACTCGACCCGACTCACCTCCAGAGAGGGAGTCAGCTGCCCGTTCGAAAAACCGTTCTGCGACGCCCAGTCCTGCCAGAGTGGCCTCAGCGCGAGCCTGTAGCGAGTAGCCGTCACCGCGTTCAAAATCCTCCATGAGCGCAGCCTGTCGATGGATAATCTTGTCCAGACGAACAGGGTCGGATTCAGTTTCGAGCTGCGTGTCGATCTCGGCCAACTCTGCCTGAATCGCCAGAAGGTCCGATCGCCCATTGAGAACTTCCTCCAAGACCGTCTTCTCGCCATCAAAGACATTGTGTTGCTGGAGATGGCTGATCTTGATGTCTCGCGCACGTGCGATGGTCCCTGTTTCGGGTATCTCCAACCCGAGGAGGCAACGGAAGATCGTCGTCTTGCCGCTCCCATTCGGGCCGATGATGCCGACCTTGTCGCGTGCATCGACCTGGAAGGTCACGTCGTGAAGAACCAGATTGCTTCCAAAGCTCTTGGATGCGTTTGTAATAGAGAGGAGTGCCATGACCTACAGTTGCTCGTGGGCCAGGCGGTAGATGCGACGGAGAGAGTCGAATGCGAGTAGCGTGATCGCTTCCTCAATGCCGGCCCATCGAATGGCATCGTGCTCTTCGGATGACTGGATCTCTCCGCCATCGACGGTGGCGAGGTAGAAGGTCACAGTCTTCCGAGCGCCTGCATCGCGCTCACCCTTCGGCGTGTAGGTGGAGACCTCAGCAAACTTCGGCACAACAGTGATCTCCGAGATTCCCGTTTCCTCCTTGAGTTCACGTCGGGCACAGCCTGGGTCATCCTCTCCCGCTTCCCTGTGGCCTTTTGGCGGTCCCCATGTGCCGTGGATTGCATTGCGGAGAAGGAGGTACTCCCACTCGTCGCGGTGGCGTCGAGCGATGATAAAGCCTGCAGCATAGACGTGAGGTGTGTCGGACATGGCTGAGAACGTAGCATGAGGGCTACAGCGACCCAACGCTCGGCGTGTGACTGTGGGGGTTTGAGTCTATGATAAGCCGCAACAAGTCTACGGGATGAGGGTGCGGAACTATGCAATGCAAGACGACCTTGGTGATGGCAGTCCTTTTGCTCTGCCTTTCTGCCTGTGGAGGACCGAACCATGACCGCCGCCTCTATACGACGGGTTCATCACCTCAGCTGCGAGACAGTGAGATCGTCATCGAGACATTTTCTCCGACGCGAACAGCGAAGGTCATTGAAACAAGGCGCATACGTTGCACCGCTGGAAAGATCCATGCCAACATCGCTAAGCCCAGGCGGCGCGGAGCGGCAGACCTGTCGGATGCTCTTTATGGCGAGATCTGGGGTCGGCTCCTCTCCAAAGACGTCTTTGCCCTGAAGGTCGAGGCGGCTGCTGCCGATGGCGGCCTCTACCATCTTGTTCGTTTGCGTCTGGGCGGTCGGCAGACGACTTTCTCGGCGCAGCGCAAGGCGAATTTCTTCGGTTTTGCCTCGAGTAGCATGCAGGAACGCATGGACCTTCTGAACGCTGTTGTTCGGCTTCTCAGGCAGGAGGTCACGACGGTGCCCGTGACTCCTGAAGCAACTGCGCCGACGAAGTAGCAACCGTTGAAGTGGAGTGCTCTTTGACGCTAAAATGCGGGACCTTTCCCACCTCAGGATTTTCCGAGAATCACCATGCAAGACGCGTTTATTGTCTCCGCTGCCAGAACCCCGATTGGCCGTTTTCAGGGTGCTTTTGCGACTACTCCTGCCGCAAAACTGGGGAGTCTGGCACTTTCCGCCGCTGTCGAGCGAGCCGGAATTGATGGGGCTCTCGTAGAAGAAGTCATCATGGGGTGCGTCCTGCAGGCAGGACTCGGACAAAACCCGGCGCGCCAGGCGCTCCGCGGAGCGAGTCTCAGTGACAGTGCAGGGGCCATGACAATCAACAAGGTCTGTGGAAGTGGCTTGAAGGCCGTAGGGTTGGCGGCTCAGGCCATTCGTGCGGGCGATGCTGATTGTATCCTCGCCGGTGGCATGGAGAACATGAGTCTGGCGCCGTACCTGGCGAACGGCGTGAGGACCGGTTTGCGCCTGGGCGGAGGTCAGCTGACTGACGTCATGGTGCAAGACGGCCTGTGGGATGTGTACAACGACTTTCACATGGGAATGACTGGCGAATTGGTCGCGGACAAGTACGGAATCACCCGTGAGGAACAGGATGCATTCGCTGCCGAGAGCCATGGACGAGCCATCGCTGCCATGAATGCAGGGCGATTCGCCGCGGAGATCTGTGGTGTCGAGGTGGCGGGGCGCCGTGGAGAGGTGACGGTTCATGAACGGGACGAGAGTCCCCGCGCCGACTGCACGACCGAGAGTCTTGCGCGGCTGAAGCCTGCATTCAAACGCCCTGACGGGACCGTCACAGCTGGGAACGCTCCAGGCGTCAATGACGGTGCTGCCGCCTTGTGTGTGGTGAGTGAGTCGTTCTTGAAGCAGCACGACCTGACACCCATGGCTCGGATCACCGCGATGGCCACAGGTGGAACCGCCCCTGAGTGGGTCATGATGGCGCCGGTTGACGGTGTTCAGCGACTTCTGAAGAAGACAGGCCAGGCGATCGGCGACTTTGACGCCATCGAGTTGAATGAAGCGTTCTCCGTGGCGGCACTTGCGGTGACGCGTGAGTTGGAGGCCGACCCGCAAAGAATCAACATGAACGGTGGAGCTGTTGCGCTGGGGCATCCAATCGGTGCGTCCGGCGCCCGTGTCCTTGTGACTCTGCTGAATGTTCTGGAACAAAACGATGCTCGAAATGGGTTGGCTGCGCTGTGTCTCGGCGGAGGAAATGCTGTCGCCCTGGGCGTCGAGCGCTGCTGAAATCAATTGGAGAATAGGATGGCTTCCAAGAAGATGGTGGTTGTGGGTGGTGGAACGATGGGCAATGGCATTGCTCACGTGTTTGCCCTTGGTGGTTACACCTGCTCGCTGATCGACGTGAGCAAAGAATCGCTGTCGCGCGCTGAGGCAGCAATTGCCAAGAACATGGGACGCATGGTCAGCAGGGAGAAGATCTCTGAGGCAGATGCGGCTGCCGCTCTTGGCCGAATCACATTCACTACCGAGATGTCCGCAGCTTCCGACGCCGAGTTGGCGGTTGAGGCGGTGTTCGAGGATTTCGAGGTGAAGAAGTCCGTCTTTGCATCGTTGGATGCGGTCCTGCCGACCGATGCCATCCTCGCCACGAATACAAGCTCGATTTCCATTACTGAGCTCGCGGCTACCAATTCGGTTCCCGACCGAGTCATCGGGATGCACTTCATGAATCCGGTGCCGGTGATGAAGCTTGTCGAGGTCATTCGTGCCGAGCAGACAAGTGACGCAACAAATGACCAGGTCCTGGCGATCTGCGAGGAGCTCGGGAAGATCCCCTGCGTGAGCAATGACTTTCCCGGTTTCGTGGCTAATCGTATTCTCATGCCCATGATCAATGAGGCATGCTTTGCTTTGATGGAAGGCGTTGCAGATCGTGACTCGATTGACAACATCATGAAACTCGGCATGGCCCATCCAATGGGGCCGCTCGCTCTGGCCGACTTCATTGGGCTGGACGTTTGCGTCAATATCCTCAATGTGTTGCATGATGGATTGGGAGACCCGAAGTATCGGGCGTGCCCCTTGCTCAAACGACTGGTGGCCGCTGGTCATCTGGGGCGAAAATCCGGTCGCGGATTCTACGATTACAACGAGGGGTGAGATGGACTTTGAGCTGAGTGGTGAATTAAAGGCACTTGCAGTTGAGGCGAAGGCGTTTGCAGCCGAAGTCGTCGCTCCAGGGGCCGCGGGTCGTGATCGAAGCCACACCTTTCCGCGAGAGATTGTCGATCAGGCTGCGCAACGTGGTTGGGCAGGATTCCTTGTACCAACCGAGTACGGTGGGGTTGGACTGGGAAATCTGGCGCAATGTGTGGTCCTGGAGGAAATCGCTGTGGCGTGTGCCAGTACACACGTGACATTAAGTGTTCACAACTCACTGGCTTGCGGACTGCTCGCCAAGTGGGGGGCGGCGGAGTTGAAGGGGGCTTTCCTCCCGGCGATGGCGTCAGGCGAGCAACTTGGTTGTTACCTGCTCACTGAACCAGGTGCGGGAAGCGATGCGATCTCGTTGAAGACAACGGCGCTCCTCGATGGTGGGAGCTATGTTCTTAACGGTGAGAAAATCTGGATCACTACCGCTGATGAGGCTGGCTTTGGCGTCGTGTTTGCGAAGACGGACAACGCTCCTGACGCACGTCCGAGCCGAGCCATTTCGGCGTTTCTCGTGGACATGAAGTCGGAGGGTGTGACCTGTGGCAAGCGCGAGGAGAAGCTTGGGATACGCAGTAGCACAACAACGGCTGTGTCGTTCAAGGATGTCCGAGTTCCGACCACTCAGATGATCGGTGAGCCCGGTCAGGGATTCGGTTTGGCGATGGACACACTGAACGGTGGGCGCATTGGGATTTCGATCCAGGGGATCGGGATAGCGCGCGCCGCGATGGAGGCGTTGCAAGATGCGGCTGATGCTCCTCGCTCGGGAGCGGTGCCCCACGGCAAGGCGCAGTCCGGGTCCTTTCGAGTGGCTTCGATGGCGACGCGTATTGATGCCGCTCGCCTCCTGTCTCACCGTGCAGCCGTCCTTCGTGACAAGGGTGTGCCGCATGTGCAGGAGGCGTCGATGGCAAAGCTGTTTGCATCTCAGATGTCCAATGATATTTGTCGCGAAGCGGTCGCAGCATTGGGGGAGTCCGGCTGCACGGACGACTTTATTGTGGAGCGCCTGATGCGCGATGCGCGAGTCACAGAGCTGTACGAGGGGACAACAGAGGTTCAGAAGATTGTCATCGCCAAACAGTTGGGTAACGGATGACTGTCGATCTGGCAAAAGGTGTGCTGGCCCGTGACCGCAGGAGCATTGCGAAGGCTCTGACTCTGGTGGAGAGAGGGGGCGCTCCCGCTGCCAAACTGCTGGAGGATCTCTGGCCATCTACAGGTAAGGCACGGCGCATCGGAATGACCGGTCCTCCAGGTGTTGGCAAGAGTACGCTGGTCGATCGTATGGCTACCTCTTTGGTAGGCGCAGGTGAGTCTGTCGGCGTCCTCTGCGTTGACCCGTCCAGTCTCTTTCACGGAGGTGCCTTGCTGGGCGATCGGATTCGGATGGGTGAGAGTGCGGCGCAAGACGAAGTGTTTATTCGCTCGCTGTCGTCGCGGGGTTGTCTCGGTGGGATCGCTGCTGCCACTGAAGGCGCAGCAGATATTCTCGATGCCGCCGGCTTCGATGTTGTTCTGGTAGAGACTGTCGGTGTCGGGCAATCTGAGGTCGAGGTGGCTTTTGAGACGGATACGGTAGTGGTCGTTCTGGCGCCTGGAGCCGGGGATGGCATTCAGGCTATGAAGTCTGGCCTCATGGAGGTTGCACATGTGATTTGCGTCAACAAATCGGATCTGCCGGATGCCTCAGGTGTCGTCCTTGACGTTGAGGATGCGCTTTCACTTTCCGATCGGGAAACCCGACCGAAAGTCGTCGAAGCGCGCGCACGCGAGGAGGGTGGGGCTGATGCTCTTCTGGCAGCTATCACGGATGTCGGGCAGGCGACAAGTGAGGCAGGGCGCTTTGAGGCGTCGCGTCGCCGCTTGTTGCGGCAGGCATCGGTCACTTTGAGCAAACGCCTGGAGCCCCTTCTGGACCGTCATCAGGACTTGATTCAGCAGATTGTTGACAGACAGACAACGATTCCTGCCGCATCGCGCGAGTTACTGAAGGTGCTGGAGTCTGAGGAGGACATGCAATGAGTGAGACCCAACCGATCAGAGTGCTGGTGGCGAAACCGGGATTGGATGGGCACGACCGCGGTGCAAAGGTCGTAGCCAGCTCGTTTCGGGATGCGGGATTCGAGGTCATCTACACAGGGCTCAGGCAAACGCCAGAGATGATTGTCAATGCAGCCCGTGATGAGGATGTTGATGTGATTGGCCTGTCGATACACTCCGGCGCGCATCTGACACTGTTTCGCAAGATTACCGACATCCTGAAAGCCGAGGACATGCTCGATGTGCTCGTGACCGGGGGCGGCATTATCCCCGAGGAAGATCACGAGGCGCTGAGCGCGATGGGCGTCGGTCGCCTCTTTGGACCAGGAACGCCGACGACTGAGTTGATTGCCTACATAGAAGATGAGGTTGGGCGAAGGCGCACTGACTGTGGAGCATAGCTGGAGACAGGTTCGATCATGAGAGACGAGTCACTGACAGAAGAGCAACGCATGGTTCGCGATATGATCGCGGAACTGACGGCCGGTTCTGTTGCTTCGCAGGCGGTAGCGATAGATGAGACCTCGACAATCGGCGAGGGGCTCCGACAGGAGCTTGCAGAGCTGGGTCTTTTGAGCGTGCCACTGTCAGAAGAGGCTGGCGGCGCTGGTTTTGACTTCGTGTCGCTTGCCCTGGTGCTGGCGTCCATCGCATCGGAATCAGGAGCGGTTGCACAGCATGTTCTCCTGCAGACGGTGGGTGGTGTCATGATGCTTGCGGAGACGGGTGCTCCCGTGGAGCGTCTCGAAGCCGTCGCTGGCGGAGAGCAAGCCGCCGCGTTTTGTGAGTTGGCGCAGGGTGCGGCATGGGATCGCAACGCCGATTGTGTGACCGGGGAAGCGCAGTGCGTTTTGGGCGGTGTTGAGGCAGACTTGTTTTTGGCGTTTGTACGAGATGAGAGTTCTTCTGTCTTGCTTCTCGTGGATGCCGAGAAAGTGTCGAAAGGCGAGAGCAAGAATCGCCTGGGAATGCGGGGTGTGACGGCCTGCGATGTTCGCTTTGAGGGGGCAGCTGCCACAGTTCTCGCAGAAGGCGCGGCAGCGATTGGGCCTGTGGCCATGCGCCAGACGCGCGAGTGGGTGGGAGCATTGGCGATTGCGTCTGGATTGGCTCAGGGTATTTCCAGTATATCCTGCAAGTATGCCCGTGAGCGGGAGCAATTTGGCGGTCCGATCGCTCGCTTGGGCGCGGTCGGCGAGATGATGGCTCGAACGGATGTTGCTCATCGAGTCATCTCTGAGTGTGCGCATTCGCTGGCAGCCGCCCTGGACCGAAGTGAAGACGTTACGGCTGACGCACGCTCGGCGCGCATTGTGGCAGGCGACCTCATCATGCGCGCTGCCGATGCAGGCCTGCAGATCCACGGCGGCTATGGCTTCAGTCGGGAATACCCCATTGAGCGGTTCTATCGGGATGCGCGTCACATCGGTGTCATGGGGGGATGTGAAGACGGGCTCCTTGCCGATTGTGCTGGCCCGCTCAGAGGGTAGCGACGCTGTTCATCGGGGTATTCGGGCTCGGGGTGTAGGCACATTGTTCTCAGGAGAGTACCATTGGTCTGTCGACTTTCGACCACTGAACGCAGGAGATTCAATTGAAGATAGGCGACTACTTTGTGACCCCTCTTTGTGAGGGACGGATACTCAGAGACGGTGGCGTTGCCTTTGGACTTCTTCCGCGGGATGTATGGTCTGAGTTTGCCGAGGCGGATGATCACAACAGGGTCACATTCTCGTTGACTTGCTTTCTGCTGCAGGGGCACGGAAAGAACATCTTGATCGACGCCGGCGTCGGCACGAAGTTGGGGCCCGATGGAGAGTCTTTGCTTGGGATTCATCGGACCGACTTGATGGATGCTCTTCTGCAGGATGCAGGTGTGACTCGCGAGGCAATCGACCATGTTGTTCTGACGCACCTGCATACGTCTGCTGCCGGGGGATTGACAGAACTGGACGAGAATCGCGTCCTTGTGCCGGCGTTTCCCAATGCAACAGTGACCGTCCAAAACGGTGAGTGGGAGCGAGCTGTTCATGCCAACCTGCGGACGCGGCAGTTTATAAACAAAGAGGATTTCGAGCCGCTCCTCTGGCACCAGGTCATGAATCTGGTGGAAGGGGATAGTGAGTTCCTTCCCGGCCTGTACTTCGAGGTGACAGGGGGCCACACCAAGATGCACCAGGTGATTCGAATTGAGTCGCGCGGAGAGAGTGGCATCTTCTGGGGCGGGCTGGTTCCGGGCGTTCACTATTTTGACCTCAACACTGTCGCAGCCGACGATCTCTATCCACTGCGTTCCATGGAACGAAAGGCCGAGATACTGGACGAGGCTATTGAAAAGGGTGCGATTCACTTCCTTTCGCATGATCCTCTGTTTTCGGCGGTACAGGTCTTTGGAGACATAAGGGGAGGTGATGGCGTGTCCTTTGAGGCCCTGCTGACCCACACTCCTGCTCAACGCATATAGGCATCCTCAATCGACCATGACTCAACCACTGTCAAGTTGCCAAATGAGTTGTGAGCGTGCGACAGTTGCGCTCGTGACCGCCATGGTGCTGGGAGTATCCGAGGGCGTTTGGATCCTCGCGCGGTGGGGGGCGGTCGTCCCGGGGGCTTGGGCGAAGTTTCTTCTGCTGTTGGCTGTTCTCCTCTGCTATACGACGCTGGCTGCCCTGCTTGCACCGATCGAGGCGGCTACCGCCCCTTTGGTGGGCTGCTTGTCAAAGTTGCTGGGAGGTAAGGACCGCTGGGCTGATCGCCTATGGTCCGTTGGGATCGTCTCCTCGGTGGTGTTGCTTTGGATCGTTCGACCGCATCATGTGGATCCGATTCTGGACTTCATTATGTTCACGATCGATGCGGTCCGGGGGGAGGGAGCTGCGCCGGAGTCTCGGGTTCTTCCACTGTTGATTTTCTGCCTGGTCGTTCTGGCGTCTCTTTGGTCTTCCTCCGCCTTGTTTCGTCGATACGGGCAACCAGGTGCAAGAGGCCGTCTGCTTGTAGTGGTCGGGGCCATCGGCACAGGACAGTGGCTGTTGTGGTATCAGGCCTCTCACAATGAAAACCAGTACCCCTACATTCACGGCCTCATGTGCATCGCAGCATTCATGAGCCTTCGCCAGGCAGTGAATGCGGCTCTGGGTGGCCGTGCGATTCGAAGCAGCCGAGTGTGGATCATGGGCTGGCTTGCGTTGATAGGCTCAGGCGTCTCCCTCAACTTCATGCTCGACAATTCTCGCGCTACAGAAGCGCGGTTGATGTTCAATTCAGACGGCGCGCGGAGTGTCGTTTTCTTCTTGCGGTCCCTGTGGGACGATGACGGCGATGGCTACTCGCCTCATTTCGGTGGCGATGACACCGATGATCGGAATCCCAATGTCCACCCCGGTAATCGGGAGCGGCCGGGCGATGGAATGGACAATGACGGCTGGGGTGGTGATTGTCCAGATGGCCCATTGGCAGACAATGCTCATCGCTCATTGGCGAAGCCTCAATTCACCCTTTCGCGTCCTATGCGTCGCATCCTCTGCATTTCGGTCGATGCCTTGCGAATGGACGCAATGGACCATGCCCCGATGTTGTCGGTGCTCTCTCGAAATCATGTCAGCTTCACATCTGCGCGCGCTTCGGGGGCGTTGACTATGACGAGCTATTGGAGCTTTTTGAGAGGTCTGACACCACGGCTTTTCAGCATATCTGATCAGTCAACCTTCGTTGAGTCCCTGCGACATTCGAACATACCGACTGCTGCTGTTCTCTGTGACTTCTTCCCACGCGAATTCGTCTTTGATCGAAGCTATGGTGACATCTCCGGCGATGACACTTCACCGAGTTCTGCCTCGACAACTGCTACCTTGCAGGCATGGTCGGAGTTGCCGGACCGAGGATTTTGCTGGGTACACTATATTGATCCCCATGCACCGTATGAGGCACGCGGGGCCGCCAGATGGAGTGACTCGGATAAGGTTCGCTATTTCTCGGAGATCCGTGCCACCGACTCGGAGATAGATCGTTTGCTGATTCGGACTCGTGCATTGGAAGACGACGATGTGGCAGTGGTTATTTTCTCCGATCACGGTGAGGCCTTTGGCGAGCACCGCGGTCAGCATCACGGGTTGTCCGTTTATGAAGAGATTCTGCG
>PVBE011918032.1_pt1 | contig 23495 bp, 20 predicted proteins | sample 1631181 | NCBI WGS metagenome assembly PVBE01 (sample SAMN08397723, study PRJNA350692) | Marine metagenome, whole genome shotgun sequencing project. | isolation source: water | place: Pacific Ocean | collected 2012-04 | reverse complement strand
TGATTACCACCAAGATCGAGCGCGACGTTCGTCGCTTCCGCCAGATCGTCCGGGGACGGATCCGCAAGGATCTGAAGAAGTACATGTCCTCGGGGGAGCTGATCGGTCGCAAGGGGAAGGACTACGTGTCCATCCCGCTCCCTCAGATCCAGCTGCCGCGGTTGCGGTACGGGGACAACGAGGAGGGTGGCGTCGGCTCGGGCGAGGGAGAGCCGGGCGATGCGGTCGAGGGTGACGGCGACGGCCAGGGCGAGGCGGGCAACACGCCGGGCCAGCACCTGCTGGAAGTCGACATCACGATCGAGGAGTTGGCGGAGATCATGGGCGAGGAGCTCGAGCTCCCGATGATCGAGCCCAAGGGGCACCGAAACGTCGTCGCGAAGAAGGACCGGTACAACCGCGTCAGCAGCGAGGGGCCGGACTCCCTGAAGCACTTCCGACGGACGTACCGGGAGGCGCTGAAGCGGCAGATGACGGCGGGGACGTACAACCCGAACAACCCGTCGGTGGTGCCGATCAAGAAGGATCAGAAGTACCGATCGTGGAAGGAGGATCGCCGCCCCGAGAGGAACGCGGTGATCGTCTACATGATGGACGTGTCGGGTTCGATGGGGGACGAGCAGAAGGAGATCGTCCGCATGGAGGCCTTCTGGATCGATACGTGGCTGTCGACGCAGTACGACGGTCTGGAGACGCGGTACATCATCCACGACGCGGCGGCGCGGGAGGTCGATCGGGAGACGTTCTTCCACACGCGGGAGAGCGGCGGGACGTTGATCAGCACGGCGTACAAGCTGTGCCAGAAGATCATCGAGACGGACTACCCGAGCTCGGAATGGAACATCTACCCGTTCCACTTCTCGGACGGCGACAACTGGTCTGGAAGCGACACGCGCGAGTGCATGCGGTTGCTGAAGGAGGACATGCTGCCCCGGGTGAACGCCTTCTGTTACGGCCAGGTGGAGTCGGAGTACGGGTCGGGTCAGTTCATGAACGACCTGCAGTCGGCTTTCGGTGAGGAGGAGGCGGTGATTCTGTCGCGCATCGAGGACAAGGACGCGGTGATGGAGTCGATCAAGACGTTCCTCGGCAAGGGACGCTGACGTGCCTGACGAAAACGACCGGTTGTGGGAGATCCGGTACCGCCATGGGCTGCCTCCTGAGTTGAAGGAGATGCAGGCGCGGGTGGAGAAGGTGGCCGCGAGCGCGGGGCTGGACTTCTTCCCGGTGGTCTTCGAGATGGTGGACCCGGAGGAGATGTCGATGCTGGCGGCGTACGGGGGGTTCCCGACGCGGTACCCGCACTGGCGCTTCGGCATGGAGTTCGCTCAGCTGCACAAGAGCTACACGTACGGTCTCTCGAAGATCTACGAGATGGTGATCAACACCGACCCTTGTTACGCGTACCTGATGAACTGCAACGCGGCGACGGACCAGAAGATGGTCATGGCGCACGTGTACGGGCACTGCGACTTCTTCAAGAACAACATGTGGTTCAGTCACACGAACCGGAAGATGATCGACGAGATGGCGAACCACGCGACGCGGGTTCGGCGGCTGGTAGATCGGTTCGGGGCGGAGCGGGTCGAGGAGTTCATCGACTGCTGCCTGAGCGTGGAGAACCTGATCGACATCCATGCCTCGGCGATTCGGCGGCAGCCGCGCGACGACGATGACCTAGTGGAGAGCCTGCGCCAGCGGGCGGCCGAGGGCGAAGAGGTGGATCTGCCGGACGCGCGCCACTTCAAGGTCGAGGTGGACCGGTCGTACATGGACAGCTTCATCAACCCGGCCGAGGACGTGTTGGCGCGGCGGGAGCAGGCGCTGGAGCGCAGCCTGGAGTTGAAGAAGATCCCGGAGCGGCCGGAGCGGGATGTGCTCGGGTTCATCCTCGAGAATGCGCCGCTGCATGGTTGGGAGCAGGACGTGCTCTCGATCATCCGGGACGAGGCGTACTACTTCGCGCCGCAGGGCCAGACGAAGATCATGAACGAGGGGTGGGCGACCTTCTGGCACACCCGGTTGATGACGGAGCAGCTGGGCACGGCGGCGGAGATCGTGGACTACGCGGACCACCACGCGGGCACGGTCGCGATGAGTCCGTACAAGCTGAATCCGTACAAGCTGGGGCTGGAGCTGTTCCGCGACATCGAGTTCCGCTGGGACACCGGTCGGCACGGCCGGGACTGGACCGAGTGCGACGATCTGAAGCGTCGGAAGGATTGGTTCGTCGATGAGCGGGGCGGGATGCAGAAGGTCTACGAGGTGCGGAAGATCTACAATGATCTTCAGTTCGTCGATGCGTTCCTCACGGAGGACTTCTGTCGGGAACACGGGTTCTTCGCGTACGGATACGACCGGACGAGTCGGCAGTACGTGATCGAGAGCCGCCAGTTTGCTGAGATCAAGGAGAAGCTGCTTTCGTCGCTGACGAACTTCGGGCAGCCGTTGATCGACGTGGTGGACGCGAACTTCGAGAACCGTGGCGAGCTGTTGCTGAGGCATGCGCACACGGGCGCGGACCTGAAGATGGATTGGGCGGAGACGACGCTGGGCAACCTCGTGAGGTTGTGGAAGCGGCCCGTGCACATGACGACGATGATGAATGGGCGCCCGCTGCGCGTGTCTCACGATGGGACCGGGGGGAGCCGAACGTGGCTCGATCGTAAGAAGAAGAGCAAACCTGCCGATGAGAAGGCGGAGGAGAAGACGTCCTGATGTCCCTGGGGAAGCGACTCATCGACAAGCTCAAGACGGGGTCCGAAGGCCCGGTCGAGGTGACGCACGACGAAGTGCGCGCGCGGGCCGATGTGGTCGGTTCGGGGGCGTACGGTTCGGAGATCCGGGGCTTGTCGATCGAGCGTGCGCAGCCGCGGGGGAACGAGGACCCGACGCGCGGGGAGCGGATGCAAGGGGTGGTCGACAAGATCACCGCCGACGTCGGGTACCTGGCGGAGCCGGTGAAGCCGTTGGAGATCGACCCCAGCTCGGGGCGCGGGGTGCTGCGGACGGCTCGGGGAAGCGTCACCGAGCGCGAGTACTACGAGATCACGGTCGATGGCGGGGATCGCGTCGATGTGGACCGTTTCCGGGGCCGAGAGGCCGGGGGGAGGGACCGGGTCAGCAGCAACTATGGGCACGGGGTGCTCAAGAGGTTGGTGGATGATTTGGAGGAGGTTGTGGGGGACCGGAGGGAGCGGGTGCGGGAGGACGAGGAGGCGTAGGTGCTCGCGGCTCGCCGACATCGGCGATGTCCGCCAGAACTGAGCGCGAGGGCGCTCGCTGCTCGACCACATCGGCGATGTCCGCCAGAACTGAGCTTGAGGGCGGCGTCGCTAGATCGGATTCTCCGGCTGTGCAGCCTGCAGCGCCTCCCAGGCGCTCTGCAATTGCAGCTGGGCAATGACCGCACGCACCATCTTGGTCCGGGGTTTGTACTCCCTGAGCCGGCGGCACGTGCTCTGACCAAGGCCCAGCAACTTCGGCGCGTGCCGGTACCCCAACCAATCATCGGCCACCCGCACCGCCGCGACCCGCGCCTCGAGCCCGGCGCAACTGCGCCACCCCAGGTGCGGAATCCCGGCGGCGACTTCAGCGGATTGACGCAGCAACTCCAGGTTCGGCGCTCCCCCGAGACGCACCGGAAGGAACCCGAGCAGATCCTCCCGCGTCACCCGCGGAAGCCGCCGTTTCACGTGCGGCGCCGTCCACTGACCGATGGTGCGCATGCCCAGCAGATCCGGGAGGTTGCTCGCCTCGAACAGCGGATCGATGCAGGTGCCGTGCTTCGACTCCTGCCGAAAGACGTACCGGAACGCGTTGCGCAGGTGACTCTGGGTCTGGACCGCCTCCACGTGCACGTGGGCGAACCGCACGCCCGGCCTGGTCCGCTTCGAGATCGAGATCTCCACCCGCCGACCGAACTCCGTCGCGGTCGCCTCATCGCCGAAGACGAGGGCGTGCAGGTGGTTGTCGGCGAACTTGAACGCGAGCAGCTCGAAGGGCCGACCGACCGTCAGGACGCCAACGGCGACCGAGCGGAGCATCTTCGGGTCCGTCGCGATCACCCGGCGGTTCGCCAGGTGCGACACCGTGTGCCCAGCCATCACCATGGGACGATCTCCCCGCCCGCGGGGCGCTCCATCAGCGTGAACCTCTGAAGACCCGCCATCTCCAGGGCGTCGCAGAGGTCCTCGATCCGCTCCTGCCACTCCGCCAGCAGCTCGCTCGCCTCCAACCCCATCACCGAACCCCGGAGCATCACCGCCCGACCGCTCGCCACCAGCAGGTAGTCCTGCTGCAGCTTCGGACACGACTCAGCCACCGCCAGCCCCAAGGCCGTCGCGACGGCGCCCACCTCGGCCAGCGCCGCCCCCCGCGCCTCCCCGTCAGGCCACGGCGACGGCACCGACAACCACGCCCGGAGCGCGCGGGCCAGGGCCAACATGTCCAGAAGGTCCATCTCCAGCGCGTGCCACGCCGGGGGCCGCATCTCGATGACGTCGCCCATCACGCCTTCGCCCCAAGGCCCACCGGCACCGGGTCCAGATGCCCCAGCTCCGCCAACGAGGCGAACCGACCGTCGCCGATGATCACGTGGTCGTGCAGCGCCACCCCCAGCAGGTCCGACGCCGCCGCCAACCGGTGGGTCAACGCGATGTCCTCCCCGCTCGGAGTGGGATCCCCCGAAGGGTGGTTGTGCACCACCACCAGGGCCGACGCGCCCTCCCGCAAGGCCGGCTCCAACACATCCCGGGGAAGCACCGAGACCGAGTTCCGACCCCCGCGACACACCTCCAACTCGCGCAGCTTCCGCAGCCGGGAATCCAACAGCACGACCAGGAACACCTCCGCCCGCTCCGTGCCCAGCCGCCCGCGCAGCGACTCGTAGACCTTGCGCGGCCCCGTGTACGCCTCCCCTCGAGGCCACGGACGCTCCGAGATCCGCCGCGCCAGCGCCGCCAACGCCACCACCCGACGCGCCCGCACCGGCCCGATGCCCGGCACCTCGATCAGCTCCCCTTCCCCCATCGCCGCCAGGTGGGGCAGGTCCGTCGCCGCCTCCAACACCCGGCGGGCCGTCCCCAGGGCGTGCTCCCCCGGCGCCCCCCCACGGGTCAACAGGAACGAAAGCAGCTCCGCGTCCGCGAGGGACGAGGCGCCGAGCTGCGCGAGGCGAGTGTCGGGGTCTTCGTACATGCGGCAGGGCGAATGCAGACCGCATGCCAGGGTGCAGATGGGCTTACGTGCAGCGAATCAGGGCCAGCTTGGGTGTCCGTGAGTGTCCGTGAGGCCGGACACTCACGGACGCTCACGGACGGTCAGGTCGACCCCACCAGCCCGGGTGTAGACTCCGCCGCCATGCCCCCTGAACGAGCCTTCGGCCGCTGGATGGCCTTCTCCGCCGTGCTCTACGGCCTCGGCGCCGCTTCGTTCGCGGTCGCGCCTCTGGCCACCCACATGCTGCACGAAGGCGCCTCCAGCCTGTTCCCGCTGCTGGAGTTCCTCGTCCCCGACCCCGCCGCGGCCGCACTGAATTGGCACGCGCTCGCCGTCTCCATGATGGTCACCATCACCGTCTGCAGCGTCTTCGCGGCCCGCGCCCCCGTGCGCAACAAGGACTTCGCCATCCCGGTCATGTTCAGCAAGGTCACCTCGACCCTCATGGGGCTGGCCGCCTTCGCCCTGCACGCCCGGTACCCCGCCTACCTGGTCGTCGCCGTCACCGACTTCCCCCTCTTCCTCATCACGTGGCTGCTGTGGCGCCGCGTCTCGGACTCCCCCGATGACTGACTACTCCTTCGCCCCCTTCCTCGAGGCCCTCGGCGACGACTTCTGCGCCGACGACCCCGATCTGGAGCGCATCCTCCGCCACCACGGCCTCGACGACGACGACGCCTGGAAGCGCATCCGCGGCCACGGCAAGTTCGTCGCCCGCTCCGCCGCCGTCGCCGCTGACGCCGCCGATCGCCCCGGCGAGCTCCCCGTCCTGACCCCCCACGACCCGTTCGGGAACCCCGACCCCGTCGGCGTGCGCGTGCACCCGTCCTCCCGTCGCGTGCTCGCCGCCGCCCTCCGCGCCGGCGTCTCCTTCGAACCCAACGTCTGGACCCGCTACGCCACCGCCTACCTCCAGGGCCAGGTCGGCGAGGGCGGCGTCACCTGCGCGCTGGCCTGCACCGACGGCCTCGTCCGCAGCCTCCAGAACCTCGACGGCCCCCCGCGCAACGCCGAGATCCTCGACCACATCCTCACCCAGGCCCCCGGTGGCCCCGTGCACGGCGCCCAGTTCGTCACCGAGATCCAGGGCGGCTCCGACGCCGCCACCAACTCCGTCGAGGCCATCCCCCAGGGCGACGGCAGCTACCGCCTCTACGGCAACAAGTTCTTCTGCTCCAACCTCTGGGCCCAGTACTGGGCCGTCACCGCCCGCCCCGAAGGCGCCCCCGCCGGCCCCCGGGGCGTCGCCATGTTCGTCGTTCCGCGCACGTCCGAGGACGGCGCCAACAGCGGCTGGCGCATCGAGCGCCTCAAGGACAAGCTCGGCACCCGCGCCCTCCCCACCGGGGAGATCACCCTCGACGGGGCTCAGGGCTGGCCCGTCGGCGAGCTCAACCAGGGCCTCAGCAACATGGTCGCCATCGTGCTGACCACCTCCCGCTTCTGGAACGTCATCGCCGCCGCCGCGGAGGTCCGCGCCGCCGAGCGCATCGGCCACGCCTACGCCAACTTCCGCAACGCATTCGGCCAGCCCATCGCCGAGTTCCCGCTGGTCCAGCACACGCTTCAGACCCTCACGAAGGAGCGGAAGCGGCTCACCGCCGGCACCTTCGAGCTGCTCTCCGCCTGGGAAGCCGCCAACGACCCCGATGGCTCCGCCGACGCCAAGGCCCGCCTCCGTGTCCTGATGATGCTCGCCAAGACCTGCGCCACGAAGCGCGGCACCACCCGCGTGCACAACGCCATGATGCTGCTCGGCGGCAACGGCATCGAAGAACGCTTCAGCGCGCTCCCTCGCCTCTGGCGCGACGCCGCCATCATGGAGACCTGGGAGGGCCCCCACGGCCTGCTCCTGACCCGCTCCCTCATGGACCTGCTCAAGTTCGGCGCCGCCGACGATCCCGTCGCCTGGACGAAGCTCCTCCTGGGCGACGGCGCCGCCGAACCCACCGTCGCCTCGCTGGGTGATCGGTTGGGGGCGATCGCTCGCGACCGCAATCCGGTCGATCAGGCCGTACAATTTCAAGACTGGGCAGCCGACCTGTACGACGCCTTCGGCGATCTCGCGGCGGAGCGTGCGCTCGGCTGATCTTCCGATGCCCGGGTCGTGTTAGAAGATCCCTTCGGCCGGGGCCTGGGCCGACGGATTGAGGGGACTTCGCTGACCATGCCGGTCGTATCACCGTCCTGCTACGAGCTCCTGGGCGTGCCCATGGACAGCCCGCGCCCCACGCTCAGCCGAGCCTGGTCGGAGCGACGCGCCGAGGTCGGCCGCTCCGGCTCCCTCGACGAGGCCGACGTCGACGCCCTCACCGCCCGCATCGACGAAGCCTTCCGCATCCTCTCGGATGGGGGCACCGCCAGCCGCTACCGCATCTACCAATCGCAGCTGAAGGCCGGCGTCGGCATCGGTCGCCCCCAGGACTTCGGCCAGCTGCCGCCCGACCAGATCAACACCGACCCCGGCCGGCGCTCCCCCCTCGCCGACTTCGCCGGCCCCCCCACCCTCGACGACGACGCCGACACCGACGAGGTCACCGACGAGTGGAAGGTCGACCTCCTCGACGACGAGGACGTCAACGAGGTCTCCCGCACCGACGCGTTCGCTCCCTCCTTCCCCGCCGCCCTCGGCGTGCTCGCCGACCTCGTGCTCGCGGTGCCCGCCGGCGAGCCCCCCGCGGCCGTCCCCCGACGGCACACCCGAGCGCCCCTTCCGCCGTGGCACCTGATGCCCCCGGAGGCCGACGCCATGGAGCTGCCGAAGGTCACCGCCCCCGGCGAGCCGACCCCCAGCGCCGCCCGCGCGACCACGCAGCCGGGCAACCGCGTCCGAGCCGAACGGCCCCCCTGGGAGCGATAGCGCCCGGCGAAGCGCAGCACACCTGCGATACCCTCCGGCCATGAGCCGCTCGCCGTTCCTCCTCCCGCTGCACCTGCTCCTGCTCCTCCTCCTCGTCGGCTGCCCCGATGACGACGACGACAGCGTGGACCCCGGCGACGACGACGACGCGACGGCCGATCCCTGCGCCGGCTTCGACGACCTCACCGCGACCGTCGGGACCGGTACCGTCACCCTCGGCGACACCACCCCCGAGACCGACGACTACGCCGGCAGCTGCTCCAACGCCGAGGTGCCCGAGTCCGTCTTCGTCTTCACCGCCCCCGAAGACGGCACCTACCTCGTCACGACCAACCTCGACGAGACCGAGTACGACACCCTCCTGTTCGCCTTCACCGACTGCGCCGACTCGCTCGCCTCGGAGTTGGCCTGCAACGACGACATCATCCTGGGGGAGGTGTTCGCCTCCGAGCTCGTCTTCGACGCCGCCGACGGGGACGTCGTCTACGTCGCGGTCGAGGGCTACGACAACGTCGGCCAGTTCGGCATCACCATCGAGTTGGTGGTCTGCGGCGACGGCATCGTCACCACGGGTGAACTGTGCGATGACGGCAACACCGAGGCCGGCGACGGCTGCGACGCCGACTGCATCTGGGAGTGCGACCTCGAAGACGCGCAGGAGGACGACGACACCATCGCCACGGCGACGCCCCTGACGCTGCCGGCTGCCATCGGCGGCTTCCTCTGCACCACCGACATCTCGCCCGACTTCGATCCCGTCTACCTCGACCTGTTCGAGGTCACCATCACCGACGAGGGCGCCTACCTCGACGCGTCCGTGGGGCCCGGCGGCGTGCTCACCACCGACTGCACCGAGCAGACGCTGTCCCTCCTCGTGATGAACGACGACACCAACAACGAAGGCGCGGACAACACCGGCGACGGCGAGTGCGCGCGGGTGGTCGAGGAGCTCGACCCCGGCACCTACTACATCGCCGTGCACGAGGACGACTCGTCCATCCCCCCGCAGGACTACGAGCTGACCGTCAGCACCGGCGTGTCCGTGTGCGGCGACGGCACCACCGAGGGCGTCGAAGAGTGCGACGACGGAGCCAACGAGCCCGACGACGGCTGCACCCCCGGCTGCCTGCTCGAGGAGGAGTGCCCCGTCGAGGATGGCGACCTGAGCCCCCTGGTCGACGCCGAGTCGCTCAGCGGCGCCACCGTCGAGGGCGACGCGTCGCTCCACGAGCCGTCGTGCGGCTCCGACGGGAGCCCCGAGGTCGCGTTCGTCTTCACCGCGTTCGTCACCGGACCCGTCGTCTTCACGACCAACAACCCCGGCACCGACTTCGACACCACCCTGTACGTGCGCAGCTCCTGCGCCGACGCCGACACCGAGATCACCTGCGACGACGACATCGACGGGGAGAACCGGACCTCCATCATCGGCCTCGATGCGGTCGAGGGGGTCGCGTACACCGTCATCGTCGACGGCTGGGGGGGCAGCTTCGGCAACTTCGAGCTCACCGCCTACACCCCCGTCTGCGGCGACGGCGAGCTCGACCCCACCGAGGAGTGCGACGACGGCAACGACGTCGCACTGGACGGCTGCGAAGACGACTGCCAGGTCACCCCCGCGTGCGACTACGCCGCCGACATCGACCTGGGCCTGCTCGACGGCCCCACGGCCGCGAGCGTGGAGACGGTGGGCGACGACGTGACCGCCGCCACCTGCTCCGCCGAGGGAGGCGGAGATGCCCTCATCCGGTTCCAGGTGGGCACCGCTGGCAGCGTCAGCTTCGACGTCTCCCTCGCCGACGGCGTCGACGCACAGTTCCAACTCTGGGGCCCCGATGACGTCTGCCCCACCGTGGGCGACTGCTACGACCCCTACCCCGACCCGACCGGCACCTTTGAGGCCGAACTCGGGATCGGCGTCTACTACCTCGTGGTCGACGCCTGGAACGAGGAATTCGAGGGCGCGGTGGACGTCACGATCACCGCCCCCTGACCCTTTTTCGATAGCGCTGGCATCCGGGCCGCGCCCGGGTCCATACTCGTTGCACGATCTGCATGGTCCGAGCGGATCGAGCGAGTAAGGCGGCAGTGGCTGAGACTTTGAGAATCCTCCTCGTCGACGGCGAAGCCGATCGGCGTGAACTCCTCAAGATCGTCCTGGATGCGGCGGTCGAGGGGTGCTTCGTCGACGTCGTCGGCGATCCCGTGCGCCTTGGCGAGCTGCTCGGCGCGACGGACGTCGCCGCGGTCGTAGCCGCCCACCCGTCCCCCTGGCTCGAAGGCTTCGAGCTGGTCGAGCGCCTTCAGGACGCCTTCCCCGACTCCCCCGTCGTGCTGCTGGTGAATGCAGCCGACGAGTCCACCGCCAGCGCCGCCCTCCGCCTGGGCCTCGCCGACCTCGTCGTGCACGACAGCAGCGCCCCCCTCCGGGTCCGCGACGCCGTGGCGCGCGTGCTCGCCGAGCGAGGGGTCCTCGACCGGCGCCGCACCGACCGGCGGGCGCCCGCCGTAGACCGGCCGCAGAGCGAGCGCCGGACCCAGCCGGGCGTGCCCCTGACCGGCCAGGACGCCCAACCGCTCCCCCCGACGACCCCCGGCACGCCGATGCCCCACCCGCCGCATCCGCCGCGCAGCCGCGACCGCTCCGACACCCCCACGGCCGTCATGAAGGCGCTCGACCGCAAGCGCCCATCCGATTCCCGCAAGGTCTCCATCCCGTCGACCGAGATGCCCACCGAGGTGGGCGACCGACCGGGGCTCAAGGAGCTGGTCGAACGAGCCGCCGTGGGCTGGTTCCGCTGCGATCTGGACGGCGTGCTGCTGGACGCCAACGACGCCTTCCTCACCACGATGGAGTCCAAGCGCGGCGACATCCGGCTGAGCCGGCTGGTCCTCACCAAGACCCGCTGGAAGGGCTTCATGAAGGACATCCGCAAGGAGGGTGCCGTCACGGAGACCGGGCTGGAGTTGAAGACCGTGTCGGGCACCCGCCGGGTGGTCTCGCTGACCCTGCGGGGCTCGTCGGCGAGCAAGGAGACCCCCGTCATCGACGGCCTGATGGTCGACACCACCGACCTGGAGACCATCCGCGGCGACGTCCCCGTCATCGAGCTGGACGAGCGCCGCCGAGCCAAGGAAGCCGAAGAAGCGACGCTGGCGGAGCGCGACCGCCTCCTGGGGCTGTCGCACGACCTCCAGGAGCCGCTGCGGACGGTGCGCATCTACGCCGATCTGCTGGAGGAGAAGCACGCCGAAACGCTCGACAGCGAAGCCTTGCTGATGCTCAAGCGGTCACGCGAAGCGGCCGCCCGCATGGAGGAGATGGTCAGCGACCTGGTCGAAGAGGCGACCATCGACACCCGCGCCGAGACCCGCTCCGCCGACTGCGAGGACGTGCTCCGGGGTGTGATGGGCAACCTCGCCGCGGCCATCGCCGACAGCAGCGCCGAGGTCAGCCACGACGGGTTGCCGGTCGTCCCCCTCCCCCCCAACCAGATGACGCAGCTGCTGCAGAACCTGGTCGGCAACGCCATCAAGTACCGCTCGGACGCGAGCCCGCGCGTGCACGTGAGCGCCGAGCGGGGCAACGGCGAGTGGGTCTTCACCGTCCAAGACAACGGAATGGGAATTCCCGAGGAGTTCCAACCGCGCGTGTTCGAGATGTTCGAGCGCGGCTCCGAGGCCGAGAGCCTGCCCGGCTCCGGCATCGGATTGGCGGTCTGTCGACGGGTCGTGGAGAGCCATGGGGGGCGCATCTGGGTTGAATCCAACCCCGGTGAGGGATCCACGTTCCAGTTCACCGTTCCCGCTTCGGCCAACGAGAAACGGGCCTAGTGGTAGTTCACGCCACATTTGACAACGTTGGATGCCCCCGCTCTTATGACTGAGATCAGGAGGAGGGACGCATGGGGAACGTACGCGTCTTGTTGCTGGAGGATTCCGAGGCTGACGCCGACCGAATCAAGCACTGGCTGAACAAGGATGAGTTTCAGAGCTACGACATCGAGCACGTCGGCGTGCTCTTCGAAGCCGTCGATCTGCTTCACGAAGACGAGTTCGACGTTGTCCTGCTCGACCTGACCGTTCCCGACAGCGACGGCATCGCCACGTTCCAGGCAGCCCGCGCCGCGCACCCGTCGGTTCCGATCATCGTGCAGAGCGCGCTGCAGCAAGAGGTCATCGCCATCGGCGCGCTGAACCAGGGCGCGCAGGACTACCTCGTCAAGCGTGAGCTCACCGAGCGCATGCTCACCCGCGCCATCCGGTACGCCATCGAGCGATCGCACAAGGACCGCGCGCTGCTCGAGAGCGAGGAGCGCTACAAGCTCGCCGTCCTGGGCGCCAACGACGGCATCTGGGACTGGGATCTCAAGACCAACAAGCTCCACCTGTCCACGCGTTGGAAGGCGCTGCTGGGCCATGGTCCCAACGATGTCGGTCCCACTCCGCAGGATTGGTTCGGACTCGTACACCCGGACGACCTGCACCAGCTGGCGGCCGCCATCAACCGCCACGTCGACGGCATCACCGAGCACTTCCAGCACGAACACCGCATGCACCACTCCGACGGTGACTGGCGCTGGTGCCTCAGCCGCGGGCTCGCGGTGCGTGACAAGGCCGGCAACGCCTACCGCATGGCGGGCTCGATGACCGACATCTCGGCGCGCAAGGAAGCCGAGCACCGGCTCATGCGGCTGGCCCTGTACGACGACCTCACCGGACTCGCCAACCGCGCGCTGTTCGTCAGCCGGCTGTCCCACGTGATCCGCCGCACGCGACGCAGCAACGCCTACCGATTCGCGGTGCTGTTCGTCGATCTGGACCGCTTCAAGCTGGTCAACGACAGCCTCGGCCACGTCGCCGGGGATGAGCTGCTTGTCGCGGTCTCGATGCGCCTGGAGGCGGCGGTCCGCCCCGGCGACACCGTGGCCCGCATCGGCGGCGACGAGTTCGCCGTGCTCTTGGACGACGTCGACGGCCCCGACGGCGCCCACGCGGCGGCCACGCGCATCCACGAGGCGCTCGGGTTCCCGGTCTCGCTTCGCGGGCAGGAGATCTTCACCTCCGCATCGATCGGGATCGCGGAAGGTGGCGGCGAACGAGACACCCCCGAGGAGCTGCTCCGCAAGGCCGACCTCGCCATGTACCGCGCCAAGCGGCAAGGCCGCGCCCGCAGCGAAGAGTTCCAGGCGCACCTGCACAGCGACGTCATGGGCGAGCTGCAGTTGGAGACCGACCTGCGACGGGCGATGGACCAGGACGAGTTCGTCGTCCACTACCAGCCGATCGTCGATCTCTCCGAGGGCCGTGTTTGCGGCTTCGAGGCGCTGGCCCGCTGGAACCGTCCGCCGGACGGGATCGTCGGGCCGGGTGCGTTCATCCCGTTCGCCGAGGACCACGGCCTCATGGGCGAGCTGGGCATGCAGCTCATCGAGCGGGCGTGTGAAGACGCCGCCAAGCTCAACCGCGCCGCCCAGGACTATCCGGAGCTGACCATCAGCATCAACCTGTCCGGCCGGCAGTTCCGCCAGCAGGACCTGGTCGAGAAGATCTCTGGCGCGATGCAGCGCACGGGCGTGGATCCGAAGCGGCTCGTGCTCGAACTGACCGAGACCGCCTTGATGGAGAGCCCCGAGATCGCCGCCGGCATGCTCACCCGCCTGCGCGCGCTCGGCATCCGCATCTACCTGGACGACTTCGGCACCGGCTTCAGCTCGCTGAGCTACCTGCAGCGGTTCCCCATCGACTGCCTGAAGATCGACCAGTCGTTCGTCGGCGGCCTCAGCGACTCGGTGGAGGACCAGGCCATCGTGCGGGCGATCCTGAGCCTCGCCCGCAGCCTGAACATGGGCGTCGTCGCCGAGGGGATCGAGAACATCGGCCAACTCGACCGGCTCAAGCTCATGGGCTGCACGCAGGGCCAGGGCTTCTACTTCAGCCGTGCGGTGAACTTCGAGGAGGCCAGCCGGCTGGTCGGTGCCCGGTTCGAACCCCGCGACGCGGTGGTACAAGCTCACGCTTGAGCCTTCGACTTCTCTTCCTTGGCTTCGCGCTCCTTCTGACGGCCTGCCCGTCCGGCGGCCCGTCCGACGACGACGACGACGACAGCCCCCCCCCGGACGCCGAAGACGCCCCCTGGTACTGCGTCGACGAGCCCGCCTCCCCCACCGCGCAAGGCGACGGATGGTCGGTCCAGACGGACCGCTACGACGCCTACCTGGAGATCGGGGAGGCCGAGGCCCGCGAGATCACCTGGATCCTCGACGCGGCGTACGACGCGATGGCGGTCTGGTTCGCCGGCGAGCCATCCACCGGCGCTCCACTCCGGGTTGAGCTGTACGAAACCGAGCAGCGCTTCTGGGACGCCATTCAAGCGGACGGGTTGGAGCCTCCCTACGGGGCCGGGGGCTACTACCACTCGGCCACGCGAACGGCGTACGCATGGCGCCAGCCCACGGTGTGGTTCACGCGGGTGCTGGTCCTGCACGAGGCGGTTCACCAGTTCCACCAGCTGAGCAGCGCCGAGGGGCACTTCACCCCCGGTTGGTACAACGAAGGCGCCGCCGAGTACCTGAGCCTCCACGACTGGGACGACGGCTGTACCCGGCTCGGTCGGGTCCCCATGATCTCCCTCGAAGACCTCCACGCGCGGGCCCAGAACGAGCTCGCCGGGGGCGGGGTCGACCTCGACGGAGAAGGCCTGTCGCGGCCCGTGGCGGGCACCTTCTTCGGCTTCTTCGACGCCGTCTACGAGGACGAGTTCGCGCAGTTCCGCGACGCGATGGACACCGGCGGCGACCAGTCGATCCCCGAGTTCACGGAGGCCCTCGGCGATCCCCCCAGCGCCTTCGAGAACGAGTTCATCGACTGGGTGGACGAGCACCAGCAGCCGATGACGCCGACGTACCTGGAGTGGATCCACCGCAAGCCCGGGACCATCCACGGCTGGTCCTCCGGCGTGCTCACCATCGCCCCCCTGAAGTCCCCCGTGGACCGGTTCGAGGCGACGTTCGAGGTGCCGGCGAACGCCGCCGACGTGGGCGTGATGGTCGGGTACGACGACTCGTCGAACTACCTCGCCCTGTTGCTCAACGGCGCCGGCGCGTTCAGCGCTTTCACCGTCACCGAGGGCTCGGTGAACTGGCCCGGCGTCGCCGGCGAAGCGGTCCCCGTCGACGGGAAGCTGACCCTCGTCATCGAGCACGGCGACGGCGAAGCGTCGGTCACGGCCGGCGGCGAGCCGTTCGTCGTCAGCAACCCGTTCACCCCCGCCGGGGGAGCCGCTGTCTACGACGGAGCGGTCACGTTCGAGGACATCGCCTGGCAGTGACCGAGCGGGTAGGCTCCGCGGCCATGCACGTGCTTGTAGTCAACTGTGGTTCCACGTCGCTCAAAGCGGCGATTGTCGATGTGAAGACCGGCCAGGCGGCCGCGCGGGCGAAGGTCCAGCGAATCGGAGAGGCGGTCCCCGACCATGGCGCCGCCCTCGCGCAGGCGCTGCCGTCGCTGATGAGCGAAGCCGGAGACGTGACCATCGGAGCGGTCGGGCACCGGGTCGTGCACGGTGCGGACAAGTTCGAGGAGCCGGTCGTCCTCGATGACGCGGTCGAGGGCTTCATCGAGGAGCTGACGCCGCTGGCGCCGCTGCACAACCCTGCCAACCTCGCGGGCATCCGAGCGGCCCGGCGCCTGCTGCCGGACGTGCCCCACATCGCGGTGTTCGACACGGCGTTCCACTCGACCCTGCCCAACCGGGCGAAGCGCTACGCCATCCCGCAGGAGTTGGCCGACAAGCACGGCATCCGCCGGTACGGCTTCCACGGGCCGTCCCACAAGTACGTCGCCGAGCGGGCCGCCGACCACCTCGGCACCGACATCCGCGAGCTGCGGATCATCACCTGCCACCTGGGCGGCGGCTGCTCCATTGCGGCCATCGAGTACGGCCGCTCGGTGGAGACGTCGATGGGGCTGACCCCCCTGGAGGGGCTCGTGATGGGCACCCGCAGCGGCGACGTCGACCCCGGCGCGTTGCTCTGGCTGGCGCGGCAGGAAGGGCTCGACCTGGACGGCCTCGACGAGCTCCTCAACCGCAAGTCCGGGCTCGCGGGGCTCAGCGGCGTCGGCGCCGACATGCGCGACATCGAAGAGCGCGCGGGCGACGGTGACGAACGCTGCCGCGCCGCCGTGCACGCCTTCTGCCACCGCCTCCGCAAGTACATCGGCGCCTACGCGGCGGTGCTGGGAGGGGTCGACGCGATCGTCTTCACCGCCGGCATCGGTCAGAACTCGGCGCTGGTCCGCCACCGCGTGGCTGCCCGCCTCGACTTCCTCGGGGCCCGGCTGAGCGAGGACCTGAACCGCGACTGCAAGGTCTCCCTGGAGAACCCGGTCGCCGACATCAGCACGCGCAACAGCCGCTGCAAGCTGCTGGTGGTCGCCACCGATGAGCAGCACGCCATCGCCGAGGCCGCCGCGCGCGTCGCTCAGGGGCTCTCGGAGCTACCCGAGGCGCCACCGATTACGATCTCGATCAGCGCCCGCCACGTGCACCTGACCCAGGAGCATGTCGAGGCGCTGTACGGCCCCGGCGCGCAGCTGGAGCCGCGGGTGGAGCTCACCCAGCCGGGGCAGTTCGCCGCCCAGCAGCGGGTGACCCTGATCGGTCCGAAGCGGCAGATCGAGCGGGTCACGGTGGTGGGCCCGACGCGGGGCAAGACGCAGGTGGAGATCTCCCGCACCGACGAGTTCCACCTGGGGCTGGACGCGCCCATCCGTTGCTCGGGCGACATCGCCAACACCCCCGGGCTCACCCTGGAGGGTCCCCACGGCCGGGTCACGCTGGCCGAGGGCGTAATCCAATCACAGCGGCACATCCACATGACGCCGGAGGACGCCGAGATCTACGGCGTCTCGGACCGCGACATCGTGGAAGTCGGCGTGGACACCGACGGCCGGAACATGGTCTTCGGCGACGTCATAGTGCGGGTCAAGGCGAGCTACCACCTGGACATGCACCTGGACACCGACGAGGGCAACGCGGCCAACCTCGGACGCGGCTCCACCGGCGTGTTGGCCGAGACCGTCGGCGCGGTGCGGGTGCTGCGCCGGAGCTCCACTCACGACCGGGTGGAGTAGCGCGCGATCCCTCCGATAAGCGTGGTCGGAGGAACCTCATGCGCTTCACGTCCATCGCCATCGCCGCCGGTCTGTCCCTCGTCGTGACGGTCGCGTTCGCCGCCGACTTCCAGAGCAAGGCCGACTGGTCCGCCAAGATCATCAAGGGACAGCAGGTCAGCAAGAAGCTGTGCGCGGCCGATGCCTACCTCTTGACCTGCACCACCGAGCTGACCGACCCGGAGACCGGGGAGAAGGGCAAGCTCGATGCCGCGACGTGCACCGAATCGGTGGACGCGACCGTGGCGTACATGCTCGCGGACGGCTCCGCGGGGCCGGTGGGCGCGATGTACAACAAACTGCCCGCCAACCTCGGCGCCGGCCAGCAGATGGACGAGGTCGCGACGATGATCGGCAAGGAAGTCGGCACCTCGGTGATGGGCGCCGTGATGCAGCTGGCGGGGAGCTGGTCCGCACCCCCGAGTGAGACGCGAAGATGCTGACCGCGTTCGAGGTCAGCGGAAACTAGAAGGGCTGACCGATCGCGCTGCACAGCCACCGGCTGTAGTCGGCGCCGGCCTCGAACTTCGCCGCGAGGCGGTCGGGCAGATCGTCGCCGAGGATCCAGTCCTCCCCCAGATCGCAGACCAGGATGTGGTCCTTGCGCTTGAGGTCCTCGACCTCGGGATGCTCCTTGTCGAAGCCCCGCGGGGGCCGCTTCAGCGACTCGCCGCCGAGCCGAAACGTCTTCCGCATCGCCTTGCTGTCCCGGACCGTGGTCCAGGTCTTGGGCTTGTCCACGATGCGCTCCCGGATCGCCTTCAGCGACGGGCCGTCGGGGTGCCACATGCCGACGCCGAGGAAGACCCCGTCGGTGCCGACGTGGAAGTAGAAGCCGGGGGCGTGCACGTCCTTGCCGTTGCGGTGCTTGAAGTGCAGGCCGATGTTCGTCTTGTACGGCGTCTTGTCCTTGCTGAACCGGATGTCCCGGAAGGGCCGCATCATCGAGCCGCCCGACTTCTTCGCGATCGCCAGGTAGTGCGGCGAGATGTCGGCGATCCGAGGGGCCATCTCCTCGATGAGGTTCAGGCTCGGCGTGCGCACGATGTCCTCGTAGCGCTGCTTGTTCTGCTCCCACCACGGCTTGTTGTTGTTGAGCTCGAGCTCGCGGAGGAACTGAAGGGCTTCTTCGGTGTACATGGCCTGGGAGCCCAGCGGAGCCTGCTGCCAGCCCGTGTCAGGAGAGGTCCGTGAGGTCGAAGTCGCCGCCCATTTCGGCCATCAGCTCGTCCAGGTAGTTGGACGCCAGGGTGCTCTCCTCGTCGCGGCGGTCGTCGCCCGCCTTGAGCTCCTGAGCGATGGCGCAGGCCTGCTCGTAGGCTTCGGGGTCGCGCACGACGAAGCGGAGCTCGATGCCCTCGTCGTCGCCTTCGCGGCCGGCCGCTTCCAGCCCCTCGATGATCGCCTCCAGCGCCACTTTGAGGCCAAGGCCGCCGTCGCTGCCGAACAGGGGCAGGGCGATGGAGCGGACCACGTCCTCGACAGCGAAGGTGAGGATGTCCCCCATCAGCGTGACGATGACCTTCGAGGACATGCCCTTGCCGACGAAGTAGTCGATCAAGATCGCGTGGTAGACGCGCTCAGCCTCCAGCTCCCCGGCGCCCGTTCGCACCAGCCGGCCGACGGGCAGCGGCCCCTGCGCGATCGCCTCCTGGTGGATGACCATGCCGCCCTTCTTGCGGATGAAGCCGGCGATGCCGCCGGTCATCTGCAGGTGGCTGTTGGCCTCCGTGACGATGGCGTCGGCGGACTGATCCTCGAGGGCGCCGTGCACCAGGAACAGCGGCCCCAGGCCGAGGTGGGCGAGGTCGATCACGGGCGGAGCCGGAGGTGCTTGCCCAGCGGCACGAGGATGTCGACGTAGTCGCCGAACTCCGGGTCGTGGCCGGTGCGCGCACCGCCGTACTTCTCCGGATCGCCGCAGCGCATCGCCACCTCGTAGTAGAGCTTGCCGTCCAGGTCGGGGCGCATGGCGCGGAGCCACTTCTCGCCGTCGGCGACGCTGCCGGTACGCACCAGCCCCATGAGCATGAGGGCATCTTCCTTGGACAGCCGCACCGCCTGGGTGCGCATGCCGGCGGTGCCCTTCTTCTTCTTCTTTTTGATGCGGGGTCGACCCATGCGGCAAGCGTACACTCCGGCGATGAGCCGCATCCGCCGAATCCGCCGCATCCTGGAGACGAGCCCCACGGTCGCTGTCCTGGGCGCCCACCACGAGCAGCGCCGGGCGGCCTTCTACGTGCCCGACTACCTGCATCGACGCGGCTACCGAATCCTCCCCGTGAACCCCGGCCTCGTCGGCCAGGAGCTGTGGGGCGAGCCGGTGCGGGCGTCGCTGACGGACATCGACGAGCCGGTGGACCTGGTGAATGTGTTCCGCGCGTCCTGGAACCTCGCGCCGCACATCCCGGAGGTGCTGGGCATGAGCCCGCTGCCCACGGTGGTGTGGCTGCAGTTGGGGATCCGGAGCGACGCCTTCGGCGAGGCGATGACGGAGGCGGGGATCGAGTTCGTGCAGAACCGCTGCACGTTGGCCGATCACCGATCGCAGGGGATCAGCGAGCCCCCCGCTCGTACAGGCTGAGGGCCAGCTCTTCTTCGCCGAGGATCTCGACCGCGTAGGCGGTGTGGCGCCAGTAGTCGAATCGGATCTCGTCGGTCCAGGACGCCTCGTTGGCCTCGATGCCATCCAGCCGACGCATCGCGGCCAGGATCCAGGGGATCGCCGCGTCCGGGCCTCGAACCTCCATCTCGTAGGCCGCCTGGTCGAGGCGAAGCTGCGCCCGGTACCCGTGGATCGTCAGGCGGGTCTCGATCGGGCCGCAGACGATCATGGCATCGAGATGCTCGATCGCTTCGAGGCGCTTCTGTTCGGTGATGTCCGCAGGAGGGGCGTTGAGGCAGAACAGGAGCGCGAGGGTGGCATGCATGCCGTAGGTACGGCTCAGCCGCGGCTCATTCCCACTCGATGGTGCCCGGGGGCTTGCTCGTGAGGTCGATGGCCACGCAGCCGACGCCGTCCAGCGCGCCGATCTGCACCGCCAGCTCGTCCAGCAGCGCCTTGGGCAGCTCCGCCGGGAACGCGATCATCGCCCGGGCCGAGTGCACCGGACGTAGCACGACGAACTCGGCGCCGCCCTCCATCGCCAGCGGAATCATCGCCGTGGGGCACTGCCAGATGTCGCCGTAGATGCCGTGCCGAACGAGCCCCTCCATGACGAGGTGGTCGGCCTCGCGGAGCAGGTCGAGGCGGTCGCGGGTCATCGTCGCGGCGCGTGAGCCCAGCGCCGTGGGGGCGGTGGTGCTCAGGTTCCAGATGCAGCGGTTCACCTGGGGCACGTGCTGGAGCAGCCGGCGGGTGACGTCGATGGCATCGTCCCAGGGAGCGTCGCCGGTCAGCAGCACGGGGTGCTCGTAGCAGCGAAGGTCGGCCTTCACGCCGACGGACTTCACCGGCAGCGCCTGCGCCGTCAGCGCGGTTCCGTCGGTGATCGCGTCCATTTCGGCCTGCACCGCGGGGGCCTCGTCGGTGCCGCCGGAGCAGAGCAGCCGCACGCCCAGGCCGGGGCCCGGGAAGGGGTGCCGCCAGAGGGCGTCGTGGGGGATGCCGAGGCGCTCGCCGAGCTCCCGGACCTCGACCTTGTACAGCTCCGCGAGGGGCTCGACGACGCGGCCTTCGCTGATCATCTGCTCGATGATCGGCACCCGGTTGTGGTGCGTCTTGATGGTGTGGGCGCGCTTCGTTCCGCCGGTCTCGATGGTGTCGGGGTAGATGGTGCCCTGGCCCAGGAGGTGGCCCTCGATGCCGAGGCGGCGGGCCTCGCGCTCGAACACGGCGATGAAGGTGTCGCCGATGGCGCGGCGCTTGGCCTCGGGCTCGGTCAGGCCGTCCAGCGCGCCGATGAAGTCGTCGCTGGCATCGACGAACTCGAGCACGTCGCCGAGGCCGAGGTCGTTGAACATCTCGAGCACGCCGGCGGACTCGTCCTTGCGCATGAGGCCGTTGTCGACGTGCAGCAGGCGGAGCCGCTCGGGGGGGAGCGCCATGCGGAGGAGCTTGGCCGCGACGGTGCTGTCGACGCCGCCGGAGGCGAGCAGGAAGACGCTGCGCTCGCCCACGTGGGCGCGGATCCGCTCCACCTCGCGGTCGATGTAGGCGTCCATGTCCCAGGTCGGCTCGCAGCCGCAGATGCCGACCACGAAGTTGCGGATCATGGTCTCGCCGTTGGTCGTTCCGTCGACCTCGGCGTGGTACTGGAAGCCGTAGCGGCGGAGCTTGTCGCTGCCGATGGCGGCGAAGCGGTGGGCGGTGCCGCCCTCGCCCGAGGCGGTGTGGCCGAGTTCCTCGAAGTCGGGGCCAACGGCGGTGACCGAGTCGAAGTGGCTCATCCACACCTGCTCAGTGGGGCCGAGGCCCGCGAACAGGGGGTGGTCGCCCCGGGTCAGCTCCATCTGCGCAGCGCCCCACTCGCGGCCGCCGTGCACCACTTCGCCGCCGTAGTGCTTGGCGATCTCCTGGTGGCCGAAGCAGAAGCCGAGCACCGGCACGGGCAGGTCGAGGATGCCCTTGTTCCAGTCGCCGTCCTCACCGTGCGACGCCAGGGCTGGCGACCCGGACAGGATCACGCCGTCGAAGCCCTCGAACGCCTCGATGGGATCTTCGGGCTGCCGGATCTCCGCGAGCACGCGCTGGCGGCGGACCTTGGTGGCGATGAGGTGGGCGTACTGGCCGCCGAAGTCGACGACCGCGATCCGTTGGTGCTGCTTCATGGCGGCGGACTGTAGCGGGTCCGCCCCCGGTTCGGCAGAGGATCAGCGCACGTAGATCTGGCCGTACGTGGTCTTGCAGCTGGTGTCGTAGCAGTTGTTCCCGGTGGCGACCCAGAGCCCGTTGTCGTTGCAGGGGTAGGCGCCGGCGCTGCAGGACTCGGGGACCATCGCGCTGACCTGCATCAACGAGTTGTCGTGGGCGCTCCACGTGGGCTGGCCGGCGGAGGCGTTGCCGAGGCCGTTGACCCAGCAGCAGTAGGAGAGCTGCATCGACAGGATCGAGTTCTCGTTGCAGCCGGGGAAGCAGTTGCAGTTGTTGTCCCAGCCGCGAACGACCAGCGACTGCAGCGCCTCCTGGTCGGCGCTGAGCCCCTCGGACCAGTCGGCGCCCGAGGCGAGGAAGGTCGAGGAGCACTGGGTGTCGTCGTACTCGGACGCCATGAACGAGGCGAAGTCCTGGTCCCCGAGCACCACGTCGAAGGAGTAGGCGTACTCGTCGGTGACGATGAGGAGGTCGGCGCCGTCCACGTCGCTGAAGCCGATGTTCTTGTAGTCCGCGACATCGCGGTTGGCGACGTCGCCGAAGGTGGTGACGTCGGTCCAGACGTCGAAGGTGGCCCACGCGCGGCTGCCGTCGTTGACGACGCTGGCGACGAGCGTCCACCCGCCGAGGTTGCGGGTCATGTCGCACCAGGCGTCGTAGGGGGCGCCGGTGATGTCGGCGAGCGTGTAGACGTCGTCGCCGTTGCTGGAGCTCGAGTTCAGGATGTCGAGGCAGGAGTCGGCGGCGCAGGCGGAGCCGGAGCCGAGCACGCCGTTGTCGGCGGCGAGGTCGCAGTCGTTGTCGGCGCCGTCGCAGACTTCGGGGTTGCCGTCGAAGTTGTCGATGTCGGTGTCGTCGCAGTCGCCTTCGCACTCGGACTGACCGTCGGTATCGTCGTCGATCTCCGTCGCGGGGATCACCGTGTCGCAGTCGTTGTCCGCCCCGTCGCAGACCTCGACGTTGCCGTCGAAGTTGTTGATGTCGGTGTCGTCGCAGTCGCCTTCGCACTCGCTCTGGCCGTCGCCGTCGTCGTCGGTCTCGCCGGCGGGGACGACGGTGTCGCAGTCGTTGTCGAGGCCGTCGCAGATCTCGGGGGCGTTGCCGTAGACCGTGTCATCAGCGTCGTTGCAGTCGCCGTCGCACTCGTTCTGGAAGTCGCCGTCGTCGTCGCTCTCGTCGGGCTCCACGACGCCGTCGCAGTCGCTGTCGGGGATGATGTCGCAGATCGCGGTGTTGCCCGGGAAGATGCCGGCGTGGCTGTCGTTGCAGTCGCCATCGCAGCCGGTGATGCCGTCGCCGTCGCCGTCGGTGTTGGTGGCGTTGGCGTCGTTGTCGTCGCAGTCGCCGTCGCAGCTGGTCTCGCCGTCGCCGTCTTCGTCCAGGGTGTTGAGCGTCGCGTCCGTGTCGTCGCAGTCGGTGTCGGCGGGG